>ENA-OQCX01000180-OQCX01000180.1-human-gut-metagenome-genome-assembly--contig:-NODE-180-length-33455-cov-11.511822_pt1 | contig 33455 bp, 37 predicted proteins | sample MGYA00242762_ERZ504587 | MGnify/ENA primary metagenome ERZ504587 (study PRJEB26092, sample SAMD00036337) | human gut metagenome | host: Homo sapiens | study: EMG produced TPA metagenomics assembly of...
AAATCTCATACCACTTTTGATATGGGAATCGAAGAAGACAACAGTTACAGAGAACACAAAAATCCCGAGGATGAAGGGATTTTGTATGACAATTTAGATTAAGGAGGAACCGTAATATGATGAATTACGAGATTTTTAAGGAAGTAGTAAAAGAAAAGTTTATGGATTATATGCCTGAGAAGTTCAAAGGAATGGAGCTTGTGGCAGAACCCGTGGAAAAGGTGAATGTGACTCTTGATGGCATCATCTTACGAGAGGAAGGCAGGAATATTTCGCCTACGATTTATATCAATGACATGTATAAGAAGTATCAGGACTGTGGTGATCTTGAGGTGTCACATCATTGACAAATGTACATCGCCATGATATATTTTGAGAAATATATATATTTTTGTCGGAAGTGTAGAGTTTTTTGTCGGATACTTTTCTAAAATAAATAAGCTATTACATCTTTATGAAGGTGTTTCAGCATTTGGCACAAGGGGTTATCGCAGAAACACCTATTTTGCAATAACTCAAGTAGAAATGAAGTGAATATCGATGATGCAGCAATTGTATAAATTGACATATGTCAAAAATGGGGGGGGTAGAAGCCTACTGACCGTGAATGACGCTCAGGAGAGAATGACAAAAGGAGGACTTTATGAATATTATCAAACATAAATATGGCAAACGAACGGTATCTCTGCTGCTTGCGGTAATTTTGGTGCTATGCCCTTTGCAGGTTAGGGCGGCAGATAACAAGCCAACCATCGAAATTGGTGACTACATTCAGATGGGTACTTATGGGGGAGAGCCAATTGTGTGGCGTTGTGTAGCGAAGGATAGCAATGGGCCATTGATGCTTTCGGATAGAGTATTGTGTGATTACATGCCCTATGATGCAAAAACCAACAAAAATGCCGAAACAGGCTCGCACCGACGCAATAGCTGGAGAGATAATTTTGGTTCTAACCACTGGAGAGACAGCAACATACGTTCTTGGCTCAATTCCAACGCTGAAGCAGGAAAAGTGAAATGGCTTTGCGGAAATCCGCCAACAGAGGATTCTGTCTATCCTAAAACGGCAGCATATGACCAAAAGGAGGGCTTCCTTCGCAGCTTTCGTTCGGATGAGCTGGGAGCGATTCGAACGGTGAAGCAGCGTTCTATCGTTTCCCATCCGGAGTATACGGCAGGTTATATCGACGCAGCCGGTGTTGATCTTCCCTATAACACCACAATTGATACGGTAGCGGATGGGTATGACAGTGCCCATTATGAATATATTTGGGATAGAGTTTTTCTGCTGGATGTTCAGCAGCTCAAAACGGTTAATGATAACCTGAACGGCTACCATATCGCAAAAAACAGAAGCGGTGTAGCATGGAACTATTGGCTGCGTACACCGATTACAACCTGTAACCATGATATGCGATTTGTGACCCCTCAAGGGAATATTTTGCGTGACGCACCCTATAAGGGATATTACGGCGTTCGTCCTGCCTTCTATCTGAATACGGAAAATTACACCGTATCATCCGGCACAGGACAGAGCGCACAGGACCCCTATGTTGTTTCCGCACCGGATGCGCCGGATGACAGCATTGGCATATCCAGCGCTGTGCGAGAGGATGTGAATGGTGACTGGAATGTGAACACGGATGAGTATCTACAGCTGGAGATGAGTACCCTCTACACTGAGGATCCTGCATATGCAAATGTAACCGTACCGGTGTATACAATCCAGAAGCCTCGCAGCGATAAGGAGAATATGGTGATTGTGTACTGCGCCGAGGGCTACACCAAAAGCCAGCAAAAGCAGTTTGTCGAGGATGTAAAAAAGCTGTGGGGGGAGGTATTGCAGATAGAGCCATATCGCAGCATGGCGGATCGCTTTAATGTCTATGCACTCTGCACGGCATCGGTGGATGGCTATGGCGGTACCAGCACATTTTTTGCTGCGACCGCCAAAGGAGGAATTTCTACTAACAAAGGGAACTGGCGCAACCATGTTTTGGAGCGCATCATAGGCCCTGCGTTTATCGAGAAGATTCATGACGCACATATTCCTAATGAAACGCATCCAAACGAAAACACGATGGATCATAATTATAGACAGTATGATTATGTGTATGAAAATATCAACCAATTCGTTGTGTTGGCGAATAGCGGTGAGTATTTCGGTGGCTCTCATGATAATAAACAATATGGTATTCACTATATTGTTGCGTCAGCGAGAAACGCATATTCTGCGTTTACCCAGCGGCATGAACTGGGACACGGTCTGTTCCATCTGGGAGATGAATATAATTATAGCACTGTTCCTGTAGATGAGTGGAATTACACTACATCACTGAATATGACTGCAACAAAAGATCCCACGAAAGTGAAGTGGAAGCAGCTGCTTGGCTTCCGTAATACCTATACCTGCCCGCATCTTGACTACTATCCTTATACCTATAATTCCAGCAGGGATTGTCTGATGCGAGAGACCTTTCAGAATGATTTTTGCGATGTGTGCAAGCTACAGGGCATAAAGGTCATGAGTCAGCTCATTACAAATCCCCCTGCGCTTTATGTGGCTGTTCCTGAGGTGAAAAAGTATATCGGCGGTTACAGAAATCCCACAAAAGATCCTTCTGCCTTTGAGGCAGCGAATTCCTCCGCATATGCGAGCTATCAAAATGACAGGAATAGCCGTCTATTAAGCGGCGGCAGTAAAAACAGCTTTGATTATAGCAGCATGAAGGGGCAGCAGGTTGAGCTACGCACCATTATACAAAATCTTTCGAATACCCAAGCGAAGACTGTGACCCTGCGCCTGTGGGTGGAACATTCCAACGGCGAAAAAGCGGTCACGACAGATGGGGAGCAGGTTTTCACTACGCAGGAGTTTGACATCCCTGTTTGGAAAGAGAAAAGCAAATTCTGGACAAAGGGTGCGTTGGATTACGAGGGCAGCGACTTTAATTCCGGCCTTGTCAACTGCTCTCTGGTTTACACGATTCCGGAGAATGCCATTCTGCAATCCGGCGATACCATCGGCTTTGAGATTGTAGATCATGCGACAGGCGAGGTATTGGCTGATGATGATACGGAGCAGCAGCGCTATGTCAATGTCACCATCCAATATCAGCTGGAGGATGGCACAGATGTTCCAAACACCATGCCGACTACCTTTACTGTTCCGGTAGGCAAAAAGGTTGATTGGCAGCCGCCGCAGGAACTGCACGGCTACACTTTTGTTAAAGCGGAGGGGATGGAAAATGCTGTCCCGAACAGTGGTATGACGATTCGTTATATTTATAAAAGGTCTGAGGAACGCCCCGAGCCGCCGGTGACAAAAAATTATACGGTGCAATACAATTGGGGCTCTGTATTCCCGACAGGCGCAACGCTGCCGCTAAATAGCAGCTCCTATTCGAGTGTGCAACAGGCGAAGGCGGCTGTGGATAAGAAATATACCTCCACAACACGCATTCAGGCACAAAAGGATGGTAAAAACGGCACATGGGCTTTTTCGGGCTGGGATGCCGGCAACCTAAACGGCACAACCGTGGTATTCCGTGGAAGTTGGAGTTTTACGGAGGATACAGCGCCGATAACGCCTCCGAGCGGTACAGCAAGCTACAAGATTACCGCAACGGCAGGTATCGGTGGAACAATCTCTCCCGGTGGCACGACAACGGTATCTGCCGCAGGTCAGCTTACATATACAATCAAGGCGAACGAAGGATATTATATTGCGGACGTAAAGGTGGATGGTTCGGAAGTGACAGCAACCACAAGCTACACCTTTAGTGATGTGAATACTGATCACACCATAGAAGTTACCTTTAAACAGGAAAGCCAGACACCGGATGTGCCGGATGTGATTGCACCAAGCATAACCACACAGCCTGGAAATGCGACAGTGAAGGTAGGTGAGACTGCGTCCTTTACCATAGCAGCAAGCGGTACAGATCTTACCTATCAGTGGCAGATAGACAGAAATGATGGGAAAGGATGGGTAAATATTGACGGTGCAACGGCAACGAGCTATACCACATCCACAGTCAATATAAGCTGCAACGGATTTAAGTATAAGTGTGTTGTTTCAAACAGCGCAGGAAACGTAGAGAGTAATTCCGCAACATTGACCGTACAGGATGCGGGCGGTTCCGATAATCCTGACACACCGAATAACACCTATCAGATTATTGATGGAGCAAACAGTAGTTGGACGCATGACAGTGATGGTAATATCACCATCCGGGGTAACGGAGACTTCTCCAAGTTTACCGGAGTTAAGGTGGACGGAAATTTGATAGACAGGAGCAACTACACTGCAAAGGAAGGCTCTACCATTATCACACTGAAAGCTTCCTACCTGAATACACTTTCGGCAGGAACCAATACAGTTGAAATCCTTTGGACGGATGGTTCTGCAAGCACCACATTTACCATCAAAGCAAATACCTCTGATAACAGTAATAACAACCAGAATGACAATAACAATAGCGATTCCTCTGATGACAAGCCATCGAGTGGAACTGATAAGAAGGATGTGACTGCACTTAAAACCGGGGACAACACACCGAGTGTATGGCTGTTTATACTATTAATTCTTTCCGGAACGGGATTGATTATTACTGTAAAGAAACGCAGAGAAAATTTGAATTCATAGAAACGATAGTTAAAAAATGAAACGAGAAAATAACCATGGAGAAGGCGGGCATGTATGTCCGTCTTTTTTTCAAAGAAAACACAACAGGGAGTGTACGCTGCGGAAGAGGTGAAAGAAAAGACACAGACGGAATCAAAGCAGAAGGCGTGTATGGGAATGGAAATGGAAATTTCTTCTCAATCAGGTAAATCCTAAAAATGCAATGCGCTCATTTGGAACATTTGTTTCTAAGATTGATTGGTCGAAGTCAGATTCCTTAAGAGAACTGTTTAGACCATTTGAGCATCTTGGGACAGAAAAGATATATGCTTTATAGACATAAAAAGCAAGATTGAATAGCAACCCTCCCAAAGTTGCGCATTTGCAACCAATGTTTTCTTTACTTTCAGCCACCTGTCGGTATAATTTTGGGTATAAATTGAATTGGAGGTATTTATTTTGATAGGTGACAATATTAAGTTTTACAGAAAAAAGAATCAGCTTACACAGGATGACATTGCTGAGGCATGTAATGTGACAAGACAGGCGGTGTCGAAATGGGAGAACGGTGAGAGCCTTCCGACGGTCGACAATCTGTATGCCTTGAGCAGGTTGTTGCACACATCGGTAGATGACATACTGATAGGCGAGAAAGAGAGGGACGATGAGCCCTCTCTTTCTTTTTCCTTTTATATTTTCTTTGGTTTTCTTGTCCTTCTGAATGTCCATTTTATATCCTCAATTTCCTCGCCTGTGGCAGAAATCGGAGTGTCATTAACCATTACGGAAAGACAGTAAATGGCTGATTTTTTTTAGACATTGACGGAGTGCTCAATTCAAGTAAAATAATAGATAGGAATTTTGATTATCCGGAGCTTGTAATGTCAAAGTAAATGCTATAGAATATTTTTATATCAAATTAAACACAAATGAGGAGATTTAAAGTTATGAAACAGAAATTGAGAAACCTTTCGGCACCGGCAAATATAATATTTGCCATTCTTGCAGTTTTTATTTTCATTGCACCCTTGCAGTGGAGCGGAAAAGTGCTGGGACTGATTCCGGGCATGGAAAAAGCGGATGACTATCTGCTGCAGGCTATGGTGGAGACTGTTGTTTTAGTTATTTTTCTTGGCATCACATATTTATTTGGTCTGTGGGATATCTTTAAGGAAAATGCAGCAGGATGGACCAGAAGCTTATACACAGGTGGATTTTTCATAGTATATTGTCTGTATGCTGTTGTTTCAGGTATTTATATGTGCTTTTTGAATGACCATGGTGATGTGAAGGCATTTTACAACATTATCTTTTTCTTTATCGCGGTCTGCCTTGTAGGACTCGTTGAGGAGCTGGTGTTCAGAGGCGTGGTGTTTAATCTGCTGCTGAGAGCTTTTCCAAAGACGAAAGGTGGAATCACAGGAGCCGTAGTTTTGGGAGGCGTACTGTTTGGATTGATGCATTTTTCCAATATGGGCGCAGGGGTTAAGTTCAGCAGTTGTCTGATACAGGTTATTTCAGCAGGTCTCATGGGTGTACTGTTTTGCATGATATACGCGTCTACACGCAATTTCTGGATGCTTGCCATTTTCCATACTGTTGTAGATATGGGAGGGCTTTTATCATCGGGAATATTTGAGGGAGGCGGAGTGGCCGACAGGATTAATGAGTTTTCGGCAATGAACTGTATTGCATTTGTCGTGCTCGGTATTCCTATGCTTGTTATGCTGCGTAAGTCAAGGCGTATCCGTCTTGAGATGCTTTACAACAATGTGACCATCATAGATGACGAGAGGGAGGGCGCTAAGCTGGCAGTGGTTTCACTGGTGCTTGGCATTTGTAGTATTATTTTCTCGTTTTTTGGCTATCTGATGGGGCTTGGAATTGTCGGCATGCTTGCTTCCAAAATGTCAAAAAGGGCAAAGCAGTATAACAATGCAATAGCAACTGCCGGTATGATTACATCGATAATAGGCTTTGTGCTGTCGGTCATCTGCACGATTGGTATGATGGTGCTGTTTGCAAGCGGCATGTACGACAGGTTTGTTAATATGACGATGTAAATTAAAGTAACTGATTTGACAATATGGTAAAAATACCATATAATATTTTGTGAGAACAATGGAGAAGAGTTTTGAGATTTTTGAATTGCGAGCTAAGGTAGGAACAGATATTTCGAGAGTATTATATTTTTTCTATTATGAAGGAAGAATAGTATTGACACATGGATTCATTAAAAAAACTCAGAGGACACCGGCTGGTGAAATTGAAAAGGCTAAGAAATATAGAAGAGATTATATAGAAAGGCATGGTAAATAATATGAGATATGACGATTATTTACAGGAGCAGCTTAAAAATCCTGACGTAAAAAAAGAGTGGGACGATCTCCAGCCTGAGATGGATGTCATAAGGGCTATGATAGATGCGCGCATTAAAAATAATTTGACTCAAAAGGAGCTGGCAGCACGTACAGGCATTGATCAGGCGGATATTAGTAAGCTTGAGAATGGAACGAGAAATCCATCTTTGAAACTTTTAAAGAGGCTTGCGCATGGAATGGGGATGCAGTTGAAAATTGAATTTGTACCAATGCAGCCGTTAAAAAAATAAAATTGAACGGATGCTGCAATAATACGAAGCAGACCTTTGAATGTGGCATAAAGTCTACATTCAAGGGTCATTTTTTAAGGAGAAACCATGAACATTTTACTGACAGCAATCAATGCAAAATACATACATTCAAACCTCGCAGTTTACTCACTGCGCGCCTGTGCCGGGGAGTACAGGGATGCTGTGGAGCTTGCGGAATACACGATAAACAATCAAAAGGATTACATTCTTGAGGAGCTTTATAAGAGAAAGCCCGACGTACTTTGTTTTTCGTGCTATATATGGAATATTGATTATGTGACTGATATTGCACGTGAGTATAAAAAGCTTTGTCCGTCAGTGCCGATATGGGTTGGAGGCCCTGAGGTGTCTTACGAGGTGGAGGCATTTTTGCGGGAAAATCCATACATAGACGGTGTGATGATAGGCGAGGGAGAGGATACCTTTAGAGAGCTGTGTGGCTACTATGCTCATCAAAAAAGGCTGATTGATATTGCAGGCATTGCTTTCAGAAAAAACAGCACAGGTAATAGTACAAGTGTGAACAACATAGGAGGCAATAAAGCCGGTGAAATAGTATTCACAAGTCCACGCCCAATCAAAAACATGAGTGAAATCCCATTCTGCTATGATACTCTCGATGATTTTTCAAACCGCATCATCTACTACGAGAGCAGCAGAGGATGCCCGTTTTCGTGCAGCTACTGTCTGTCATCGGTGGACAAGACACTGCGTTTCAGGGATACTGAGATTGTCAAAAGAGAGCTTAAGTTTTTTATAGACCAGAAGGTGCCTCAGATTAAGTTTGTGGACAGAACCTTCAACTGCAATCATGCTCATGCCATGGAGCTGTGGCGCTTTATAAAGGCGAATGACAATGGTGTGACAAACTTTCACTTTGAGATATCGGCGGATCTGCTGAATCAGGAGGAGCTTGAGCTGATTTCTGATATGAGGCCGGGACTGATACAGCTTGAAATCGGTGTGCAGTCCACCAATGAGGTCACGATTAAGGAGATTCACAGGACTATGAAGCTTGAGAGGCTTAAGGAGGTTGTGAGGCTCATTCAAAGCGGCAACAATATCCATGAGCATCTGGATTTGATTGCAGGGCTGCCATACGAGGACTATGATAGCTTTGGGCGTTCATTTGATGAGATTTATGAGCTTAAGCCAAACCAGCTGCAGCTTGGATTCTTAAAGGTACTCAAGCTCGTACATGTTTGAGCATGCCGCGGAATATGGTATTGTGTACCATGACAAGCCACCGTATGAGGTTATGTCCACGAAGTGGCTTTCGTTTGATGATGTGATAAAGATTAAGCGCGTCGAGGAGATGCTTGAGGTGTATTACAACAGCGGACAGTTTGAGATTACGATGAAGCTCATGGAGTGTATCTTTGACAGTGCGTTTCAGTTTTTTCAGGAGCTTGGAGATTTTTATGAGGCAAACGGCTATTTTGGAATGAGCCATTCGCGCATCAGAAGGTGTGAGATACTGCTTGAATTTCTGGCTTTATACCTGCATGGCTGTGACAACGATGCTATGACTTCTGTGGTATTATCTGAAAATGCCATAGATAGAGATAATACTGATTTCGACGAAAATGCCGGGGATAGAGATGATACTGATTTTGATGAAAATGCGCAGATTTACAGCATGATTCAGGAGTCACTCATCTTTGATTTGTACTATCGTGAGAACTGCAAGAGCCGCCCGAGGTGGGCCACAGATGTAGGCAAATTCAAGCATATGACACATGCATATTGTAAAAATGGAAAGCTGTCGCATGTGGAGCCGTTTCACTATATTTTTCCGGATAAGCACACGCGCAAGCTTGAGGAGCTGCCAAAGTATCATAAGGAGCCGGTGTGGGCACTTTTCCACTATGACATGAGAGACCCGCTTGATCATCAGGCTATGGTGGAGTATGTAGAATAGCAGTAAAACGATATGACTATAGTGGTAAAAGCCGGAAAGGTTTACGGACTAAAATATGAGCAACTTAGATGATATAAAAAAATATACGGTGATTGATCTGGAAATGACAGGTCTTTCTGCCAAAAATGACAAGATAATAGAGATAGGTGCGGCACGTGTGCGTGGCGGCAGGATAGTGGATACGATATCAACACTGGTAAATCCGAAGCAGCATATTCCACAGCGTGTGCAGCAATTAACGGGAATCACTGACTCTGATGTGGAAAACGCGGCAGATATGGACGAGGCTGTGGATAACCTGCTTGATTTTATCGGTGATGATATCATACTCGGGCAGAATGTGACCTTTGATTACAGCTTTTTAAAGCAGTGGGCGGTAAATCACAAGCGAACCCTCTCGCTGAATGCATATGATACTCTGAAAATAGCCAGAAAATGTCTGCCTGCTGAGCAGTCGAAGAAGCTGGAGGATTTGTGTGAGTATTTTGGTGTGAGCAGGGAAAATGCCCACAGGGCACTCGATGATGCGATAGAGACAAAGCAGATATTTGAAAAGCTGCTTGCACTGATGGATGAAAAGGGTGAGCCGGTGGAGTCAAAGCCACTTGTATACAAGGCAAAAAAACAGACACCTGCCACGGCACATCAGGTCAGACAGCTAAAGGAGCTGATTGCTGAGTATGGGATAGCAGATGTCATATCGTGGGACAACCTGACCAGAAGTCAGGCCTCAAGGCTGTACGATGAATATCGTAGCAGATATATTAATAGGTGTGTGGATGGCTCGGAATAAGTTTCAATACAATAAATTATAATACAATAGCTATAACGCAAATTAATTACCGGCCGAGGCGGCATCAGCCTGTAGGCTCTCAAGCATAGAAACGATTCCATCCCTTGAAAGAGAATTGAGCTGTTTTGCTTTCTCAATAAGCTCTGCAAGCCGGTCAGCTTTTGACATGCTGACGAATGTATTGGCTAACAGGCTGTATACGCTCTTTGAATCAGCACCCTGCTCCACCGCAAATTCAAGCAGTTCATTGGCCAGCGATTCATAGCCTGCTCAGTAAGCCTGTTGTAATAGTCCGGCAGCATTGAAACAAATTTCGTGAAGTTATCATCATATTCAGACAGCTTTTTAAAATTGAGAATGCCATATTTAAGCTTTAAATCAGTGTTTGTCATTCCGGTGAGATTGACAAGGGGTTTATCCCTTAAATCATTTATTTTATCATTATTTAATGGAAAAAACTTTTCCGGTATGGTAATATAACACAGGTCAGTGGTATCTCCGCGGAGGGTTGAGTTGGCTTTGCGCTCCTTCTCCCAGAACTCCTCGGTGACTTTTGCCTGGCAGAATCAGCCCTCTTTATGGCAAAAGTAATCACTGCAATAAATAAAATGAATAAAATTAGACAAATTGGAATCATATGTTGGAAAATCCTTTCTCATATATGAAAATAGTATAACTCATTTTTGAACAGAGGTGAATAGTATGTACGATTTTAATAAAAAAAGAAATCAGAAGGTGGTTGCTATAGTGATAATAGTGGTTATAGCAGCGATGCTTGTGACAACATTTGTGTCAAGTCTTGTATAGCTTTTCTTGAAATATGGAAAAAATATGATAATATGATATAAAATGCAGTTCAGTTAAGCGATGACAGGGGCGCTTTTAACAGCCTCAGGAAAAGGAAGCGGAAATGAAGATTAATAAAAAAGCATTATTACTGGGTACAATGGCATTTGTGCTTGTGGCAGCATCAGGCATGGTAAGTGCATATGCAAGCGGTTCGTCAGGCACAAAGAAGGCAAAGGTACAGACAATTACAGAGGGTGTGTGCATTGGCAGTGTGGATGTAGGCGGTATGACAAAGGAAGAGGCAAAAAAAGCAGTTGATGCCTATGTTGACAGCATAAAGGATACATCTTTTTCATTAAAGGGCGCCAATAGTTCATTTGATGCAACAGCACAGGAAATGTCTGTTTCAGCGGATACTGATGCAGCGGTGGATGAGGCTATGTCAGTATGCCATGAGGGCAGCCTGATTGACAGATTTGTGGAGTCGGAGGAGCTCAAAAAGGGCAATGTTGCCGTCAACATGTATCTGTCGGTTGATAAACAAAAGACCGCAAAGCTGATTTATGACAAGAGCGATGAGCTCAATATAAAGGCAGTTAACAATTCACTGCAGAGAAACGGTGACAGCTTCGATTTTGTTCCGGGACAGGAAGGCAAAGAGGTGGATGTGGTAAAATCCGTCTATGCGATAAATGACTTTTTGCAGAATAGCTGGGATGGTTCGGCGAACGAGATAGAGCTGGTCACAAATACGGTTCAGCCGAGGGGCTCAAAGGAGGAGCTCTCAAAGATTAAGGATAATCTGGGAGGCTTTTCTACAGATTTCAGCCGCTCGGCAGCAGGGCGTGCAGCAATGTAAAGAATGCATGCAGCCTGATAAACGGCAGTGTCATATATCCGGGTGAGCAGTTTTCGGTTTACGAGGCTATCAGCCTATCACAACTGACAACGGCTATCAGATAGCAGGCGCATACGAGAACGGTCAGGTAGTAGACTCGGTAGGTGGAGGTGTGTGTCAGGTTGCTACCACACTCTACAATGCGGTTATAAGGGCTGAGCTCGATATAGTGCAGCGCTATAACCATTCCATGATAGTAAGCTACGTAAAGCCATCTGATGATGCCGCAATTGCAGGTACCTACAAGGATCTTAAGTTTAAAAACAATCTGGATAATCCGGTGTATATAGAGGGCTATTGCAGTGGAGGAATCATTACCTTCAATGTGTACGGAGTGGAGACGAGGCCCGCAAACAGGGAAATTTCTTTTAGAAGTGAGACACTTTCCGAGGAGGATCCGGTTACGCAGTTTAATTTTGATGCAGGTCAGCCGGTCGGTTATTTCAACACCGAGCAGTCTGCGCACAAGGGGATGACCGCAAGGCTTTGGAAGACGGTCACAGTCGATGGTACAGTGCAGAGTGATGAGATATTCAACAACAGCAAGTACAAGTCATCACCGAAAATCGTGACGGTTGGTACAGGAGGAGCATCAGCAGAGGTTGTTGCGCAGCTTCAGGCGGCGGCAGCGGCTAATGATGAGGGCTCGGTTAAATCTATTGCTGCATCTGCGGCAGCAGCGGCACAGGCAGCAGCGGCACAGGCAGCGCAGACACAGACGACAGACCCGAATGCAGCAGGTCAGACACAGGGCGCGCAGACACAGACTACAGACCCGAATGCAGCAGGGCAGACACAGGGCACACAGACCCAGCAGCCGGCAGGACAGACACAGGGAGCACAGACGCAGTAAATGCCCTCATATCATATTATTATTAGGAACAGGAAAACACATGAAAAACGGTAAAATATCAGAGTCGGTTTTAAAGCGCTCTGTCTTAAAACAACTTCATACTACAAGCGACAGAATACTTTTTAAACCGGCAGTAGGTGAGGACTGTGCGGTGATTTCCCTTAAAGCAGGAGGTCAAACTAAGTTAGTTACTGCTACACAGACATTCACGCTGGATGTCTCAGATAAGCATGTGCGTGCCAACTGCGCAGTTTATGATGCCTTGAACAATATTTATGCCATGGGGGCAAGTCCTATTGGGATAGAGCTGGCACTGCTTGTACCTACCACAGAAAACGAAGCCGTGCTGCGTGAGACGGTGAGAGCGATTGATGCTGTATGTGAGGATGCAGGCATTATGGTGCTTGGCGGACATACGCAGGTGAGCCGCGCAGTGAAGAATATCGTGGTGACAGTTACAGCAATAGGTGAGGCCTGTGAGCAGATGCTCACACCATCATCTAAAGCAGCACCCGGCATGGACATAATAGTGACAGGCTATGTGGGGCTTGAGGGCACCGCAATTCTTGCAAATGAGAAAAGAGCCGAGCTTGAAACGAGATTTTCCAAGGCATTTATAGATAAATCAGCAGCATATATAGACCATATTTCCACCGCAATGGAGGCCGCATCCGCGATTGGCGCCGGTGTGGCGGCAATCCATGACGCTTCGCAGGGAGGTATCTTTGGAGCACTCTGGGATATGGCAGAGGCTTCGGGAATTGGTCTTGACATCGATTTAAAGAAGCTCCCTGTCAGGCAGGATACGATTGAAATAAGTGAATTTTTTGACATAAACCCGTATAAGCTTTTGTCAGGAGGAAGTCTGATAATCGCAGCTGCAGATGGTACCCGCGTGGTCAGAGAGCTTGAGAAAACAGGACAAAATGCTGTTATAGTCGGTGCGGCAACCGATTCAAACGACAGAGTACTGATTTCCGGCGAGGAGAGACGGTTTTTGGAGACTGCCCAGACTGACGAGATATACAAGGTTTTCAACTAATATATTTGAATCAGGAGACTATATATCATGAGAGAAAAGATATTAACATTTATAGAGAAAAACAGCAGGATAAACCTGAAGGAGCTTGCAATCATGCTTGGTGTGGATGAGGCAAGTGTGGCAAACGAGATTGCTGCCATGGAGCAGGAGAATGTCATCTGCGGATATCACACACTGATTGACTGGGACAAGGCAGGTCTTGAGAAGGTCACAGCCATGATAGAGGTCAGAGTGACACCACAGCGCGGCATGGGCTTCGACAAGATTGCCGAGCGTATATACAACTATCCTGAGGTGAAGTCTGTATACCTTATCTCAGGCGGCTTTGACCTCATGGTCACACTCGAGGGCAAGACTCTGCGCGAGGTATCACAGTTTGTGACAGATAAGCTTTCTACACTGGATCAGGTGCTTTCGACAAAGACAAACTTTATTCTGAAGAAATACAAAGACCATGGAACTATCATGGCGGCACCTGTCAAATCCGATGAAAGGGGAATTATGTCATAATGAGAGACCCTTTATCCAGCACCATAAAGACTATCCAGCCATCGGGCATCCGTAAGTTTTTTGATATAGTGAGCGAGATGAAGGATGCGATTTCGCTCGGAGTAGGTGAGCCTGATTTTGACACACCGTGGCATATCAGGGATGAGGGCATATATTCCCTTGAAAAGGGACGCACCTTCTACACCTCAAATGCAGGACTCAAGGAGTTAAAGATTGAGATTGCAAAATATCTCGACAGAAGATACGGCATGACATATGATTACGACAAAGAGATCATGGTAACTGTCGGTGGCAGCGAGGCTATAGATATCGCACTGCGCGCCATGCTCGATGCGGGAGATGAGGTGGTTATCCCACAGCCAAGCTATGTTTCATATGTGCCATGTACTGTGCTGGCAGGTGGCACACCTGTGATTGTGGAGCTCAAGGAGGAAAATGATTTCAGGCTGACAGCGAGGAGCTTGAGGCTGTTATCACTCCAAAGACAAAGATACTTATCATGCCTTTCCCTAATAACCCTACAGGCGCTATCATGGAAAAAGCAGACCTTGAAGCAATCGTTCAGGTGGTTAAGGAGCATGATCTGTTTGTGATAAGTGATGAGATTTATTCGGAGCTTACATATGTGGATAAGCATGTATCTATAGCATCGTTTCAGGGAATGAAGGAGCGCACAGTGCTTATAAACGGTTTTTCCAAGGCATATGCCATGACAGGCTGGAGGCTTGGATATGCATGCGCACCTGAGACCATTTTAAAGCAGATGCTAAAGATTCATCAGTTTGCAATCATGTGTGCGCCGACCACGAGCCAGTATGCGGCTGTCGAGGCTATGAAAAACGGCGATGAGGATGTTGCACAGATGAGGGAGGAATACAACGGCCGCAGACGATATGTGCTTCACCGCTTTAAGGAGATGGGGCTTAAGTGTTTTGAGCCTTTCGGGGCCTTTTATGCGTTCCCAAGCATCAAGGAGTTTGGCATGACATCCGATGAGTTTGCCACAAAGCTTCTAAACAGCAAGAAGATTGCCGTGGTTCCGGGAACTGCATTCGGAGAGTGCGGTGAGGGCTTTTTACGTATATCATATGCATATTCGCTTGATGATTTAAAGGAGGCGCTCGGCCGCATTGAGGAGTTTGTCACAGAGCTTCGCGCCGGGATGGATAATAAATAGTTTAAATTGACAGGAGACAAAATGGCAAAGCTGAACATAGTGTTACATGAGCCGGAAATTCCGGCAAATACAGGAAATATCGGAAGAACCTGCGTCGCGACAGGCACGAGACTTCATCTTATAGAGCCGCTTGGATTTTCGCTTTCAGAGAAGGCACTAAAGAGAGCCGGAATGGATTACTGGAAGGACCTCGACGTCACCACATATGTGGACTGGGAGGATTTCCTTGAGAAAAATCCGGGCGCAAAGATATATTATGCGACAACAAAGGGCAGACATGTATACTCTGATGCTCATTTTGAGCCAGACTGCTATATTATGTTTGGCAAGGAAAGCGCAGGCATTCCGGAGGAGATACTAAAGGAGCATCCGGATGAGTGCATCAGGATACCGATGATAGGTGAGACAAGGTCACTTAATCTGTCAAATTCAGTAGCTATCGTGTCTACGAGGCATTGAGACAGAATAATTTTGATCATATGAGGCTTGAGGGAGAGCTTCATCACCTGAGCTGGGATGACTAAATCAAGCGGCAAAGCGCATATTTTTGGCAGCTATTTGGGCTTTAACAGCTATGATAATTGTAAATACGGTAGATTTTTAGGAAAAAGAAATGGGCATAATTAAAACAAGCAAATTAGTACATGAATTTATACGAAGAGACGAGGAAGGCAATGTAGAGTCAATCACTACAGCACTCGACAACGTAAACCTCGACATAAAAGAGGGGCAGTTTATTGCAATCCTCGGTCACAATGGTTCAGGAAAATCAACTCTTGCAAAGCATATCAATGCACTTCTTGCACCGAGTGAAGGCACTATATGGGTGGATGGTATGGATGTGTCAAAGGAGGAGAATGTCATACCTGTCAGGAAAAGTGCAGGTATGGTTTTCCAGAATCCCGACAATCAGATTATCGCCAATGTCGTGGAGGAGGATGTGGGCTTTGGACCTGAGAATATCGGTGTGCCGACAGATGAAATCTGGCAGCGCGTGGACTATGCACTAAGGCTGTCGGTATGACAAAGTACCGCACACATTCACCGAACAAGCTCTCCGGAGGACAGAAGCAGCGTGTGGCAATCGCGGGAGTTGTGGCAATGGAGCCAAAATGTATAGTATTTGACGAGCCTACAGCCATGCTTGACCCAAACGGCCGCAAGGAGGTCATAGCCACAGCCCATGAGCTCAATAAGAAAAAGGGCGTGACCATCATTCTCATCACCCATTACATGGAGGAGGTGGTCGGCGCAGACCATGTCTATGTCATGGAAAAGGGCAAGGTGGTCATGGACGGCACACCGCGTGAGATTTTTTCAAGGGTGGACGAGCTGAAGGAACACAGGCTTGATGTGCCGCAGGTGACACTGGTAGCCGATGAGCTAAAAAAGGCAGGTCTTGATATCCCTGATGGAATCCTGACGAGAGAAGAGCTTGTAAATGCGCTGGTTGCGCTGAAAAACAGATAGGCGGGAGAAAATATGTCAATAATTCTAGATCACATAAACTATTGCTACAGTGCCGACTCAGCTACAAGGTGCAGGCACTTAAGGATGTAGCCTTGAGATAAATGATGGAGAGTTTATCGGAATAATCGGTCACACCGGTTCGGGAAAATCCACACTTATCCAGCATATGAACGGCCTTTTGAAGGCGACAAGCGGTCATATATACTACAATGGACAGGATATATATGACAATGATTATGATTTAAGCAAGCTGCGTCACAAGGTGGGGATGGTGTTCCAGTATCCGGAGCATCAGCTTTTTGAGACAACCAACTTTGAGGATGTATGCTTTGGACCGAAAAATCAGGGGCTCGATAGGAAAACAGTGGAGCTTAGAGCCTATGAGGCACTGCAGAATGTACATTTTCCGGAGGATCTCTACTATCAGCCGCCGTTTGATTTGTCCGGAGGACAAAAAAGGCGTGTAGCCATAGCTGGAGTACTTGCAATGCACCCTGACGTACTCATACTCGATGAGCCGACAGCGGGACTGGATCCTGCGGGCAGAGATGAGATACTGGGACTGCTTTTACAGATGAAAAAGGATCTGGGTATCACAATCATACTCGTATCACACAGCATGGAGGATGTTGCGGAGTATGTGGACCGCATCATAGTTATGAATTCAGGAGAGGTGATGTTTGACGGAGTGCCGAAGGAGGTATTCTCACACTATAAGGAGCTCGAGGCAGTCGGACTTGCAGCACCGCAGGTCACATATCTGATGCATGATCTGGCGGAAAAGGGTATACCGGTTGACCTTTCGGCAACGACAGTTGCGGAGGCGAGGGACTCAATACTAAAAGCCTTTAAATAGCTCACCAATGCTGACATTTTGATACAAATTATGAGGAAGGAATACAAAAATGATTCGTGACATTACCATAGGCCAGTATTATCCGGCACAGTCGCCAATACATAAACTGGACCCAAGAGTAAAGCTTTTCGCAACACTTATATATATTATTGCGCTGTTTTCCTACAAGGGAATAGCCGGTGTGCTGTTTATAGTTGCCGCACTTGCAGCAGTTATAAAGATTTCGAAGGTGCCCTTTAAGTTCATGGTAAAGGGACTCAAATCCATTATAATACTACTCCTTTTTACAGCCTGCTTCAGTGTATTTTTCACACAGGGAGAGTACACAATATGGGAGTACGGTATACTGCACATTTCTGACACCGGACTGATAAATGCAGCCACCATGATGATACGACTTGTGCTTCTCATTATAGGAACCTCGCTCATGACACTCACCACCACACCAAACCAGCTCACGGACGGTCTTGAGAAATCACTGGGCTTTTTAAACAAAATACATGTTCCGGTGCATGCGATAGCCATGATGATGTCGATAGCGCTTCGTTTCATTCCAATCCTTATTGAGGAGACAGACAAAATAATGAAAGCACAGATGGCAAGAGGAGCTGATTTTGAGCATGGAAATATCATAAAAAGAGCAAAGAGCATGGTGCCTCTTTTAGTGCCGCTTTTCGTATCGGCATTCAGGCGTGCGGATGACCTCGCAATGGCCATGGAGGCAAGATGCTACAATGGTGGAGAGGGCAGGACAAAGATGAAGCCGCTCGTGTATGAAAAGGACGATAAAATAGCATATCTTTTCATATTTGCATTTTTAGCGGTTGTGATAGTGCTTAGAATCCTTTTGCCGGTGAATTTGGGAAATCTTATTTTCAGATAGTGAAAATGCTATTCTGGTACGGCAAAACAGGAGAGATATATGCGTGTAAAAATGATTGTAGCCTACGATGGCACAAATTACTGCGGCTGGCAGATACAGCCAAACGGCATCACAATTGAGCAGGTATTAAACGAGCACCTGAGCCGCCTGCTAAAGGAGGATATAAAGGTGACAGGAGCAAGCCGCACTGATGCGGGAGTGCACTCACTGGGAAATGTGTGTATGTTTGACACCAATACCCGCATGCCTGCGGAAAAGATATCGTATGCTCTGAACCAGAAGCTGCCGGAGGATATAGTGGTGGTCGATTCCTGCAAGGTGAGCGATGATTTTCATCCGCGCTTCTCAAAGAGCCGTAAAACCTATGAATACCGCATATTAAATGCAAGGTTCAGAAATCCGACACGCAGGCTTGACACATATTTCTATCATTATCCGCTTGACACAGAAAAGATGAGTGAGGCTGCAAAATATCTCATAGGAGAGCATGATTTTGCAAGCTTCTGCTCGGCAAACTCGCAGGCACAGACCACAGTCCGTACGATATATGACTGTACGGTATCAAAGACCGGTGACATCATCACAATACGTGTGACAGGAAACGGCTTTTTGTACAATATGGTGCGCATAATCGCAGGAACTCTTGTGAAGATAGGTGGAAGCGATATGCCGGCCGATGCGATGAAGGGCATAATAGCTGCAACAGACAGGGCAGCAGCAGGTCCCACAGCTCCGGCACATGGGCTTACAATGATAGGACTGGAGTACGAGTAACAGCTTTAGATTTTTAATATTGTATTAAGATTTTTGGAATATCCGTTTTTAGCTTCAATAATAGGTTATAATGTCGTTACGGTTAAGACATGGTACGGTAAAAAGAAGCTTGGAGATGAAGATGGTTATGAGATTTACAGAAGTTAAAGAGAAAATTATAAAAAACAAAGCCATAAACAGCACAGACAAAGTAAAAGGCAGACACCGTAGAGTGATCCGTATAGGAGCGTTTGCCCTGGTATTTGTTGTGCTGTTTTCGTTTGTCTCGACATTTTTTAAGATGACGGATGCTGTCAATATTGCGACTATAGAGGCTTTTATAAGGAGCCGAAGGACTCAATTGATGTGATGATGATAGGAGCCAGCGAGGTATACGCTGATTACAGCGCAACAGAGGCCTGGAAGAATTATGGATACACCTCATACTCACTGGGGGTATCCGGAGCGCCCGGCAGCCTGTACAAATCAATGCTCAGGGAAGCTCTCACCAGACAGCATCCGAAGGTTGTGGTGTTTGAGGTGAATGGCTTTTTACAAAAAGACAGCTACTACGACAGGACGGTAAAGCTGCACAGCTGGATAGACAATATCCACAATGAGGAAAACAGGCTTGATACAATAAAAGAGATTGTGCCAAAGGATGAGCAGGACAACTTTAGAAACCCTTTAAAGCTATATCACAGCAATTGGAAGGATATTGACAAATGTGCACACACCTTTGCCACAAGAGTTGGAATGTATTTTGCAAAAACATCATGCATGAAGGGATTTTCATCTATTGCAAAATATTCCGATTGTCCATCAGGCAAGCAGAAAACTCTCTATTTTACCGACAAGAGCAGAATGTATATGACTGAGCTGCTTGAGTATTGTAAAGCGCAGGGCGTAAAAAAGGTGCTTTTTGCAAGGTTTCCTCATGAGAAGGAGGTAAAGAATCCGCAGGTGCTTTGCGACGTGAAGGAGCTTGTGGAGTCCTATGGCTATGATTTTGCAAGCTTTGAAGGTGATAAGGAATTTATCGGAATCAATGAGAGGGATGATTTCTACAATTCAGAGCATTTGAATATAAATGGAAGCCGCAAATTCACTGCATTTATGGGGAAGTATCTGTCAGATAATTACAGGCTTAATGCAGACCACTCACCGGAGCTTAAGAGTGCATGGGGTGAGTGCGCAAGGCGCGCTGACAAGGTGATAAGTGCCTGCGTAAAGGATACGGATCTGAGTCTGGGCAATCATTATTTTGAGATGTCCGTTTATCTGCCTTATAATTTTTCGTCAAATCTTGCGACAAATAAGGTAGCAGATACGAACAACGACGCAAAGCCTGTTAAGGAGTTAAATACCCCGGTTAAAAAATAGCATGATAGTGTATGGAATTTAAAATAAATACTGCCGGTCAATTAAAGTGTGACTGGCAGTATTACATTAGAAAATATATTTGGAGTAAATAAAATGGAACTCATTTCATTAAAATATGCGATATTTGTAATCGCATTGCTTGTATTATATTATTGCTTTCCGAAGAAATACCGCTGGTATGTGCTTCTGGCGGGAAGCATGGCATACTATGTGATTATATGTAAGTGGTATGTGCTTTTTATCATTTTTACAATATGCACCACCTATGGCTCAACAATATGGATTGACAAGTTGCTAAAGAAGCAGAATGCCATCGTAAAAAGCCACAAGGAGGACTGGGACAGGCAGACCAGAAAGGAATACAAGGAAAAGGGCAGAAAAAAGAGAGTGGCAGTAATGCTTTTTGCGCTGCTTTGCAATTTCGGCATTCTGGCATTCCTTAAATATATACCATATGCGGGGGAGCTTGGACTTTTGCTTCCACTTGGCATATCCTTCTACACCTTCCAATCCATGGGCTATGTGATGGATGTATACAGGGAAATTGTCGAGCCTGAAAAGAATTTCCTTAAGGTAGCGCTGTTTGTGTCATTTTTCCCACAGATCATACAGGGACCGATTGCGATATATGATAAGCTTGCGGGACAGCTTTACGAGGGACATTCCCTGAGACTTGAAAATCTGCAAAAGGGTGCGCTTCTGGTGCTATGGGGAGTCATGAAAAAGCTTGTGATAGCAGACCGCGCGGTAAATATCATCAATTTTGTAATGGATAAGCCGATGGATTTTTCGGGCACTTATGTATTTTTTGCGGCAGTAGTGTATGCGCTGCAGCTATATGCGGATTTCTCGGGAGGAATCGATATAGTGCGCGGTATTGCGGAGATGTTTGGCATAACGATGTCAACAAACTTCAATCATCCGTATTTTTCGCGCTCGCTCACTGAGTACTGGCACCGCTGGCATATGACTCTTGGAGACTGGTGCAGAAACTATATCTTCTACCCGCTTTCAATCTCAAAGCGTTTCCTGAACTTTGGCAAATGGCTAAAGCCGAGATTTGGTGCGCATATCAGTAAGGTGCTGCCGGGCTGCATCGCGAGTGTCATCACATTTATCGTCATCGGAGTATGGCACGGTGCCAATATGAAATACCTGTATTTCGGACTCTGGAATGGCATTGTCATCATGCTTGCCGAGCTTTTTGCTCCGGTAAACAAAAAGGTGTCAGGCGGCTTTTTTAAGCTGACCGGTCTCAGGGAAAAGGGGATATTTGCAACGATTGTATCAGTGCTTTGGACCTTTATGCTCATACTGGTAGGCTACTATTTTGACATAGCTGCAAATGCGTCGACTGCATTTCACATGCTTTTTAAATCAGTCACGGATTTCCATATCAGCGAGCTTGGAATAAACAACATCATTTTGAATCTCGGAGCATGCGGACTGGACGAGTACGATATACTTTTACTTATAATATGTACTCTGCTGTGGTTCTTTATCAGCTTCGTTGAGGAAAATAAAAAGCTCGACATGCGCGATTTCATACTTTCAAGAAAGCTGCCGCTTCGCTGGGCAATAATATATCTTGGCATCTTTATAGTAATAATATTCGGTTACTACGGACCGGGAGTGAATCCGGCGGATTTTGTATATATGCAGTTTTAAAGAAAAAATTTAAAGAAAAAGTATAAACATAAAGAAAAAACTTAAAGAAAAAGCCGAAAATAAGGGTGAAAAACACTTGACAACAGCCTGTTACGCAAGTATAATATCTAGGTCTGTAAAAGTAGATAAATGGAAGCCAAAGCCCCGGCAACCATTTAGTATAGATAATGATAGTCATCTGAGATGGAACAGAGGACTATAAGATGTCAAAAAGGAAGTGGCGTCCGGACATACGCGATTTCAAGAGGCATCGGCATTAAAAGTAATCGAATCATTTAAGGAGGAAAACCGATGAAAACATTTATGGCTAGTCCTGCTACAATCGACAGAAAATGGTACGTAGTAGACGCTGAAGGTAAGACATTAGGACGTTTAGCATCAGAAGTTGCTAAAGTATTAAGAGGAAAGAATAAAGCAATCTTTACACCACACATTGACACAGGTGATTATGTAATCGTTGTCAATGCTGACAAGGTTAAGGTTACTGGTAAGAAATTAGACCAGAAGATTTACTATCATCACTCAGATATATCGGTGGTATGAAAGAGACAACATTAAGAGAGATGATGAACAAGCACCCAGAGCGCGTTATCGAGTACGCTGTAAAGGGAATTGCTTCCAAAGGGACCTCTTGGACGTCAGATGTATACAAAGTTATTCGTATACGCTGGACCAGATCACAAACATGCAGCTCAGAAGCCTGAGACATTAGAGTTTTAATAGGAGGTAAAGTAAATTGGCTACTACAAAGTATTACGGAACAGGAAGAAGAAAATCATCTGTTGCTAGAGTATATTTAGTACCTGGAACAGGAAAGATTACAATCAATAAAAGAGATATCGATGAGTACCTTGGTCTTGAGACATTAAAGGTAGTTGTTCGCCAGCCATTAGTTGCAACTGAGACAGTTGACAAGTTCGACGTTTTAGTTAACGTTCGTGGTGGTGGATACACAGGACAGGCCGGAGCAATCCGTCACGGAATCGCTCGTGCACTCCTTCAGGTAGATTCAGAGTACAGACCAGTTCTTAAGGCTGCTGGATTCTTAACACGTGATCCACGTATGAAAGAGCGTAAGAAATACGGTCTCAAAGCAGCTCGTAGAGCTCCTCAGTTCTCAAAGAGATAATCTTTCAAGAACGAAGATATCAAGAAAAGCCCATTTTTCAAGGGTTACAGAAGTTGTGGAATGCCGTCAGATGTGCTGGAATTTACATCGAATGCAACACATATGCAGCAGGTATGCAACAAAGATATTGATATGTATAGGACATTTTTCAGTAGAGATACTGGGGAATGTCCTTTTATTTGTTTAAATCTTATTAATCGCATCTACAAGCTCCTTTATATCAAAGTGGGTATACACTTTCTCTGTGAGTGTCATTGCACCTGAGTGCCCCGCAATCTTTTTGATAATCGTCTGGTTAATACCAGCTTCTGCTAACATTGAGATGCATGTATGTCTGCAACAGTGAGGTGTACGATTAATACCTAGCTGTTCCATCAATGGCTTGAAATAGCTATCGTAGTAGTTTCGGTATTCAAAATGTTTTCCAGCTTCTGTATGAAGTAAATATTCACATTCAGGGCAGGATTCATACCAAGCTTTGTAATATGGCAGAACTTTGTCTGCTATTGGAACTTTTCTGATACCATTTTCTGTTTTACTACAGATAACATCAAAATACTGTTCATTCAGATGAACATTCTCTTTCTTCAAATCAAGCATTTCAGAGATACGGACTCCGCTATATAGGAGCATCAATACTATCTGATAATATTTGTCTTCCTTTTGTTCCCAGATAATATCAATTTCATTTTTCTCAAACTTGTTTCTATCGTATTTGTTAGGGTTACGATCCTTGTATTGAACAATATCAACGAAGCTTGAATAATCTTTGTTGCAAATATCATTTTTCAAAGCATAATCAAATAGCTGGTTAAACAGGACTTTGATTTTCTTGAGAGTAGGAAAATTCTTACCGCAGGTATCAATAACAGTCTGTAAATCAACTAATTTAATATCCTTGAAAATTTTGTTGTAAAGGGGTTCACAGGATTTATAGGATGCTGTGTACCCTTTTACATTAGATTCAGATATAGTAGGAAACTTACGCTTTGACCATTCTTCATAGACATCTGAAAATGTCATCTTAGCAGCCTTGGTATCAAATGGATTATTATTGTAATCAGCAAGCATTTGCAAGCCTTCAGCTCTCGTGGCTGCATATCCAATTGTAATCATATCCTGAACCTGTTTGTCTTTCACCTCATCGTAGTGCCAGCCTATAGTCTTTCTAACTTGATAAGGTTTTCTTCTTTTGCCGGAAAGTTTTACAACGCTTCCGTATCCGTTGGGTAACTTCATAAGCACCATCTTTCGCTATTTACTAGAAAGCTGATAGCAAACGGATAAAATGATTGTTATTCGTGGGTTACCTTTGTCACACTTGGGCGGATAGTCTTCCATATTTCGTAATTATCCTGTGTCTGGCTGCCATTATCAAGTAATTCTTTCATAGCCTGCCAGTCTTTAAGAAACTGAACAAGATTCTTATTGGAAAAGAATATACCAGGCTCTCCGTCTAAATCCTTGATAGAAATGTCAAATGTTTCATCAATAGCAAATAGTAATGGTAGTACATCACCATCAGCCTCGATATCAAATTCCATCAATGAATTAACATTGACACCAAGTGCATCTGCAATTTTTCTAAGCTGTTCAGGCTTAGGAAGATTCTTTCCAAGCTCATACTTACGGATTGCAACTTCATGTATTCCACAAGCTTCGCCTAGTTCTTTCTGGGTTAAACCACGAAAGGTTCGTATTAATTTAATCTTTTTACCGGTATTCATTGCCTCAACCTCCTGTGATTGTAAATGTAACACACTAATATTTAATAGTCAACATTAAATTTTAAACTATTGACAGAGCAAATAAAGGTCTGTATAATACAAAACATAACAGAGCAAGAAATGCTCTATATAAAAAGAGGAGGTGGTAGAGATGCCAGAAGTTATCTATCAGGGTGATTTACCAGCTTTTACAGGGAGAAATGTACCAATAAAAGAGATTGCAAGTGCAATAGGGAAGGACGCACAGTATGTAAGGCTGGGAATACAACAAGGATTACTCAAATTTGGAACGGCAATAAAGGTAGGGAGCTCAAATGAGTTCAGCTATTATTGTCCGGATAAAAAAGTTTGGGAAGAAACAGGATATTTTAACAAAGAAGCAGTATGGCAAGGAGGATGAATATGGTTGAAAAACAGAATGTTGAACTGAAACTTATTCATATGGAGGATGTGGTTTCAAAGGAGGTGGAATGGCTATGGTATCCATATATACCATACGGAAAGATAACAATTATTGAAGGAGATCTGGGAGAAGGAAAGACAACTTTGGTTCTCAAGTTAGCGGCAGCTCTTAGCAGGGGCTTGCCGCTCCCCTGTGACGATGATAAGGAATATGAACCTATTCATATCATATATCAGACAGCAGAAGATGGAATTGAAGATACAATTAAGCCCAGATTAGAAAAGGCAGGAGCAGATTGTTCCATGATTCGGGTTATTGATGAGACAGATAAGGAATTATCAATGACAGATGATAGGCTGGAGCAGGCAATAATCGAGACTGGGGCAAGGTTAATCATTCTTGATCCGATTCAGGCATATATCGGAGCTACAGTTGATATGCATAGAGCAAATGAAATAAGACCGGTGTTAAAGCATCTTGGAATAATAGCAGAAAAGCATAATTGTGCAATTATTCTTATTGGTCATATGAATAAGGCATCTGGAAGTAAATCAACATACAGAGGACTTGGTTCTATTGATATACAGGCAACTGCCAGAAGTGTTCTGCTGGTTGCGAGGCTTCGTGATAAACCTAATATAAGAATAATGGCACATGATAAATCTTCATTAGCTCCGGCAGGGGATGCGATAGGATTTGAAATGACTGAGGATAATGGAATGGTATGCATAGGACCATATGACATCACCATAGATGAGCTGTTATCCGGCAATGAAGGAAGAGGAAAAAAGAAGCTCGACATTGCGGAGAATTTTATCAAAGAATACTTTGGTTCAAACAAGGTAATTCCATCTAATGAAATAATGATGGAAGCTGCAAAGAGGAGCATTAAGAGAAATACTCTTTTATCGGCAAAGAAAAAGCTGGGTATAACATCAGATAAAGAAAAAGCAGAAGATGGAACAATTTACTGGACTTGGATAATGCCGGAATAAAGAGTTTAACAATCTGGATGTTTGAAAAAGCAGATTCTAAATTCTAGGAAAGAGTTTAGAGTCTGTAATCATAAAAAGTACAGATTATTAAACTCTTGGTAATGGTAAAGATAATATATAAAACCCTCGGAGAGCCCACTGCAATTGGCTTGCCAAAACTGCTAGGGGTTATCATCTGTGGCAGAGCCAAGATGATAACTGCACTGCTCCGATAGATTTAACAGATAAAAAGGCAGTACAGATAAGGAGATGCGAATGGGAAATATTTCATATACAGCTCATGTGAGCAATAAGAAAAGTGCCATTACATCGAAATCTAAGCTTGCAGCTGTTGCAAAGCATAACCTGAGAAAATATAAATCATCAGATTATAGCAAGGACAACATTTGCATCATATATGGTACATCAAATCTGATTGATGATGTAAAAACAGTATACCATAAAGAATTCGATGAGGCATTAGAAGAATATAATAAAAAGCAGATACGACCAGACCGAAAAATAGAAGATTATTTTGAACATGTTGCAGGTAAGGAACAGGATATGGCAGTTGAAATAATCATTCAGATAGGTGACAGGGAGTTTTGGAAGCAATTTGATGATATGAAGTCATACATGAAATTGTCATATCAGATAATACTGGACGAGCTTAGAAAGAGGCTTCCACAGTTTGTAGTTGCAAATGCTGTGGTTCATCTTGATGAGGATAGTCCGCATATGCACATTGTTGGAGTCCCTGTGGCAGATGGATATAAGAAAGGTCTTAGCAAGCAAGTGTCAAAACGGAAGGTATTCACTAAATCTGTGTTATCACGAGTGCTGCAGGATGAGCTTCGAGAGGTGGCGAATAAAGAAGTGAATGACTGGTTTGGGAAACAGATAAAAGAAAAGTCGAAAGGTCGAAATCATGATTTATCCGTTGCAGAGTATAAGGTGGCTCAGGAGACAAAGCATTTGACACAATTACAAGAGCAGGTGGAAGAATCGGATAGGGCAGTTAAGGCAAATAAAGCTGTTGAAAAAGAATATACGGATAAAAAAGAAAAACTGGAGACTGATATTTCATATCTGGAAAGTATACGGCGGATTACTAAGTCACTATCAGAAATGGATAGTAGAGAATCAAAACAGATATCAATGGAACTTGACGAAAAGAGGACAAAACTTCAATCGGTAAATGAAGAGCTGGCAAGTGCTATTGAAAAAGCAGAAGATGCGGCGAAATTACTTGATAGAATCAAGAAATTTGTATCGTCTTTCAGATTATTTGCACCCACAATAGAAGAATATGCTAATCAGGTCGAAGCAGATAAGACAATAGAGGCAGGAAACTCATTCCGTGGAATATTGAATGAGCTGGGCAAGCTGCTTGAGGCATTCAAGGAACTGATAAAAGAAGGCTTGTGTTGGTTTCCAAGGCTGATGAGATGGAAAACTTCTAAAGGGGAAGTAGCACCGATATTCCTAGAGAAAAGCAGTGGCTATTCATATTCGTTGTATGGATATATGAATGTGGAGACTAAAGAATATTACTCTAAAGAGAGTGTTCAATGGGAGATTTCGGCAGGTAATCGCACTGGTACTGTTGAGCAGATGGATGCTAATGTTGAGGCGATGGTGAGGGATTTGCAGGAGATATTGAGGATAGGAGCAGAGCAGAAGAGATTGTGGGAGATGTATGAGGGAAGATAGCTGTAAATAAGAATAGTTGCAATTATAAAAAATAGTTTAATAAAATGGATGCTAATTTGCAGTAAGATAAATGTAAGTGTAGCATCCATTTTTAAGACATAAATTAAGATATATATTGATAAATTAAGATATAATGATATAATTAACATAAAAAGTGTCCAATAATGGATAAAATATGTTGCATAAAATGGAGATGAAATTATGAGTTATTCAGCAACACAATTAGCAAAAAAATTAGACATTTCTAGATCATATTTATATTATCTTAAAGATAATGGCGTAGTTGAAGTTGAGATAAATGATAATGGCAGAGTTATATGGAATGAAGAAGCATACCAAAAACTTAGTGAATATATAAAGAAAAACAAAGCGGATAGTTCAGATGAGCCTAAAGATGCACCAAAAGAATATAAAACTACTAAAATAAATAATCGCAGATATTTGGGTAATAAATATAAGTTACTTCCGTTTATTACAAGGGTAGTTGAAAATGAATGTAAAAATATAAATACAGTAGCAGATATTTTTGCAGGAACAGGTGCTGTTGCCTCTGCTTTTATTGATAAGAAGATTATTACGAATGACATTATGTATAGTAATTACATATGTCATGTTGCATGGTTTAGTAGTGAACATTATTCAGAAGAGAAAGTTATAAAAATTATCACACAATATAACAATTTGAAAATTACTGAAGATAATTATATGAGTGATAATTTTTCAAATACTTATTTTTCTTTGGATGATTGTAGAAAAATAGGATTTATTAGGCAGGATATAGAAGATAAATTTAATTTGGGGTATATTAACGCAAGGGAGAGAGCTTTACTAATAACATCATTGTTATATGCAATGGATAAGATTGCTAATACATGTGGACATTATGATGCCTACAGGCAGGGAGTGGAGTTTGAAAAACATTTGGAATTGTATGTTCCACAACCAGAACCTTATGTTAATGAGAATAATGTTTGTTATAATATGGATACAAACGAATTAGCACCAGAAATAGAAGCGGATTTAATCTATATTGATCCACCATATAATTCAAGACAGTATTGTGATGCGTATCATCTATTGGAAAATGTAGCCAGATGGGAAAAGCCAGAGGTATTTGGTGTTGCTAGGAAAATGGACAGAACAGCTTTAAAAAGTGATTATTGTACCCAAAAGGCAACAGTAGCATTTGAAAATCTTATTGATTCAATTCATGCAAAGTATATTTGCTCTCATATAATAATATGGCAAATAAAGGAAATGACAGATCTAATGCCAAAATAAGTGATGATGACATTATGAAAATTTTAAGTAAAAAGGGAAAAGTAAAAGTTTTCTCGGAAGATTACAAAGCATTTTCTACTGGAAAGTCAGATATACAGGCAAATCAGGAAAGATTATTTTTGTGCATATGTAATAATGAAAGAAAAGAAGTTATTCCATCCGCATTGAATTATACAGGTGGAAAGTATAAATTGCTTTCGCAAATTCTTCCACTGTTTCCGAAAGATGCAGATCAGGTTGTAGATTTGTTTTGTGGTGGTTGTAATGTTGGAATAAATGTAGATTGTAACAAAGTTTTGTTTAATGATAGTAATGAATATCTTATGGGGTTATTAGATACATTTAGACGATTAACAAAAGAAGAGATATTTGATTGGATATATAAAAGTATAGATAAATACGGATTATCATTAGTAAGTAAGAATGGATATGATTTTTATAATTGTGAAAGCTCAAAGGGATTAGGTGAATATAATAAAGCCGGTTACAATAAACTTAGAGATGATTTTAATAAAAAAGCCAGCAAAGATAATGAGTATTATTTAATGTTATATTTATTAATTGTATATTCATTTAATAATCAATTACGATTCAACAGGAAAGGAGAGTTTAATTTACCTGTTGGCAAAAGGGATTTTAACTCTAAGATGCAGGGAAAGCTGGAAACATTTATTGATAGAGTTAAGAGTGGAGATTATAGGTTTACAACAGATGACTTTAGGAATGTAAGTATGGAAGGCTATACAGATAAAAGTTTTTTCTATGCTGATCCTCCTTATTTGATAACATGTGCAACTTATAATGAACAAGCCGGATGGACAGAAAATGATGAAAAAGATTTGCTGAATTATCTTGAAGAGCTTGATAAAAAAGGGATTAGATTTGCCTTATCTAATGTATTGGAAAGTAAGGGTAAGAAAAATGTAATACTCTCGGAATGGATTAATCAAAATAAGAAATTTAAAGCTATTCCATTGAATTATGATTATACCAATTCAAATTATCATACAAAAAAGGATGGAATAACTAAGGAAGTGTTAGTAGTAAACTATTGATTAGAGGAGATATTTTATGGCAAAAAAAGATTGGATTTAAAAGTTATTGTTGGGCTATTGGTACAACAAGCTATCGTACTGACAACTTTAATCTGAGTATAGAAAAACAATTGCATTTACTGAGGCAATTCAGAGAGCTGGAAGAAAATAAAAACAAGAAGTGGGGAAATAATAAAAAGTTTCAAGCAGAATATTACAATTTTTTGAAAGAAAATAACTTTGTAAAAGGAGATGCTGCTCTTCCAGATAAAGATGCAAGAGAAAAAACATCAGGATTAAGAGATATAGGACTTCTAGATGATGAGCGTAACATAACAGAAGCGGGATTAGAATTGTTAAGAATCGCTGATTCAGCAGATTTTTCAGCAGATAATTTTTTGGAAATTCCGAAGGACAGCTTTTTATATTTCAAACAGATGTTAAAAACATCAAATGTTGTAGAGGGAAAAATCGTAAGACCCTTTGTAGTATTTCTGTATGCTGTAAATGAATTAGATTATCTCACAAATGATGAGTTTACATATCTATTACCATTATGTGTGGATGAGCATACTACAAAAATATAGTTAAGAGTATAAAGAACTATCGCGAGACTGGCGAGAAAGATTTTGATGATATTATTTTATCCGTTTTGATGGAAAAAGATAATTATAAACAGGCGTTGAATTTGTTGAAAACAGAACCTATCTCAGAAGAATTGATATGTAACGTTGGAATCAATAGAAAAAGTGCAAAATATGACAAGCCATATTATACCTTATATTCCTTATTAAAAAAGATTGTATTTTCAAAAGATAATCTTGTATTAGAATTTTATGAAGCTACAAAGAAATTAACCAATAGTAAGGTTGGAGGAGCTTGGAGAAAATATTTTTTTAACAGTAGTGCACGAAGTGTAATTTCAAGAGAGGGGATATCTGTACTTAATACTGTTCCTATATTACAGGTAACAACAGAAGAACAGTTTAATGAAGAATTTTTTAAGGTGGTGCATACTTTTAAGGCTAGAGCAACATTATCAGATTACTTTGATTTGAATAGAAGATATTTCAAAATAACAGATATCGTTTTGTTTGAGGATAATAAAGTAAAACTGGATGTACTTCCACAATGCTATATTGAGATTATAGCAGGAAATCTGTTAAATATAGCTTTTGAACAGACCGAGTTATTACCTCAAAATTCAATGCTTAAAGATATAGGTTCATTCTTTGATATAGACATAAATATATTATATCAGAAATTAGGGCATGCTCTAGGTACTAGTGTAACTAATAAGGAGATGGCTCAGAAGGTTATAAAAGATGAGCGTTACACAAGATTTAATAAGCTTATAGATGATAAGTTTGATAAAAATACTATTATTAGACTGCTTGATGATTTTGAAAGCAGAAATGACGATGAAATAAGAAGCATAGTTACAGACAATGCGGATATTCCTACAATATTTGAATATGTGCTTGGTATAGCATGGTATATAATCAGCGAACGAAAAGGTGATGTTCTTGAATATATGAATTTATCATTAGAAGCGGATTTATTACCGAAGACTCATGCTGGAGGCGGAGAAGCTGATATAGTCTGGAAGTATGAAATGACATATGAATATCCTAAGCATACATTGTTAATAGAAGCAACTCTTGCAGATGGTCAAAATCAGCGTAGAATGGAAATGGAGCCAGTATCAAGACATTTGGGAGATTATTGTCTGGCACATCCTGAAGACGAAGCATATTGTGTGTTTATTACAACATTTTTAAATAATAATGTAATATCAGATTTCCGGGCTAGAAGGTTTATGGAGTATTATAATAACGCAGGGACTAAGTATATTACAGGAATGAAAATTCTTCCTATACAGACTACCGAGCTTAAAACATTACTAAGATTTGATGTTAAGTATCCACAGATATACAAAAATGTTAGATGCAGCTTATAAAACGGACGGGTCACCTAAAGAATGGTATGAGAATAGTATTGTGAGAGAAACTGGTATGTACAATGGACAGGAGATTTAGGATAATTTCATAAGTGGCATTGTTATTTATATGTTAATTTGGTTTAATTGCACTTCAGGATTGATTTCTGGAGTGCTTTTATAATATACAATTGTTTATTATCTTATATTTATGACACTAAATAGAGTCGTTGATGAATGATGAAAAAATAAGAAATAATAAAAAAAAACGATAGAGTCTATTGAAAAAAGCTTTGAATAGTGTTATTTTAACTATAAGAATAATATTAGGAGGTATTTTATGGCACTTGTTATGGCTTTTTCGTATGATTCAAGACCAATCCAGACTATATTGAATCAAATTAGGAATATAAATAAAAGAGATGGTATTGATCTTCAACCTAATTATCAAAGGGGATATATATGGAGTTCGGATTTTAAAGATAAATTATTATATAGTATCATTAAAAGCTATCCTATTGGAAATGTGAGCTTAAGAGTACGTACTGAAAAAAATGAAAAAGGAGCTATGCAAGAGGTTGTAGATGGACAACAAAGATTGACTACAAATATATAAATTTATTGAAAACGAGTATGTTATTCAAAGTGATATATCTAAAGACATTATAGAATACATTATAGAATATATGGGGGAAGATACGGATGAAAAATTAAATAGGCTAAAAAAAAGAATGCATAATAAAGGCAAAATATCTATTTCATTTAAGCAACTTCCTGAGGCAATACAAGATAATATTTTAGCATATAATATATCTATTACAAATATAACAAATGCATCTGATGATGAGATAACAGAGTATTTTCGTTACTTGCAGAATCAAGAAAGACTTAGGGCAGGAGAATTAACTTAATTCGATACCAGAATACAGAGACTTGAAAAGTTATTTGAAATCAAGATTGGAAAAAGTAAGGTAAATTTTAATTTAATTCAAAAGTTAGC
>ENA-OQCX01000181-OQCX01000181.1-human-gut-metagenome-genome-assembly--contig:-NODE-181-length-33454-cov-6.616767_pt1 | contig 33454 bp, 37 predicted proteins | sample MGYA00242762_ERZ504587 | MGnify/ENA primary metagenome ERZ504587 (study PRJEB26092, sample SAMD00036337) | human gut metagenome | host: Homo sapiens | study: EMG produced TPA metagenomics assembly of...
CAAGACAAACAACACGAACTTTGCCCTCCTGGTATCCAAGAACTTTACGAAACCATTTAAAACCCCGATCGAGTACGGCAAACAGATCGCACAGCTTTCCAACATGCTCTGCGACGGCAAGATCCTCGTTCAGACGTACGGCGATTTCAAACGCGGAAGAAGAACGACAGAAGAGCGTCTCTGCCGCAATAACCTGATCCCGACCTTAAAAGATGCCGTTCCGGGCGACCTTTCCCTGGTATTCCCGCACCGTATCATGGTCGACATTGCCGAGATGATCGAAGCCCTCGACAAAGTAACACCGGGTATCGCCAGCGATGAGACACTGCTGTACGGCGTAGAAGTCAAATTCTATTCCAACAAAGTTGTCGTAGACAAAGACTTCTGCACCAGCGTCAAAGGCCTCCGCGCCATCGGCGACGGCGCATCCGTAACCCGCGGCCTCCAGCAGGCAAGCGCAAACGGACTGTCGGTTGCGAGAAGCATTCTGAAAAGCATGAAATAAGAGAGAACGAAAAAGATCCTTCGTCTGTGAAATGAGACGGAGGATCTTTTTTGCGCCGGAAAGAGGGGTGTTTCAGATTATATGCCGTACAGCTTCCGGAACTGCTTCGGCGTTGTCCCGGTCTGCTGGCGGAAAACCGAGATAAAGTAGCTGACATCGCGGTAGCCGCAGAGAGCGGCGATGCCGTCGAGCGTAGTGTAGGGACGGCTGATGAGAAGCTCCTTGGCGCGGCTGATGCGCAGAACGCTGATGTACGAGCGGACAGAGCTGCCGACAAAACGCTGGAACAGGCGTGTCAGATACTGCGGTGTGATATGGAGCTGTTCCGCGAGATCATCCACATTGAGCGGGTTGGAAAGATGACTTTCGATTTCCTGCATTGCCGGGCGGACATACTGGAGATACAGCGGATGCTCCGTCCGGGAAAGGCCGGTGCGGAGCTGGGAAAGGCGTGTCAGGAACTCAAAGCATCCGACGGAGAGCGCAGCATCGTCGATGTCATTTTTCAGAAAATGTGAGTCGATTATGCGGTCAATCCATTCCTGAAACCACGCGCCCTCTGAGGCCGGAACGAAAAGATACGGCGAGACGGCACAGATTTTATAGAGATCATCGGAGAGCTTTCCGTCAAAGGTCAGAAAGGATGTAAACCACATCCCGCTGCCGTCGTTTTCGCGGTATTCATGCGGCACATGCGGAGCAATCAGAACACCATCACCTGGTTTCAGCAAAAGTTCCTGGCCTTCGAGGGTCAGCAGCCTTCGCTGCGTTCCGTCTGAATCCAGTGATATAAGGGGAATCCGTTCGGGCGCACAACGGGCTCCTGCAGCCAGCGGTTGCCGATGCTGTCAGCGGAGAGGGAAAAATCGGAGGCGGATGGTTTAAAGAAAATAGGCATAACAGTCAGTTCCTTTCTGAAAGAAAAGTCTAAAATAAGATTCCGGAATGAGTTTCGAAAATTCATACTTTTTAGACAAGCATATCATACTTTTCTCACAAAGACCAGTATATAATAGAGCCATCAAAACGAGATATCCAAACACAGGAGGAATCAAAAAAATGCAGCCAAAATTCAAAAAAATGTTATACGGAGGAGACTACAACCCAAACCAGTGGCCAAAAGAGATCTGGGATGAGGATATGAAACTTTTCCATCAGCCGGCATCAACAGCACCACGATCAACGTATTTTCCTGGGCAAAAATCCAGCCGTCCGAGAATGAGTACGACTTTACAGAGCTCGATGAGATCGTAGACACCCTGACAAAAGAGGACGTCCAGATCGTCATGGCAACATCCACCGGCGCACTCCCGGCATGATGGTACACCGTTATCCGGAAGTGGCAAGAACCGATTTCGAAGGACGCCATCACAAATTCGGTCATCGCCACAATGCCTGCCCGAACAGCCCGGTTTTCCAGAAATATGCAAAGCGCCTGGCAGAAAAACTGGCAGAGCGTTACGGCGACAACAAAAACATCGTCTGCTGGCACATCAGCAATGAGTACGGCGGCGAGTGCTACTGCGAGAACTGTGCAAAAGCGTTCCGCGTATGGCTGAAAGACAAATACAAAACACTCGATGAAGTCAACAAGGCATGGAACATGGAGTTCTGGGGCCACACCATCTACGACTGGGACGAGATTGTACCGCCGAACGATCTGGGAGACGGAATGCCATGGGGAAGCGGCACTGCATTTGCAGGAATGTCCCTCGACTACATGCGTTTCAACTCCGACGGCATGCTGAACAACTACAAAATGGAGCGTGACGCGATCCGCAAATACGACAAAGAAACACCGATCACCACAAACCTGATGGGAACGTACAAAGGTCTCGACTACTTCAAGTGGGCAAAAGAAATGGATATCGTATCCTGGGACAACTACCCGAGCTACAATACACCATGGAGCCACGTAGCTATGACCCACGACCTGATGCGCGGCCTCAAAGACGCACCGTTCATGCTGATGGAGCAGACTCCGAGCCAGCAGAACTGGCAGCCGTACAACTCCTTAAAGAAACCGGGCCAGATGCGCGCACAGAGCTATCAGACCGTTGCACACGGCGCAGACACGATTCAGTCTTCCAGCTGAGAAGAAGCGTCGGCGGATGCGAGAAATTCCATGGTGCTGTTATCGCACACGCAGGAACCGCAGATACCCGTGTCTTCCGTGAGGTAACCCAGCTCGGAAAAGAACTGGAGAAAATCGGAAGCCGTGTGATGGGCTCCGAGAACCACGCAAAAGTCGGCATCATCTTCGACTGGGAAAACTACTGGCACTGGAGTACACCAGCGGACCGAACCGCGATTTACGTTACGTAGACCAGATCGAGCAGATGTACAATTACTTCTATAACAAGAACATCGCTGTCGATATGATCCCGATCGACGCGGACTTCTCCAAATATGACCTCGTTGCAGCACCGGTTCTCTACATGGTAAAAGACGGTGTGGCAGAGAGCCTGGAGGCTTATGTACAGGCGGGCGGAACCCTCATCACCACCTACATGAGCGGTATCGTCGGACAGTCGGACAACGTTCATCTCGGCGGATACCCGGGACCGCTCAGAAAAATGGCAGGCGTATGGGTAGAAGAGATCGACGCTCTTGCACCGGAGCAGAGAAACAAGATCCGTTTCGCAGACGGAACCGAGGAAGAGTGCCGTCTCGTATGCGACCTGATGCACCTCGAAGGAGCTGAAGAAATCGCACAGTATGAGAGCGATTTCTATGCAGGCATGACTGCTGTTGCAAAAAATCAGTTCGGAAAAGGAACCGTATATTATGTCGGAACCGACCTTTCTGAGAGCGGCCTTGCAAAAGTTCTTGCTATGGCAGCAGACAGCGCAGCCATCCAGCCGGTGATTGGAGAAGCAACAGCACTCGAGATCACAAAACGCCAGGCAGACGGCGAGGATCTGTACTTTATCATCAACTTCAAAGATGAGGAGATTCCGCTTCCGGCAGTCTTCGACGGAAAAGAAGATATCCTGACCGGCGAGAAAGTACAGGGCGGCGAGATGCTGAAGAAATACGATCTGCGGATTGTCAGCGTTCCGAGAGCATAATATAAAACATATTGTATAGTAGAAAGATAACAAAAAGACACAGCAGGAGGCAGAAAGATACTTCCAGCTGTGTCTTTTGGATGCTGTGAATTTATGCGGGTGCTTAGTGGGAAAACGAAGCCCGTGCGACGATGTTCTCCATCTCGCCCCATTTCTCCTCCATATCCGCTACAAGCGCGATCTGTGTCCGCGCCCGTACGAGGTTGTGCTCCGGGTAAGCGGTTTTGAAGTAGGTATCGCCCATCAGGTAATCGGCGAGAAAACGGATGCCGCATTCGAGGGTCATTAATTTTGCACCCATCGGCAGCATTTCGACTTCCGCGCGGGTCAAAGAGCCTGCGCAGCCTGCGAGAAAGCCCTTTGTATAGCTCTCAAAGAGAGGAAGGGAAAGAGACACCTTCGAGACATCCTGTTCGTCCTCAGCGGCCGTATTCGCGCCGAAGCGGATCGAATCGCCGAAGTCAAAGATCGACAGTCCCGGCATAATGGTGTCTAGGTCGATGACGCAGATGCCCTCGCCGGTTTTGTCATCAATCATAATGTTGTTCAGCTTCGTATCGTTGTGCGTTACGCGGAGCGGCAGCTCGCCCGAGGCCTTCATGCGCTCGGCTACGCCGTAATCGTCTGCGTGGTCGAGGAAAAACGCCATCTCATCCGAAACGTTTTTCAGCCGTCCTTTCGGATCCGCCTGTGCCGCCTGTAAAAGCGCCTGGTAGCGGAGCGGTGTGTTGTGGAAATCCGGGATCGTCTCGAAAAGAGAGGCGGACGGAAAATCGGAGAGCATCTGCTGGAAGCGGCCGAAAGCATTACCGGTCTCGTAAAACAGCTTTGGATCTGTCACGGCATCATAGCAGGACGCATTGGAAATAAAGAGAAATGCGCGCCAGAATTCTCCGCGCTCATCGACGAAAAACCAGGCATCGTCTGTCGTCGGAATCAGGTTCAGCGTCTCGCGGAATGGATCTCCTCCTGCGGCTGTGATTTTTTTCCGCAGAAATGATGTTACCTGTGCAATATTCTGCATCAGCTCCGTTGGATTGTGGAAAACGGTGCGGTTCATGCGCTGCAGAATCGATTTGCGGAGGACGCCGTTTTCGGTAGAGCGCACCAGAAACGTATCGTTGATATGGCCGTTCCCGTGCGGCGTCCAGTCTGTAATCGTTCCCGGGAAAGCAAATGCGTGGACAATGGAAGAGAGTTCTTCCTGTGTGTATGTAATCATCATGGGTATAAACTCCTTATTTTAATTAGAAAAACCTGATTAAGTAAAGCACACGCAGGGCGAAAAGTCAAGAAAAGGGCGCGAAACGATTGACAACGAGCGGCATTTCCGACTATAATAGACAGTAATTTAAGAAAAAACAAAACCTAAAATGCAGTGACAGGGAGGAGTACCTGGCGGCGCAAAGCAAAGAGAGGAGATGGCTGGTGAGAATCTCCGTGAGCGTGCCTGCGGAAGTAGCCTCGAGCAGTGGACTGAACAGAAAAAGCGGACAGCAATGTTTTCCAAGTAGGCTCCAACGTAGTTCCCACGTTACCGGGATGCCGTATCGGATGAAAAAAGTTAAATCCTGTACGGAATGAGCAGAAGTGTATTCTTCTGGAATTCAGGTGGTACCGTGGATGGAAACATTCTCCCTGAACGTAAGGCACAGAAAAGGTGTTTTATGTTCGGGGATTTTTTATGCAGCAAATTTAGAACAGGAGGTTTTCATATGAAACAGATTACAGGAAACAAACTTCTGGTAAAGGCTCTGAAGGAGGAGGGTGTCGAGTATCTCTTCGGTTATCCGGGAGCCTGCACCATTGATATCAGCGATGAGCTTTACAAACAGGATGAAATCAAAATCGTTCTGCCGCGCCACGAGCAGGCGCTGGTGCATGAGGCGGATGCCTATGCGAGAACGACAGGAAAAGTCGGCGTATGCTCGTTACCAGCGGCCCTGGTGCAACCAACCTGGTCACCGGTCTTGCAACGGCAAACTACGACAGCGTTCCGCTTGTCTGCTTCACCGGACAGGTAGCCCGCCACCTCATCGGAAACGATGCATTCCAGGAGGTTGATATTGTCGGCATCACCCGCAGCATCACGAAATACGGCGTGACGGTAAGAAACCGTGAAGATCTCGGACGCATCATCAAAGAAGCCTTTTACATCGCCCGCACCGGAAAACCGGGCCCGGTGCTCATTGATCTTCCAAAAGATGTCATGGCAGAGCTCGGCAGCGCAGAGTATCCGAAGAACGTCAACATCCGCGGCTACAAACCGAACACCAGCGTACACATCGGCCAGTTAAAACGTGCGCTGAAAATGCTCGCAAAAGCAAAACGCCCGCTGTTTCTTGCCGGAGGCGGCGTCAACATCGCACATGCGCAGGAAGTGTTCCGCGAAGTGGTCGAGAAAACACAGGTGCCGGTTGTCACAACCGTTATGGGACGCGGCGCGATCTCCACGAAACACCCGCTGTTCATCGGAAACTTGGCATGCACGGCGCGTATGCGGCGAATATGGCAGTCAGCGAGTGCGATCTGCTGTTCTCGATCGGAACACGTTTCAATGACCGTATCACCGGAAAGCTGCATGAATTTGCCCCGCACGCGCAGATTGTCCACATCGACATCGACACAGCTTCGATCTCCCGAAACATCCACGTCGATATTCCGATCGTAGCCGATGCAAAAGAGGCGATCACGAAGATAGCAGAGTACGTAGAGCCATGCTCCACATCGAAATGGCTTGCCCAGATTGATGCCTGGAAGAACGAGCATCCGCTGACGATGCGCCCGAACGGCGTGATGGGACCGCTCGATATTTTCAACGCGATCAACGAGCAGTTTGACGATGCGATTATCGTCACCGACGTCGGACAGCACCAGATGCTGACAAGTCAGTACGTCGACATTACCGAAAACCGCCAGATCATCATGTCCGGCGGCCTTGGAACGATGGGATACGCCTTCCGGGCGCGATCGGAGCAAAAATCGGCAACCCGGACAAACCGGTCATCGCGATTTCCGGTGACGGCGGTATGCAGATGAATATTCAGGAGCTGGCGACTGCCGTTCTCGAGGAGCTGCCGGTCATCCTGTGTATCTTCAATAATGAATACCTCGGCATGGTACGCCAGTGGCAGAAACTGTTTTACGGCAAACGGTACAGCATGACGAATCTGCGCGCCGGTGCACTTTCCCGCAGAACAGACGGAGAAGAGTACCCGGAATACACGCCGAATTTTATCAAATTGGCTGAGAGTTACGGCGCAAAAGGCATCCGTGTCATGAAGAAAGAGGATATCGCGGCTGCGTTTGAAGAGGCGAAGAAAAACACCAAGACTCCGACAATCATCGAATTTATCATCGATCCGGAGGAGATGGTTTACCCGATGATCAAGCCGGGCGGAACGCTCGAAGATATGATTATGGACTGTTAGGAGGAGAGCGCGATGAATAAGGGAATGAAAAAAAGATGGATTTCACTGTACGTAGAAAACCAGGTTGGTGTCCTTTCCAAGATTTCCGGGCTTTTTTCCGCAAAAAGCTATAACCTGGACAGCCTGACCGTCGGAACGACCGAGGACCCGACCGTATCGCGTATGACGATCGCCACGGTCAGTGACGATGAGACGTTTGAGCAGATCAAAAAACAGCTGAACCGCATGGTCGAGGTCATCAAAGTCATCGACTTCACCGACGTGTTTGTGCGCATGAAAGAGATTCTGTATATCAAGGTATTCAACTGCAGCGCAGCTGACAAAGTCGAGCTGTTCCAGATCGCTGAGACGTTCAAGGCGAAGGTCATCGACTACGGAAAAGACAGCCTGCTGCTCGAGTTTGTCCAGACGGCGACGAAAAACGATGCAGTTGTGAAGCTGATGAAAGAGGAATTCAGCAAGATCGAAGTCGTGCGCGGCGGAAGCGTCGGTATCGAGTCGATCAATGTGATGGAGCGGTAAAAGAGAGGACGTTTTTGCGTGAACGAAAAGAGTATTACCACAATTACGTTAAAAAAGATTAATAAGAAAAGTGTGTATCAGTACATCTATGAGCACCGCCAGACGGCGAAGCAGCAGATTGTGCAGGATCTGACGATGGGGCTTTCGATGCACAGCGGAACGCTCGAGCATATCTGCATCGACCCGGAAGGGCCGGAGTGCTACTGCGCTTCTTTTTATTGAAGAGTTTCTGCAGTCGGAATTTTAATTTTTAGTTATAGAATTTCAGGGATAGAAAATCCGGGAACGGAAAGTTTTACATTGCTTTCCATTCCCGGATTTTTTCTGCTTTTTATCAGTGTTCGTTTTTAGATAAACATCGCATAAATCGACGCTCCGACCACAGTCAGAATACCTGCAACTGCAATCGAAAGGCTGCTCATCGCGCCCTCGACATCGCCCATCTCCATGGCCTTCGCCGTACCGATCGCATGGGAGGCCGATCCGATACTGATGCCCTTTGCAATCGGCTCCTCAATGTGAAACAGCTTGCAGAGCGTCTCCGCCAGCATATTTCCCAGCACACCCGTGATGATGATAACGGCAACCGTGATCGTCACCGCACCGCCGAGCTCTTCCGAAACACCCATGCCGATGGCCGTTGTGATGGATTTCGGCAGCAGTGTTACATACATTTTATGATTCAGATTGAAGATCAGCGCCAGCGCGAGAACCACGGTAAGGCTCGTCAGCACGCCGGAGAGAATACCGGCGAGGATGGCTTTGATATTCTTTTTCAATGCCTCCATCTGCTCATACAGCGGAATCGCAAGGCAGACCGTTGCAGGAGTCAGCAGATAGCTCAAGTATTTTGCACCGTCATTATAATTCTGATAATCGATATCGAAAACAGCAAGGAATACAATGACGACTGCAATGGAAATCAGCAGCGGATTGAAAATCGGAAGCCCAAATTTTTTCTTTAACAGCATGCCGAGCTCATACGCCAGAAGGCTGATGACAACGCCGAAAAATGCAGATTCACAGAGCATATTTGTCATTTTGCGTCCCCTCCTTTGTGTTTCTTTTCCAGCCGGATGACCGCCTGTGTCACGCGTCCGGACACAATCATAACGACGATGGTGCTGACGAGCGTAATCACGAGAACCGGAACGAGAACGGCTTTTAATTCACCCCAGGATTCCATCAGGCCGACGCCCGCCGGAATGAACATGACCGGCATGATCTCAATCATAAACTTGCCTGCGTCCTCGACGGTATCAAGTTTTAATGCCCCCGTCATCAGAAGCGCCAGCATCAGCACAAGGCCGTAGATACTTGCCGGAATCGGAAGCGGCAGCACGGCGTGCAGGATTTCTCCGACGAACGAAACCGCCATAATTACAAGGAACTGTCTTAATAATTTCACTTTTTCTGTTGTCCTTTCTCCCCATAACCCACATAACATCACTCCTTCTCAATGTCACGACCCCGATTATACTACCCGCGTAAAAGAATTTCAACCGTAAATGTTACTGCAATTTTGGCTATTTTTGCCAAAAAAAGCAAAAAAATGCCCGCTGATCAAACGAAAAAGTGAAATCGGTGGGCATTTTAACATAATTTTTTGAGTTGATCCGATACGGAACTTTTTAAGCATTGCTTTCGGCATTTTTCCGATCCGGCAGAACGAAGATAAAGATCAGCGAACTGACAAGCAGCATGCCCGGATAGAAGAGGTTTGCCATGATTTCAAAGGCGGAGAGCTCATATCCCAGTTCATGCACCGCGGAAATCGCCACGAGCATCTGCGCGCCGTACGGCAGGATGCCCTGTGAGATGCAGGAGAAGGTATCGAGGAGCGATGCCGTTTTCGTGGGGTGATGCCGTAGTCCTCGGACATCTGCTTTGCGATCGGGTTTGCCATGACGATCGCGACGGTGTTGTTTGCGGTCGCAATGTCGAGCAGCGCGACGAGAATGCCGACACCGAGCTGGCCGCCCTTTTTTCCGCGGAAGATTTTGTGAATGGCACGAAGCAGGACAGTAAAGCCGCCGTTTTCCCGGATCAGCGCGCACATCGCAGCGACAAGAATCGCAACCATACATGTCTCAAACATACCCGAAGTGCCGCTTCCCATGCTGGAGAGCATATCCAAGAGCGTCGTCTGTCCCGTACCGAGCATGATAACGGCACCGGAAGCAATACCGATAAGGAGTACGACAAACACCTGAATGCCCGCGATGCCGCCGATCAGCACGAGCAGGTACGGAACATCTGCAGCAGATGGTATTCGTGGACGATCGGTGTGCCCGGCGCTGTCGGAAGGAGATTACAAGGATCAGCGCCAGCGTGGCAAGAGCAGCCGGGAGAGCGATCCAGAAGTTTTCGCGGAACTTGTCTTTCATCTCGCAGCCCTGTCCGTTGCAGGCGGCGATTGTCGTGTCGGAGATGAAGGAGAGGTTGTCACCGAACATGGATCCGCCCATGACGGAGGCGACGCAGAGCGCCAGCGAAAAGCCGGAGGTCTCGGCAACAGCAGCGGCGATCGGCACGAGAAGCGTGATCGTTCCGACGGAGGTTCCCATGGCCGTGGAGACGAAGCAGGCAACGACAAAGAGCACAGCGACGGCATACTTTGCCGGAATCCAGGAGAGCATGAAATAGGCAATGCTCTCTGCACTGCTCCTTCCGACAACGCCGACAAACGTGCCTGCGGCGAGGAAGATCAGCAGCATTGTGATGATGTTTTTGTCCCCGATGCCCTGTCCCATGAGGGCGAGCTTTTCTTCAAACGGGACACTGCGTTCTGCAGACAGGCGACGAGGATCGCTGCCAGAAACGCGACGACGATGGGGATGTTGTAGAAGCCCATCGGAATTTTTAAAATATACTCGGAATAAATGCCGAGCCCCAGATAAAACACCAGAAAAACGGCGATCGGGAGCAGGGCGGATGGCTTTCCTTTTTTCATAGAAATAAATACCAGACCTTTCGTGTGATTTTCCTTATTTTTCAATAGGGCGAATAGAATTATTCTATCATCTGGATCAGAAATCGTAAAGTAAAAAAGCAGGAAAAAACACACCGGACATCTGGTAAATTCCAGAAATCCGGCGTGTTTTATAAGAGGTGCGTTTTGCTGTGCCTGTGCTTTATCATTTTGCAAGGAGCATCATAATCTGATTGCTTCTGCTTACGAATTTTGTCATCTCGTCCGGAGAGAGCGGTTTGTGGCTGATCATTGCCAGATCATACAGCTGCTCGCAGAACAGGGATGTGTTGTCGTTCTCGCCATTCTTCAGAATGTACTGAACGAGCGGATGTTTTGCATTCAGGATCAGGGTTTCCTGTCCGCCGAACATGGACGGATCCATGCCGGTCATGCCGTACATCTTCATCATATCCTGCATCCGGCGGCTCTCCTCGGAAAGCGTTACCATGGAGGATACATTTTCGTCTTTCAGGTTCTCAACTTTGACGGTCAGATCTTTCTTGTCGAGGACTTTGCGGAAGAGATCGGTCAGAGTATTTGTAGCGTCGGTCAGATCCTCACCGGACTCGTCTTTCATATCGTTGGTCAGATCTGCATCGATGCGCTGGAAAGTTACATGCTCGTTGCAACGCTCTGCATGGGTGATGAAAGCGGAGTCGATGTTGTGTTTCAGGATGACAGCATCCATGCCCTGACTGCGGAACATGTTGATGTACTGGCTCTGCTGAACTTCGTCGGTGACGTAGTAAACAGTCGTTTTTTCCGGCTCTTTCTTCTCGTCAGCGTTTTCCGTATTTTCGGTATTCTCCGTAGTTTCAGCCTTCTCTTCGGTGTTCTCTGCAGGAGCTTCTTCTTTCTTATTCTCGTTGATGCAGTCCTCAAGAGTCAGATATTTTCCGTCGATGTTCTTGAACAGAATATAGTCCATCATCTTCTTGGAGAATTTCTCGTCCTTGATGCATCCGTATTTGATGAATGGGTTGATATCATCCCAGTATTTCTCGTAATTCTCACGGTCGGTTTTGCACATGCCGGAGAGCTTGTCAGCGAATTTCTTGGAGATGTACTCGGAGATCTTCTTGACAAATCCGTCGTTCTGCAGTGCGCTTCGGGATACGTTCAGCGGCAGATCCGGGCAGTCGATGACGCCTTTTAAGAGCATCAGGTATTCCGGAATGACTTCTTTGATGTTGTCGGCAATAAATACCTGGTTGTTGTACAGCTTGATGGTTCCCTCGATGGAGTCGTACTCGGTGTTGATACGCGGGAAGTAGAGGATACCTTTGAGGTTGAACGGATAGTCCATGTTCAGGTGGATCCAGAACAGCGGCTCGCGGTAGTCGTTGAAGACTTTGCGGTAGAATTCTTTATAATCCTCATCGCTGCACTCGTTTGGATGTTTGGTCCACAGCGGGTGGATATCACTGATGGAACCGGGCGTTTGTTGATTTTTACTTTCTCTTTGGCCGGGGAAACTTCAACCTGCTCTTTCGTTCCGTCTTCTTTTTCTTTCTCTTCGTATTTTGCGTCCTCGTGGATGTGCTCTACGACAACGTCGTCATCTTTTAATTCGCTTTCATCGATGGTCTCGTATTCCTGCGGCGCATTTGCTTTGGACAGGAAAATTTCAACCGGCATGAAGGAGCAGTATTTTTCCAGAACTTCGCGGACACGGTATTCGTTTGCGAATTCCAGGCAGTCCTCGTTCAGGAACAGAGTGATTTCGGTACCAACAGTTGTCTTGCTGCCCTCGGACATATCGTACTCGGTGCTTCCGTCACAGGTCCAGTGTACCGGGGTGGATCCTTCTTTATAGGAAAGAGAATCGATGTGAACTTCATCTGCTACCATGAAAGCAGAGTAGAAACCAAGACCGAAGTGGCCGATCATCTGATCTGAATTCGTTTTGTCTTTGTATTTCTCCAGGAATTCGGTAGCGCCGGAGAAGGCGATCTGGGTAATATATTCTTCGACTTCGTCTGCGGTCATACCGATACCGTTATCGATGAATTTTAAGGTTTTCTCATCCGGGTTTACAATCACCTGAATGGCTGCTTTGTAGTCATCCGGCAGAGTATATTCGCCCATGCCGTCGAGTTTTTTCAGTTTGGTGATGGCATCGCAGCCGTTGGAAACGAGCTCGCGGACGAAGATATCGTGGTCGGAATACATCCATTTTTTGATAATCGGGAAAATATTGTCGCTGTTGATTGAAAGATTTCCATGTTTCGCACTCATGAGAAACACACTCCTTTTCTTATAAAAATATTTTGATCCAGCAAAGCGGGAATATCATGCTTTTTTAGATGTCTGCAGCTTTTTTACTGCTCTGATAGTTATAGTAATACTGGCACAGGGAAAAGTCAAGGGGAAATTAGCACTCGAGAAAAAAGAGTGCTAACAGAACGACGGAAAGTATTGAATTTACTGGTATTACGGTACTTTCTAAACTTTTTGTAAAGTCTGATCAGAAGGGCTGCGCAGTTGTTTCTGGAGAATGGATATGCTACAATGAAAAAGCATAGAAGCGTTTCGAACAGAAAGATTCCGAGGGTACATAAAAGAAAAATGGAGGAAATACATGACAAATGCGACAAAGGCGGCGCTGGAAGCGTCATTAAAAAAGCTGCTTTTGAAAAAGCCGCTGGACAAAATTACGATCAACGATCTGACGACAGACTGCGGCATCAGCCGGATGGCGTTTTATTATCATTTTAAGGATATCTACGATCTTGTCGAATGGTCGTGCCTGGAGGATGCGACGCAGGCGCTGCAGGGGAAGAAAACGTATGAGACATGGCAGGAAGGCCTGCAGCAGATTTTTGAGGCAGTGCTCGAGAATAAACCATTTATTATGAATGTCTATCACTCTGTAAGCCGGGAGCAGATCGAAACATATCTCTTTCATCTGACGCACGATCTGCTGTACGGTGTCGTGCAGGAAAAAGCAAAGGGAACCGGCATCTCCGAGGCGGATCAGAGTTTTATCGCAGATTTCTATAAGTATAGCTTTACCGGTGTCATGCTCGACTGGATCAAAGACGGAATGAAAGTGGATTACCATATGATTGCGGAAAAAATGCACCGCACGATGGAAGGAAATGTCGTCAATTCCATCCGAAATTTTGAAAAAAGAAATAAAATATAGTTACACTTTACAAAACAGGGCGGATGATAAAAAATTTAATCATCCGCCCTGTTTTGTAAATGGAAAAGCGGGGAAAAATGAAGTAAGATTCAAATTGTCAACAGACAATGGCAACACAAATGGAAACTTGTAAAACAAAGAAAGCAGCATAACCTATACGAACCGGAAATTCGAAAAAACATTCCGGCAGTCGTATTTAGAAAAGAAAGGATGAACGTCTATGTCAAAAAAAGGATTAAAATTCGGAATCGCATCAGCAGCAGTCATCGGAGCTGGAGCAGCAGTGCTGCAGGCAAAAAACAAGAGTGAAGCAAAAAAAGCAGCGGAGACAACCACTGTAACATCAGAACCAAAGAATGATTACCGCAACACCGAGCGCGGAAAAGATAAGAAAAACAGCAAAGGCATTTATTACACCAACGGAAACTACGAAGCCTTCGCAAGACCGGAAAAACCGGAAGGCGTCGATGAGAAGAGCGCATACCTCGTAGGAAGCGGCCTCGCAGCCCTCGCAGCAGCGTGTTTCCTCGTAAGAGACGGCCAGATGAAAGGCGATCACATCCACATTCTGGAAGCCATGGACATCGCCGGCGGTGCCTGCGACGGTATCTACGATCCGACCCGCGGCTACATCATGAGAGGCGGCCGTGAGATGGAAAACCACTTCGAGTGCCTGTGGGATCTGTTCCACAGCATCCCGTCAATTGAGACACCTGGTGTATCCGTTCTTGATGAGTATTACTGGCTGAACAAAAAAGACCCGAACTACTCCCTGTGCCGTGCAACGAAGAACCGCGGCGAGGATGCCCATACCGACGGCAAGTTCAACCTGAGCCAGAAAGGCTGCATGGAGATCATGAAACTCTTTATGACAAGAGACGAGGATCTGTACGACAAGACGATCGAGGATGTTTTCGATGATGAAGTCTTCAATTCCACCTTCTGGCTGTACTGGAGAACGATGTTCGCATTCGAAAACTGGCATAGTGCACTGGAGATGAAGCTGTACTTCCAGCGGTTCATTCACCACATCGGCGGACTGCCGGACTTCTCCGCACTGAAATTCACGAAGTACAACCAGTATGAATCCCTGATTCTTCCGATGAAGAAATACCTCGAGGATGCCGGTGTAGACTTCCAGTTCAATACCGAAGTAACCAACGTTATCTTTGAAATCAACGATGGAAAGAAAGTAGCAAAAGCCATCGAGTGCAAAGTAAACGGCGTCGAGAAAGGCATCGTTCTCACGGAGAATGACCTCGTCTTCGTTACCAACGGAAGCTGCACCGAAGGCACGATCTACGGCGATCAGAACCATGCACCGAACGGTGATGCAGAGGTCCGCACGAGCGGCTGCTGGAGCCTGTGGAAAAACATTGCAAAACAGGATCCGTCCTTTGGACATCCGGAGAAATTCTGTTCCGATATTGCAAAGACAAACTGGGAATCCGCAACAATTACCACTCTCGACAATAAGATCATTCCGTATATCACCAATATCTGCAAACGTGATCCGAGAACCGGAAAGGTTGTTACCGGCGGTATCGTAAGCTGCCAGGATTCCAAGTGGCTTTTAAGCTGGACCATTAACCGTCAGGGACAGTTCAAAGAGCAGGATAAAGATAAGGTATGCGTATGGGTTTACAGCCTGTTCACCGATGTACCTGGCGACTATGTGAAGAAACCGATGAAAGAGTGCACTGGTAAAGAGATCACCGAAGAGTGGCTGTACCACCTCGGCGTGCCGGTTGACCAGATTCCGGAGCTGGCAGAGAACAGCGCTGTCTGCGTACCGACCATGATGCCGTACATCACCGCATTCTTTATGCCAAGAAGAAAGGGCGACCGCCCGGATGTCATCCCGGATGGCTGCGTCAACTTCGCATTCCTCGGACAGTTCGCTGAGACACCAAGAGATACCATCTTCACGACAGAGTATTCCGTTCGTACCGCAATGGAAGCTGTTTACGGACTCCTCGGCGTAGACCGCGGCGTGCCGGAAGTATGGGGCAGCGTTTACGATATCCGCGACCTGCTGGACAGCTCCGTGAAACTGATGGATGGAAAATCCCCGCTGGAAATCGAGCTTCCTGGACCGCTCAACCTGCTGAAAAAACCTCTGCTGAAACTGGTAGATGGAAATGTAGTTGGAGATCTCTTAAAAGAGCATGGAATTATCAAAGAGGATATGGTGAAATAAGAAATAGAAAATAAGTAAGAAATGCAATAAGACCTGCGCTTTCAAACGGCGCAGGTCTTATTGCGTTGCTATGTATGCTCTCAAACAATTAAGCAGATTTCTTCGTGAAAAACAGTGCGGCACAGCCGGCGGCGATGCCTCCAGCGAGCTTTGCAACGAGAAGTGGCACGACAAAATCAGGATCGGTGCCGAACGTAAATCCCATATGTGCGGCGATGGTCGATGCGGCGGAGACGAGGAAAGCTGCGTTTACAATCTTTCCGCGCTCGTCCATTTTTTCCATCATTGTGATCGCCGGAACAGGGCTGACAATGCCCATCAGAAGACCGGCGGCACTGCTGTCGTTCATGCCGGTTTTTCTTCCAATAAAAGAGAGCGGCTTTTTGAGCACCCGCTGTAAAAGCTCCGCCGTCGGAAGGCTGCCGAGCAGTACAATGCCGATGGACGAGACGACCGCCATCGCGTCCTCCAGCGGCGCAAGGTCCGGGAGCAGCGAAAAGCCGGTCATATAGCAGAACGCGCCCGCGATGAGGCCGATCGTCGTCAGAAGCCGGATCACATCTGCAAATACCGTGAACGCGCGCACGGTCTGCTCCGGAAAACGCCAGATGCCGAACATCAGCAGAAAGCAGAAGAGGAGCACCGGGAGCGACTGAAGTACGATCTGCAGAAAAGAGAGCCCTGAGAGCAGTCCACCGACGATCATCGTGACGGGAAGCGTGCCCGTGCCGATCAGCATGCCGCGGGAGAAAAAGAGGCGGTCGCCGCTTTTCAGCATTCCCATGCCGACCGGAATCGTAAAGGTGATGGTACAGCCAAGCGTCGCCGCAATCACAAGTCCTGCGTAGCGCACCATCTCCTGCGATGCCGAAAGCTCTCCGGCGAGCTGGTAGCCGCCCATGTCAATGGCGAGAATGCGGCGAGAAGTCCCGCATCCAGCCCAAAAAGTTCCAGATGGGAACGAGGGCGAAACGGAGAAAGCGGGAGAGCAGCGGGGTGAGGCAGATGATGCCCGACATGGAAAGTGCCGTCGGTCCAAGCAGCATAAAGCCCTCCTCAAACCGTTTTCCAAATCCGAAGCGATTGCCAGCGATCCGGTCGACACCGCCGAGTACCGCGCCGACTGCATGATCCACATAATAATCTGATTCATAAAAAGAGAACCTTTCTAAATAAGTATTTTGTCTTTATATCTGTTCTTCAAATGCAATTTCATTTTTCAGCAGAAACTGGCGGACTTCCTCATCGAAGACGCGGTCGAGCGACTTGTCCATCGTAAAGATTTTGAGGGAAGTTCCGGTGGTAAGTAAGAGTTTTCCGTCCTTATACTGAAAATTCAGAAAGCATCCAAACACGTTCTCTATTTCCAGCGGCAGCGCATGGTCCGCGATCATTTTTTCGCACGCCGCCTGCGGAAGCTGAAACACAAATTTGAACTGCAGAGGTGTCCGTTTTCCTTTGATGACGGAATAGCAGAACGATTTCACATCTTTCCAGAGAAGCCGCGTCCGCCCTTTTTCTTTTAAGAGCTGCGCGTCATCGGGATCGAAAAAGTCCGTGTGAAGACTGCCGTCGATGGAGAACGTCGTAAACGTTGTGATCGACGCCTCGGAGACGGGAAAGCGGTCAAATGTCTCGAGACGGAGCAGGGTGTTCATAAAATTCTTTAACTGTGTAATCTGCAGGATAATCATCCGTAGTTAAAACCAGCCTTTCTTTTTAAAATACCAAATTTCAACAGCAACAATGAGAATACAGACGCCGATCAGGATGAAGTACGCATACGGGGCAGAAAGCTCAGGCATATGCGTAAAATTCATGCCGTACCAGCCGGCGATCAGGGAAAGCGGGAAAAAGATCGTCGAGACGACCGTCAGAATCCGCATCGTATCGTTCTGACGCAGGTCGATCTGCGCCTGCTGCATCTCGCGGATCTGCAGGGCGTACTCCCGCAGCATCTGGGTGTGGTCGTACAAACGGTCCACGCGGTTTCCAAGGCGCGAAAACTGACGGGCGCATTCCGGGGGAAGAAAGTGATTTTCGTCCTCGGAGAGTATTTCGCACATGTCGAGAAGCTGCTGGTAATAGGCATGGAACACGAGCAGCTCCCGACGGATCGTGATCAGGGTCCGCTGCAGCTCTTTTGGCAGAGTGTCGAGAAGAGACTCCTCGATTGTCGCGAGGCGCTTCTCAAAATTCTGCAGATAGAGCATATCCTCCTGGATCAGCGATTCCAGAAACGAGAAAAACAGGTGGAAGACATCGGAAGTATCGAGCGGTTCTTCCGGGAAGAGGAGGCTCTGCAAAGCCGGAAGTGTCTGTTCGTCGGCTGCCAGAATAAGCTGCCCCCGGTCGAGATAAAACGCAAGCGAGAATGCAAGGTGAAGCGGATGCGTCTTGTCCGGGACGGCAAGCGATCCGACCAGGCAGTCAGGCAGCAGCTCTGCGCGGCAGTATTCGATGCGCTCCGGCTGCAGACTGCGCCGGAAAAGAGAAAATCCGGGCAGCGCCGCGCAGGCTTTGGAAGCTTCCGAAAACGAAAGCAGGGAAAGCCGGACCGAATCCGAAAAAGTCCATTCCATACGTACCACCTCCTGAAAATAAGCAATGGAAAAATATCCATAAACAAAAAAGCCGTATGACCGTAGTATACCGCAAAAAGGGGAGTGCGACAAGAAAAGGAAAAAACTTTTAACGGAAAAACTTTTATTGGGAAAAAACTTTTTGCAATGGAGCACTAAGTGTGTTATGATAAAATGTAGTTATCAAAACTACATGACAAAATATCAAAAAATTCACTGTGTTGAATTCGTCCCTAGTTCAGGAAGGTTTGAAAAAGAGCGGTGATTGGAAATACGAAACGTCCGCAGTGAGAAAAAGCGGAATCAAGTTTGGAGGGATAAAATATATGAGTTTTCACATTGTTGCAGACAGCTGCTGTGAACTGACAGCAGATATGAAAAAAAGAGGAAATATTGAAATTGCACCGCTGACCCTGGAAGTCGGCGGAGAATCCATTCTGGATGACGAGACATTCGACCAGAAATATTTTTTAAAGAGAGTAGCGGAATGCCCGGAGTGCCCGAAATCCGCCTGCCCGTCGCCGGATTATTTCCGGAAATCTTTTCTGAACGGAGCAGAACGGTGCTACGCGGTCACACTTTCCGCACAGCTCAGCGGTTCCTATAACAGCGCAGTGCTCGGTGCAAACCTGGCGCAGGAGGAGAACGAGGATCTGAAGATTCACGTATTCAATTCCAGAAGCGCATCGATAGGAGAGACCCTGATTGTGAAAAAAATCGTGGAGTGCGAGGAAGCCGGCATGAGCTTTGAGCGCGTCGTAGAGACAGTAGAACTCTATATCAGCACACAGAACACCTATTTCGTGCTGGAAAATCTCGAAACTCTGCGGAAAAACGGCCGCCTTTCCAAAACAAAAGCACTTGTTGCATCCGCGCTTAAGATCAAACCGGTTATGGGAGCCACACCGGAGGGCGATATCGTACAGCTCGATCAGGCGCGCGGCATCAACAAAGCACTGATGAAAATGGTCGATGCCATTGTAAATGACGCACAGCATGTAGAAAACAAAACGCTTGCCATCTCTCATTGCAACTGCCCGGAGCGCGCCGAGATGGTAAAAGAAGCCCTTCTGGAGCGCCTTGCGGTACAGGATGTCTTCGTACTCGATACCCAGGGCGTCAGCAGTATGTATGCAAATGACGGCGGAATTATCATTGCATTATAACTTTTCTCTTCCCTTTTTGTTGAAAATGTAGTATAATTTTCAACATGTTTGAAAGTGCCGCCGAGCACTTTTTAGAAATCAAAGGAGAAGTAGAACCATGAGTCAGGAAAAAGTTGACCGCTATAAAAAGGAAAAAGCGAACCGTGAGAAAATCATGAGACGTGAAAGATGGATCACGAGACTGGAAGTTACCGCTTTCGTCGTTGTTCTGGCTACCCTGATCGGCTGGTTCTCCGTTGCTGTTTACCAGAACTCGGTAGCAGAGAAAAAGGCGAACCGCACGACAGAAACCACAACGATGAACGTGACGGATATTCAGAATTATCTGAGCGAGACCAACACATCCAGCGACAGCAGTGCAGATGACACCAGCGACAGCTCTGATGCTTCCGATACATCTTCGGACAGCACAGCAGATACGGCAAGTGACAGCACAGCAGATTCCATCAGCGAAAGTACAGCGGAATAAGCAGAATTGTTAAAGAAAGTAAAAGCGCTTACCACAGACGGGAAAATCCCGGAGTGATAAGCGCTTTTGTTATAGAGATTTATAGCAATCCCCGAAAATAATGCAAAAAATTCAGCACCGCAGAGCGTGAATTACTGCGTCACAGATTTTCGTCGTACCCCGGTACGCCTTCAAATCTGTTCCTTGCAATTCGCGCTCTGCAGCACTGCCTTTTTTGCATTATTTTCGGGTCTTGCTATAGTTCCTCCTGCAAATGCGCCGCCCCCCCTCTGCTGTACTGCCGGGCGGCTGAGATCAGACACACGACTGGGAGAGTGTGGTCAGCGACACCGCGGGGCGGTGCGGCTGGGATGACAGGAGTGAGCGGTGAAGAGAGAATGAATGCCTCGATGGGTGAGGTGTGAGGTTGGAAGATTGTTATGGTGACAATAGAGTGAAAGTGTTATGACGTAAGGAGTGATGGTGGTATGATGCTGGGTAAGTATTTTAAGAAGACTGTGTTTCGGAAGGAGCACACGGCGGATGGGGTGGTGCCGGAGGCGCGCAGGGGATTTTGAAGAAGTGTAATGCTTGTAAGGGGGCTATTTTTACGGAGGATGTGAAGAGGAATCTTTATATTTGTCCGAAGTGTGGGAATTATTTTCGGGTGCATGCGTATCGGAGGATTGAGTTTCTTCTGGATGATGGGAGTTTTGAGGAATGGGATCAGGGGATGACGGCGGGGGAATCCGCTGGGGGTTTCCGGGGTATGAAGAGAAGGTGAGGGCTCTGCAGGAGAGAACAGGACTTACGGAGGCTGTTGTGACTGGTAAGGGACGGATCAACGGGATGGAGACGGTGATCGGGGTCTGTGATGGCAGGTTTATGATGGCCAGTATGGGTGAGGCTGTTGGGGAGAAGATTACGCGGGCGGTGGAGAGGCGACGAAGCTTTCGCTGCCGGTGATTTTGTTTGCGTGCTCGGGAGGGGCGCGGATGCAGGAGGGGATTGTTTCTCTGATGCAGATGGCGAAGACGTCGGCGGCGCTGAAAAGACACAGTGATGCGGGGCTTTTGTATGTGAGTGTGCTGACGGACCCGACGACGGGCGGCGTGACGGCGAGCTGGGCGATGCTGGGGGATATTATTCTGGCGGAGCCGCATGCGCTGATCGGGTTTGCGGGACCGAGGGTTATTGAGCAGACAATAGGACAGAAACTGCCGAAAGGGTTCCAGAGGGCGGAGTTTCTGGTGGAGCATGGGTTTGTGGATCGGATTCTGCCAAGAGAAGAGGCGAAAGAGGTGCTGTCGGAGATTCTGCGGATGCATGGGAAAGATATCGAAGTTTCCTCGGAAGTGCTGACTTTGGGGGATGGAGACGTGAAGCGGTCTTTGGCAGCACCAGAAACGGGAGAGAAAACATCGGCTTGGGACTGTGTGCAGAAAGCGCGGAAAAAGGACCGACCGGTGGGAGAAGATTATATTCGGGAGCTGTTTCCTGATTTTATTGAGTTTCATGGTGATCGACTGTATGGCGATGATGCGGCGATCATCGGCGGTATTGCATCGTTTGACGGCACACCGGTCACGGTCATCGCCGAGGCGAAAGGCGCGGATACGAAAGAAAACATCCGCCGCAATTTCGGCATGCCGTCCCCGGAGGGCTACCGCAAAGCCCTGCGTCTGATGAAACAGGCCGAAAAATTCCACAGGCCTGTTATCTGTCTCGTAGATACCCCAGGCGCCTTCTGCGGAATGGAAGCCGAAGAACGCGGCCAGGGCGAGGCGATTGCGCGGAACCTGTATGAAATGTCAGCGTTAAAAACGCCGGTTCTTTCTATTGTCATTTCAGAAGGCGGCAGCGGCGGTGCACTGGCACTCGCCGTGGCGGATGAAGTGTGGATGATGCAGAATGCCATCTACTCCATCCTGTCGCCGGAGGGATTTGCAAGCATCCTGTGGAAAGACGGCAAACGCGCGCCGGAGGCCGCCGAGGTGATGAAGCTGACGGCGGGGGATTTGAAGGAACTGGGAATTGTAGAAGAGATTGTGGAAGAGCCGGGGGAGTTTACGGTGGACACAATGCCAGTGGTGTGTGAAGAATTGAGAGGCAAAATTCTGAGATTCCTGGAAAAGTATGAGAAGATGGATGGGGAAGAACTGGTAGAGGAGAGGTATCGGAGATTTCGGGATATGTGAAAAGAAGATTTTGACATATTCTGAAATGCATGATATTATGATATTGAAAAGAGTGCTACCGATAGACGGTTAGTCCATATTTATTGGTTTATGTAAAAATAGTCGCCAAAGTTTGCAGGACTGGGCGGCTATTTTTGTGATTTCGCAGTATCTTTGCCGAAGTTGTATCCAAGGCTAAAGCAGGTTAAGCCGAAACTTACAACTGCTATGAAGTCGATAATACTCATGCTTAGCCCTCCTTTCCAAGGAATTCCCATATAAAGGGTTTCTATGTAATCGGAGAGTCACAGTCCCTCCGTAGAAGGACTAACCGCCTACCGTTATGGCAGCACCCGTATATTGAGTATAACAGTTTCTTGTAGTCCATTCAATAAAAATATGATTGAAATGCAGAATAAAAATATACGGATTTTAGATATACAAAATAAATAGAGGATTTGAAGGGAGGAATAACTAATTGACGTTGGCGGAATTTATGGTAAGATAAAAGGGCAGGATACAAATACCGAGGATATTCTGCGAGTTCAGACTTAGGTCTGTGAGTTGAAAAACATTTTTGGATAGGTGTTAGACAAAAAGCATTAGAAAATATTCTAGTGCTTTTTATTTTAGTATTTATGTTATACAATAATGTAAACTTTACATTATTGTATAGGTATAAAAATATAATTATTGTTGCATATTAGTAAAAAAGGTGATATAGTGAAAGGGTAAAAAGAAGAAGTTATCAGATATTGGCAGTATCGGATAACTTCTTCAGGTAGAAAACTGATTCAATTTAGAAATAAGATCTAAAAAGAATAGTAAACTACGAACATATACTATTCTATACGTTATTTTCTAATTTGTAAAGTCTTCTATAATTTTAGAGTAAAAAATACTCTAACACACAAAGGAAGAATTACAAAATCTAAAAATCTTTGTAAATTCCCAATGTGAAAATAAAAATCAAATTGATACTAAGGCAGAAATGCGATTTAAGAGGAGAGGTGGTAAAAAGGATTTTGAATAGAATTATTTGACATGTCAAAGTAGAAAACGATGAGGTATAAACTAAATATATGATCGAACAAAAGTTTGAAAATATATTGCGCTACAGGTCGGAGTCTGCTATAATGTGGTAAAAGTGAATAAAAAATCAGAACTTGACTCCGAAAAATAAACAAAATAGACAAAAGGAGAAAGTGATGAATAATACAAACGAAAATAGAACAAGTGACATTTATCTTGCACATGTGGATTTTGAAACAGGCCGTACCCAGAGCTTTCAGGAACATACAGATAATGTAACATCATATGCAAAAAGCATTTGTCCTATGGAAGAGATTCAGAAACTTGTCGAGGCGGCCGCACTTTTTCATGATGCGGGGAAACTCTCTGATGATGTGCAGAAAGATTTCAAGATATCTTGAAAAAGGGGGATCAGCACACCGAAACGATTTGGATCACTCAACCGCAGGTGGACGGATGCTATGGAAAATGATGCGGCAGAAAACAGCAGCAGAGCTGTTAAGTACAGTTGTGTACTCACATCATGGAATCAGCGACTGTATTGATTTTGAAAGCGGGTGTACCTTACAGGAACGCAGAGCGGAAAAAGAGTGTCAGGAAGACATTGTGAAGGAAAGATTTTTTCAGATCTTTGATAAAGAGAAAATCCAAAAAGTGTGCGAAGCAGCAGATGCACAATATGTTCAGATTAATAAAAAAATAGGAATGTTTGTGCGAAAAAGCACAAAACAAAATCGTCATTGTGGAAATGGATATTTTTATATTGGAATGTATTTCAGAGTATTGCTTTCTATGCTGCTTGACAGTGATTGGACAGATACGGAAAAATTTTTTCAGAATGAAGAATTGAAACAACGTATTTCAAAGAAAGAAATACAGAAAATATGGCAACAGAGTATACAATGTTTTGAGAACTATCTTAATCATGAAATTCGAAACAAGGCAGAAAATGGCCAGAGTCTTCAGGCAGTCCGGCAGGAGATTTCTGAGAGGTGCTATGAAGAGGCAGAAAAAGAAACGAGACTGTATCGTCTGACAGTACCAACGGGAGCTGGAAAGACATTAAGTAGTTTGCGCTTTGCACTGTATCGTGCCGAGCGGACCCAAAAACAGCATATTATTTATGTTGCCCCATTTAACAGTATTTTAAGCCAGAATGCCGATGAGATCCGGAGAGCAGTTGACGATCCGGATATCGTACTGGAACATCATTGCAATGTGATTCTTTCGGAGAAAAAGCAGGAGAAAGACTATAAAAAACTGACAGAAACATGGGATGTGCCAATTATTATGACATCAGCTGTACAGGTATTGAATGTACTTTTTTCGGGACAGAAAAGAGATATCCGCAGAATGCATACCTTATGTAACAGCGTGATCATTTTTGATGAGGTACAGGCCATTCCGAAGAAGTGTATGGAACTTTTTAACTTAGCAGTAAATTTTCTTACCAATTTTGCGGAATCGGATGTTGTATTATGTTCAGCTACCCAGCCATCCATTAAAGATTTGAAAGAGAATAATTTAAGTGAATGCATGGAGATGACGGAAATCATAGAAAAGTATGAAGAAGCCTTTCGAAGAACGGATATCGTAGATTTGACAGAAACAGAAGCGTATCCGGGCGGAATGGAAATTGAGGATCTCTGTGATTTTACGTTGCAGCAAGCTGAGACATTTCGAAATGTGCTGGTCATAGTAAATACAACCGAATGTGCAAAACAAGTATATGAAAAGATAAAAAGCAGCTGTTCAGACGAAGATCAAGTTTTTCACCTGAGCAATAAACTTTGCCCGCAAAATAAAGAGGACACGTTGGAAACGGTCCATGCGGCATTACGAAAAAATAGAGAATCCGGATATACAGGCAGAGTGATCTGCATCAGTACACCGGTTGTAGAAGCGGGTGTAAATTTTTCTTTTGGCTGTGTCATTCGATCAAAAGCGGGATTGGATCATGTGATCCAGGCCGCTGGAAGAGGAAATCGCCACAAGGAGTATCCCTGGTTTGGAAAGATTTACATTGTACAATTGACAAACGAGGCCGAAAGTCTGGAAAAGCTGCCAGAGATACAAGAAGAACAAAGAGCAGTACAAAAATTATTAGAACAATTTCGAAGTAAGCCTGAAATTTTTGAAAAAGATTAGATTCGTCGAAAGCGATAGCGATTTATTATCAGTATTACTATCAGGTGCTGCAGGCTGATATCACGAAATTTCCGGCGAAAAATTATAAAACGACCTTGCTAGAAATGCTGGGAAAAAATTGTCCGGGAAGAAAACAATATTGGCATAAGTTTGAACAAGAGTATAAGGGGGGAATGGCACAGGCATTTGCAACGGCAGGAAAAGAATTTGAAGTTATTTCTAATGATTATAAGATTCCAGTTGTGGTTCCCTATAATGATGAGGCCAAAAAACTGATTGCAGCATTTGTCGGAGCAGATGGTGAGTATTTACCTTGGGAGGAAAAGCAGAGGATGCTGCGGGAACTGCAAAAATATACGGTTGGAATTTCAGAAGTGCAGAAGGAACGTCTTAATAATGCAATATATCAAATTAGTGATGAAGAAATACTCGCGTTGAGCGAAGGGTATTACAGCAATGAAGTTGGTGTGCTGGAAGAACCGCAGATGAACTTTGAGAACTATTAAACATATTGGAGGTGGTACAATGGAAAAACATGCGAATACCATAGAGTACGAGGTGTATGGGAACTATGCATTGTTTTCTGATCCGGTGGTGCGTGTTGGAGGCGAAAAAACAAGTTATTCAATTCCAACTTACGAGGCATTGCGAGGTATTACGGAAAGCATATTTTGGAAACCCACGATCTTTTGGGTAATTGATGAAATTCGCGTTATGAACCGGATTCAGACGGAAACAAAAGGTATTCGTCCTATTAAATACAATGGCGGAAACGAACTGGCATACTACACGTATTTAAAGGATGTGCGTTATCAGGTACGTGCTCATTTTGAATTTAATGAGCATCAGGTCAACATGGTACAGGATAGAAATGAGCGAAAATATCAGTGCATGTCAGAAAGAATGGTAAAGAGCGGAGGCCGGAGAGATATTTTTCTTGGAACAAGAGAATGTCAGGCATTTGTGGAACCGTGTGAATTTGGCAGTGGAGCAGGATATTATGATGATATGGAAAAAGATATAGATTTCGGTTTCTCTTATCATGGAATTACTTATGCGGAAGAAGCCGTTTTGTCGGAGGATCAGGGAAAAATGACGGTAAGATTCTGGGAGCATCCGACCATGACAAGGGGAGCTACATCGTTTATCCCCGTCCGGAAGAGTGTACAATCAAACGTCATATACGAAAAATGCAGCCGAAAATATTTGAAAATATCGAGAAAGAAGAACATGAAAAAAGGGAGGTGAAAGATACGTGAACTGGGGAAGAGAAGCACTGGATTTGTACGAAAAAAATCTGAACAAGGTAGGAAAAATAGAATATCGTGGTGAATTTCCCTATACGCTGCTTCCAACATTCCACTCAACGGCAACGGCACAGATTACGGTAACCATTGATGAAGAAGGTAACTTTTTACATGGCGAACAGGTTCCTGCAAATGATAAATTTACCATTATTCCGGTTACAGAAAAATCAGGAAGCCGAACATCTGGAAAAGAAGCCCATCCCCTGTGTGATAATTTAAGATATCTGGCGGGCGATTATCCGCTTTATGTGGCGGACGATGGAAGCTGTTTTGAAATTTACATGGAACAATTAAAAAAATGGTATGAGTCAGAATTTTGCCATGATAAAGTAAGAGCAATTTATTATTATCTGCAGAAGAAAAGTTTGATGCATGATTTGATTGAACAGAAGGTATTGAAGCAAAATGAAGATGGAACGCTGGCAGAAAAGGAAACGATTCAGGGAATTGATCAAAGTAAAGCGTTTGTGCGATTTATTGTGCGCTCTTTAAGTAATCCACTGACAGAAACAGTTGATGAATGCTGGAAAGATAAGACCTTATGGGAAAAATATCAGCAGTATCAACGGTCTATGGAAGGGGAAAAGGGACTTTGCTATTTAAGTGGAAAAAGAGAAAGTATTTCCTATCTACAGCCAAAGAAAATCCGAAATGAAGGAGACGGCGCGAAACTGATTTCTTCAAATGATAAGGATAATTTTACGTATCGTGGTCGATTTGCAACGAAAGAAGAGGCATTTGCAATTGGAAATGAAACATCCCAGAAGGTTCACAACGCATTGAAATGGATTATCCGCAGACAGGGAGGCACATATGATACCATGGTGTTTGCTACATGGGAAACAGCGGAGGATTCAGCAGGAGAATTAGAAGTTCGATGGGACTCGGATACGGAGCATATTATATCTGAATTTGATGAATGGGATACCGGACTGGAAGATCCGGAGTTTGACACCAATGCGATCGGAGCGGAGCTGTTTCAGAAGGCGATGAGTGGGTATCGCACGCTGCAGAACGAGGAAAAATGTCCCACGACTATGAAATATATGGTGTTATTAGGAGTCGATGCAGCAACACCGGGGCGCCTGGCAGTCGTGGAAGCAAAAAAAATTGAAGAAACGCGGTATTTAGAGAATATCAGAAAATGGCACAAGGACTGCTGGTGGCGTCATGAAAAATGGAGAGACGGAAAAAGAATTGTTTATTATGGCATGGTTGGAGTAAAGGAGATAGCGGATCTTTTATTCGGAATAGAAAATAATGGAAGTATTACCATTGTAGATGGAAACAGCAAAAAACTTTATGCTGAGGTTGCAAAGCGTATCTTGCCATGTATTTGGGATGGGCAGAGAATACCAGCTGATTATGTGGAAAGGGCGATAAATAAGGCATCTAATCCATTGGCATATAAAGAACGGAGAAACTGGGAGCAGATTTTGCAGCTTGCGTGCTCCATGGTTAAAAAAAGAAGAAAAGAACTTTATAAGGAGGAATGGAAAATGGCGGTAGACAAAAATTGTACAGAAAGAGATTACCTGTATGGAAGATTGCTTGCTGTAGCAGATCGAATTGAATATCGGACTTTTGATGTGGATAAGGACAGAAGTAGAATTACAAATGCAAAGCGATACATGAATAATTTTTCGCAGAGACCGTTTGAAACCTGGAAAGTTATTGAAGAGAATATTCAGCCGTATTTGAGCAAATTGCCAGTGCCGGAACGAAGATTTTATGAAAATCTGCTGGACGAAATCGAGGACGCATTTGAAAGTGTAAACGATTATCAGGAGAATAAACGTTTGAGCGGCTTATATTTACTTGGATTTCACAGTCAGTCCTGTGCGCTGAGAACTTACAAAACAGAGAAAACAGAGGAGGAATAAAGAAATGAGCGAATTAAAAGGAAAAATTGATTTTACATTATTTGTGAGTGCAATGAATGCAAATCCCAATGGAGATCCACTGAACGGAAACCGTCCGAGAATTAATCTGGATGGATATGGGGAAATTTCAGATGTCTGCATTAAACGAAAAATCCGAAACCGCCTGCAGGATCTGGGACAGAAAATTTTCGTGCAGTCAGATGACAGAACGGACGACTCATTCAAGAGTCTGAAGGAGCGCGCAGATGGTTGCGAGGAGCTTAAAAAACAGATGGGAAATAAGAAAGATGCGAGCAGAGATCTCTGCGCACAGATTGCATGCAGGGAGTGGATCGATGTGAGAGCATTTGGACAGGTTTTTGCATTTAAAGGAATTCCAGTATCCTTTGGCGTACGCGGTCCGGTGTCGATTCATCAGGCAGTAAGTCTGTCTCCGATTGATATCATGAGTATGCAAATCACCAAGAGCGTAAACAGCGAGGCCGGAAAAGAAGGAAAGGCATCTGATACGATGGGAACGAAACATAGAGTTGGGTTTGCTGTATACAAGGTGATGGGAAGTGTCAATGTGCAGCTCGCGGAAAAGACGGGCTTTACCCAGGAGGATGCTGAGATACTGAAAGAAGCACTCATGACATTGTTTGAAAATGATGCATCGTCAGCACGTCCGGAAGGAAGTATGGAGGTATGCCGGATGTATTGGTGGCAGCACGAGGAAAAAACACCGGCTATTTCGAGTGGAAAGATCCAGAGAGGATTTGACTGGAATAAAGATTTAGATCATCCGAGAAGCTTTAAGGATTATGATATTACCTGGAATGTAGAAGGATGCAGAGAACCGGAGATTTTTGATTTTGTCTAAAGATACGGTCGTTTTCCGTGAGGGGTGAATTGGAATGTATGATGAGGATGATTATCTGCAGTTGTCAGGAATTCAACATTTTGCATTCTGCCGGCGCCAATGGCACTTGCATATATCGAGATGCAGTGGCAGGAGAATGTCCGCACGGTAGAGGGAAAGATTCTTCATGAAAATGCACATAATCCGGGTCTCAAAGAAAAAAGAGGAGATCTGCTGATTGTGCGTGCGATGCCGGTTCACTCCTGCGAAATGGGAGTGAGCGGCGAGTGCGATGTGGTGGAATTTCATCGGGTGAAAGAGGGGATTTCACTGCATGGAAAAGAAGGATTTTATCGTGTAGTGCCAATAGAATATAAGCGGGGAAAACCAAAAGAAGGAGAAGAGGATGTCCTGCAGTTGGCAGCGCAGGCGTTTTGTCTGGAAGAAATGCTGTGTTGTGAAATCGAGTATGGATATCTTTATTACGGTGAAGTCCGCAGACGCCATAAGGTAGAATTTGATAATGCAATCCGGGAAAAAGTGAAGCAGATATTTGCAGAAATGCATAAGTATTATGAACAACAGTATACACCGAAAGTAAAAATAGGCAGGAAATGTAATGCATGTTCCTTGAAAGATATTTGTCTGCCGGTTTTAAATAAGAATAAATTGGTTGCGGAATACATTACCAAGAGAATGCAGGAAGAGGAAAATCTATGAAAAGATTGCTGAATACCTTGTATATTACTTCTGGAAATCGTTATCTTTCACTTGATGGGGAAAATGTCGTAGTAATGGAGGATAAAAAGGAAATAGGAAGAATCCCTTTACATAATTTACAGGCGATCGTGACCTTTGGCTATACAGGAGCGAGTCCGGCATTAATGGGGGCGTGCGCGCAAAGAGACATTGAATTATCCTTTATGTCCGGAAATGGCCGTTTTCTGGCGAGAGTCAGCGGAGAAGAAAAGGGAAATGTGACACTGCGAAAAACACAATACCGCATCAGTGAGAAAAAAGAAGAAAGCGTCAAAATAGCAAAGAATTTTATTCTTGGCAAGGTCTATAATGCCAGGTGGGTGCTCGAGAGAGCCGCCAGAGATTACAGTATGCGGCTGGATGCAGAATTGCTTAAGAAAAAATCAGCTTTTCTGGGGCAGAGTATGAATAAAATCAGAGAATGTGAAGATGCGGGAACACTTTTAGGACTGGAAGGAGAAGCTGCATCGGTATATTTTTCCGCTTTTGATGAACTTATTCTGCAGCAGAAAGAGGATTTTTATTTTCATGGAAGAAATAAGAGACCACCGTTAGATAATGTGAATGCGATGCTTTCGTTTGGATATTCTTTACTGGCAGGAATGTGCGGCGGGACGCTGGAAGCAGTGGGCCTGGATCCATATGTTGGATTTTTCCACACAGATCGTCCGGGACGAATGTCATTGGCGCTGGATCTGATGGAAGAATTTCGTAGCGTTATGGTAGATCGGTTTGTTCTGACACTTATCAACAAGAGGATTATGAAGCCAGAATATTTTTTAACTAAGGAAAACGGTGCCGTTATTATGACGGAGGAGGGACGAAAAGCCTTTCTTAGTGCATGGCAGGGAAAAAAACAGGAGATGATTACGCATCCATTTTTAGGCGAAAAGATCGAGTGGGGAATGGTTCCATATGCACAGAGCATGCTGCTGGCACGTTTCCTGCGAGGGGATCTGGATGAATATCCGCCATTTTTGTGGAAGTAGGTGATTTTTAATGCTGGTGCTGATCACATATGATGTAAATACACAAACCGTAGCAGGCAGAACGCGATTGCGCAAGGTAGCAAAAGAATGTACCAATTACGGCCAGCGAGTCCAAAATTCTGTCTTCGAGTGCCAGATGGATGCGGCTAAGTGCCGACAGGTAAAAGATATACTAGAAAAAATCATAGATAAAGAGACCGATAGTTTGCGGTTTTACTATTTGGGTGAAAAGTACAAAAACAAAGTAGAACATGTTGGTGCAAAAGCGGTATTTGACGTGATGGACACACTGATTCTGTAGTGCGAATGCCAAGTGCACAGAAAAAAGCAGGAAGATTCGCACTTGAAATTTAAAGGATTTTTGCTGAAAAGATAGAATTTGGGGGAGGAGGGAGATGAAATGAGGAAGAAAATATAGAGATATTGAATAAGCATAGCCGCGATTTAGAAGAAAAATTTGTCTAAATTTGCCGTCGCCCTCCGTGAGGGCGTGAGTTGAAATATCGTATAACGATAAAGGACGCCTTCTTCGAAGTCGCCCTCCGTGAGGGCGTGAGTTGAAATGCCATTGCCTGGTTAAAATCCGAATATGTGCTTACCGTCGCCCTCCGTGAGGGCGTGAGTTGAAATGGAAAATGTGATTCCCGGCTACCGGACACTATATGTCGCCCTCCGTGAGGGCGTGAGTTGAAATATCAGGAAGGCGTCGGCGTTCCTGGTCGCTCAAGTCGCCCTCCGTGAGGGCGTGAGTTGAAATATATCCCGGAGTTGCCGGAAGAAAGCGACGAAGAGTCGCCCTCCGTGAGGGCGTGAGTTGAAATTTTCTGGCCCGTTCCTGTGCTTCAAGCTCCGGATCGTCGCCCTCCGTGAGGGCGTGAGTTGAAATCTCGAATCCATTCAAAAGCTCATCGACTTGTCTTGTCGCCCTCCGTGAGGGCGTGAGTTGAAATGCATTACAAGCCGCGTGTGACGCGTCGTAATTGGTCGCCCTCTGTGTGCGGAGGTGTGGTCGTTTATGCGGGAAAGGGGTGAAACCCCTCAGTCAATGCTTCGCATTGCCAGCCCCCCCTTAGTAGTGGGGCCTCTGGCGTTGCATGGAGTTTGGTGAGTTCCCCTTTGTGCGCAGGCTGCACCGCTCTGCCAAGGCCTCCCCTACCAGGGGAGGTGGCAAAGCCGATAGCTTTGTCGGTGGGGTTACGTCACGATCTCCACCCAGCTGCCCCCGCTCCGCTCCTTATGCACGACCACCTGCCGGTCGATGCGGTCCTTCAGGGCGGCGACATGGGAGATGATGCCCACCAGCCGATCACCTTCGGTCAGGCCGGAGAGCACCCGGATGGCCTGCTCCAGCGATTCCTCATCCAGCGAGCCGAAGCCCTCATCGAGGAAGAGGGTGTCCAGCCGGATGCCGCCTGCGGTGCTCTGGACTTCATCGGAAGACCCAGGGCCAGCGCCAGCGAGGCCTTGAAGCTCTCGCCGCCGGACAGGGTCTTGACACTGCGGCGGGTGCCGTTGTAGTGGTCGATGCTCCCAGGTCAAGGCCCGACTGGCTGCGCTGGTTCTCAGCACCGATGCGCTCCAGCTCGTACTGGCCCGCCGTCATCTGCATCAGGCGGGTGTTGGCGTGGATAAGGATGCGGTCGAGGTAGTTCATCTGGATGTAGGCTCCAGCCGGATCTTCTGCTTGCTGCTCAGGGTGCCGCCTGCCGTGGAGGCCAGTGCGTTTACCCACTGCCAGCGGGCATCCAGCGCGTCCCGCTGGTCGGCAAGCTTCTGGTGATCGGCCAGCGCCCTCCGGTTGGGCAGCAGCCGGGCGTTCAGGTCTTTCTCCTGTGCGGCAAGGGCTTTACGCCGGGCCAGCAGCTCGTTCTGCTCTGCCTTGAGCGCCGCGATCTTCTTGGGCTGCGCGATCTGCTCCGCAGCCTGCCGGGCTTCCAGTGTCTGCACCGCCAGCCTGGGCGGCGGCGCAGCCTGCTGGGCTGCCGTCACCTGCGCTTCCAGAGCGGTGCGCTGCTCTGCCTGCGCTTTGCGCTGAGCTTCCAGCTCTTTTTTTGCGGCGCAGTCGGCGTGGTTTTTTTGTCTGGCGCTGGTTCAGGCCGGCCTGTGCGGTGTGCAGAGCATCGTTCTCCTCGGCCAGCGCAGTCTTGAGCAGGCTCACGGTCAGGGGCACCGGCCCCTCGGGCGAAGTGAACCGTTCGGGCAGGAGCGCTTCGGCATCCTTCCGCAGCTGGGCACGGCCCTCCTGCTCCCGCGTCAGCGCTTCCCGCGCGG
>ENA-OQCX01000182-OQCX01000182.1-human-gut-metagenome-genome-assembly--contig:-NODE-182-length-33388-cov-6.376086_pt1 | contig 33388 bp, 36 predicted proteins | sample MGYA00242762_ERZ504587 | MGnify/ENA primary metagenome ERZ504587 (study PRJEB26092, sample SAMD00036337) | human gut metagenome | host: Homo sapiens | study: EMG produced TPA metagenomics assembly of...
TTATGGATAACTCACTATTCCTTAGAGCCTTGTTTCGCTATTCGTACCCGTTTGTCGCATTTTCGGGCATGGTTACGAACAAGTAACGTAGCGGCGTCAGGATTTGGCTTCGGCAGGGATTGTAATGGCTTCACGGATTATCGCCACTTCAACCAAAACCCTTGTAACTCAATTCTATCACTATATCTTTCCGCATTTCACTTTTTTGTTGTAACTTTGATATTACATTTTGGGCTTGACTGGAATTGACAGCGAGTTGGAATGGTATGTAAGCATGCAGTGGGTCGGTAATTTCCACTTAAATCTCAGTTATCAAAATTTTATCTGGCAACGAAAATTATGCTCTCGCTGCTTAATCGAAGTATAGTAGATTAGCTTTATTTCTGCCAAAGTGGTGGAAACGAGATGTCGCTCAAAAGCTCTTGCTCCGAAGCGTTTGATAAAGCGGCACAGCAAAATCGGGGATAGTTTGAGTTCTTCTCCATAGCTCTTACGAAATATTAGGAGATAAGGCATAGGTTGGTGGCTTTGGTCTTGCTTATGCTCGAAAACCGAAGGCAAAGATAAGCATGTAGAAAGCATATGGTTTCCTCGTTTGGACGGGAGTTCGATTCTCCCCAGGTCCACTTTTGATGAGCGGTAAGTATATCATGAAAACTAATGGTGTTTTCTGTATTGCTTGTTGTTTTGTACCTTGAGTTTTTGTGAATACCCCGATTTTGTTACTCCATTCCATCCCCTTTGAAATTTTAAAGTATTAAATAATCTAATCCTTTCTGTAAGCGATTTAAGTTGTTTTTTCTAAAAATTGTTATTTAAAAATATATTAACATGGATGATTAGTTGCTTATAAATAGTGACAGTCTTCCTGTTTTGTAATAACCTTAAAAATCAGATCTCTTATGGAAAAGAAAATTTTGTATTTACTTACATGCGTTGGGCTATGTTGGTCTTCTTGTACTAATGAGGTTGATGAATTTATAGGTAATGTTGAACCAAGCACCCGTTCAGTTTCAACTGCCTTAAACGCTAATTTGGCATCGTTATTTACAGGAGGAGCTCCGACATTAACTTCTGCTGAAATTAAAGAAGTTAATGATGCTTATGCAAAAATGACCAGTATAAATTGCTATAGAAATATAGATGAAGCAGTACGCAATAAGACTTCTTATGCTGGAACTATCTTTTTGGATGACACATATGCGTCGGCATATTTTAGAAAAGGAAGTTTAGCTTTTCCTCCTTATGGTATCTTAGCCAGCAGCATGGAACATGAGTTTATTCACATGTATCAAAGAGATGTTCAGGGTAAAAAAGTAGATACTGATAAGGAAAAAAGAGATACAGGTATGATGGAATTTGAATTAGCCTTTTATCAAGGTATTATTAGATATATTCATGCTGGGTATTCTTGGACTTTTAAAGGTGAAGATGGTGACCCTTCATATCAATCGTTATGGACTTCGGGCTTGACTGACCCTTCTTTAATACCTCAATATGAAAGAGAATTTCAAACGTATGTTGCTTCTATATGTGCAAATGGGAAGCCTACATCTATAGATATTAATGAATTCGTAAAGTGGAGCAATATTTTTGGAGAATATAGTAGAGGATATAGTGGAAAAGGATATAAGTTTGGCAATTACGACTATGGTACATCATGCATTAATTCATTACTCAAACTTTATTAAATTTACTGTTATGAAAAAGATATTGTTTTTTTTATTTGCTTTTCTTGCATTTCAATATACTGTTGCGCAGTCAATATTTGAAAGAAAAAGTATCGGTAACAATGTGTATGTATCTACAAATACAAGTGAGAAAAAAGCTGAGTCTATCCGAAATTTCTCATTTGCAGAAGAAAGTTTATATGCACCTCCGGTAATTTTGCAAGGATCAGTTTTTTTAGATGAAATTTGTAATAAATATAAGTCTCAAGGTGTAAAAGGTTGGATGAATATTTTTTTGTATTCGGATTTAAATGGCTGTATAACTGATATTACATTAGCTTTTCCTGAAGGCTTAACAGTTACGGATGACGATGTTTCTCTTATACTTTCAACTGCCCAAAAGAAATGCAAATTACAGTTCCCGATAGAAGGTATTTATAAATATAAAGATTGGGCTATTTATGATTATGTCTTCTATTTGACGAATTAGTTATTTTTGATAAACCAATAGAACAACCTTCTTGAATTGTAGTTACCTAATTAAATAGAAGAGTCGTATCAAGCTCGTTTATGAGTAATGATACGACTCTTTTGTTTTTACCATTGTGGAATTATACTACCCAATTTCACTAAAAGAGTGAATTTCGCTATATTAGGGTTGTTTAATTTGTAAATTCCAGATAAGGTACAGCATGGATAGTAAGTTTGTTCTTGTAGCAATAATCTTTTAGTGCTTGAACCGTATATTCAATTTCGGAATCATCACCACGAAGCGGAACGAATGTAAGCGTCTCATCTCCTTTACATTCCAGCATGATGCGGTTGTCCTCTCCGTCAATTGTGATTTTCATTGGTATCAAGACTCCATTGTTTTTCACCATCCCAACAATATTGTAAAGATCCCTTGTTCTTTCCTTCAAACATAAGTCATTGTAAAAATAGAAAGTCTTCCCGGTTTGCAGGGTGATTCCTCTCGTTGTCTTAACTACATAGCCAACGGTCAATCCGCCATTTTCTTTAACGAATAAAGTGCGATAATGGTCTATGTGGTCTGTACCAAAGGATGGGTTGTCAGGATCTAGTCTGCCGTGCGCATTGAATATCACTTTTTCTTCCGACATGTTATACAAATCAGAGTTAATAAAAAGTTTATTGTCACTCACTATAACTTCTGTCTTTGAAGTTTCTTCTGTTTGTTCGGTTTCGATTGATGCTTTTTGTTTCCCACCGCATGCGGTAACTGACAAAACGGCAAATGATGCTATAGCGATAATAGTAAATGTCTTAATATTCATTGTTTCTTGGTTTTAATATTAGAAATACCTAAATGTAACTAACTTTCCTGTGATAAATGGAAACAATCTCAAGTCTTCAAAGCCTATTATGCCCGATATAAAATCTTCTCCGTCTTCATGCATTAGAAATGTCTTATTATATATCGAACAACTACTCACATAGACGTCTTTCAGCATTGATGCCTTGATATAGAAATTAAAGGGACATTGTCCCGGTTGTATTTCATAGTCCTTTGGTTTCGCAGTAACATACGCTTCTTTGATGACATTGTTTTCTATCCCTTCTCTGTTTTCTGCCTGAAACGCAATCCCTTCATCATTTAGAGACTCGCACAGAGGGTTATCTCTGCCATGATACGCTTTCTGTGCGCTAAGCGCATTTCATTCAGCTCTTTCATTAGGAATCCGTCTTTTTTCAATCCTTCGATAAGGGCTTTGCATTGTTCTTCATTATCGCCATAGCCTGATTCTATGAGTAGTTTTTTCATTGCGTTTTCATCATTGCCCTTGTTATACATCACCCCGAATGCCAGTTTTTGAAGCGTATTGTTTATCATGTCGTACTGTTTGACTTTTTCTTCGAATACGGCATCTTCTTCATAATAATATTTCGACCATTCTTGAAGCTCTGTAAAGGGTGTAAGCCCTTGGAACTTTCTGTTAGACTTGCAAGCGGCTTCATATTCTTCTTCTGTTTGCCACGGCAGCCCATACCTTTCGCGTACGGCATCTTCAGGCGATTGTAACACTTTACTTCCATTACTACAACTGCTTACTAAAACTATTACAAATAAGCCGATAATCGAATAGCAAAACTTTTTCATATTTACTCTTTTTTATTGGGTTATTAATTGTCTATTTTTACATGAATCGGCATGTCATGATCCATATCTTCATGTTCATAATCGCTATGTCCCCCATTGTCGCCAAAAAAAGTTATCCATATCCATAGAATAAAACCGATAACAGCACCTATAATCATGGTAGAAATGCCAAAGATTTCTTTTATGCCAAATATCCAAAATATCAACCAAAAGAAAAATGAGCCAACTCCACAAAATATGAGTATAGGAAGAACATATTCCTCGAATAAAACCCATAAATATATAGCCGCATGAAATAGAAGCCAAATTCCTAAGATAACGGCAATTCCAATAAAAATAATTTCCATAATAAAAGAGAATTGGGTCTTGCAGCTTCCTTGAGTACCCTTTAGTTTAAACCACGAAGCGTGGAACTGCAAATGCCCACGTCCTAAGTTAGAGGTCCTGAGAAAACCTTGTAGTACAGATATGGTGATAGCAGCCCACGCTATAGCGTGAGAACCACTATGCTATCCTTGTACTACGTTCGAAGTTTCTCAGGTTTCTAACTTACAAGATAAGCATAACGCTTCTTCAAAATTCTAATATGTCTGGACAGAGTTACCTCCATCCGCTTGCAAAGATAGTCAATTTTATTGAAATCCAATCAAATACTATCAGATTACATTCTGAATCCTTTGGATTTTTGTTCTTTCTGCACTGAGTTACGCAGATGCTGCTGTAACTTCTCCCATTGTTCCTTGAACCATTCGCTGATTGGCTGTTGGTTTATAGTCAGCATCAATTTATTCTTATTGATCGGGCTTCGTTCAATTTTGAAAATTACATTTTTTGTTTCAAATCTCTGTCTATATTCTTCGGAATAGATTTTTCCACTACATCTGAGAGCTTCCCTTTTGTATAAAAGAGAATCAACCATCCCCTTGGTAAAACCAGTGACATAGCATAATTTTTCCATTCTCAGCATTTCTTTGAGCAATGGGAACCAGCATAATGCTTTTTCGAGAATGGTATTCAATCGTGATATTTCCTTGTCTTTAGCTTCAAGCTCTTGATTATGTATTCCCTGTATATTACGAATCTGTTTGCCGTGCTGTTCCTGCATTTGCTGCATCTTGGCTTTTAATTCATCAATGCTCTTGTCACGTTTGGCAATTTCATGACGTAAATTCTCGTTAGATTGTTCCAAATCTTTTAATTTACCGCTTCCGAAAAGAGAACCTACACTGCTGGTTATGGCTGTGGCTACATCGGTAGCTGCACTTTTGAGTTTGTCCGTACGTATCTCTGCTTTTACCTGTTTGAGTTCCTGCTCGGCGAGGCTTACCTGTTGCTCCTTGTGTCGCTTGGTTTCCTCTATACGTTGCAGTTCGGCTTTCTGTTTCTCAATGATAAAATCGTTCCGTTCCAAATGCTCTTTACCTGTAACAGCTTTTGCCTGCCCACGTTCCATCAGGAGAATATCGGAAGCAAGGGTCTGCATAGTTGCCATATCCTCGTCATTGAGCTTTCGGCTCTTCCCGGTTTCGTGGTTCATCCAGTCGAAAACGATATGGGCATGATAGTTCGGCTTGAACCATCTGTTACCGACTTGGAAGCACTCTTTGTCTTCCGCTTCCGGCTGACCGTTCAGCCAATGCCCTTCGTCTTTGTGCAGGAAAATCTGTAGCGGAGTGATGCCCCAGCGTCTTTGACACTCTTCACCGAATTTGCGTACATCAGCCAGTGTGGTGTCCGGTCTGATAAGCAATACTCCTTCACGGATGGGTGAACATCCCGCCACCTTGATAATCTTTCCATTCTTTCCCTTGCGTTCCCTTTCCTTTTCCTGCATGGCACGTCCGGTCTTTTCCTTGACCATCCGCTTGATATTGTCATAGTGCGTCCGCAGTTCGGGAGTGCCGAAGTCGGGATTTATCCACTGTTCGTTATCGGTGGAAAGTTCGGGAACGACATAGATTCTGGACTCCCCGATATTACGCATATACTCGGCAGTCCTTCGGTTGTGCGCCTCGCTCGATGCGATGTTGCAAGGCTTGATATGTATGCTTGATTTTGTTGCCATAGCTTCTTTTTTTTGTTTGCAATTGATTATTCTGCTCGCTTTCGTAGAGGGGTTCTTAGGGGTAACCCATAAGCGGAGATTGCAAAGAGAGGGTCACTCTTTGCTCGGGGTTCTCAGGGGTGAAACGCCCTGAGTGGGTCATTAGGCAAAGCCCTAATCCCCTCGGGAGAGCCCACAACTACGAAAGCGGAGCGTGTAGTTATAGTGGGCTATAACCGGAAGCCGTTCTTCTTCTCCGGTGATTGGCTGCGCACCCCTTTGGCGGACTGGAGCTGCCTTTTTCTTTCAATCTGTTTCTGTAAGTATTCGTTCAAGTCCTTGCATCCGCTGTAAATCTGCGAAGCGTCCCGGATGTACCGGTCTCTGCCGTATTCCATGCGGATTTGCCGGAGTGCTTCCATTCCTGCATGGTCGTTGTCGAAAAAGCAGTGGATGCGTTCGTAATTGCCCAACGGATAGAGAGCCTTGTTTATATTCGATACGGAGTTCAATACAATGTAGTCCTGCCCGTCCAATTCCGGATAATTCGGGCAGCTTTCCTGTCTCAATGTCAGAAAGGAAAGGTAGTCCATGAAACCCTCGAACACATAGCAGGCAGTCCTTGCTTTTCCCGCCTGTCTGATGTGGGAGATTTCCTTGGGGGCGATGCAGCCCTTGAAATAGGGGTTACGAACCTCAAACCCACCCGAACCGTTAGGGAATGCGATGGCAAAGTAACGCTTGCCGTTGTGGGTGTAACGGGCTTCACTACATTCTCTTTTTGCCAGTTCCAGATTTATTCCTCTACCTTGTAAATAGGAAAGCAGGGCAGGAGACGATAGCGGTACTATCTCCAGCTGCTGGAAGCTCGGACCGAAAGAGTCTTGCTTGCCAAAAGAGAAAGATACCGGGTGTACATGCGGTGTTTGTTCCGCAATCCGCTCCAGCAGGTAAGGTACATGGTCGGTAGCATACAGGTGTGCAGCCAGTTCAATGATACCGCCCCCTTTCCCTAAACCGAAGTCGTACCACTGGTTGCGTTCGGTGTTCACTTTGAAGGAAGCCTCTGTTTCTTCCCTCAAGGGAGATTTGTACCAGAGGTTGATACCCTGCTGTTTGACGGGTGAATAACCCAGGCTGTGCAGGTAGTCAGCCAGATTGATTTGTTTTGCAGTCTCGATGTTCATAAGGAAATCGTTTTTAGTGAGTACTTTGATTATTTCTTTTTTTGCCCGCAACTCTTAAAACTATGCGGTCTGTACAATCACTTCACTAAACTCCTAATATATAGCCCCCCGGAATAAAGTGAAGCGATTAGTCTGTTTCTGAAATCACTTCACTAAATTGTCGTATATATAGGATACGGGAATAAAGTGAAGTGATTTTCGATGTAGCCGGTTAATAGTGGTAATCGGGCTTGAAGGAATACTTCCTGCCGTTTTCCTGTACTATCATCCGTTTGTTGCGCAGCATGGTGATAAGTGCCACTGCATTCTGGTGATTCAGCTAACCCCCTCTGCCAGATAAGTCTTGATTAAGGTGTCTTCCAGCTCCTTGTAGCCGTATTCCTCTTTCAGTGCAAAAGCGGCTTCCAGTGCGGCACGGTGCTGCGGTTCTGAAATATCCTTGTAAGGGTCAAACTTTTCCACCGAGGGTCTTCCCGGCTTCCTTACTTCCGGCTTGTAACCTTCCGCAAGTTCGGGCAGGGCTCGGTCGTTGATGCGGAATGCAAAAGGCTCGAAATCCATCGCCCGGATGTGCATGGCGGAAACATGGCTGATGTCGCTGTTCCCCTTGTCCTTTTCCACCAGCAGGACTGTTTCTGCCTTGTTGTTCAGTTCCGTACCGATGTGCCCTCTTGCGTTCTCATCCCCCTTGTTCTGATGCAGTATCGTATGGATATGAATCTGCCTGTCGTCCGTCCACTGCATCAGCTTGGATATGATGCGGGTGGATTCACCGGGGCTGTTGATGTCGTACACCATATCCCGGATGCCGTCTATGATGACCAGCCCAATATCCGGTGAGTGGTAGATAGCCTGTTCTACAATGCTGATGCGCTGTTCCGGGGTGTATTTTCTCAAAGCGAGAAACTCCAGATAACCGCTGTCCCTGTCGTCGGGCAATCCTGCCATCCGCAGAATCCGCTTCATCACTTTCAGGCAGTGGTAGGGGCTTTGCTCCGTATCTATATAAAGCACTTTCCGCTTTTCCTCGGGCAGTTCAGCCGCATATCGTAACACGGTACTGTTCTTCAATGCAGCGGCTACGATAGCCGATACATTGAAGGTTTTCTTGCTCTTGCTTTGCCGATGGATGCGCTGAAATTGCCCAGCGTCCCGATGACAGAGCCGTGTACTTTCAGAATTTCGGGGGCTTTTTCGTAGCATCTTGACAGACTTAGCCGGGATTCCTGCCAGAGGATAACGGCTTGTTCGGGTGATATTTCTTTTATATAGTCCATAATCACCTCCTTTATCTGCGTCCTCCGGTTTTCTTTCCAGCCAGTTCCAGTGCCAGTTCCGCATCCACAATAATCTTGCGTCCAATCTGGGTAATGGCTTTGTCTATCTTTCCGCTTTTCTTGATGCGGTTGGCTGTGGGCAGGCTGCATCCGAAAAGCTTGGCTATGCCGAGTATGCCGTACACGTACTTTCTTTCCGTGTCGGTGGTTGGCTGCGGTTGCGCCTCTGCCTGTACCGAAGCGTGTCTGCTTAAAAAAAGGAACTCTTCGCCTGTCATCTGCCAGACGGGTTTCACTAACAGTTCTTTGAGATTGTTCATCGTCCGTATGATTACTTGTTTGACAATAGCCCTGCGCACAGGCTGTTTTTTTCTGTTCTCGAACGATGCAAAATTAGGTAGGGTTTTGAGTGGTAAGTATGTGGATGATATAAACGGATTGTTTTGTTATATCGCTGAATATCAAGAAATAAAAATACCACTCAAAAATTATTTTGAGTGGTATAAGTGGTCATGTCGTAAAATATATTGGAATATCACGGGTTATCGGAATATTCCGTCCATTTCCTTGGCGAACTTTTGGTTGGGAATACTGGGTAAATCGGAGACGGGTTCCCTGTACTTGGACTTGTAATAGTCTTCATCAATATCCAGGTGTTTCAGGATGGCTTCCTTCCATTTGTCCTTATCCTGCTCTGGCAACTGCTCCTTCATCAGGGAAATCAGATAGCATACCCGTATCTTTTCCCTTGGCTTTATTTTCAGTACGCACTGGCAGGGATGCAGATTCATGCAGGCATAGAAATCCGGTGCGGTAATGTCTTCAAACTGTTCCCCTACACAAATTTCATGAATGAGGGAAATCAGTTTCATGCTGAAATATTCAGGCAATCCGGCAGTCGTAGCTGTAGCCGATGCGGTTGCCGTTTCTGTTTCTGGCTGGCTGTCTGTACGGCTCTGCCTGTCTGCTTCGTTCGGTTGGTTTTCTTCGTCCGGTACATATTTGGTCAGGATGCCCATGAAGTGTAAGCTAAGCAGGTAGATGTCGTCGCAACGGTTTTTCATGTATTGCCGGGCTTCTTTCCAGAGAAGGGTTTGCTGCTCATAAAGATGGTCCAGCTGGGCTTTCTCCCTTTCATATTCAGCCTTGCAACGCTCATATTCTCTTTCCGCCAGCTTTTCTTCTTCGGGTGTATGCTCTCGGTAGCCAATGGTATCATAGCGGTTGTTGGCTTCGTTCATCGGTTTGCGTAGCCTGTTTACCACTTCCATCTCTTCCTTGATGGCTTCCTTGTAGCTGTCTGCGTATTGGTTGCATACACGCATAATCACTTCATCATGGGGAAGGCTGTAAGCTTCATAAAGCCGTGTGTATTCTCTGACTTCCTTTTTCAGACTTTTCAGCAGCAGGTACATGGTTCTGGCGGTGTATGCAGCACCAGTTCAAGGATAGCTTGTTCAAAAGCCTTTATATCGCTCCATTCCGAGTAGAAATCAACGATGAATTTCTGCTTTTCAAAAGAGAAGTATGGCTTACAATCCAGTCTTTGCTGATTCTGTTCAGCTCTCCGTATTGGGGTATGAGGGTTGTTATCGTATTCATGTTTATAGGAGATTAAATTTGTTCATTGCCTGAATTTTGATGTCGTCTGCTATGTCAATGTAAGGTTTCATGGCTTTGTAGTCGCTATGCCCTGTCCATTTCATGACCACTTGCACCGGAATGCCCAGAGCCAAAGCATTACAAATAAATGTGCGTCTGCCAGTATGGGTGCTCAACAAGGCATATTTAGGTGTGACTTCGTCTATTCGTTCATTTCCCTTGTAGTAGGTTTCCCGTACAGGTTCGTCTATTTCTGCCAGTTCTCCTAACTCTTTCAAATACTCGTTCATCTTCTGATTACTTACCACTGGCAATGCTTTATTGTTTTGGAAAGGAATATCTTTATATTTTTCAAGAATAGCTTTGCTGTGGTCATTCAGCTCAATAATAAGGCTGTCAGCCGTTTTGATGGTGGTAATTTCTATGTGTTCCTCTTTCACGTCGCTGCGTTTCAAGTTATACACATCAGAATGCCGAAGACCTGTGAAGCAACAAAATAATAAAACATCCCTTACTCTTTCAAGGTATTGTTTGGCAGCAGGTATCTGGCAGGCTCTGATTTTGTCCAATTCATTCCGGGTAAGGAATATTACTTTTTTCGGTGCACTTTTCATTTTGGGCATGAATTTGTCATAAGCGGTGTTTTGATGATACCCTTTTCGGTTAGTCCAACGTAAAAACCATTTCAAGAACTTGATTTGCTTGGCTATGGAAGTGTTGCGCATATCTTTATCACTGCGTAAGTAATCTATATACTCATTGAAGTGTCTTTCCGTCCAGCTCTCAAATGTCGTGTTCGGATCAAAAGTTGCGATGTGCTTTTTTACTGTTGCAAACTTCTTTAGAGTAGAGGATGACCAGTCATTTTGTTTGCTGCATTCGGCAACAAACTCATCAAAGATTTTCATGAAGTCTAATTTCACTTCCTCTTTCTCATGATGGCTCTCTTCCTTTTCTCCTTTCATTTTTAGATTGAAAGCCTCTTTGATTTGTGCAGGGGTGGGCATTATGTCTTGTACTTCGAACTCCTTGAACACATTCTGTATCTCGGTGTATTGACGCAGTAGTTCGGTGTTGATTTCTGATGCGCTTTGTTTCAGCTTATTGGTACAGCCGTTTCTTACCCGTTGCTTGTCTGCATCCCATTTCTCCATATCAATCCGATAGCCTGTTGTAAACTCAATCCGTTGGCTTGCAAAAACGACACGCATACGGATGGGTACATTTTGAGTGATAGGAATGCCATCTTTTTTACGGTTTTCCAGTGCGAAGATGATATTTCTCTTGATGTTCATAAACTGGGTGTATTTGAAAAGTTACACCCAAAAGTACACCCAATAATTGAGATATGCAATGATATTAAGAGATATTTAGATAGATGATAGCTAAATATAACTATTTAATAATCTGATGTTTGATAGATTATGATATTTTATAAAAAGGTTCGAGAGACTCCCTCCAGCTCCACGGAAATAGTAAAAAGAAGTTTGTAAGTCCTTGAATTCCAGTAATTCAGGGGCTTTTCTTTTCTTCTACTCCCCCTACCTTTTATATTCATTTAGAAAATAGTTGTAGTAAATGTGCTACAATTCAAAATTAATATCTACTTTTGTCTGTTCAAAAATCAATAACTATTAGAAGTGGGGGCAACACTTTAAATTCTGCAACAGATTTATGAAAATTCACGAAGGAAAATGTACAGAGAAGATTTTGAAAGAACGTGAACGGATTGGTAGTCGGTTAGCCATTCTTCGCAAGAAGAGAAATATGACCCAAGAGGAATTGGCTAATCTTTGTGGTGTTAATCGTGTTAATATAGCCAAGATAGAGAAAGGGGCTTATAATGTGAGCATTGATATACTATCTAAGGTAACATCCGCTCTTGGTTTTGTGATAGATATAAAAGTGGATAGCTCTGTTTGTCCGACTCATTTCTCTCAACGTAAACCTGTAAAGCTGGTAATAGGGGAAGATTATTATGTCAGTTTTGGCAATAACGAAGCCCATAGATGTAAGCTGGTGGATATTCCGGAGATGTACCAAGGTCAAAGAATTAAAATCGAAACTCCGACCCCGAGAGGGTCTATCACCCACATATTATTTGCCGATGAAATAGGAACGACACCTGACGAGGCTGTAATGAACCAAGTAACGATGTAAAAACATTAAAAGGGAGGAAGTGCAAGTTCCCCTTTTATTGAAATCACCTTGCTACAACCATCTGCAGCGAGGGTGATTTTTTAGTTTATGAGGGTTTCTACACACCCTCTTTCATCAGGGCTATTCAGAAATTTAATGGTTTCTTCTGAATATATATCTTAAATTGATGGTTCGGAATCAATTCTAAAGCTGGGAAATCAGTAGTGATTAACAGTTTTAGTCCCTTTCTTTAATATGTAAAAGCAACTTGTACAAAAGAAGTTTCTTATGTACGGGATAGCAGCAATAACTCCGTTGAGCCTTCGTGGGGACAAGCCGAATTTGATTTTATAATGTGGGTTTATAAGGTACAGTCTCCGGTCAATGATTTGATAGTTGGCTTGCCGGGCGATGCGATTGAACAGTTCGATGGTGCATCCGGTGCTCTTTATATCCAGTAGCTCCATGATTACGCGTTCCTGCTCACCGCATAGTCTTAATATCCATCTGTATAAAGTGCGGGGAAGGAGGTGGAGAAAAGGGAAATGTGAAACAATGTGGCTGTGTGCTATCTGCTGGTGGCCTCCGAATGGCATTTGCCAGGCGGGAAACCCTACAAATACAGCTCCGTCGGCAGACAAATGTTCTTGTAGGCCGGAGAAGAACCGTTCTTTGTCTCTGATATGCTCTATCACATCGTGTAGAAGAATCAGGGGAAAATTCGTAGCCTTGTCCTTGAGCTGGAAAATGTCGGTGGCAATGAACTGTCCCTGCTGATGCCTTTGGGCGAAGAAGGTTCTGGCTTGTTCTATTCGCGTGGCATCAATGTCTACGCCCATCACCCGGCAACCGGCTTCGGCAAAGGGGAGCAGATTGCCTCCCTCTCCACAGCCCACTTCCAGCACTTTATCGGGGATGTGTCCGATGACTTCCTTTATGTAGGGGATATAATAGTTCTTGCTGGTCTGTGACTGTTCATCAAAGTAGCTTTCCCGGTCGGTATGTCGTTTCTGCATGTTCTTTGTTCCTTCTTGAGTTTGATTATCCATATAAATAGATAATCAGTCGGGTAAAAGACTGCGTGGCGCATCGTTTTTTTACCAGGAAATGCGGAGGCCTACCGGGAGGGTGAATATGAACGGGTGTTCCTTTCGGATGGTGCGCAGTTGGCTGCCGTCGGGGATATAATAGTTTACAGTCGGCTCCAGATAGATGCCTGCCTGGGGTGTGAGGCGATATTGTATGCCTATACTTGTGTTGACCGACCACTGCCAGGGAGCACTTACCGGCTGGCTGTCGAGCTTGTGTGGAATACTGTCTGTGACATGGAAGCTTTGGAGTGTCCCTTTTATGGGGATATCCACCTGCATGCCTGCCGTGGCATAACTGGAGAAACGTTTGTAATGCCAGAAACAGTAGGAAAGCCGGAGAGGAATGCCGATATAATGCAACTTCTGGTTGTCTTGAATGCGGAATGCTTCGCCGGTAGTGAACTCCGACCTGAGAAGCGTATATTGCAATCCGGTTTCCAGACTCCAACGCTCATTCAATTTCTTGCTGAGAGAGAGTCCCACAACGATGGGGGCATGATGTTGCTGGTTCTCAACAATCCTGCCGCTGTTATTCTGGGCAATCTGCATGAGTCCGATGGAATCTTTTCCCAGAGTACCCTGCTGATAGCGGGTGTGCAGATAAGAATAATACTCTTCCCACGTGCTGACTTGTTGAGGGAAGTCACTTGAAATGCCGTCGGTATGTGGAGTGGCAATCAGCTTATATAAGTTCTGTGCCAGTTGCGGTCCGAGTGAACCTGCCAGCATCAACTTCCATTTTCCGGATTTCTTCTTGCGGGTTGGCGGCATCAGGGAAGGGGAGAAGACGAAAGCCATCTGTCGGTTGGTGATGGTCTGTCCGGTGAATGGAGAAGGTATGGGATATTTGTGGATACTATCTTTCATTGTGGGTATGGCAAGGGGCCATTCTGTGGAAACTGGAACGGGAGGGATGATTCGTTCCCTTTTGTTCAGATTTTCTTTGGTATAGCATTGTTCGTCGGTTCGGGGAGTATCGGTTTTCTTTGTTTGTTGCGTACTCCCGGCTTGCCTGGAAGAAACTTTGGACAAACGGTTTTCCCTGATACTCTTTTTCTCTCTGTACAGATAGTCATACAGCGTTGGAAAGAGAAGCAATACTGTCAAAACAATGAATACACGGTATCCTGCCAGCATCTTTTTAAGTAAAATTTTCGCCCGGAACAATTGGGAGGAAGAGGAGTGTGGCGCTATACCCAGTAAATCTCCGATTTCTTTGTGGGACAATCCTTCCAGTACTGCCAGTTTAAATACCTTGCAGTAGCCCTCCGGAAGGCTCTCCACTATATCCAGCATCTTATCGTACGAAATGAAATCCGGACAAAAAGGATTTTCAGCAGGCTCTTCCTCTTCCGGAATATCTGTCAATGGGATGGTGGGGTTGGCATTGGCATGGTTGAGGTATTGCAGTGCCAGGTTTCTCATAATCTTTTTCATCCAGTATTCCAGTTTCTCCGGGTTGCGCAGCGAATGAATGGAAGTGAATATGATGACAAAACCGTCGTGAAGAAGATCTTGGGCTATCGTTGGGTCGGGAATATAGCGTAGGCATACTTTCAGCATTTTCTCTGAATAGTTTTCGTAGAGCAGGCTCAAGGCCTGCCCGTTTCCCTTCTGGCATAAAGTGACAAGAGCTTTTGTATCCATGTGTTTGTCTCAATGTTATTTCTTAAGGATAGAGAAGAACATGAATGACTGCATGGATTTTTATTTTTTAACTAAGCCTCCCGGTTGACTTCTGCTGCACAGTCCGGACAAATGCCTTTCAGTACATAGTTGATGCTGTTCAGTGTAAATCCTTGAGGCAGCTTCACCACCGGAGTGGGAATGTTGGTGAAGCAGAAGGTTTTGTTGCATTTCTCGCAATGGAAATGGGTGTGCAGGTCGCTTACGTCGCAAGAGCAACTGTCGCTGCACACGGCATACTTGAAGGAACCCGTCCCGTCATCTATACTGTGTATCAGATGATGGGAGAGGAATAGGGTAAGGGTACGGAAGATGGTGGATTTGTCCACCGTATCCAGCATGGTTTCAAGGTCGAGCAATGAGACGGAACGGCCTGCCTGCATCATGGTGCGCAATACCAGGATGCGGATGGCAGTGGGCTGTATGTCCCTTTTGGCCAATAGGTCCAAATATTTCTTTTCTTCCATTTTTTCTATTTAATAAGTTTCTGTATGCGTATGGCGTTCACTATCGCAATGAGGGCGACGCCTACGTCGGCAAAGACAGCTTCCCAAAGTGTGGCGATTCCACCGGCACCGAGGATGAGGACAAGCAGCTTCACTCCGAAAGCCAGCGAGATGTTCTGCCAGACAATCCGGCGGGTTTGCCTGCCCGCATGAATGGCGGTGGCCACTCTCGAAGGCTGGTCTGTCTGTATCACTACATCGGCGGTTTCGATGGCGGCATCGCTGCCAAGTCCGCCCATGGCGATGCCACATGGCTAAGGGCAAGAACCGGGGCATCATTGATGCCGTCGCCCACAAAGGCTATTCGGTTGGCAGGGTTGCTGCGGAGTGCCTCGATGTGCTTCACCTTTCCGTCCGGCAGCAGGTCTCCGTATGCCTGGGTGATGCCTAGCTTTTCTGCAAAGTTAGTAACAATGGCTTGTTTGTCTCCCGATAATATCTGAATATTATTGATATTTAAAGCTTTTAATTCTTTGACGGCGTTGACGGCATCTTCCTTTAATGTGTCTGATAGCAACAGATAACCGGCATATTTTGTTCCGATGGCGCAGGCCACAATCGTATCGACAATTGATGACAATTCATCGGGATATTCTATCCCGAACTTAGTCAGCAGGCGGGTGTTGCCCACCAGGACACGCGTTCCATCCATAGTGGCTTGCAGTCCGTGGCCGGCAATCTCCGTAACGTCCGTTGTGGCAATCAGCTCTATATCTCTTTGTTTGGCATAGCTTATGATGGCTTTGGCTATGGGGTGCGTACTGTTTCGCTCTGCCGAGGCGGCAAGCTGTATCAACTTCTCTTCCGTAACTCCCGGTTGTGCCTGGCAGGATTGTACATCGAAGGTACCTTTGGTCAGCGTACCCGTCTTGTCGAATACCACCGTGTTGACTTGGGTGATGGCATCAAGGTAGTTGCCACCTTTGAAGAGGACACCCAGGCGGGAGGCGGCGCCGATTCCTCCGAAGTAGCCTAACGGAATGCTTACGACAAGGGCGCACGGGCAGGAGATAACCAGAAAGACCAATGCCCTGTATAGCCAGTCATTGAAGATGAACGAGAATTGTGCATCTGCCAGCGAATAGAGGAAGGGGAGCAGTACAATCAATGCCGCCAGTCCGGTGACGGCGGGCGTATAGATACGGGCAAACTTACGGATGAAAAGTTCTGCCGGCGCTTTGCGCTCGGAGGCATTCTGCACCAGTTCCAATATACGGGAAAGAGCACTTTTCTCGAAGGGTTTGGTGACTTGGATGCGTACGACTTTGTCGGTCGCAATCATTCCGGCAAGCACTTCCCCGCCCTGGCGGATGTTGCGGGGAACACTTTCTCCCGTCAGTGCGGAGGTGTTGAAGGCGGCAACTTCGTCCAGCATCGTTCCGTCCAGGGGGACGCGCTCTCCGGCTTTTACTTCGATGGTTTCGCCTACCTGCACACGTTGGGGAGCTTCGACAAGTGTACTGCCGTTTCTGATGACCGTTGCCGTTTCGGGACGTACGTCGAGCAGGGCGCTGATGTTACGCTTGGCTTTGTCTACGGCTTTGTCCTGAAAGAGCTCTCCCAAGGAGTAGAAGAGCATGACGGCAACGCCTTCGGGATATTCGCCTATATAGAAGGCGCCGAGGGTGGCGATGGACATAAGGGTGAATTCGCTGAACACGTCCTTTTGCAGGATGCTTTCCCAGGCTTCCCTCATCACCGGGAGGCCTACGGGGAGATAGGCAAGCAAGTACCATATAAAAGGTACATACTCTCCCTTGAAGAAGGTGGCGTCAGTAGCATTCAGGATGAGCCTCCGAAGAGCAATAGGGCGGAGAGGATGATTCTCCAATAATCTTTCAGCAGACTGTTTCTTTTTTCTTGTATCGCTGTATGTCCGTGTGTGCAGCAGCATTTGCAACTCATATTGTTTCCTCCTATTTTCTATTTTCTGCAGCAAAGGTAGCGGAAAGGAGATGCAACTTGGTTGCAAAGTGAAAATTCCCGGACTGTCCGGGCTGTCTTAGATTTCCAGCATCCGCTTCTCCCGTTCCAGGTCTTTCTCGTTCAGCAGGGAGAGGGGACGGAGCAGGTTTTGATGAAGTCGCCCGGCTGGCAGGTGTAGTTGTAGTAGGGGCGTTGCTCGTCGGTCAGCTGGTCTTGGGGGATGAGCTGGCCTTTCAGTTCCAGGAAGTCGTCCATGGAGGTGCTGTCCGAGTGTTTGATGAAGAGGATGCGGCGGGCTATGGGGTTGCGGTTGTAGTCCAGACAGAGGTAGAGCTTTGAGCAGGTGGGGAAAGTCGTACATGGGCAGTTGCAGGTAGATGGTGGACAAGGCCAGTTGGGGCGCCTCGCGTTCGTTGAAGAAGATATAGGCATTCTGGTGGTTGTTGAAGACAGCAGTGCCGAAGTGGGTGGTGTTGTAGGCGCTCATGTGCACCACTTTGACGTGGTCGTTGCTGTCGGCAGGGGTTATCAGGTAAGGCTCTACCTTTAAGGCATTGGAGGAGGAAGAGAGGCTGTAACTGATGTAGATGCCGCTGTAATTGTACACTTCCTGCGCCGAGTGGAGCATCTCATGAAGTTTATTAATAATGGAAATTCATTTTTGCTGTCAGCACCCGCCTCTATCTTTGCCGCCGAAATCAAGAACGAACTTAAACGACACACTATGTTCAACGGTGAGAAAAAACAGATAATACAGAGCAAGAGACTGGCTGATGCCTTGTTCATCCTTTGGGCGGGTGGAGCGGCTTTGCTCTCCTATTCACTGGTCTATGCGCTGCGCAAGCCGTTTACGGCTGCGGGCTTCGACGGGCTCGACTTCTTCGGGATGGATTACAAGACGGCAACCAGCATCGTGCAGATTTCCGGCTATTTTATTTCCAAGCTGATTGGCATCAAGGTAATTTCGGAACTGAAGAAGGAGAACCGTCTGAAGTTCATCATCCTCTCGGTGGCGGTGGCCGAGCTTTCGCTGGTGCTGTTCGGAGCGTTGCCCCGGCCGCTGAATGTCTTTGCGCTGTTCTTCAACGGGCTTTCGTTGGGATGCATGTGGGGAGTGATTTTCAGTTTCCTCGAGGGGCGGCGGGTGACGGACCTGCTGGCGAGCCTAATGGGGCTGAGCATTGCCATCAGTTCGGGCACGGCAAAGTCCGTCGGGCTGTTTGTGATGGAGCATCTCCACATCAGTGAGTTCTGGATGCCTGCCTTTATCGGTGCCTTTGCCTTCCCGCTGCTGTCGTTGCTGGGCTGGCTGATGACGAGAATGCCGCAACCTACCGCGGCAGACCGGGCACTGCGCTCGGAACGGGTGACGCTGGACGGCAGGGCGCGTGCGGACCTCTTCAAGAGCTTCATGCCGGTATTGCTGATGCTGTTTGCGGCAAACTTGTTCATCACCGTCTTGCAGGACATCAAGGAGGACTTCCTGGTGAAGATTCTGGATGTGGAGGCGGCGGGGCTGTCGTCGTGGGCATTTGCCAAGGTAGATGCGGTGGTGACACTGATTATCTTGTTGCTTTTCGGGCTGATGTCCGCGGTGAGGAGTAATATAAAGGTGCTGTGCCTGCTGCTGGTGCTTGTGACGTGCGGCACAGCGACCTTGGGATTCGTGGCCTTCAATTACGATGGGTTGCAACTGCCACCCATGACGTGGCTGTTCCTCCAGAGTTTGTCGCTCTATACTGTTTACCTCAGCTTCCAGACGTTGTTCTTCGAGCGTTTCATCGCCTGCTTCCGCATCAAGGGGAATGTGGGGTTCTTTATCGTCACACTCGATTTTATCGGGTATACCGGTACGGTGGTGGTATTGGTATTCAAAGAATTCTTCAATCCGGACATCAACTGGCTGGATTTCTATAACCTGATGTCGGGCTATGTCGGCATTGTGTGCAGCGTGGCTTTCCTATGCTCGGCTGTCTACCTGGTGCAGCGCTATCGCAAGGAGAATGCTTCGGGACCGTTGGACTCTTCCCTTTTCCGTTTGCGCCGTTGGTCCCGGCCGGGCAATTCCTTGCTTCTTGAGACTGAATAATAATAATATATCGTATGAAAAGAATTGAATGTATCATTATGGACTGGGCAGGAACTGCCGTCGATTACGGTTGTTTTGCTCCCGTCGCCGCCTTTGTCGAGAGCTTTCGGGCCATCGGCGTTCCCGTCACTGCTGCCGAAACACGTGCGCACATGGGGCTGACCAAAGTAGAAGAAATCCGTGCACTGTTCAATATAGAACGTGTCCGGACGGAATTTGAACGGAAATTCAGCCGTCCCGCCGGTGAGGAAGACGTGCAGGCACGTTATGCCGAATTCCAACGGGTGTTGTTTGCCTCGCTCGAAGATTATACCGACCCTATTCCCGGTGTGGTGGAAACGATTTCCGCACTGCGTGCGCAAGGTATCCGCATTGGCTCCACCACCGGCTATACCCGCTCTATGATGGATGTTGTGCTGCCTGCCGCCACAGCCAAAGGCTATGCGGTAGATAATTGCGTCACTCCCGACGGGTTGCCTGCAGGCCGTCCTGCTCCCTACATGATATATAAGAATATGGCAGACCTCGCCATCCCCTCCGTAGATTGTGTGTTGAAGTATGGCGATACCATCGCCGACATCAAGGAGGGTATCAATGCCAAAGCATGGACCGTCGGCGTAGTCCTCGGCAGTAACGAACTGGGACTGACACAAGAGGAAGTCTCCTCCTTGCCTGCCGATGAGCTCGAAGCCCGTAAGGCCGATGTCCGCCGCCGCATGCTTGCCGCCGGTGCCCACTATGTGGTCGATACCATTGCCGAGCTCCCCGCAGTCATCGCCGAGATAAACCGTAAACTTGAGATTCTGTAACCCTTATAAACGTATAAACTTAAAAACTCAATGCATATGAAACCCTACATTCTCCTTACCCCCGGCCCCCTTACCACCTCACAAACCGTCAAGGAAGCCATGCTGACCGACTGGTGTACTTGGGACGAAGCCTACAACCTCCACATTGTGGAAGAAATCCGCAAGTCCCTCGTCTCCCTCGCCACCCAGCATACCGGCGACTATACTTCCATCCTCCTGCAAGGTAGCGGCACGTACTGTGTGGAAGCCGTCATCGGTAGCGTCATCAAGCCTGGCGACAAACTTCTCATACTGAGCAACGGCGCCTACGGCGACCGCATGGGCAACATCGCCGAGTATCACGGCATCTCGTACGACATGCTTGCTTTTGACGAAACAGAGCAAGTCTCCGTCAGCTACGTCGACGACTATCTTTCGCACAATGCCGAAATCACCCACGTTGCCGTGGTGCATTGCGAAACCACTACCGGCGTGTTCAATCCCCTCAAGGAGATAGCCCACCTCGTCAAGATGCACGGCAAGAAACTGATTGTAGACGCCATGAGCAGCTTCGGCGGTGTTCCCCTCGATGTACACGAACTGGGCATAGACTTCCTCATCAGCAGTGCCAACAAGTGCATCCAGGGCGTTCCGGGGTTTGGCTTCATCATCGCCCGCCGTTCCGAGCTGTTGCACTGCAAGGGCGTCTCCAAGTCACTCTCTCTCAACATTTATGACCAATGGGAAGCCATGGAGAAAGGACATGGCAAATGGCGTTTTACTTCTCCTACACACGTGGTCCGCGCCTTCAAGCAAGCCATGGACGAACTGGCAGAGGAGGGCGGTGTGGAGGCCCGTCACAACAGATATTGCGAGAACCACCGCGTGCTGGTGGACGGCATGCGTTCCCTCGGTTTCCAAACGTTGCTGCCGGACGAGATTCAATCGCCCGTTATTACTTCTTTCCTCTATCCTTATGCCGATTTCAATTTCAAAGCTTTCTACACACAACTGAAAGAGCGTGGATTTGTCATCTATCCGGGAAAGATTTCGCAAGCCGACACTTTCCGTATCGGCAATATCGGAGATGTTCATCCCGAAGATTTCCGGCAGCTGATAGAGATAATTCGCGAGTGTAAATACTAAGCTCCGAATCTGCATAGATTTAATCGTTCCATCGTGGAGGAAAAATCGTTCCACCATGGTGGAACGATTTTTTCCTAGTGGTGGAATAATATTTTCCCCATGATGGAATGATTTGTCCTTCGCCTTCCTTCTTCTTAAGCTTCCCTATTAAATTTGACCTTCGTCAAGTCTGTAAACGCTATCTTTTCGTATTTTTGCACCCAATTTCGGAGGTATCAGATTTATGGCAACATCCAGAGAAATGACGGAAGGACGGGCTCTTCCGTTGATTTTCAACTTTACTTTGCCTTTACTGCTCGGCAATCTGCTGCAACAGACCTATTCATTGGTAGATGCAGCTATCGTGGGGCGCTTTCTGGGTATCAACGCCTTGGCTTCAGTCGGGGCAAGCACTTCGGTCGTTTTTCTTATTCTGGGATTCTGCAATGGCTGTTGCGGAGGTTTCGGCATTCCCGTGGCGCAAAAGTTCGGTGCGCGGGATTATGTCACGATGCGCCGTTATGTGGCTGTCAGCCTGCAGCTGCTGCGGTGATGTCTGTTGTCATTGCCGTGGTTACCAGCATTTACTGTGCAGATATTCTGCACATGATGAGTACGCCGGAGAACATATTCACGGGAGCCTATTATTACCTGCTTGTCACGTTTATCGGGGTTCCCTTTACTTTCTTCTATAATCTGCTGTCCAGTATTATCCGTGCATTGGGTGACAGCAAGACGCCGTTTTGGTTTCTACTTCTCTCTACGGTATTGAATATCCTGCTCGATTTGTTCTACATTCTGGTACTGGGTTGGGGAGTGGCAGGAGCTGCCATCGCTACCGTATTTTCACAAGGCGTCTCGGCCATATTGTGCTACATCTATATGATGCGTCGTTTCGACATTCTGAAGACAACGCCTGCCGAGCGGAAATTCGACGGTGCTTTGGCACGCACACTGATGTACATCGGCGTACCCATGGGACTGCAATTTTCCATTACTGCCATTGGCAGCATTATGCTGCAAAGCGCCAATAATGCTTTGGGTACGGCTTGTGTGGCTGCATTCACGGCAGCCATGCGTATCAAGATGTTTTTCATGTGTCCTTTCGAGAGTCTGGGCATGGCAATGGCCACCTATAGCGGGCAAAACTACGGTGCGGGCAAGCCGGAACGTATCTGGATGGGAGTCAAGGCAAGCGCCCTGATGATGATTGTTTATTGGGCGTTCACTTTCTGTGTACTGATGTTCGGTGCCAGGACTTTTGCCCTGCTCTTTGTAGATGCCTCTGAGTTGGAGATTTTAAAGAATACGGAGTTGTTCCTGCACATTTCCGTTTCCTTTTTTCCGGTTTTGGGACTGCTCTGCATCCTGCGATACACTATCCAGGGGGTGGGATATACCAATCTTGCCATGCTTTCCGGTGTCTCGGAAATGATTGCCCGGATACTGGTCAGCCTGCTGGCTGTTCCGGCTTTCGGCTATCTGGCCGTGTGTTTTGGTGACCCTACTGCATGGATTTTTGCAGATGCCTTTTTAATACCAGCCTTCATTTATGTCTATCGGCGGATACTTCGGATGAAGAAAAATTAGTGTATCTTTGTATCGGGGAGTTGAAAGAAGAATGACCGGACGAAAAATTATACACATCGATATGGACGCATTCTACGCCTCCGTAGAACAGCGTGATAATCCTGCATTGCGGGGCAAGCCCATTGCCGTGGGCCATGCGGAGGAACGGGGAGTGGTGGCGGCAGCCAGTTACGAGGCACGGCGTTTCGGGGTGCGTTCTGCCATGTCGTCACTGAAGGCAAAGCGGCTGTGCCCCCAACTTATTTTTATCCCGGGACGGATGGAAGTCTACAAATCCGTTTCCCGCCAGATACACGAAATCTTTCATGAATATACGGATGTCATCGAGCCCATTTCGCTGGACGAGGCTTTTCTGGATGTGACGGAGAATAAACCGGGCATTCCATTGGCTGTAGACATCGCGAAGGAGATAAAGCGGAAGGTGCGGGAGAGGTTGAATCTGGTGGCTTCTGCCGGCATATCCTATAATAAGTTTCTTGCCAAGATAGCCTCGGACTACCGCAAGCCGGACGGGCTTTGCACCATACATCCTGCCCAGGCACTGGACTTTGTTGCCCGGCTGCCCATTGAAAGTTTCTGGGGAGTGGGACCGGTAACGGCGAAGAAGATGCACACTTTGGGGATTCACAACGGGGAACAGCTGCGTATGCAGTCTTTGGAGATGCTGACCCGCGAATTTGGCAAAGTGGGGACAGTCTATTATGATTTTGCCCGTGGCATCGATATCCGTCCGGTAGAGGCTGTCCGCATCCGCAAGTCTGTGGGTTGCGAACATACGTTGGAGAAGGACATCAGCAAGCGTTCATCCGTCATTATAGAGCTGTACCATGCGGCAGTGGAGCTGGTGGGGCGACTGGAGCACGCCAATTTCCGCGGGAATACGCTGACGCTGAAAATCAAGTTTCATGATTTTAGCCAGATTACCCGCAGTATGACCCAAACAAAGGAGCTGGTTGCCCTTGACGTGATTCTGCCTTTGGCAAAGCAATTGCTGCAGGAAGTGGATTATGAACATCATCCTATCCGTTTGATTGGGCTTTCCGTTTCCAACCCCCGTGAAGAGGGGGAGGAGAAAGGAGTCTGGGAACAGCTGAGTTTTGAATTTAGTGACTGGGAGACGGAACATTCAAATAAATAATGCTATATTTGTGTTCAGTATCAAAAAAAGGAAAGCTATGGGCTGTTTTATGAATATTTTGTGGTTGATGTTTGGAGGTATCATCACTGCTGTGGAGTATCTTATTGCAAGTTTATTGATGATGTTCACCATTATTGGCATCCCTTTTGGCATGCAGACCTTGAAAATGGCAAGCCTTGCCTTGTGGCCTTTCGGCAAAGAGGTTCGTAGCGGGGAACGTTCCAACGGTTGCCTCTATGTGCTGATGAATATTCTTTGGATATTCTTGGGCGGCATTTGGATTTGCCTTTCGCACTTGGGTTTGGGTTATTGCTGTGCATCACCATTATAGGCATTCCTTTCGGTATCCAACACTTTAAGCTGGCAGGGCTGGCATTGACTCCTTTCGGGAAGGATATTGTTGCGGCTTGAGTTATTTTCTGCTGGTTTGGAATATGCTAGAGAAGAAGAAGGGCGGGGAACTTTTCAGTTCTCCGCCCTTCATTCATTGTATTTAAAGGTGTTTTTTTACATGGTTACAAGGGGCTGCTTTGCAAGCAGTTTTTGTAGTTTACCGTTCAGTGTTTGGCACATTGTTCCATTACCCATTGCTTGATAGCGTTTGATTTGGTACTGTAACATAAAAATTTCATTTGCATTCTTTTTCATAATTCTCATCTTTTTGTGCTCTCCGCGTTTCGGAAAGCGGGTTTTACATCTTTCTTTTATCTTATAACGCTGCAAAGATACGAAATGTTTGCGAAAAATATGTTCTATAACATAAAAGCTTGTATTTCTTTCTTCATTTTCTCTAGAAATTCTGTATTTTGCAATCCGTATATAACAAATATATTACATATCTTTGCATGTACTACCATGTTAAGAAGAGAGGCAATACTTATGAATAAACTGACAGAACTTTGGCAGAGCCCCTATCCCATGCTTTATCAACGTTGGAAAGCGGTGGTGATACCTTCGGTCATTATATTTCTGATACTATATATACTCCAACCTTTCGGCGTTTCCCGGATAAAGGAAGGTGTATTTTGGGTGGTTGCCGGTTCGGCACTTATAGCGGCGGGTGCTTCGAGCATCTTCACTTACCTGCTTCCGGCATTGTTTCCTACCTATTATAAAGAGCAGAACTGGACGTTGGGTAAACACGTGTTGGACGTGTTGCTGATGCTGTTACTGATAGCGGTGGGAATTTGGGTCTATCATTCATGGTTGATGGGTATGTGGCTGGACAAGCGGTTGTTTTTTCTGGCTTTGTCTTGGGTAATGGTACTGGCACCTTTTCCAGTCGTGTTTTTCTTGCTGTGGAACCGCAATTTGCAACTGACCCGTAATCTGCAAGAAGCCATGGAGATAAATTGCCACCTTTCAAAGAGGGCATCTCAAGAGGTTGGGGCGGAAAGTAAGGAGTTTTCTCCGGAGGAAGTGTTGGTGTTTTCCGGTGGCACCAAAGATATGCTGGAAGTGAAGGCCGTAGATTTTCTTTATGCGGAGGCTGAAGGAAATTATGTGAAGGTGGATTATCGACTGAAGGGAGAGAGTACCCGGAAGATGTTGCGTGCCACGATGAAGCAGGCAGAGGAGGCGGTTGCTGCCTGCCCCTTCATTATCCGGTGTCATAGAGCCTTTCTGGTGAATGCCCGCAAGGTGGTGAAAGTGGACGGAAACTCTCAAGGATACCGGTTGAGGCTGGAGGGAGGTGGAGAGGAGATTCCTGTTTCACGTGCCTATGCCAAGGAGGTGAAAGCACTGATAGAAAACAAGATAAAGCGGTAGCTATTCGTCACAGAGATACGCCATTCGTCACAAATCGTTGGTTGTCTGTCACATATCCGGGTCGTCTGTCCCGGATATTTTTTTTGCCCGTGTCCTTCCTTTATGTTTGTGGCAGGAAAACATAACGAACATGAAGATATGAAGTGGAAAATAATCTTTTTAATGACGGGTGGACTTCTCTTTGTACAAGCTTCCGTAGCGCAGAAGTCGGTAACGGATACCGTGCGTCTGACATTCAATATCGATAGTATAGGTCTGGACGAAGTGGTGGTAAGAGGGAAAAAGACTCCTGCCGCCAATAGCAGGTGGAGCGATATGCATCCGGTGGAACTGGTCACGGTGGGCGGTGCAAACGGTGATTTGTACAAGGCATTGCAGACCTTGCCCGGTACGCAGGTGCAGGGGGAGACCGGCGAATTACTGGTACGTGGTGGGAGCAGCTATGAGACACAGACCTTCATTGATGGGATCCATGTGTTGAATCCCTATACCTCCAATGGAATAAATACCCCTTCGCGTAGTCGTTATTCCACCTTCATGTTCAGTGGGGTGAATTTTGCTTCCGGCGGGGCTCCGCAGGAGTACGGAGAGGCGCTTTCGGCTGTTCTGCCTTTAGAAACCAAGGATTATAGTAAAGTGGATAAGGTGGGCGTGAATGCTTCCGTAGTCGGTGTGGGTGGGGGCGGTACCAAGACTTTGGACCGTGGCTCCTTGTCCGTCGATCTGAATTACCAGAATCTGAGCTTATATGACAAGGTTTATTCCGGACGGACAGAATTTGAACGGCCCTACCGGATGTTTTCCGGTGCCACCCAGTTCCGTCATACCCCCGGCGATGCGACGGTTTTTAAGATCTACGCGCAATACGACCGGACAGACTTTTCTGCCTATGAGGGGGATGAACGCAGATTGTTCGCTCTGGCCGAAGACAACATCTACGTCAATGCTACCTTTCGCTATCATGCGGCAGGTGGATGGGACTGGTTTGCAGGGGCTGCTTATTCCTATTATAATCGGGAGGTCAACGCTGCTGCTGTTTCGGGAGATAATTGGCTGGAACGCCAGTGGGAGTTGCATTTGAAGACTAAGATGTCTAGGCGCTTCTCGTCAGTATTCCACCTGGATATGGGGGTGGAGAGTTATATCCGTAACTATCGGAATTGTTATCTGTACTCCGACATAGACGATGCCAACCAAATGTCCCCCACTATCAGTACAGGTTTCTTTTCGGCTGCTTACTATCCGCTGGAGCGCTTGAAGGCAGAATTGTCTTTCCGTACGGAGTACACTTCTCTGAACCGGAAGATGAATTTTTCTCCGCGTCTGGCGGTAAATTACTATTTGGGGGATGTGATGCTCTCTGGCATAGTGGGCCGCTACACGCAATTGCCCGAAAATGACTGGTTGGTACGTAACCGGAAGTTAATGTCCGAGGTGTGCATGCAATATAATCTGGGGATGCAATACGGTTATGAAGGACGTTTCTATAAGGCAGAACTTTATTATAAAGACTATAGCCGCTTGGTTCTGGAAGAAACAGATGCTGGAACGGGGAGTGTACTTCTGACTTCCGGTGGATACGGATATAGCAGAGGTGTAGACTTGTTCTTCCGCGACCGGATTTCGATAAAGAATCTGGAATACCAGTTGTCCTATACGTATAACATTTCCAAGCGTAAATATCAGAGTTGTTCCGAGCTGACCATTCCCCAGTATGCCACTCGGCATAACGCGGCATTGGTTGTGAAATATTCCTTGTCCCGTCTTCACTCCATCATCAGCTTAACGAACCGTTTCAGCACGGGGCGTCCCTATCACAATCCATTGCTGCCGGGTTGATGAACGATGAAGTGAAGCCTTATAACAGTCTGGATTTGGGTGTGACCTTCCTGGCAAGCAAGAAGGTGATTATCCATGCTTCCGCCAGCAATATCCTCGGTCGCAAGAATGAGTTTGGCAAAGTAGACAACAAGGTTATCCTGGCTTCCAAAGACCGTTTCTTCTATGTAGGAGTGTACGTCACTTTGGGGAAGAAGGCTGCTTACGATGTATCCAATTTCTAATGATAACTCTTTAAAAAAGAACAAAGATGAAAGCAATGATTATTTTTTTAGTATTTGTAATGCAAAGTGCCGCCCAGCTGCTCTTTGCCCAGAACCTGACTATTGAAGTGTGTGACATTGAAAAGGTGGAGGGGCATCTCTATGTCGCCATCTACAATTCGGAAGAAACATTCATGAAGAAACCCTTGACCGCCTTCCGGATAGATGTGAAAGATACGTCGCTCTCCATTCCTTGCCAGGGGTTACCTACGGGTACGTATGCCATTTCGTTGTTTCAAGACGAGAACGGAAACGGGAAACTGGATACTGCCGTTTTCGGCATTCCTACAGAGAAGTACGGGTTCAGTAATGATGCTCAAGGCGTTATGGGTCCGCCGTCTTATGACAAATGCAGCTTCACTTTTTCCGGAGACACGACTTTGGTGATACATCTGAAGTAGAGTGATTATGTAAGTAAAACGGGAATTAATTTTCTTTTGCGGACGATTTACACTATTTTTGTGGTTCAACCTTAATAATTGCGTTATGAAACGAGTTGCACGACTTCTGGGATTTCTCGGACTGGTATGTTTGCTTGCCTCTTGCGGCAAACGTTCTTTCATTACAGACACTTCTTACCGCCAACGTGTGGAGCAAGACTTCAATCAAAAAAAAGAAAGGTTGCCGCAGGGCGATTTGTTTGCCATATTCGATACGGACTTGACGTCGTACGAACGCGAAGCTTTGGAGTTCCTTTATGCCTATATGCCTTTGGCAGACATTGCCGATTATTCCGGAGAATTTCATCTGATGAACGTGCGCGCCTCCCAAAAGGCTGCCGATGAGATGCCTTGGGGAAAAGTTATTCCTGAGGATTTGTTTCGTCATTTTGTACTTCCGGTGCGGGTCAACAATGAGCATCTGGACAGTGCACGGATAGTGTTTTACGAAGAACTGAAGAATCGTGTCAAGTCTCTGTCCCTCTATGATGCCATTCTGGAGGTGAACCACTGGTGCCACGAGAAGGCTATCTATACTCCCTCCGATGCCCGTACCAGTTCGCCTTTGGCAACGGTACGCACGGCATACGGGCGTTGTGGCGAGGATCTACCTTGCTGGTTGCCGCCTTGCGTTCGGTGGGTATCCCTGCCCGTCAGGTCTACACACCCCGGTGGGCGCATACCGACGACAATCATGCGTGGGTAGAAGCATGGGCAGACGGGAAATGGTATTTTCTTGGAGCCTGCGAACCCGAACCGGTACTCAACCTTGGTTGGTTCAATGCTCCGGCCAGTCGCGTATGCTGATGCATACCAAGGTCTCGGACGTTATGAAGGAGCGGAGGAAGTGATGTCTGTCACTCCTACTTATACGGAAATCAATGTAATCGGTAACTATGCACCGACGGCTAAGGCCACAGTTACGGTCATGGACGGACATGGAAATCCGGTGTCTGATGCTTGTGTGGAGTTCAAGCTCTATAATTATGCGGAGTTCTATACTGTAGCCCGGAAGCAGACCGATGCAGAGGGAAAGGCTTTTTTGACGGCCGGTAAGGGTGACATGCTGGTATGGGCTTCCAAAGACGGAAAATTCGGCTATGCCAAACTGTCTTTCGGTAAGGACCATGAACTGGTTGTGAAGATGGATAAGACTGCCGGCGACGGCCATGCGGTAGATTTTGAACTTGTGCCGCCCCCCGAAAATGCGGAGTTGCCGGCGGTTACGCCCGAACAGCGTGCGGCGAATGACCGCCGCATGGTCCATGAAGATTCCATCCGCAACGCTTATGTGTCTATGTTCATGACGGATGAGACGGCGCGTTATTTTGCCCGGCGGTACAAGCTCGACGAAGATGCCGTTTCACGGATACTGGTCGCTTCCAGAGGAAACCATCGGGTCATTGCCGACTTCATGGCACGGTTGCGCTCTGAAAAGTCCAAAAGAGGAGGTCTGGACCTGCTCCAACGGATTTCGGCAAAAGACCTCCGCGACGTTACACTGGAAGTTCTGATGGACCACATGCAATCCCGTATGTGCAAGAATGCCGACCATTTCCGCAGATATGTGCGCAATCCACGCGTAAGCAACGAGATGCTGACCCCCTATAAAGGATTTTTCAAGAAAGCCGTCTCAAAGGAAGATGCTGAGGCATACAAGGCAGAACCGATGAAACTGGTGGCATGGGTGGCCCAAAATATCCGGGTAGACAATGACTGTAATTTGGGAGGGGCTCCCATTTCTCCGGAAGGGGTCTGGAAGGCCCGTGTGGCTGATGCCCATAGCCGTGACATTTTCTTCGTCTCCATGGCACGCAGCATGGCAATCCCTGCCCGTATCAACGGAGTGACCGGCAAAGTACAGTTGATAGGGGATGATGGTGCGATGGATGTGGACTTGAACCATCATTCGGAAGAGCCGGTCTTTATGGCAGAAGGAATTGCTTCGAAGGGAAAGTTGGTGGCTTCCTATAAGCTATCCGTTCGTTGGATAACCCGAAATACTATTCTCATTTCACTCTTTCCAAACAGACCCCGCAGGGCAGTTTGCAATTGCTTTCCTATGACGAAGGCGATGCAGATATGGGCGGCGGTACTACATGGAGCAATCTGCTGAAGGAAGGAACAGCTCTGGAGGCCGGAGATTATGTTTTGGTGACCGGTACACGCCTTGCCAGCGGTGCGGTACTTTCTAAAACCACCTTTTTCAATATTCTGCCGGAGAAGACAACGGAAATTGAATTGGTGATGCGCGAGAGCGAGGATGAGGTGCAGGTTATCGGGAACTTTAATTCGGAGTCTCTCTTCACTCCGCTGCCGGACGCCGGCTCCGCAGCCCGGCAGAGTCTGCTGCAGGCTTGTGGGCGCGGTTACTTTGTCGTAGGCATTCTGGGTGTCAATCAAGAGCCAACCAATCATGCGTTGCGCGACATCGCTTCATTCAAGGCTGATTTGGAGAAGTGGGGGCGTAAGATGGTGTTGCTGTTCCCTAATGAGCCAAAGCCGGCAAGTTCGCCCGCGAGTCATTCCCCGATTTGCCCTCTACCATTATTTATGGTATAGATACGGACGGTATCGCTGCGCAGATTGCAGAAAGCATGAAGTTGAAGCACAAAGAGAGCCTGCCGATATTCATCATAGCCGATACTTTCAATCGGGTGGTCTTTGTATCGCAAGGATATACCATCGGACTGGGAGAACAACTGATGAAGACAATAAAGGGGTTATAGGGCTTTCTGTCATGAATTGTAAATAGTAATCGTCAAATAGTAAATCATCCGATGCCTGTTATCGAAATATCATCTTTGACCCATCCGGTGTGGAGATATTCAGTACCTTACCGAAGCCCAGTTACGCAATCGCCTTGAGCCGGACAAAGGGCTGTTTATAGCTGAGAGTCCTAAGGTTATCAAGGTGGCTCTGGATGCCGGCTACGAGCCTTTGGCCTTTTTGTGTGAGCACAAGCACATCTATGGGGATGCTGCTGAAATCATTGAGCGTTGTGGCGATATACCCGTCTACACAAGCGGTAGGGAATTGCTTGCCGAGCTGACCGGCTACGTTTTGACGCGTGGTGTTCTTTGTGCCATGCGCCGTCCGGTTCCGAAGAGTATGGAGGACGTCTGCCGGGGAGCCCGGCGTATTGTGGTTATCGACGGGGTGGTGGATACCACCAATATTGGGGCCATCTTCCGTTCGGCGGCAGCTCTTGGCATGGATGCTGTGCTGTTGACGCGTAATTCCTGCGATCCTCTGAACCGTCGTGCGGTCCGGGTTTCAATGGGAACGGTTTTTCTTGTGCCGTGGACGTGGATGGACGGTCCTCTGGATACGCTCGGTGAGTTGGGTTTCCGTACGGCGGCCATGGCGCTTACGGACAATTCCATTTCCATAGACAATCCCGTTTTGAAGACCGAGCCCCGGTTGGCTATTGTGATGGGTACTGAGGGAGATGGTCTTTCGCACGAAGCGATTGCGGGAGCCGACTATGTGGTTCGTATCCCCATGGCGCACGGTGTAGATTCGCTGAACGTGGCGGCCGCAGCGGCTGTTGCTTTCTGGCAACTTCGCGTTTAGAAGTGATAACTCAAAAAAGCATATATTATGTTGGCATATACTTATATTGAACACGGAAAGTTCGGATTGCTTGAGAAACCGATACCGGTATTGGAAGATGCACGTGATGCTATTGTGCGGGTGACACTGGGTAGCATATGCACCAGTGACTTGCATATAAAGCATGGAAGTGTACCGCGCGCCGTACCCGGAATTACGGTAGGACACGAAATGGTGGGCATCGTAGAGCAGGTGGGTGCCGAAGTTGAGTCGGTAAAGCCCGGCGACCGTGTGACTGTGAATGTGGAGACTTTTTGTGGTAAATGTTTCTTTTGTCGTCACGGATATGTGAACAACTGTACCGACACCAATGGCGGTTGGGCTTTGGGGTGCCGTATCGATGGCGGCCAGGCGGAATATGTACGTGTGCCTTATGCCGACCAGGGACTGAACCGTATTCCCGATACGGTAAGCGACGAGCAGGCGCTCTTGGTAGGCGATGTGTTGGCCACCGGCTTCTGGGCTGCCCGTATCTCCGAAATAACCGAGGAAGACACTGTACTCATCATCGGTGCCGGGCCGACGGGTATTTGTACCCTGCTTTGTTCCATGCTGAAGAAACCCCGTCGCATTATTGTCTGCGAGCAGTCGGCCGAAAGAATCCGTTTTGTCCGCGAGCATTATCCGGAGGTGCTGGTCATTGGGCCGGAAAACTGCAAAGACTTTGTGAGGAAGCATAGTGACCATGGTGGGGCAGATGTCGTACTTGAAGTTGCCGGCACGGAAGATACTTTCCGCTTGGCATGGGAGTGTGCCCGTCCCAATGCCATTGTCACCATTGTGGCGCTTTATGACCAGCCTCAGTTATTGCCCTTGCCGGAGATGTATGGCAAGAATCTTGTCTTCAAGACCGGTGGTGTGGATGGGTGCGATTGTGCCGAGATACTGCGCCTGATAGCGGCGGGACAGATAGATACCACACCGCTTATCACACATCGTTTCTCGTTGGAGGAAATTGACGAAGCCTACCGTATTTTTGAGAATAGGCTGGAGGGGGTGATAAAGGTGGCGATTGTGGGTAGATAGAAAAAGAGGATAGCCAATGAAGGCTATCCTCTTTTTCTATGTAATTATTTACTTGCTACTTACTTGCTCAAAGCCTGAGCCACGTCAACCGCACAAGCCACTGTACATCCTACCATCGGGTTGTTACCGATACCGAGGAATCCCATCATTTCCACGTGAGCAGGAACTGATGAAGAACCGGCGAACTGAGCATCTGAGTGCATACGACCCATTGTATCGGTCATACCGTAAGAAGCAATAGTATTGCATCCCCATAACCACTTACTAATCTATTATAGATAGCTGTGTTACAGTTAGATATTCAAGTATATTAAAGAACTCTCCAGTTTATTAGTTACTGTTATATTATTAAATGGTCGTGAATAAGTCACAAATGACTAACTACTGACCTTGTATTATTCTGTTGATTATTCTCTCTTATAGCTCGCTGTTGGTCTAAGCGTTTTCTGTTGTTTAAG
>ENA-OQCX01000183-OQCX01000183.1-human-gut-metagenome-genome-assembly--contig:-NODE-183-length-33315-cov-3.903640_pt1 | contig 33315 bp, 36 predicted proteins | sample MGYA00242762_ERZ504587 | MGnify/ENA primary metagenome ERZ504587 (study PRJEB26092, sample SAMD00036337) | human gut metagenome | host: Homo sapiens | study: EMG produced TPA metagenomics assembly of...
AAACAGCGTGCTGTTCCGACCTTTGTAACGCTTTTAATAAGGAAGAAAAATATTACAAGGTCGGGGAAGAGAACAAAGTTTAAATTCTGAATGTCAAAAGCCGTCATCACAATTGAGAGAGAGAACCGAGTATGAAAAATGAACACAAAAAGAGCGTTACTATCTTTGAAATCGGGTATTTTAATTGATTTTTTAACGGTAAAAGGCAGAATAAACTTAACGGTATTATTATGGCAAAGCTGAACAATGTCTGAAAAAAATTTACGAGTGTGTTCATATTCACCTCCGCTGGTTTTCTCTGATTTTTTTGAACATATATTCACGGATGCTCTGTTCAATCCGAGTTTTTTCACGAATTTTAATCGGGAATCTTTCACCGTTGCCTGTAACACATACAGAGCCTTCAATGTCCTTTATGTAATCGGCATTCAGCACGATTCCCCTGTTTACGGGTATGAAACGGGTGTCATTGTCTGCAAGCTTGAGAAACTCTGCAATGGTCATTCGTGTGCGATATCTAAGTCCCGAAACAACACCTATGTTGATATAATGTGCATCGGATTCAACAGAAACAATTTCCTTAAGCGAAATCAGCGTGTTTCGACGGTCACACATAACTTCAATGTATTTTGAATTATCCGATACATATGACGAGGCATCATTAAGTACCTTGTAAATCTGCTCAGCTTTGTATGGTTTTGTTATGTAATGAAAAGCGTGAACGGAAAATGCCTGCATCATAAAATCGGGGCTTGTTGTGACAAATACAATAAGAATATTACGGTCTTTTTCACGAAGCTTTTCAGCCACGGCAATGCCGTTCATCTTCTCCATAAAAATATCTACAAAGGCTATTTTGTAGGTGTTTTCCTTGAATGAATTGAAAAAAGCTATTCCGTCAGGAAAACAATCAATCTGCACATTTTGCTTGTGTCCGCCAAAATATGCGTTGCAGATTGAGTAGAGAATGTCTGCCTGAGGCTTTTCGTCGTCAATAACTGCAATTTTCAAGATATCGCCTCCTTTGAAATAATTTAATTCGGAGCAATGATTAACTGCACTTAGATTATACCATAAATTTGAAAAATATTATATCCGATTGTCATATGTTTTTGCCAAAAGATTGATGTTTGTGCCAACTTGTTGAAATGTTGCATTAAATTGGCTATCATTGAGGTGATAAAAGCGAAACACGAAAATTGCGGTGTTTCCGTAAATCAAAATCGGAAAGTAAAAAATATCGGAAAGAGGTAATCAACTATGAAAAAAATCAAGAAGTTAGCTTTATTGCTTGCAATTTGTATGGTAGGTACAGTAGGTCTTGTAGGTTGCGGTAATGACGGTGACTCGTCAAGCAAAAACGAAAGTTCGGCAACACAGACTGCTGACGACAATGCAAACAGCGCAGATGACAGCGCCGCTGATTCAAAGGACGGCGATTCATCGGCAAGCGTTGTAGGTACTTGGACTGTAACAGCACTTGAAGGTACGGAAGGTACAGCCGTTTCAATTGATGATTACGCAACAGCAAACGGTGTTGACCCCGAAACTTTGAAATGTACATACACATTTGCAGATGACGGTACATTCTCAGGCGAAATGAGCGGTGTGACTGTTTCGGGCAATTACACATTTGAGGGTACAGATCTCGTTATGACAGTAGGCGAACAGCAGTTTAACTACACATATGACGCTGACAATGATATGCTCAAATACACAGATCCTAACACAGGCCTTTCAAGTTATTGCGAAAGACAGCAGTAATTGTAATCTAATCCCAATTTCCTAATACTACAGAAACAACCGCTCACTTTCTTGGTGGGCGGTTGTTTGCTTTTTGATATGCGGTTGTCGTTCTGTTGGGCAGATATCATCCGCCTGTACTGATGAATTTTTATGTTTATACACATAGCTTTTTATACAATAAAAGCAGTGTATAATCTGTAGGGGAGAACCGTGTTCTCCCACAAGTAATCGTACAATTTGTATGTTAAAACAAATTTTGTAAATGTTGCAAACCGGTAGGGGCGTTCATTGGACGCCCGCTTTGATGAATATTTATGTTTATATAATATGTTTTGATATAACATAAACTGTGTATTCAAATTTGCACGCATTGCGTGCAAACACGGTTCGCCCCTGCATTATTTCGGTAACTGTATCTCATTTATACAGCTTATTTTCATCATAAATTTTCTGCCGTTACTTGACGGGCGTCCAATGAACGCCCCTACAGAATTGTGCGAACGGTTGCAATGTTACGCTCGGACATAATATGTTTTTTGACATTACAAACTGTCTTCCCGACATTAATTTTCCATTTTCAATTTTCAATTTTACATTTAATTAAAGCTGTCTTCACGAACATAAAAAGTCGGCTCACCGTTAATTTACTTTATTTGTCGGAGTTCCGTTCAGAAAATTTTTGATGTTGTCCGAAACTATGCCCATAAGGCGTTCTCTGGTTTCAACGGGCGCCCATGCGATGTGGGGGGTGATGATGCAATTTTTTGCACCCATAAGAATGCAGTCCTCAACCATAGGCTCAACCTTGAGGGTGTCGATTGCCGCACCGCCGAGGTGACCGCTTTCGAGTGCCTCAAGCAAATCTTCTTCAACCATAACACCGCCTCTTGCCGTGTTTACGAACAATGCACCCTGTTTCATTTTGGCAAAGGCATTTTTGTCAAACATATTTTCCGACTGTGGATTTAGCGGACAATGAACGCTTACAATGTCGCTTGTTTCAAGAAGTTCGTCAAATGAAACATCTTTGATTCCGTCAATATTTTTCGGAGTTCTGCTCGATGCGATTACATTCATATCAAAAGCGCTTGCAATTTTTGCAACACCCTTTCCGATGTTTCCGAGTCCGACAATGCCGAGTGTTTTGCCTGCAAGTTCATTCAGCGGATATACAAACGGTGAAAAAGTTTTGCTTCTTTTCCACTTGCCGTCCTGAACAAACCGATTATATTCCGCAGTGTGATTGAAATGTTCAAGAATGAGTGCAAATGTGTGCTGTGCAACCGCATTTGTAGAATATGAACCTGCGTTGCAGACGGTTATGCCGTTTTTGGTGCAGTAGTCAAGGTCAATGTTGTTGTAGCCTGTTGCAAAAAGTCCTATATATTTCAGATTTTTTGCAAGTCGCATTGTGTGCGAATCAAGCAGAGTTTTGTTGCACACAACGATATCTGCATCTGCAATTTTCTCCGCAACCTCTTCATATTTCAAAAGACCGAACGACTCAACCTTACCGAACCGATTAAGCACATCGGCATTTACAATATCGTCAAGAACAGTTTGTGCGTCAGTTAAAACTATTTTCATCTTATCACCTCGTTTTTTGCTGACTATAGTATATACCGAAAAATTTTTCCTTGCAATCCAAATCGAAATTTTGTATAATATTTGTGCGTAAATTGAAAGGAACGGTATGTTAATGTATAAAAATTATCTTTTTGATTTGGACGGAACTTTGCTTCCCATGGATATGGAAAAATTCGTAAAGCTGTATTTTTCATCGCTCTGCAAGCGTTGCACTCCTGTTATAAAAATCGAACCCGACGCCCTTATAAAGGCGATGTGGGCAGGCACGGACGCTATGACAAAGAACGATAACAGCCGTACAAACCGTGAAGTTTTCTGGGAAACAGCGGGCAAAGTCAGCGGTGCCGACCTTGAAAAGTTTGATGACCTCTTTACCGATTATTATGAAAACGAGTTTATCGTTCCGAAAGACGCCACAGGCTTTACTCCTTATGCAAAGAAAAGCATTGATTTCATAAAGAAAAACGGCGGCAGACTTATTGCCGCAACAAATCCGATTTTTCCGTTTGTTGCAACAAAACGCAGACTTGAATGGGCAGGAGTTTCTCCCGATGATTTTGAACTTGTTACAACATACGAAAACTTTGGCTGCTGCAAGCCGAATCTGAAATATTTTGAAGAAATCTGCAAAAAGCAGGATATCAAGCCCGAAGACAGCATTATGATCGGCAACGATGTTGACGAGGATTTGTGCAGCGCAAAACTCGGCTTTGATACATACCTTATTACCGACACAATTGTGAACAGAGATAATAAGGATTATTCAGACTACAAAAACGGCAGTTTTGAGGAATTTTACAAAGATTTTCTCAAAGGCGATTGATAAAACCAACACCCCGTATATCGGAAAATTTTCGATATACGGGGTGTTTTTTACAGAATTATCAGTCGGAGAAAACTATGTTCTGATTAAAGTTCTTTTTTCTTCTTTAATGCGTACATTGAAAGTCCGCCTGCACAGGCAAGGACTGCGAGAAGTGCAATTGCTGTTGCCTGTCCCGTCTTAACAGCACCGTTGTCTGATGATGAGGATTTTGTTGCTGTGTCGGAGGTTGCGGGGGCAGTTGTTACAGCAGACGCAGCGGATGTTGCATCTTTTGAGGCAGTTGCCGTAACCGATGTTGTCGGTGCAACTGTTGTATCGGGCTCTGTTTCGGAAGTGTACTCCGATGCGGTTACAAGACCGCTGTAATCATAAACTGCATTGCCCTTATCAAGTGCCGCAAATGCCTTTGCCATAACTGACGGATTGTAATTTTCGAGGTCAAAGCCTGCGTTTGAAAGGTCAAGTGTTGCCGTGAGCATCTTTTCCTTTGTCATAGTTTCGGTTGTGAGGTATACAGAGCTTACACCGTTAGGTTCAATAATTGTTGATTTGCCTGGATAGAGCATACTGTCCTGATAACCGCTTGTATCAACAAGGTCACAGCTTAGTAAAGCTATATTATCTCTTGCAACAATTGATGAAATTGCATTGTTGTAAATGAAGTTTGAACCTGCGTAGCCTGTTGATGCAGTCGGATTTACAAGAATCTTACAACCTGCGGCTGCATAGTATCTTGCAAGCTCCGGATAAGCGTATGTGTCCATACAGATGCTTATGCCCATACCGCCCCAAGGTGTATCGATGATGAGAGGTTCAACACCCCATGTTGCCCAGTCGCCTTCAACAACCTGAACTTTTCTATAGGTGAGGGTTTTGCCCTCCGGGGTTGCGACAAAGGCAGAGTTGAACGGATGCTGTTCGTCATCCGGATTAACTTCGGCAGTACCGTAGATTACATACATATTATTATCTGCGGCGGCTTTTGCAATAAGGTTTGCATAGTAACCGTCTGTTGTTTCTGCGTTTTCAACAATTGATTTCCAGATTTCGGAATCGGGATTGCTTGTGCTTGCATAGTCTGCAAGTGCCATTTCAGGGAATGTGATTATGTTCACACCTTCGGCTTTAGCTTTCTCAATGTAGTTTATCATCTTTTCTGTATTAGCCGCTTTGTCAGCCCACTTCGGATTCATCTCAACAACGGCAACCGTCGGAGAATCTGTTGTTGTGGGTGCTTTTGCAAGTGATGTGCCGTACTCTGCAAGCTGTGAGTACCATTCTTTGTAGAGGTTAGGCTGATAAATGTTCATATCCACAAGCTCGTGTGTTACCGTTGAAAGGTCAACCGTGCCTGTGCAGAGAGTGTCGGAGCTTTCTTCACCGCCTGCATAAACCTTTATGATGTAATCGGTGAAGTCTGCGTTTTTATCAATTGAAGACTGCCACATAGACCAAATTTTATTGTATTCGTCAAGTGAGTTGATGCCCGCAAGCATTGAACCGCCTGAGAATGTACTGTCATCGTATGTGCCTTTGAGATTTGCGGAGGCAACATATAAGCCTGCCTGATATACAACATTGTATGTGCTGTTTCTGTTGTAATCTGTCCAGTCGAGATTGTAATATGATTTTGTGTAATCACAATATACAGCGTCACTGAAATCGTAGTTTTTGGTGTAGTCTTTCGTTTCAATTGAATTACAGTCGGCAATCATAAAACAATCGTCAGCGGAGTAAATTCTGCTGAGTTCGATTAAGTCGGCGGCATCGTTTCCGACAGAAAGACCTACCTTGCCAAACTTTGTGGCAAAATATACCGGGGTGCTTCCTGCTTTGCATGAACTGTTATCAGCCGAAACAAGCATTTTCTGATAGCTGTCAACCTTTCCGTCAGGAGTGCAGACAAAAGCAGAATCATATGCGTGGGTGCTGTCACCCGGAACCGTTTCGGGTGCACCGTAAACAATGTACATATCATATTTTTCTGCCAAATCTGAAAAATATGCCGCTGTACTGCCTGTTTTTGATTCGGCAAGTGCAACAGGAATTTCTTTGCTGTAACCCGTCACCGACATTTCAGGAAAAACTATAATATCAGTTCCCTGCTCGTCAGCCTGTTCAATGATTTTTGACATTGAAGCGATGTTTGTACTTTTGTTTCCCGATTCGGGAGAAAAGTTTACAACGCTGACTGTTGGATTTTCCGTTGTTTCAACATCAGCCGCAAAGCCGACAATGGCTGACGGCACAATAAGTGTTGCCGCCAAAGACAGGGATGAAATAACTTTTACTTTCTTCTTCATAGATACACTCTTCCTTTCAGGAGTACTTGCATCGGCACGGTGTTGTGTCGATAAAATAAAAAATGCCTGCATATAATACGCAGACACCTTTATCCGAAAAAATATAAAATTGAAATTCCCTATCCGTTCAAATTCACTACGCTGATTATATCACCCGATTTTACAAAAATCTACTTTAAATTTGCAAGAAATAGCCCTGTAACTTGCAAAACTATTTTATCTAATTTGCATAATTACTGCACTTTACAATATAAAAACGGCAAAATATGAATAATGAGGTGTATAAATATGCAATATACGCTTTTGCAGTGTTATGAGCAGATATCGAAAAACAGAATAAATAATCATAATTTTTGCAAATAAGGTTGTGCAATATACCTTATAAGGCAAATTATTGTGAAGAGGTTTTTATTAAATGCCTTTTAATGCCTTAAATGAAATAAAAAAATAGTCGAATGTGGTATTATGTGATGTGATACAGGTTATCAGACGGGATTTATTTTGTTTTATATCTTAATTAAGCAGGTGAATGAATTATGTCAGAAGTAATCAGAATTTTTGTTGAAAAAAAGGATGGCTTCAATGTTCTTGCAAAGCAGACGCTTTGGAACATCCGCCACAACCTCGGTATGAAGTCTGTCGAAGATCTTCGTTACATTGTGCGTTACGATCTTGAGGGACTTACTAAGGAAGAATATGACAAGGCGAAAACCATTGTTTTGTCAGAGCCTAATGCCGATGTAATCTATGAAGAAACTCTCCCCGTTGAGGACGGCTGGAAGGTATTCGCAATGGAGTATCTCCCCGGTCAGTACGATCAGCGTGGTGACTCTGCCGAGCAGTGCGTTCAGCTTCTTACTCAGGGTGAGCGTTGCAAGGTTCTTACAGCAAGAGTAATTGCTCTCAAGGGCAATATTACAGATGAAGAGCTTGTAAAGGTTGAGGAGTACCTCATCAACCCTGTTGAAGTCGTCTTGCATCTCTTGAAAAGCCAAAGACTCTTGACTATGGAAATTCCCGTTCCCGAAAATGTTAAGAGTAGAGGGCTTCAACAGCTGGAATGACGATGAGATGCAGAAGTATTACGATTCAATGGGCTTTGCAATGACACTTGCAGACCTCAAGTTCTGCCGTGATTACTTCAGAGATACAGAGCACCGTGATCCGTCGGTTACAGAACTTCGTGTAATTGACACATACTGGTCGGACCATTGCCGTCACACAACATTCCTCACAAGACTTGAAGAGATTGAGATTGAAAAGTCTGCTCTCGGCAAGGTTATCGAGGACGCACTCAGCGAGTATTATGCAACCCGTGACGAGGTTTACGGCAAGGATACAAAGAGAATCGTTTCACTTATGGATATGGCTCTCATCGGTATGAAGTCACTCAAGAAAAAGGGACTCATTCCCGACCTTGACGAAAGTGAAGAAATCAATGCCTGCTCAATTCAGGTTCCCGTTACTATAGATGGAAAAACAGAACAGTGGCTCGTTCAGTTCAAGAACGAAACTCACAACCACCCGACAGAAATCGAGCCTTTCGGCGGTGCCGCAACCTGTCTTGGCGGTGCAATCCGTGATCCGCTTTCAGGCCGTTCATATGTATATCAGGCTATGCGTGTTACAGGCTCGGGCGATCCGACAATTCCTTTCAAGGATACAATGCACGGCAAGCTCCCTTCACGCAAAATTACAACAGGTGCCGCTCAGGGTTACAGCTCATACGGTAACCAGATCGGTCTTGCAACAGGTCAGGTAACCGAGCTTTACGATCAGGGCTATGTTGCAAAGAGAATGGAAATCGGTGCTGTTATCGGCGCATCTCCAAAGGAAAATGTTATCCGTGAAACTCCTCTCCCCGACGATGTAATCGTACTTCTCGGCGGAAGAACAGGCCGTGACGGTTGCGGCGGTGCAACAGGTTCTTCAAAGGCTCACGATGAAAACTCAATCGAAACCTGCGGTGCAGAGGTTCAGAAGGGTAATCCTCCGACAGAAAGAAAAATTCAGCGTTTGTTCCGCAACCCCGAAACTGCAAAGCTCATCAAGAGATGTAACGACTTCGGTGCAGGCGGTGTTTGCGTTGCTATCGGTGAGCTTGCCGACGGTCTTACTGTTGACCTTGACAAGGTAACAAAGAAATATGACGGCCTTGACGGTACGGAGCTTGCTATATCCGAAAGTCAGGAAAGAATGGCTGTTGTTCTCGATAAAAAAGATGTTGACAAGTTTATTTCACTTGCATCAAAAGAAAACCTTGAGGCTACAGCCGTTGCGGTTGTAACCGAAGTCCTCGTCTTACAATGAACTGGAGAGGCGACACAATAGTTGACCTCAGCCGTGAGTTCCTCAACACAAACGGTGTTACTCAGGTTGCCAAGGCTTATATCGAGGCTCCGAAGTGGGAGGGCTGCTACCGTAAGGTTGCTCCCGCAAAGCTTAAAGATATGCCTGCTGACGAGGCATTCCTTGAAAATATGTCAAGACTTGAAGTTTGCTCACAGATCGGTCTTGCAGAAAGATTTGACGCATCAATCGGTGCGGCTACGGTAATTATGCCGTTCGGCGGTAAGAATCAGCTCACTCCGCAGGAGGCTATGGCTGCAAAGATTCCGCTTGAGAAGGGTGAAACAGACGATGCAACAGCAATGAGCTACGGTTATATCCCGGTGTTTCACGCTGGAGTCCGTTCCACGGCTCTGCTTATGCAGTTGTTGAGTCGCTTTCAAAGCTGCTTGCAATCGGCGCAAACCCGATGACAGCAAGACTTACATTCCAGGAATATTTTGAAAGACTTAAAGATGTTCCTTCCCGTTGGGGTAAACCTGCCGCAGCACTTCTCGGTGCTATGCAGCTCAGCTCAAGCTCGGACTTCCGTCAATCGGCGGTAAGGACAGTATGTCGGGTACATTTGAGGACATTGATGTTCCGCCTACACTTGTAAGCTTTGCCGTTGCAATGACAAAGGCATCAAAGACAATTTCAACAGAATTTAAGAACGCAGGTTCAAAGGTTATCTTCGTTCCTGTTCCCGAAAATAAAGAAACACTTATGCCTGTATGGGATAAGCTTATCGAAATGTACAACGCTGTTTATGCTCTCTGCGAGGACGGCAAGGTGCTTTCTGCATCGGTTGTTAAAGAGGGCGGTACTGCCGCAAGCGTATGTAAGGCTTGCTTCGGTAACGGCTTTGGCTTTAAGTTTGCAAACGAACTCACAAATGACGAGCTTTTTGCTCCGCTTTCGGGTTCGCTTGTTATCGAACTTGCAGACGGTGCAGAGCTTTCAAACGATGTTCTTCACTATGACCTCGGTACTGTTACAGACGATGCAAAGATTACGGTAAACGGCAAGGAAATCGAACTTTCCGCACTCCTCGAAAAGTGGACTGCTCCGCTTGAAAAGGTATTCCCGACAAAGGCTGAAGTGCCTGAAATCGAAGTTGATGTTCCGCTTTACAACGAGAGAAATACATCTTCACCTGCAATCAAGACTGCAAAGCCTACTGTATTTATCCCTGTATTCCCGGGTACAAACTGCGAGGTTGATACGGCAAGAGCATTTGAAAAAGCAGGTGCAAATGTTGAAATGCTCATCGTCAAGAACCTTTCTTCAAACGATATCGAAGAAACAATTGACGAAATGGAAAAGCTCATTGCAAAGTCACAGATGATTATGCTTCCGGGCGGTTTCTCAGGCGGTGACGAGCCTGACGGTTCAGGTAAGTTCATTGCAACAACATTCCGCAACCCGAGAATTGCAGGGCAGGTTAACAACCTTCTCAAGAATCGTGACGGTCTTATGCTCGGTATCTGTAACGGATTCCAGGCTCTTATCAAGCTCGGACTTGTTCCTTACGGCGAAATCAGAGAGCTTAAAGCAAATGATCCGACGCTCACATTCAACACAATCGGCAGACATATTTCACATATGGCTTATACAAGAGTTACTTCCGTTAAGTCACCGTGGTTTGCAAATGTCAACGCAGGCGATGTGTTTGCTGTTCCCGTGTCACACGGTGAGGGCAGATTTATGGCTGATGTTGAAACTGTAAAAGAACTTGCAAAGAACGGTCAGATTGCAACACAGTATGTTGACCTTGCCGGCAACCCAAGCAGCGACATTGAGTTCAACCTCAACGGTTCTGTTTGCGCAATTGAGGGTATCACATCACCTGACGGCAGAGTCCTCGGTAAAATGGGACACAGCGAGAGAAAGGGCGAAAACCTTTACAAAAATGTTCCTTTTGCAAAAGACCAGCAGATTTTTGAAAGCGGCGTAAAATACTTCAAGTAATTTATAACCGAATATTTTATATAAAACTAAGGACATCCGTTTTTCGGATGTCCTTGTTGTTTGTGCGGTGTCAAATTATATCGGTTATCGGTGACTGTTAAACTTGCATTTCTGTTGTTTTTAACATATAATAATGTAAACGGGTTATTATTTAAAGTAGAGTGAAAGGAGTTATTTATGAAAAAAGTAGATTATCTTGTAACGGCTAAATGTGAAGCTTTGTATGAATACGCAAATTCTGTTATGGCAAAGTATGAAGATTATCTTGATTCGGAATCGGCTTTGGATTGCATAAAAAATATTTATGACGATTTGTGTGATTATAATACTAAAATTTTACTCTGCGACAGTATTGAACAATATGAGTTATTACTAAAAAATATAAAGGAATTTGATTCAATAATTAAACATATTTCAGATTCTGTAATGTCGGGTGTTTGATTATGAACTATTCGGAAGCTGAGTTCGACAAAGCTTATAAAAAAATAATTCGCAGAATTATTAAATCTAAATCACCTGTCAGCAACCCTATGGCATATATTCTCGGTGGTCAGCCCGGAGCAGGAAAGACAGGCTTGCAGAGAAATTTGATGGTTGAAAATTCTAATATTATAATCATAAATGCAGATGCTTATCGTAATTCTCATCCACGATTCAATGAAATACAAGCTGAATTCGGAACTTTAGCTCAAAGACATACACAGCCGTTTATAAACGAAGTTGTGGAAAAGCTTATATCTGATTTAAGCGATATGAAATACAGTCTGGTTATAGAGGGAACATTGAGAACTGCCGAAATTCCTTTAAATACTTGCCGAATGTTGAAAAATAAAGGATATAGCGTGGAGTTGCATATAATATCAGTAAAAAAAGAAATTTCATACGAAAGTACTATATACAGATATGAAAATAATTTGGAACTTGGAATGGTTCCCCGTGCAACAGCGAAAGAAGATCATGATAATGTTGTTGATGCTATTTGTGATAACCTTGATATGATTTATGAACAGAATGCTTTTGATGATATAAAGCTTTTTGACAGGGAAGGAAATAATTTGTATACCGCAAAGTGCGGTGTAGCTCCTTCTTTAGTTGAAAAAGACAAGTTATTTGGATATTGGTCTGATTCTGAAATTACTTCGTACAGAAAAATAATTGATGATATAATTGCTCTTAAACGGTCAAGAAATGCCCCCGATTTAGCCAAATACATATTGGAATCTTCAATTAAATTGCTTATGCAAAATCACGGATTAAAAATAAAATAAAGAATAAAAACGTCGAAAGATATGACTTTGCATTATGCAAGCTGTCTTTCCGACCGTAATTTTACATTTTCAATTTTCAACTTTCAATTTAATAGATTCCCTGAACGGTGACTTCGCCTGAATTGATAAGCTTGGTGGTTGTGTCGGGAAGCTCTGCAATAAGCTCGCCGTCAGGGTTTACCCCCACAGCTTTTGCGGTGACGGACTTTCCGTCTTTGGTGAATGTTATATCTCTGCCGACTGTTGCGCAAAGGCTTATGTATTCCTTTAATGCGACAGGGGAAAGCTTTAAATCGTTTTTGATGAATTCCTCTTCAATGTGGTTAAGCACACAGGCAAAGAATTTGTTCTTGTCAAAATGACCGCCTGTTGCAAGATAAATTGAAGTTGCCTTTTCCTTTATGTCATCGGGGAAATCCTGAGTATCGGCATTGATTCCGATGCCTGTAATTACATATTCTACGGCGTCAAATTCGGCACTCATTTCGGTTAAAATACCGACAAGCTTTTTCTTTCCGATGATGATATCGTTCGGCCATTTTATACGGCAGTCAAGTCCCGTGAATTCTCTGATTGCCTTGCAGACTGCAAGACCTGCAAGAGGGTGATTGATGATACCTCTGACGGGGCAATCTTTGGTCTTAACAAAAAAGAAAAAGGTGATGCTGTCATCCTTTTTTGCTTTCCAAACTCTGCCGAGTCTGCCCTTGCCCTGAGTTTGTTCTCTGGCAACGGCGACCGTGCCGTTTTCGCAACCGTCTGCACCCAGCTTTTTGAGGTAATCGTTTGTTGAACCAACCTCGTCAAGGACGATGAGATTTTTGCCGATTACGGAGGTTTTCAGGTATTTTTCGATTGCAGGCTCGTTGAGGTGTGGGGGATAGGCAACAAGGCGGTATCCACGGTTTGTTACAGAGTCAATCTTGTAGCCCTGTTCCTTGAGATTGTTAATCGCTTTCCACACTGCCTGTCTTGACACACCAAGCTGTTCGGAAATTTCACTGCCTGAAACATAGCCGTCTGTTTTTGTTAAAAGTTCAATAATTTTCTTTTGCATAACATCACCGATTTTAAAATTTAATGTAAAAAATTACGGACGATTCTAAACAAAATCGCCCGTTTTTGAATGTTAATTATTTACTTTTGTTTGCCGCAACAATTTTCTTGACTGCAATGCTTACTGCCGAACCGACAACAAAGCAAGCAATGATTTCAAGAATGCAGTTGATTGAAAGAGCAGGGATAACCACGGCTGTGATTACATTAAGTCCCATAACTTCGATACTGCCGAAAAGGATTGCCATAAAGCCAAGGAAGAAGGCTGTGTTCATAACAGGCAGAGTATAGTAGCAATAAGGTCGTTAAGATTGAACTTGCCTACAGTTTTACCTTCAAACACCTTGCCCAGACCTTTTGCGATAAGTCCTGTGAACCAACCCATAAGAGCTCGTGCAACAACACAAATTATAAAGGTGTAAAACCAGTTGATTGAAAGCATTGCCGTGCCGAATGCGTCCATACCAAAGCATTGTACAAAGCTTGTGATACCAAAGAGTGTGCCGAGAATCAATCCTGCTGTAGGACCGAGAACGGTTGCACCGATTGCAATCGGAATGCAAAGGAATGAAATGGAGAGCGCACCGATCTTCAGATATCCGAGCGGTGTGAGCGCCATTACAAGCGTCAATGCGATAAGCACTGCAAGAATAACCATTCTTTGCACCTTTGAAAAGTTTCCTGTCTTGTTCATAAAAAAATTCCTCCTGCTGTTTCCCTGCTCATTTTCCGCAGGTGAAACGCAAATAATATTTACAAGGGGAGAACCCCGTTGCATCAAATTAATAATTCAAAAACAAGTTGTATATTAAATTGTCTTTATTTTTTATTTCTCTCGTAAATAATTTTGAGTCCGTCAAGAATAATATTCTCATCAAAGATAATATCGTGACGGCAGTTTTTGATTGCAAGCGGAGCAAGACCGCCTGTTGCAATAACCTTGCATTCTGTCTTGCATTCCTCGTTAAACATATCAACCATTCCGTCAAGCATACAGGCTGTTCCGAACATAATTCCCGAACGAATGCAGTCGGATGTGTTTGACGAAATTACCTTCTTTGGAGCTTTCATATCAACCGATGAAAGCAATGCGCCGTGATTTGTGAGTGCGTCAAGCGAAATTCCCATACCGGGGGCGATTGCACCGCCGTGATACGCGTTGCTTGCGTCAACATAGACAATTGCGGTTGCAGTTCCCATAAAAATCATAATGAGAGGACCGCCGTATTTTTCACACGCTCCCACACAGCCGGCAACGATATCTGCACCCAAGGTTTCGGGATGTTCTATCTTGATGTCAAGACCTGTCTTGAGTCCCGGACCGATGAGCAGACTTTTTCTGTCTGTAACGGTCATAATCGCACGTCTGAGATTATATGTAAATTTCGGAACAACAGAGCTTATAATAGCGCCGTCAATGTTTTTTGCGTCGATGTTGTAAATCTGCAAAAAAGTGTAAAGTTCAACGGCAAGCTCGTCGCTTGTTTTGTTTTCATCGGTTGAAAAACGGAGTTTGAATTTTAAATTATCTCCGTCAAAAATGCCGAGCTTGACATTGGTGTTTCCGACATCGGCCGCAAGCAGCATTGCTGTTCCCTCCAAACGGTTTTTATAAATAAGCTTTTACAAAAGTTTAGATTTAATCGTATTTTACTTTGCTTATTATATCATAAAAAATTATTTTTTCAAGGGCGAATTTAAGGAATTTATCCGATTTTTGGAAAATCCTAAAAAATTGTTGAAATTTGCGTTGGATTGTGTATAATTAAAATAGGTGTGTATAACACGGTCATGTATTACGCAAAATTCTGAAAGGAATGGTTTATTAAATGGACAGTTCAGAAATCAAGCAGCTCCGAATTCTTGCCGCAAGGTCAAGAATGGGCGCAATTCTCGGCACTTACCACGCCAAATCAGGTCATCCCGGCGGATCACTTTCGGCAGCAGATATTTTCACATATCTCTACTTTAAGGAAATGAATGTTGATCCTAAAAATCCCGATATGCAGGACAGAGATCGTTTTGTTCTTTCAAAAGGTCACTGCTGTCCGGCTCTTTATGCAACACTTGCACTCAAGGGCTTTTTTGAATGGGACGAGCTTACAAAGCTCCGTCATGTAGGCGCTATGCTTCAGGGACATCCCGATATGAAGGGTACTCCGGGTATTGATATGAGTACAGGCTCACTCGGTCAGGGTATTTCGGCTGCCTGCGGTATGGCACTTGCGGCTAAGCTTGATAACAAGAGCTATCGCACATATACAGTTCTCGGTGACGGTGAAGTTGAAGAAGGTCAGGTTTGGGAGGCTGCAATGTTTGCCGCTCACAACAAGCTTGACAATCTCGTTGTAATTGTTGACCAGAACGGACTTCAGATTGACGGTACTGTTGAAGAGGTTGCAGGCATTGAACCTCTTGATAAAAAGTTTGAAAGCTTTGGCTTTGAAGTAATCAAAATTGACGGTCACGACTTCAATCAGATTGAATCGGCTCTCGAAAAGGCTAAGACAGTAAAGGGCAAGCCTACTGCAATTCTTGCCAAGACAATCAAGGGCAAGGGCGTTTCATTTATGGAAAATCAGGTTGGCTGGCACGGCACTGCTCCCAACAAGGAACAGTATGAACAGGCTACTGCCGAGCTTCAGGCTGAAATTGACAGATTGGAGGGCAACTGCTGATGGCACAGGTAATTAAAAAGGCTACAAGAGAAAGCTTTGGCATGGCTCTTTGTGAGCTTGCAAAGACAAATAAGGACATTATTGTTTTTGATGCAGACCTCGCAGCTGCTACAAAGACAGGAATTTTTAAAAAAAGAGTTTCCCGAAAGATTTTTTGACTGCGGTATTGCCGAGGGCAATATGGTAGGCGTTGCGGCAGGTATGGCAGCGGCAGGCAAATTCCGGTTGCCGCATCATTTGCAATGTTTGCAACAGGCAGAGCATTTGAGCAGATTCGTAACTCGGTTGCTTACCTCATCTTAATGTTAAAATTGCCGGCAGCCACGCAGGTATTTCAACAGGTGAAGACGGTGCTACTCATCAGTGTCTTGAAGATATCGGTATTATGCGTACAATTCCGGGTATGGTTGTCCTTAACCCTGCCGATCACTACGAAATGATGGCCGCTACAAAGGCTGCAATTGAGTACAACGGTCCTGTTATATCCGTCTCGGCAGACTTGCTGTTGACAGTTTTAATGATCCCGATACCTATACATTTGAGCTTGGCAAGGGTATTACTCTCCATGAGGGCAACGATGTGGCTGTTATTGCAACAGGACTTGTTGTAAACGAGGCTTTAAAGGCTGTTAAGGAACTTGAGGCTGAGGGCATCAACGCTCGTCTTATCAATATTCACACAATAAACCTATCGACAGAGATATCATCATTAAGGCTGCAAAGGAAACAGGCAGAATCATCACCGTTGAGGAACACAATGTTATCGGCGGTCTCGGTGACGCTGTTTGTGATGTTGTAAGCGCAGAGTGTCCTGTTAAGGTTACAAAGATCGGTGTGAACGATCGTTTCGGTTACAGCGGTCCGGCTCTTGAGCTTCTTGACAAGTTCGGTCTGACACAGCCGCACCTTGCAAAGGTTGTCAGAGATGTTGTTAAAGAGGACAAATAATTTCTGAATTAATTTAATAATTGCAAAATATTAACGGTCGGTTTGTTCAAGCCGACCGTTTTTTGTATGTACCATTCAAGAATAAAAAGCAAAGGGCGGATACCGCAAAAAACGGCAGCCGCCCTTTTTATATTAAAACATCCTCAGCAATAAGCCGAATGGGGCTTTAGTCAGCGTGCTTTATCAGCAGCCGCAGCCACAGCTGTTGTTGTCACAACCACAGCCGCCGTTGTTTCCGCCGCAACAGCAGAGAACGATGATAAGAAGAATAATCCATGAGCAGCAACCGTTGCCGTTACCAAAGTTACACATACGCTTACCTCCTTTCGTTTACACTACATATTATTGCAAAAGGAGAAATGTGTGACATCAAAAAATGACGGCTGCGAAAATCTTCGTAACCGTCATCAACTGTAATGATTTAATTAAACATTGAACCTGAAAAGAACAACATCGCCGTCTTTCATAACATAGTCCTTGCCCTCACTGCGGACAAGACCTTTTTCTTTTGCGGCTGTCATACTTCCGCAGGCGATAAGGTCGTCATATGCGATAACCTCGGCTCTGATAAATCCACGCTCAAAATCCGAGTGAATTTTGCCTGCTGCCTGAGGTGCTTTTGTTCCTTTTTTGATTGTCCATGCACGAACCTCCTGTTTGCCGGCTGTAAGGTAGGAGATAAGTCCGAGAAGTGCGTAACATTCCTTGATAAGTCTGTCAAGACCGCTTTCTTCAAGTCCCATATCGGCAAGGAACATTTCCTTTTCTTCCTTGTCCATCTCAACGATTTCTTCCTCAATCTGAGCACAGATTGGAAGACGCCGGCGTGTTCCTCGGCGGCAATCTTCTGAACAGCCTTGTAGCCCTCGTTTGAGTCGATGCCGTTTGAGAAATCCTCGTCACTCATATTTGCGGCATAGATAACAGGCTTGTTTGTGAGAAGCGCAACCTCTGAAAGAATTGCCTTTTCGTCATCGTCACATTCAACACTTCTTGCAGGCTTGCCCTCGTTGAGTGCGTCAAGAACTCTTTCAAAAAGGTCGATGTCTTTCTGATACTTTTTATCGCCCTTGAGCATTTTCTTTGTCTTGTCAATTCTGCGTTCGAGCATTTCAACATCGGAGAGAATAAGCTCAAGATTAATTGTTTCAATGTCACGGGCAGGTTGATGTTGCCTTCAACATGGATAATGTCATCGTTTTCAAAGCAACGGACAACATGAACGATAGCGTCACATTCACGGATGTTTGAAAGGAACTTGTTGCCGAGTCCCTCGCCCTTTGATGCACCCTTTACAAGACCTGCAATATCCACAAATTCAATTGATGCAGGAGTATATTTGTCAGGATCATACATTTCCGCAAGTTTATCAAGTCTTTTGTCCGGAACTGCAACAACACCGATATTCGGTTCAATTGTGCAGAAAGGATAGTTTGCACTCTGAGCACCTGCATCTGTAATTGCGTTAAAAAGTGTACTTTTGCCGACATTTGGAAGTCCGACGATTCCGAGTTTCATTTATTTTCACCTCAAATAATATTCGGGCAATGCTTGCCTATTTTCACTGAATATTGTATTATTATATCGTATGGATACTTACTCTGTCAATTCACAGACGAGTAATGCACACTTTGTTAAGTATATCACATAAAATTGCTTTAAACAATAAGAAAGGAAATTTTTATGAGCGAAATAAATACATATTCTGTAACAATTAAGGTGGAAGAAGAAAATCTTGCCGTTTCAATGGGCAGCGGCAGTCTTTGCGTGCTTGCAACTCCGTGTGTTGTGGCTCTTATGGAAAATGCCGCCGCAGCTCTTGCAGACAAGGTTCTTGACAACGAAGAACTTACAACAGTAGGTACAATGATTTCAATTGAACACACAAGCCCTACTCCTCTCGGTGCTGAGGTTACGGCAACAGCCGTTCTCAAAAGCGTTGACGGCAGAATGTTTAATTTTGAAGTTTTTGCCGAAGATAAAAAGGGTGAAATTGCAAGAGGCACTCACACAAGAGTAAGCGTAAAATCAGAAAAATTCCAGATGAAGGCGGACAGCAAGTTTGATGAATAAGTACAAATATTATCTGTTTGACCTTGACGGCACAATCAGCGAGAGCGCATTGGGCATAAGAGAGTCACTTGAAAACGCAATTAAAAGTATGGGCAAGCCGTTGCCAAATCTTGACGATTACACATTATACATCGGACCGCCGTTGCTCGATACATTCCGCAATATCTGCCGTTTCAATGAGGAAGAATCGGCAAGAGGCGTTGAGATTTATCGTGAATACTACAACACAAAAGGCAAGCTTGTGAACAAGCTTTATGACGGCATTGACAGGGTTCTTGCAGAGCTTAAAAACAGCGGAGCAAAGCTTGCCGTGTGTTCGTCAAAGTATGAAAAGTTTGCCGAAGAAATTACAGAACTTCTCGGTGTGCATGATATGTTTGACGCAATCTGCGGTTCAACACTTGACGGCAGTCGAAAAGATAAAAAAGACCTTATTCCGTATGCAGTTGAAAGACTTGGCGGCAGCCTTGAAAATGACAGAGAAAATATCGTCATGATAGGTGACACTTGGTTTGACACAAAGGGCGCAAGACTTTGCGGTGTTGATTTTGTCGGTGTTGAATATGGCTACGGCGACCTTGAAAGCATGAAAAAAGAGGGCGGCAGGGTGTTTGTGAAAACCACGGCTGAACTCTTGGATGTTCTTACAAAGTAAATAATTTGAAATCGGACAAACGGAATTATCCGAAGATTTTTCGCATACATTTTATCAGAGAATAAAATGTGCGGAGGATTTAAAATGTTCGTTTTCAATTTAAAAATTAAGGCTAAAAAAACAGTAATTTTGGCGGCGGTGCTGTCCGTAACAGCGGCAATAATATGTACAGCCGTCACGGTTGCAATAAATTCACGGTTGCCCGATACAGCCGTAAGTGATAAAACAGGGGAGTATTCTCTTGTGCTTAATGACGGTGAGGAGAAAAAATTCCTTGAACAGTTCGGAGTTGAAACCGCCGACGCAAAGCCTGAGAAAAGGTCGGTTGTAATTCCGTCGGATTTTAATAAATATTATGAGGAATACAACGAACTTCAGAAGAAAATCGGACTTGACCTCGGAAAATTCAAGGGCAAAGAGGTTACGGAGATTATCGTTCCCCTGGAAAAGCCAAAGGATAACAATGCCGTTTTGCTTGTTTACAAAAACAGGGTAATCGGCGGACACATTACAAACGGAGAATACGGCAGTAAAAATCTGCCGCTTGTTGATTAAGATGGAAAGACTCGATAAAATTATTTCGTCACAAAGAGCCGACGGCAGAAAAGAGGTTCAAAAGCTGATTAAAAGCGGTGCGGTTCTTGTGAACGGAAAAATCTGTAAAAAGCCTGATACAAAGGTTGACCCCGAAAAGGATGAAATTGTTGTGGACGGACAGGCTTTGAATTACAGCAAATACATATATATAATGATGAACAAGCCTGCGGGAGTTGTGTCGGCAACCGAGGACAGGCAGTTTAAGACTGTTATTGATATTATCCCCGAAGATATGAAACGAAAGGGACTTTTTCCCGTCGGCAGACTTGACCGTGATACGGAGGGACTGCTTCTTATTACAGATGACGGTGACTTTGCGCACAGCATAACCTCGCCTAAAAAGCATGTGGACAAGAAGTATGTTGCAAAGCTTGACGGAGAAATCACAGAAGATACCGTAAAGGCTTTTTCTGACGGAATTGAGTTCTCTGACGGTACGAAGTGTCGCAGTGCCGTGCTTGAATGTGACAAAAATGATAAAAAAACAGGAATTGTCACAATTTGTGAGGGTAAATATCATCAGGTTAAAAAAATGTTTTTGTGTTGTGGATTAAAAGTTGTGCATCTTCAACGAATTTCAATAGGCGGTTTGTACCTTGATAGCAATTTGCACATAGGCGAGTGCAAATTGTTAACAGATTTGGATAAAAAGTCGGTTTTTATCGGCAATATACACTAAAAAATGCATCTGAATTTTATCCTGTGTCGGTTTTAAATAAAATAATGCATATATCTTTGGTCAATTTCGGTATGGTCAAATTGTGCAAAAAGTGGTATATTATTGTATGTAATAAAGCTAAGGACTTTATCGTTATCGACTAATTGGAGGTTTATACACAATGGCAAATGTTTCATTAAGACATGTTTACAAGATTTATGACGGCGGTGTAACTGCTGTTACAGACTTCAATCTTGAAATTGCCGACAAAGAATTCATCATTCTCGTTGGCCCTTCAGGTTGCGGTAAATCAACAACCCTCAGAATGATTGCAGGTCTTGAGGATATTTCAAAGGGTGAGCTTTACATCGGCGATACACTCGCAAACGATGTTGCTCCTAAGGACAGAGATATCGCAATGGTATTCCAGAACTATGCTCTTTATCCTCATATGACTGTATATGATAATATGGCATTCGGTCTTAAACTCCGTAAGTTCTCTAAGGAAGAGATTAAGAGAAGAGTTGAAGAGGCTGCAAGAATCCTTGGTATCGAGCAGTATCTTGACAGAAAGCCAAAGGCTCTTTCAGGCGGTCAGAGACAGCGTGTTGCTCTCGGTCGTGCTATCGTTCGTAACCCGAAGGTATTCCTTCTTGACGAACCGCTTTCAAACCTTGATGCTAAGCTCCGTGCTCAGATGAGAACAGAGATTTCAAAAATTTATCAGCGTCTCGGCACAACATTTATCTATGTAACCCATGACCAGACAGAGGCTATGACAATGGTACAAGAATTGTTGTTATGAAAGACGGTTTCATTCAGCAGGTTGATACTCCTCAGCATCTTTATGATATGCCTTGCAATATGTTTGTTGCCGGATTTATCGGTTCACCTCAGATGAACTTCATCAACGCCGTTCTCTCTAAGAACGGCGGCAAGTATACTCTTGATTTTGACAAGTATCACGTTCCTGTTCCGGAGTCAAAGGTCAATGCTGACCTCGACAACTATGTTGGCAAGGAAGTTGTTTTGGGTATCCGTCCTGAGCATGTTCACGATGAGCCTGAAGAAATTGCTAAGGCTGAGTGTCTTCTCAAAGCTAATGTTGATGTTACCGAGCTTATGGGCGCTGAAATTTATCTCTATGTAAATATCAACGGTACACCTATCACAGCTCGTGTTGAACCTACTTCAACAGCTAAGCCGGGCGACGAAATTGAGATTGCTTTCGACCTCAGCAAGATTCACATCTTTGATAAGGATACTGAGAAAACAATCACAAACTGATTATAATTTAATTTGGTTTTTACGGCGGAGCATTATGCTCCGCCGTCTTTGCGTTTGCAGAAAGAAAACGATTGTTGCCGTAAGCGCAATAACTTTCAAAACCCATTTGCATTTAAATTTTATAATTGATTAACCGTGATGAATAGATATTTTTCGTATTTTGTCACAAAATCAACACAATGTTGTGATATATTAAAAAACAAATAAGATTCTGTAACAATTGTTTAATTTTGCTTTCAAAACTGTAACTTGTTGCTGATTATGCAAATTCTCTAAAAAAATTCAAGAAAAATTGTAAATAGAGGTTGATTTTTTTCTCGTTTTTGTGTAATATGTATATGAGACAGATTGTATTTTATTGAACTCTTTTACAATCACAATATATAACTGCGGAGAAAACGAGGTAAAAATTTATGTCAAACAGATTATTTCAAGGTATTGTACACCAGATGAAAGACGCAATCGACAGAACGATTGGCGTAATTGACGAGACTTCGGTTGTTATTGCCTGCTCCGAGCTTGGAAAAATCGGCGAGGTAAACGAGAGCGTTAATTCCGAAACACTCAGCTCGACAGCACCGTTTGTTGTGAACGGCTATACATACAGATCTTTCGGCAGCAATGCAAAGTATGATTATGCAGTATTTGTTCAGGGTACCGATGAGTATGCTCAGAAGTATGCTCAGCTTTTGTCGGTTTCTTTTGCAAGCATCAAGCAGTATTATGACGAAAAGTATGATCGTTCAAACTTTATTAAGAATGTTATTCTTGACAACATTCTTCCGGGTGACATTTACCTTAAAGCAAGAGAGCTTCACTTTAACAGCGAGGTTTCCCGTGTGTGTCTGCTTATTAAAATTGTTTCAAAAACAGATGTTTCCGCTTATGATATAGTTCAGAATCTTTTCCCGGACAAGTCAAAGGACTTTGTTATAAACATTAACGAGGTTGAAATTGCACTTGTTAAGGAAATTAAACCCGACACAGAGAGCCGTGACCTTGAAAAGCTTGCAAGCTCGATTTCAGACACACTTTCGAGCGAGTTCTACACACACTGTGTTGTCGGCATTGGTACAACGGTTACAGGCATCAAGGATCTTGCAAGAAGCTTTAAGGAGGCTCAGTCGGCTCTTGAGGTTGCAAAAGTATTTGACACAGACCGTACAATCGTAAGCTATGATAACCTCGGCATTGCCCGTCTTATCTATCAGCTTCCCACGACATTGTGTGAAATGTTCCTCAAAGAAGTTTTCAAGCGTGGTTCAATTGAGAGCCTTGATCAGGAAACTCTATTTACAATCCAGCGTTTCTTTGAAAACAACCTCAATGTTTCCGAAACATCAAGAAAGCTTTTTGTACACAGAAACACTCTTGTGTACAGACTTGAAAAAATTAAAAAGCTCACAGGTCTTGACCTCCGTGAGTTTGAGGACGCAATCGTGTTCAAGGTAGCTCTTATGGTTAAGAAATACCTCAACGCAAGTCCTACAAAATACTGATTTGGTTAAAGTGTGCCCGAGCACAGTGTCTTGCTGTGCTTTGGCGTTTTGACTTTTTTGTGAGTATTTGTATAATAACTACAAAACAAAGGTGACTTTATGATTGATTTTATAAATGTGTCTAAAACATACCCTAATGGCACTCATGCTCTCTACGGTATTACGCTGAGTATTGATAAGGGCGAGTTTGTATTTATTGTCGGTGCATCGGGCGCAGGCAAGAGTACATTTCTTAAACTCATTATGCATGAGGAGACTCCGACATCGGGCAAAATCGTTATCAACGACACTGATGTTACAAAGCTGAGAAGGAGCAAGGTTCCTTATATGCGCCGTCATATGGGCATTGTTTTTCAGGATTTCAGACTTATTGACAAGATGAATGTTTTCGACAATGTTGCATTTGCGATGCGTGCTGTCGGAAAACCTTCGGCAGTAATCAAAAAGCGTGTTCCGTATGTGCTTGAGCTTGTCGGTCTTAAAGATAAGATGAAAAACAGACCGAGTGAACTCTCGGGCGGTGAGCAACAGCGTGTAAGCCTTGCAAGAGCCTTGTGAATAACCCCGAAATTATTATTGCCGATGAGCCGACAGGTAATGTTGACCCCGAGATGTCACACGAAATCATTGAGCTTCTCAATGAAATTAACGCAACAGGCACAACCGTTATTGTTGTAACGCATGAACATGACCTTGTTCGTGAGTTTGACAGACGAGTTGTTGTTCTTGACCACGGAAAAATTAAGAGCGACACCAAGGATTTGTTTGTTAAAGATGACTATACTGACGATTACGGTGATGACAGCGGTGAAGAAGAAAACACACCGGATTATCCCGATAATGCAGTGGTTGTTCCGGAATAATGCGTTTGCGCAAATAGGATTTTGAAAGGATTTTTGATATGACCGGATTTGGTTATTTAGCAAAAGAAGGTTTCAAAAATGTGTGGAACAACCGTATTATGAGTATCGCTTCTGTCTGCGTACTTATAAGCTGTCTTGTTCTCACAGGTGCGGCGGCACTTTTTTCGATGAATGTTGACAATGTTGTTGAATCTGTCGGCAAGTCAAACGAAACCTCAGTTTATGTTAAAGACGGATATTCACAGCTTGAGGCTGTTTATGTAGGAAAAGCAATTGAAAAGCTTGACAATGTTGAGTCGGCAACCTTTCTTTCAAAGGAAGATGCGATAAAGCAGTATAAATCTACTCTCGGTGATGATCTTTTTGCCGAGATGCAGGGCAGAAACAAACTCCCCGATTCTTTCATTGTAGTTATGAAGGATTTGTCGAAGTATGACGATACTGTTGCTCAGATTAAAAAAATTGACGGTGTTGACAGCATAAGCAACCACCGTGAGCTTGCAAAGAAGCTTACGGACATCAGCAATCTTGTCAATATGATTTGTATTGCGGTTGTTTGTGCGCTGACAATCATTCAATCTTCATCATTGCCAACACAATTCGTGCAACGATGTATTCACGAAGATTTGAAATCAGCATTATGAAATCGGTTGGTGCAACGAACTCGTTTGTCCGCTGGCCGTTTCTTATTGAAGGTATGATAATCGGACTTATTTCCGCAATTGTTTCAACAGGCGCAATTGCAATCCTCTATGAGACTGCACAGGCTCTTGTTTATCAGATTGTTCCGATTGATTTCATTCCGATTAACAATGTCATCTGGATTACAGGCGGCTTGTTTGCAATTGCAGGTATTGTTATCGGCTTCTTCGGCAGCTTTATTTCAATCAGAAAGTACCTTAAAATGGAAGGTAACGAAATACTCGGTTGGTAATCCCGACAGAAATCTTAAAGGAGGAGATTACAATGAACAAATTAAAAAGAATTTTATGTGCAATGCTCTGCGTATGCATGATTTCAATTCCAATGGCAATACCGACTACTGTTTCTGCTGAGGACAGCATCTCAGACCTTGAACAACAGCTTCAGCAGCTTGAACAGGAAAATCAGAAGTATCAGAAGATTCTTGATGATACAAAGTCTGATATCGCAGAAAAGGAAGAATACAAGAGCGCACTTGTAAGCAAGGTTCAGGTTCTTGATGAAAAAATTGCAGTAACCCGTGAGAAAATTTCAAGCCTTAACGATGATATTAAGGAAAAGCAGGACGCTTATGATAAGGGACTTTCGGAAGTTGAGGATCAGTTTGACGCACTTGCAAACAGACTCAGAATTCTCTATATGTCAGGCAATGCAACCGACCTTGAAATCATTTTCGGTGCAAAGGATTTTTCTGACCTTATTGATAAGATGGAGCTTGTAAAGAGCCTTGCAAACAGCGACAAGGAGCTTATCAGCGAAATCCAGACAAAGCTGGACGAGCTCAGCACCAAGAAGGAATCCCTTGAGGCCGACAAGAAAGACCTTGAAACTCAGCAGGCGTCATTGAAGTCGGATCAGGACAGTTTAATAAACTCATTTCCGATAATGACGAGATTCTTAAAAATCTTTAACGCATCAAATTCCGAGGCGCAGAATTCCTTGGAAAGTGCGGCTTTGCAGAGTGATGAGATTGAAGCTAAAATCAGCGAGTACTATGCCGCTCAGAAGGCGGCTGCGGAACACGCTGCTCAGGCTTCACAGAGCTCAAGCTCAAGCAGTTCATCAAGCAACTCTTCAAGCAGTTCATCAAGCGGCTCAAGCAGTTCGGGTTCATCAAGCTCAGGTTCATCATCTGTAATTGTTCCGTCGGGTTCGGGCTTTGCATGGCCGACACCGGGCTTTACATATCTTTCCTCGGAGTGGTATGAGGACAGAGAGGTTTATAACCACGGCGGAATTGATATTGCCGGCGCAGGCATTATGGGAACTCCCGTTGTTGCGGCTGCCGACGGTACTGTTGTTGCAACCAACAGCAGTTGTACACACAACTGGGGCAAGAGCTACAGCTGTGGCTGCGGCGGCGGTTACGGTAACTATGTAATGATCAGCCACGCGGGCGTAAGATGACAGTTTACGGTCACCTTACAAGTCTTACAGTAAGTACAGGTCAGACCGTTTCAAGAGGACAGGTTATCGCTATGTCGGTTCAACAGGTAACTCAACAGGACCTCATCTCCACTACGAATGCCGTCTTAACGGTGTAAGATACAACCCGATGTCAGAATATTAATCTGTACATACACAATTTGATAATTAATTTAAAAGCCTTCGCATATACTTAAATAAGTAAATATGCGGAGGTTTTTGTTTTGATTACTTCATTGAATGTTGTGTTTCCCGAAAAGTGCGGGAAAATAAGGGGATTTTTTAACAGGCTGAGAGGGGACAAGGTGTGCGTTGAAATCAAGAGAGCAAGGGGCGTAAGCGTAAAACAGCTACATACATCTGTCGCAGACAAAAGGTCAATCTCAATAAAATTGACAGGGCAATCGGCAGTCAGCGCACAAGACTTTTGTGTTGCGAAGAAATGACTTTCCCAAATGACAGCGGTTACAAGCGTTTTTACTCGCCGCTTTTTTCGGCAAGACTTTGTACTAATATGGCACTTTATGCCCTCAGCAAATTTGATACTCCCGAAAGGCTGACGTCGGAATTTATGATCCCGACGCTCAATGCACCGACCTTGTTTCATTTGTGTTGAAATATACGGGCAATGTCTGTATTATCACAGACAACGAAGATGTGTTCTATGATGAGCTGAATACCATTGCCGAAGAAACAGGTGCGTGTGCCGTTGTTACTCACCACCGTGAACAGCTTTCAAATTGTGACCTTGTCATTGCACCGTTTGAAATTGAAGAAAATCTGCCTGTAAGAAATGATGCGGTCATCCTCACAAACGGCAGACCTAAGGAAAATATAAAGGGCTTTGTGTATTTTCGCTATTGCTTTAAAATGCCGAACGGTTTCGCACTTTTGCGCCCTGAGGGATTGTCGGAGGAATACTTCTGCTCAGCACTCTACACACTCGGTTCACAGTACGAACTTGGTTCAATTGTTCCCGATTTGTGCCGTAATGATACAGAGGCGCAGACAGTGAAATCTCTTTGCAGTTATCTTGCCCGTTTTGCTTGACAATCGGTGTGAAAAAAATTATAATAAATCTATATGCAGTTTTTTGCTGATATGAAAGATTTTATACCGTATGCACGCTTGTGCAGGTGCGGTATTAACTGAAAGGAACGATATAAAATGGCAGCTAAACCAACAATGCTTACTGCGGAAAGGTCTTAAAAATCTTGAAGAGGAACTTGCAGAATTACAAAATGTCAAGCGTAAAGAAATTGCAGAGAAAATCAAGGTAGCCCGTTCCTACGGCGACTTGTCCGAGAACAGTGAATATGATGACGCAAAGAACGAGCAGGCTATTATGGAGGCAAGAATCGCTACTATCGAGTCTATCCTCAAAACTGCTCAGATTATTGATGAGTCCGAAACATCTAACGATAAGGTACACCTCACTTCTGTTGTTACAATCGAAATGGTTGGCACAGACAGACAGATGACATACAAAATCGTTGGTTCGGGTTCTAACGAAACAAATCCCGCACAGGGCAAAATTTCAGACGAATCACCTGTGGGCAAGGCTCTCATGGACAGATGTGTCGGTGATGTTGTTGAGGTTGAAACTCCCGGCGGCGTAAAGGCATTTAAGATTCTTGAAATCTCAAAGTAATTTGTTTATCTATTGAATTTTTGCTGACGGATTCTGCTTTTGCAATCCGTCAGATTTATTGATGTTGAAAAGAGAGGAATGATTGGAAATGAGTCAGAAGCCACAGCAGACCGGCACAAGCGATGTTATCAAGGTCAGATACGAAAAGCTTAACGCCCTCAAAGAAGCAGGCAGAGATCCGTTTGTAATTACAACAAGTGCCCGTGATGTTCTCACGGAAACAATTAAAAACAATTTTGAAGAGTACGAAAACAAAGACGTATGCGTTGCAGGCCGTTTGCTTTCAAAAAGAGGCAAGGGCAAGGTTTCGTTTATGGACCTTTGGGATCGTTCGGGCAAAATCCAGATTTTTGCAAAATTTGACGATCTCGGTGAAGAAGAATACGGTTTCCTTAAAAAGTGGGATATCGGTGATATCGTTGAAGTAAAGGGCTTTGTTTTCAAAACGCAAATGGGCGAAATTTCTGTTCATGCAAAAGAGGTTAAGCTCCTTTCCAAATCACTCAAACCCCTCCCCGAAAAGTATCACGGTCTTACAAATACAGACCTTCGTTACCGTCAGCGTTATGTTGACCTTATTATGAATCCCGAGGTAAAGGATACCTTTGTAAAGCGTTCAAAAATTATCAGCAGTATCCGCCGTTACCTTGACAATCAGGGCTTTATGGAGGTTGAAACTCCTATGCTCGTTGCAAATGCCGGCGGTGCGTCGGCTCGTCCGTTCCTTACTCACTTCAACGCTCTTGACGAGGATTTAAAGCTCAGAATTTCTCTTGAACTTTACCTCAAAAGACTTATCGTAGGCGGACTTGAAAAGGTTTACGAAATCGGCAGAGTATTCCGTAACGAGGGTGTTGACACCCGTCATAACCCTGAGTTTACTCTTATGGAGCTTTATCAGGCATATACCGACTACAACGGTATGATGGATCTTACAGAAAACCTCTATCGCCATGTTGCACAGGAGGTTCTCGGCACAACAACAATCACATACAACGGCATTGAAATGGATCTTGGCAAGCCGTTTGAAAGAATTACAATGCTTGACGCTGTTAAAAAGTATTCAGGCGTTGATTTCAACGAAATTCATTCTGATGAAGAGGCTAAGGCAATTGCTAAGGAAAAGGGTGTTGAGTTTGAAGAACGCCACAAGAAGGGCGACATCCTCAACCTTTTCTTTGAAGAATTTGCAGAAGAGCATATGATTCAGCCTACTTTCGTTATGGATCATCCGATTGAGATTTCTCCGCTTACAAAGAAGAAACCCGAAAATCCCGATTATGTTGAGAGATTTGAGTTCTTTATGAACGGCTGGGAAATGGCTAATGCATATTCAGAGCTTAACGATCCGATTGACCAGAGAGAGCGTTTTAAGGCTCAGGAGGCACTTCTCGCACAGGGCGATGATGAGGCTAACACAACCGATGAGGATTTCCTCAACGCACTTGAAATCGGTATGCCTCCGACAGGCGGTATCGGCTTTGGTATCGACAGAATGTGTATGCTCCTCACAGATTCAGCCGCAATCCGTGATGTATTACTCTTCCCGACAATGAAGAGTTTGGATTCCGACAAAAAGCCGTCAGGCATTCCGAAAACAAAGGATGCTGTTGTTGAAGAAAAGATTGACTTCTCAAAGGTAAAAGTTGAGCCTTTGTTTGAAGAATATGTTGATTTTGAAACATTTTCAAAGTCAGATTTCCGTGCAGTAAAGGTTAAGGCTTGCGAGGCCGTTAAGAAGTCGAAGAAGCTTTTACAGTTCACTCTTGATGACGGCACAGGCACAGACCGCACAATTTTAAGCGGTATCCACGCTTATTATGAGCCTGAAGAGCTGGTTGGAAAGACTCTTATCGCTATCACAAATCTTCCGCCGAGAGCAATGATGGGCATTGACTCCTGCGGTATGCTCCTCAGTGCAGTTCACGAAGAAGAAGGCGAAGAAAAGCTTCACCTCCTCATGGTCGATAACCATATCCCCGCAGGTGCAAAGCTCTATTAAGAAGTACCGTTTTACCCTACAAAACGGGATGTACTTCATTTGTGAAAAAGCTCTGAAAATACACAAATACACCAAATTTACACCAAATGGTGCTTGAAACGGTGCAGAGCCTTAAAAATCGCATAATTTTCAAGATATATGGGCAGTTCCAATCGGGATTGCCCATTTTCAGAAAGAAAAAGACAAATCGGAATTTGAAAGTAAGGTGATTTTGTTTGGAAAATTATATTGCGAGTTTAGAAAAAGAATTTTCTTTGATAGAAAATGGTTTTAAAGAGGAAGAAAAAAGAGCCTTATCCGATTATAGATCTAATGATAAAGAATTTATCAAGAAGTTGGCGTTTTTAGCTTATAACTCAAATACCTATCAAGTAAGAATGTACGGTGTATTTCTTTTTGGATACTTATCAGAACAAAATGATATTTTGACATTTATGAGAGATGAAGTTTCTAAAGATGATAATTGGAGAGTTCAGGAAGTATTAGCAAAGGCATTTGATGAATTTGCAAAAATACAGGATATGAAAAAGCACTTCCGATCATTGATGAATGGTTAGAAAATGATAATCCAAATACGAGGAGAGCAGTTACGGAAGGATTAAGAATATGGACAAGTAGACCATATTTCAAAGATAATCCGAATGAAGCAATTAGGAGGATTGTAGCCTTAAAAGAAGATCCGAGTGAATATGTTAGGAAATCAGTAGGTAATGCTTTAAGAGATATTAGTAAAAAATTTCCAGAGCTGATTAAAGATGAACTCAATAACTGGAAGTTAGAAAGCAAAGAAATAAATCAAGTATACAAACTGGCGAGTAAACTTATTAACTGATAAATCCCAGTTTGTAGGGATGACATGAAAAATGAAGTTTAAGGAACAGAGCTTTACCTTGTTTGCCTATACAAATTATAGGACAATTCAAGGTTGTCACAGGCTCGAACCACTAGATTTTAAGAGAAAAGGTGCGTTCAACCATTCCCTTGTACAATAGGGGCTGAGTATGTTTTTCGTTGAACAACCGTGCCACATTGAGACGGTAGTATTGATGTCAAGAAAATAATTAAGCAATATAAAATTCGGCTTGTTTGCTGATTTTTTCTAAATCTAAAATTATATATTTAACCATCAAAAGCACTCAGGTATATCTTATGGAAACATATCCAACGCAAAATTTCGTTCAGGTTGTAACCTCGGATTAGATAATGCAAATTGAGTGAGTGGATTAGATGTCAGGGTGTTTGGAGAGAATTTTATAGAACAAAAAGCTGACGACCAATCCTGCAATTCGACCGTTTTGAGGGGTTCATGAACAGTGAAATAGATGTTAATAGAAATTAGACAAATCGGAATTTGCGAAGGTAAGTGAATGGGATACCATGGAGGAATATGATAATGTCGAAAGATGAGTATTTGATAACCGATACGCCCCTCAAAGCGTTGACGGTTTTTGCAATGCCAATGATTTTTGGAAGTTTTTTTCAGCAAATATACAATATGGCCGACTCTATTATTGTCGGCCAGTTTGTTAGTTCTTCCGCACTTGCAGCTGTCGGTGCATGTGCAGCATTGACCAATGTGTTCATTTGTGTGGCACTGGGAGCCGGTGTCGGAGCCGGTGTGCTTGTGAGCCGTTATTTCGGAGCCAGGGAGTATGGCAAAATGAAAACAATCGTGTCAACCTCCTTGATTAGCTTTTTGCTTCTAAGTATAGTCCTTGGTGTTTTTGGCTTTTTCTTTGCCGGCTCGATGATGAGTGGACTGCAAACCCCTGCCGACATACTGGATGATGCAGTACTGTATCTGCGGGTCTATTTTGTGGGCTTTCCGTTTCTGTTTATGTATAACATTCTTTCTACCATGTTCACCTCAATCGGCGAATCCAAAATTCCGCTGGGACTGCTGATTTTTCGTCCATCCTGAATATTTTAATGGATCTTTGGATGGTAGCCGGGCTAGGTCTCGGTGTGTTCGGTGCGGCTATTGCAACCCTGATTGCACAGGGAATTTCCGCAGTGTTTTCGTTTTTGATTTTCTTTGCACGGATGCAGCAATATAAAAGCCCCTTTAACAGGTTTGAACGGCAGGAGCTGTATTCCATGCTTCGCATTGCGGTGCCGTCGGTTTTACAGCAGTCCACAGTGTCCATCGGTATGATGATTGTGCAGGCAGTGGTAAATCCTTTCGGTACACAGGCACTCGCCGGGTATGCAGCAACGATGAGGGTGGAAAATGTTTTTTCATTGATCTTTGTATCCATCGGCAATGCGGTTTCGCCGTATGTTTCCCAGAATCTTGGCGCAAAGAAAATTGATCGTATCAAAAAAGGCTACCATGCTGCGCTGGTGCTAGATCTGTGCTTTGCCGTTCTTGCCTTTCTCGTCATTGAAACGCTGCATACGCAGATCTCCTCACTGTTCTTAGGAAAAGACGGAACGGCGTTTGCCTATCAGGTGTCCGGTGATTATATGAGGTGGATTGGTTACTTTTTCATCTTCATGGGCATCAAGATGGCAACCGATGGAGTTCTTCGCGGTCTCGGAATTATGCGTCCGTTCCTCATTGCAAACATAGTGAATCTTGCGATTCGTCTGTCCGTTGCCCTAATCTGTGCACCGCGTTTCGGCATTGCCTTTGTTTGGCTTGCGGTACCGGTTGGCTGGCTTGCAAACTTTTTAATCTCCTATGTGGCTCTCAGGAGATCATGGCCGACTGATAAAATGGCATCCATTAGTTAACTTCCAGTTTATCAAGCCCTTTGAGAAGAGAATTTTACAAAAGAAGTGTTCTCTATGTTCTCAGGCGAGAAAGTTCTTGAAGATTTACGGTGTGATAACAGCCTGATGATAACAATGGTTGACCGCTTCGGAGAAGATGTGACAGACCAATATCAAACCGGACGAAGTGCATATTTGCGACTGGGACAATTATTTATGAGATTATTTGCTGGATTGCTATAAGAATCTGATGAAACGACTTTTCAAAAAACAGTTGATTTAGAAGTTAACTTTTTTGAAAGGCCGTTTTTGCTATATCTAATAGTCTGTTGTACAAAGAAGATTTTGCATGGATGAAAAAAAACAAACCTTGTTGAGGTTAAATTGAGTTTTCCATTGTATTGTATTGTTAATGAATAAGAATAAGAATAAGAAAAAGAACAGACAATGCTGAATGCTCTAGGAAACAAGAATATCT
>ENA-OQCX01000185-OQCX01000185.1-human-gut-metagenome-genome-assembly--contig:-NODE-185-length-33091-cov-6.257766_pt1 | contig 33091 bp, 37 predicted proteins | sample MGYA00242762_ERZ504587 | MGnify/ENA primary metagenome ERZ504587 (study PRJEB26092, sample SAMD00036337) | human gut metagenome | host: Homo sapiens | study: EMG produced TPA metagenomics assembly of...
CTCGCTCCGGGAAGACCGGGCGATCTGGGCACGGCCGAGACGGCAGGAAATCTTTGAATGCTGGATCGGTGCAGGGAATTGAAGTTCTGAAATAAATATTTTTATACTCGTATTAAAAATGTGCATTGGAAAAACAGATTTTTCTGCCATCCAATGCACATTTTCTTTTCACTTACTTCCCGCTAAGCCTTCTAATCAGATGCTGTTTTATGTTTTCCTGCTTTCAATATCACACATAATTCTTCGTTGCTTAAAAGATTCATATGTGCCAACTCATTCCGGGCTTTTCTGTATCGTTTAAGTTCCATACTCTCCTCTGCTGAAACCGGAATCCCTCCCCGTTCCACCAGATACATCAGATTTCCAAGCTCAGCTTCCTCAGGAACCATAACCTGATCTCCATATCCGTTGTTGATCGGAAGTGCCGCTTTGATAAAATCATAATATTTTTTTCACAAAATACCTTCGATAATTTTCCACGAGTGGAAAAACATATTTCAACTGCGCCTCCCAGAGCAGCGTATCCACTTCCTCCTGGCTTTTGCTGAAGCAGTACCTCTCTCCATCACTCCTGACAAGCTCTTCCGTCACTTTCTGAATGGTCTCATAAGGTGCATTCAGGAACTCCATTCCCTTCGCCACACATACCGCACATAGTTCCACATCATCCCCGCAGACAGAAGCAACGGCCTCTGCCAGATACGGACGCAGAAACTCTTTGCAGTTTGTCTCAGATGATGCCAGTGCGCAGAAAGCATATTTATCATATGCTCCGATATTCTGCTCAAAGCCAAGACTCCGGATTCCCTTTTTGCTTTTTCGGTTCATGGCATCATTATGTACTTCCAGAATAAAAATTCCCGGTGTTTTGTCCTGTACATTTTTTTGATATTCCGATACAAAATCAAGCCATTTCGTTACCTTCTCGTCTGGAATATCCGACACCCAGACATATCTGTCATTTAAAACCGTCTCCTGACATTTTCCAAGAAACTGTGCATAACTCACTCCATAGCGATACTTTGCCCGCGTTTCTCTTTTACAGTATTTCTGCAGAATGAACTCCCCCGGCTCCTCTTCCGGGCATTCTATGACTTCCAGTTTATTTTTCGGGTTTTCCATCAGAAGCTGCTCCCGGATCAGATCCAGAAATGTACTTTTCCATGGTACCGAATCCGGAAGGGCCAGCAGTAAGCTGTGCCCTCCGGCAGCTTCTTTTACAACATTTTCCAGAAACGCATGTGCTTTGATAATATGATTCCACCAGATCTGATCCATCGTTAATCCTCCATGTATTTCTCAAGTTCATCGTTAATCTGCGGAATAGTTCCCATCATCTGGCAGAAGCTGTATCTCGTAAAACGGTAACGTCCCTCACTGGTATTCTGCAGGACATATAACTCTCGCATTTCTTCCATCAACGCAGCCAGCTGCTCTTTGCCTAATGTCAGAATCTTTTTAATGGAATATCCTTCTGCCAGTTCCAGCAGTTCATCCGCACTGCATCCATTCTCTGACTTATTTTCATGGTAAAGATAAGCAACCATTAATGCAATGATATAATAGTAATCATCATCACCGACTACCAATGTGATGAAAAATTTCTTTCGGATCTCCTCCTGTAAGTCTGCTCTGCCAGCACCTTTTTAATATGCTCTTTCTTTACAAGATAAGGCGGTGTCTCACTTTCTGAATATCCCGCATAATCCCGCTGCATTGCCTCAATCAGCTTGGTGCAGTACAGCTGCAGCAGACCCGGAAAATAATTTGTCGTGCCGAGAATCGTAGAAATTAATACTTCCGTCTCATTATCTTCCGGAAATCTGAATCCAAGATAGGATAACGGTACCTCCAGCAATTCTCTTGCTTCCATTGCTTTGAATGGTTTTACTGTCAGTGATTCCAGATGGGTCAGTACACTGTTATTTCCCAATGCCGCTTCCCGCTTGAATCTCACAATATTGCGCAGACCCGCTACTACAAATTTGAACCTTCCCATTCCTACACTTTGAATATCTTTCAGCATGTCAAACGGCCAGTATTTGATACTTTCACAACTGTCGATAAACGTATCCGCCTCATCCAGCAACAGCAGAAAATAAGGAATGGAATCGTCTGTATCCTTCAGCCGCTTCTTCAAATCACGCGCCAGTTCACTCCAGTCTTCTGTAATATGTTCCTCTTTTAAAATCCCCTCATCAAACAATGCTGCTGAAATTTTTCTGGCGGATGCTTTATAATCCAGATCCTTAATATCTACCAGAACTGCGCGGTCTCCATTTTCGTTATGGTCAATGTCTTTTTTCGCCATGCGAAGCAGCGCAGATTTTCCAAGCTGACGACCGCCATATACAATATTTATACCTGTAGGCGATTCGATTTTTTCAAGTTCATATTTGCGCCCGATAAAAATCTCCTGCGGCATAATATCCACGGATTTATCGATATATGGCTGATACGATGCAAATGGCATGATCACGGCCATCAGCATTCTGTTCATTGCCGTTTCCGTATAATGTTTTGCCAGATACACCAGTACCACCCTGTCTACGGCGGCAAAATTTTTCCGCTCAGATCCGTTTTTGTCTTTCTCGCCAGAATTCTTCTCTCAGCAAGCGGCAATGCATAATCCAGCAAAACAAGGGTATGTTTTGCATTCCCGACTTCTTTAAAAGTATCGATCAGACGGGAAGCATCCGTTTTTCCAAAAAGGCAGATCACCCGGAAGCCTTTTTCCTCAGCTTCAGACCCAAAAGCTGCAATGGGATGTTTGTAGTTACTTTTTCTTCCATTTTCCGGACGTTTCAGTTTGACGGTATAATTTTCAATTTTTCCAAGGACTGGTGCCTCACGTTGTACACTTTCCAGCTGAAATCCAAATGTACTCAGCAGAACCTTCAGTGTTGTTTCATTTGTCCCAGCCCCTTTCGGCCAGTTTTCTAATAGTTTATTTCCCCCTTTAATATCCTTATTAATCTTTGAGGTATTCATTAATGCTTTCAACGTTGTTCCGGAATTTGCAGTTTTTCTATAATTGACATCATATTCATCCAGAAATTCTTCCAGATAGTCTTCCTCTTTAAACTGAAACTCCGGATCAAGATCCTGCGTCAGCACCCGGTTCAGCAGATCTTCCGCTGCCGCATAATTCTGCTGTTCAATTCGATTCTTGATTTGTGCAACCGCCTCACGAATCAGTTCTTCTTTTTCCCAGTCTGGATTTTGTTTCAAATAGGCATCCAGATTTCTTTTTAAATCAACAGCCCGGACCTGTGCATCCTTTTTTATTTTTTCCCGGAACTCCTTCAGAATTTTTCCGAAAAATCCATAGTTTCGTGTCTCAACCGCCCGGGAATACCACGATTCCGCAATCTGAAGAATCAGCTCTTTCCCATTCTCGGCCGTGTTGTCAATCTGACCATAGCTCTGAGCCAGTTCGATGTCCTCAATAAATTCTTTTCGTTTATTTTCAAGATCCCTCAGCGGATACACGATTGCTTTGTCAATATCATATTTTTCGGCATCCTCCGGTGATAATGGATAGTCGAGCCATTTCCAGTACTGGAGAATTAATTCCGCACTGCCATAATCATCTTCTCCTTCAAAAATCTCCTGCATTCGTTCCGCAAATTCCTGCTCTTTTTCTGTACAATGCAGCTGAATTCTCGACAGCACAGAAAAGTCCGGAAGTTCGAAGACTTCATCCAGAATCGGCAGCGCGTCTTCATCCAGCAATACTTTATCATTTTTCAGGAAATCAATATAATAAAACTGATAGCTGCCCTCTTTGTACTCTCCCGACAGCGACTTTTCAGTTCTTTCAATGTCTGCTGTAATACTGCTTTTCCCGCACGCTCTTTCCAATCCCCACTGTCTTTTTCAGAAAGGGCCACAATCATTTCATCCATATGATGCAACAATGGGGTTCTGATCTTCTTATACTCAACCAGTGCTGCATCATCGCTGCTGTTAAAGGAGGCCTGCATCAGAGATACATAATTGCAGAGAATTGATACAATTTTATGGACTCTTTTGAAAAGGTTCATTCTCAGGCTTCCCATGAGATCTGACGTTTTCTTGGCGAAAAACATATTGTCTGCCGCACGGTTCCAGAACTCATCCATCACACTGTTCGTTTTAGCCTGATCAATGTTTTCCACGCAGATAACTGCCTGATCTTTTACATACGTATCCGCCAGAAATTCTTCCAGGATCTCCAGCATTTCTCTGTCGTCCTCGCTCACTGCCTTCAAATATTGGCATAAATCACTGTCCGCTCCAAAAAGCAGCTTGGTCGTTTCCAGAAAACGTTTATGGGATGTACTTTCTTTGAAGTTTCCATTTTTATAGCTTTCGTAATATTCCTTTGCTTCATGGCAGATTTTCGCAAGTTGTTTTTCCCATTCGCCTCTTTCTTTTTCCCGATAATCCGCGTAACGGTCAACGCCCCTCTTCTGTCGGTTTTTAAATTCCATCAACTCATAAACAATCTCTTCAAGACTCTGATTCTCCGTCAGAAGAGTGCTTTTCTTAAACATGTCATATAACTGCTGCGCGGAATAATCATAGCTGTACTGATCCAGGAAATAATTTCGCAGTGCTGCCGCAACCACATAATAATCCGATACTGGTTCGGATTCTCCATAGAATATCTGAAAGATCGTATCAGAATTGTAGGTACAATGCTCCATCGGATCATTCATGGCATACGCCAGCTGGCGATAATGCTGTTCGAATGCATCATATTTTCCGGCTAAAGCTTTTAAATAGGCGGATGCTGCATAGATCTTATCACAAGCAATCATTTCCTGATATGCTGCGATATATTCCATTCGTTTCTCATCCGTGAGTGTCTGCTCAGAAACAGTGCTTTTTTCTTCTGTTTCGTATGAATCTTCTGTCTCCTGCTCTGGCTGCTCCTCGACTGCCTCAGGCTGTTCCAGCTCTAAAGTGATTGCTTCTTCTGTTTTTTTATCCGTCTCATCTTCTTTTTCACTGTCTGTTTTCGAACTCGCTTCTGCCTCTGCTGTCCCCTGCTCTGGCTCTTCTTCTGGCAGTTCTACGGATTCATCTGTTATCTCATCCTCCACAGGCTCGCCTGTTTTCGGTTCAGCCGGTAAATCATTTTCCAAGGCATAAACATTGTTTTCCAGCTTGGACGTATAGTAAATCAAGGCTGCTTCCTTCCCTAATTCTTTCTGCATCCAGCTGGCCACTTTTTTCGCATGTTCCAGTGAAACTCCGTATACAACAAGGCTTTCCTCTGCCCCTGCTTTTTCTGCCACCACATCCTTAAATTGCTGTAATTCCGCCGGATCCTCCGTTACAACACCTGCAAACCACTGAAAGTTTTTCTTTCCGTTCATGGAATATCCAATCATAAAATAGTCCGTCCCAAATACGGAGTTACATGTATCAAATTCATAGTCTGGAAACAGAATTCTCTGTTTGCATGCACTGTCGTATGCCATCAATCTTGTCATCGCAGAATTTGTTGAATCCTCGATATGCTCTCCCTCATCCTGGTTTGAAATTTTCTCTTTTAGCATCTGATTGATAAAACCAACTGCTTCTTTCGTATATAAAATACGTTCTCCACGTGGAGATAAGGTAAAAAACTCCCCCATTCCATCAAGTATATATCTTTTTAAATACCCGAACTGATATAATTTTTCTGTTGCGGTCTTATATATTTCATAACCGTTGTCATTTTTCTCTGCAAGACTTTTTACGGAATATCCATACTCTTCTATACATTCCAGCAGACAGCACATTTTTTCCGTCAGTGGCTGTTTACACATGTCCTTTCGGAACTCCTTCGCCCCAAATTTTGTGCCTGCTTTTGCGCTCATCCGAACATGCAGCAAAGAAGGATTTTCCGGAATCAGAAGACCTTTCCATGCTTCCGGACACTCCTCCGGTTCTTCCAGAATTTCTGCTGTGTTTTCAGCTGTCTCTTCTTTTTCTCTGTCCGCGCTGTCTGTTTCCGCACAAAATGTTTCCGGAACACTTTCTTCCGGTTCTGCTTTGTTCTCATCCAGTTTTAATGTATTAAAATGAATTCCCGTTACAATCTCTTCTTCAAAATGGGGAACTAATTTATAGATCAGCGAGAATTTTCTTCTTGCGTCCTTCTCCCAGAACGCCTGCTGCAGCCATGCATATGGTTCTGCATACTCCTTTAAAATATCCCCCTCCATCAGCTGAATCTGATCTGCTGCAATCCTGTCCTTTCGATTCTGAAGTGTCTCCGCTGTTTTTTCATCATCGGCATGAAGTTCCAGAAAAATGCGATCGCTTTCCTGTACTTCTCATTTTCTTCTATTACTTTCTGAATTTCAGATAAGTTTTCCTCAATTGCTGTATGCTGCATTTCCGGTTTCTGCACATCCAGCATTTCATACTTTGATACAATTTCGGTCTGTTTCGCATCGATCGCTTCCAGCTGTTCTCTTATGGACGCACCAAGTTCTTTGGGAATAAATTTTCTGTCTTCCAGAAAATCTTTTAAGCCCGAAATATTTTGTTCCAGATCGGCCGTGATACCTTTCAGATCGTTCAATATCGTTTGAAGTTCTGTTACAATTTCCGTTTTAGACAATTTTTCTTCTCCCTTCGTAAAATAAACGTACAGTAAATATGATTATATGATACCACATAACCATATCCTTTTGTATCAAAATCACCCAAATAATACCTATGGAATTCCGTTTCTTTCCTCACGCGGAAATGCATTCCGCGTGAGGTCATTGGCAGCGTTGTTCAGATTGCTTCTGATGCAAAGCAAGGATGCTCGCGCAGAATCTGAACGCGCTTGATGCAGACTCCACGACTGTCAATCATTCCTGCTACCCGCACCCATTCGCCCGGCAGTTCCATGACAGGTGCAGGAAAAACGTAAGTGAAACGCTGTCTGTTTTTCTCACTTCCTTTTCCCACCCGGATTTTCCAGCTCTCCCAGGTGCATTTTCTCTGGAGTCCGATGTTTTTTGCGAAGAAACGCTCTACGGCATAGCGCACGGTATCTCTTCCGTACTCACAGATGCTTTCTGTGCTGAAATAAAAATTATCAGCCACAGCAATTTCGCAGGATACAGATGCAAAGTTCATTTTTTTCATAGAATGGTACCTCCATAAAGATAAATTTTAATTGCTGAAAATAGTTTTTCGAATTTCATGCAAAAAGGACACTGTATCGTCTTTCAACAAACACAGTGTCCTTTTCCTATCTCAGGGCGCACTGATCCTCTGAAAAACTATTCACAGATCAATACGCCTTACTTTCAATAAAACCATCTTAATAGATACCACTCAACATTTCGTATTTTCTCACTTCTATTCCGAATTGCCTTTGTGATAAGTCTATTCTAACACTGTTTTTTCTGATTGACAAGCCTTGATTTTGCATTTTATAAGCATTTAACAGATGCTCCACACTCTCTCAATGCTTCACACAGAGCAACAGCCTTTTCTGCTGTTTCTGCCCGTAAAACAGCATTTGGAGCCTGAAGTACAAGATCCTTTGCATCTGTCACATCGAGTCCTGTAAAGTCCCGGGCAAGTTTAATAACCTTGACCCTATTCTCGCCGATCTTGATAAGCTGCACCAAAAAGCCTGTACCTTTTTCTATCTCCTTCATTTTACGAAGTGTCTGGTATATCTCCTCATTAAAGTAGACCAAGTAAGTGCTGCAGGCTTCAACTCCTTCTTGGTCAGCCCGCATAAACCATGATTTCATCACCAGATCACTCCAAGGCCCCTTTGATTTCTGCAATGTAGTCTCAACATCCAGAAGTTCATTATGGATAAAGCTGCCTTCCTGAATTCTTCTCGCTACCTCATCCGCTGTTCCTTTTGGAATTCTGGCTATACGTGATGAAAACTCTATATCGGTCACTCTGCCGCTAGGTATCAGCATTTCGATTTTATGTTTTTCTTCCGTATACAGAATCAGTCTGATGTTGTTCGTAACATTTTCCACTTCGATTTCTACTCTGTGCAGACTCCCATCATATGAATCAATGTGATAATGCAGAAACATATCAATAAATTCATAAATCGATTCTTCAAATTCGATATTCCGCTTTTGAGCCTCTTCTCTCAGCTTTTTGGGATAATCTGTAACATATACGTTTTCTTCCATGTTCATGTGCCTCTCTTTCAAAAGTATTTTTTATTTTCTTTCTCTGGAGCCTTCCTAAAATGGCTCTAAGTTATAAGTCTCTAAATTTTTTCTTTTTCCCATCAAAAATCTGTATTTTTATTTCCGTGTCCGCTCTCTTTCTCCTTTTTGTTTAACTCCACACTGGATTTCATCGGATACTCAAAAATGAGCGGCAGATCCCGCACTACAACCGGATAACAGCGATCATGAAAAATAACGGTTTCATTTTTCTTCAGATGCTGCAATCTCGAAACTGAAAGCAGCGGGCGGTCGAATTCATTCTGTCCCGCGAGTTTGCTGATATATTCCAGAAAACTGATTTCCCGTGTATGAAGATAAATAAGATTTCCGCAGTTGTCCATAATGGTTCTGCTTACGTTTTCATTGTATTTATCTTTCATCTGACTGTAGGACTGAATGACCAGATGAAAACGAATATTACGGCTTCTGGCTGCTGTCAGCATCGGCACAATGTCATCCAGCTTTGGCATATTGCAGAATTCTTCCAGAATAAAATTGACACGTACCGGAAGCTCTCCTTTGCATGCATCCGCCTGATCCAGCAGACTTTCATAACACTGCGAAATAAACAGCTCTGCCAGAAAATGATACGTTGTCTTTTCATCCGGCACCACCAGAAAAATGGCTGTCCTCTCCTTTCCAATTTTCTCCATGGAAAAGTAGTACCTGACATCATCTCCGTCAGCGCTTTCGATGCTTTGAATAATCCCGTCAACTGATCAAATGTCGAGGCAATACAGGTTTTTGTATTTTCTGCTGTTAAATTCATAAAACCGGCCAGATCCTGGTAAATATCAGAGTCCGTCGACAGTGCCAGAAAGCAATTCTGAAGCATACCACTCTGCATCTTTGCATGCCGCCAGTCCAGAATCGATTTTATCGAAAGCCTTTCTTCCATCATAAGAATCAGTTTGCTGATTCCTCGTGCAAGCTGTCCTGCCGTATCATTCCAGTAAGGATCTTTTCCCTTTTCTGTTCGTTCAAAAAATAGACTCTGTAAAATATCATTCAGATGGTTTTCGGCCTCCGCTCTTTTTCCACGCTTATACGCCTCCTGAACACGCTCAAACGGATTCCATCGATCTGGAGACTCCTGCGGTTTTCTCCAGTCCAGGACTACTTTTTGATATCCCTTCCGTTCCAGAAATCTTCCTGACTTGCGTACCAGTTCCCCCTTTGGATCCACAATCACCATAGATTCGCCCGCCATCGCACAGGAATAGATTAATGGAAGTACAAATTTCAGAGTCTTCTGAGATCCTGTATCACCAACGATGAGGTCATGGCTGTCACTGGGATCCGTATAACAGCGATCATTTTTTCGGAATAAAACAGGGCCTCCCCGAAATGTACCATTGGCGGATTTTAAATCAAACGCTGTTAAATCTTCCAGGAATTCTTGCTCATATCCCATTCTTGATTCTGTATAAACAAGGCCATCTTTCAACATATACCTGCTCCTCCTCATCCGATTTCTGCACGAAATCCAATCTCTTTTCTCGGCATCTCTTTTTCCGGTAATCCGGATACTGTTCTGATATCCTCCTCACCGATCTGTTTTTCTGTCTCTGGCTGCATCAGCTTATCCAGCTGAATTTGTCTGATCAACTGCAGAACCAGAGTTTCATTATCCAGCTGCATTTCATTTCGTGTTTCCAGTAACCCGGACAGCTTCTGCTTTGCTTCCTCCGTTACCGAATACCCACTCCGTTCCGCATCTTCACAGAACAATGTCATACATTCCTGAATCTTCATCGTCTCGCATTTTTGTCGGATCCAGAGTTGATTCTTGCTGAATTCGCCAAATAAAACCTCCTGATACTTTGCGTTCTTCTCCGTCGGCATAAGCATTAAAAAGCAGACCTCCCGATGTTCTCTGATAAAATGCAGAAACTGTTCCAGACAGGGATTGTACCCAAATTTGCTCCATTCCTCCGAACACTCTACAATCAGAATCCCCTGATACCGGTCATAGCAGTCCCGTGCAATACTGTAACTTTCCCGCAGATGATACATGAACTGTTCGGCCTTGCCTGCATTTTCATAATAGGGCATAAAAATCGAAAAACTCTTTACCGCCCCCTGGAACGGAATTACTTTATCCATTTCCATCATGGCAGTCAATTCCTTCGCATCTGCTTCCAGCTTACTGACCGATTCGCCCCATAAATAAAAGTTCGGGCAAGTTCCCGGTTCTATTTCGTTCATGATCTGAAATCCCTTTAATAACCTGCGATGTACCAATGCGTTTCCCTCCATCTTCTTTTCTTATCTATGAAAGGAATCTCTGCTTTTTCATTTTTCCCGAAAAAATAACCCCGGGATTCACCCCGGAGCCATTTTTTCACTGCTTCTTCAGTCTGCTTTTTCAATATAAATCTCAAAACTCTCAGACGGAATATCAGTCAACGTTCCTTTCAGGCAGGATCCACTTTCCTGCAGTGAAAGTTCCATCGTCGTTTTGTCGGCAAATTTCAGATATACCTTAAAATCTGCTGCATTTTTTCCCTCTGCTTCAAGCTGAAGCATCAGCTTATGGTTTTCTGCATCATATACAACATACGTGTTTTCATCATCCAGATCTTCCATGCGCAAAACTGTATTTCTGCTTTTTGCTGCCCCTCTGACTGCAGTCGCCAGAACAGGTTCAAACAGAAAAGCGTCCGCCTGATTCTGGATCTGCTCACCGATCAGAGAAATCTGATCTTGGATTCGTTCGCAGGTTACCCTGATTGCCGCAAGAAGTTTTCTTGCCGACTCAGCAGTTTCTTCTTCGCTGTATACAGGATTCAAAACCAAATCACAGTCTACACGGGTGGCTTCTGCCAACACCGCCATAATGCAATAACTCTCCATACATTCTTTACATGATCTGATATGTTCCATCTGCTGTTCTTCTTCCGCAGTCAGAGTCTCGTGATTACCGATTGCTTCTACCAGGTGATAGATCTGATCCTCTGTTAAATGCATCATTTTTTCCTTCCTCCTTTAAACAGATTGTACGTTTTATCGCTTTCAACAATATGATCCACTGCCCAATTCGCTAGACGTTTATCTTTCTTGATTTCCCGATGCGCCAATTCTGTCACCGTTTTATGCATGGATTCCGACCAGTCATCTATTCTTCTTTGGTCGTACACCTCGGTGTATACAACATCTTTTAAAAGCTTTCTTTCCGAATTAACGTATATCTCCAGATCCATTTGATTCCAGAAATTCTCCGACCATCGCAGCGAATCATACAGCCATTCCTGCATTTCTTCTTCCGACTGTTCGCCAAGGATCTCCATCGTTTTTTCCTGCATATGTTCAAACGCCCATGCGGCAGAAGCCCCCTTGGAATCAGGGATCGTCTCGATTCCATACATAATATGAAGAACATGCGGTAAAATACGTGCATAATATAAGGCCAGCGATCTTGGCGGCTCGGCTTTTGCGTTTGTCATTGCCTGACAATACCTCTGCAAATATATTCCAAAAATATTTCTTGATTCCTCTGCAAAAACTTCTGATTCTGCTCTGTTTTTCTTGTTTGGATCTGCTGCCAGCTCACCATATGTTCCATCACTGTCCGGTAAATTCGCATCAAGATAAACCACTTCCATATAACTTTTTTGATCTTCTTTTCCTTTTTTACCTTTTTTCTTTACCTCTCTCATCTTTTGTTCATATGAGTTTTTTTTCTTTGCAATATCCACTGCTTTATAAGTATAAATCCCGCCACAATATTGGCTGAACTCCTTATGAAGTTCCCCAGTTTCTCTTTGTTTCTTTATCCGGGTCCAAATCCCCTGTCTTGCTTCCTGCATCGCATCCTCATAATTTTCTTTATCACAACAGCCTTTCTCCCTCAACTCACTTTTTACTCTGTTTTTGTAAATAGAATCCAGTACTGTAATCATTTCTTCAAAATCGGCTTCCTCATTGGAAATGAAATACCGTTCATAGAGTTCCTGTGCTCTTTGAAACTTTTCAAGTCCAGGATTTTCATTCTCTTGTGATGGTACCTTATTTTTCTCTTGTTCCATAGTCTGTCTCCCTTTCTTTTTCCTAGTTTAATGACATTGACAGCAGACAAATCCTCCCCAAAATGCTTCTTTTCGAAAAGGTTTCCATCTGCCGTTTTTTTCTTCCAGTGATTCCATAAATTCCTGACTTTCCTCATCCAGAAGCTGATACGTATCACTTCGGAACCATCCCTGCATCCGCAGCTCCTCAATGGTTGCATCCCGCAGATAATCCTGCGCTTTTCGCAAAGCAGTCGGTGGTTCCTCTGCCCCATTTGCATAATAAGAATAAAATGCATCCATGAAAACAGCAGTAGCCAGATCATTTACACTCCACAGACTGGATATCACATACTTTACTCCTGCTGCGGAAAATGCGCTGACCATACCATGAAATCCTGTACTCAAAAACACTTCATTCATTCCGGACAGGCAGGAAGACAATACAACCAGCTTTGTCGAAGTCAGATCCATCCGGCTCACCTCATCCGCTGTCAGCAATCCATTTCCATAAACTGGATTTTCTACGCCTGTTCGATACCAGTTTTTGATTCCGGTAAACGCAAGCCAGGATGAATACAGGGAAATATCCTGATTTTCCATATCAAAATAGCCATGGGTTGCGATGTGAATATTTTTATATCCATGTGCAGATAAAACGACATTCTTTGTTGCTGCCGCCCCCGTATACATTCTTCCCCCGGTTCTGCTGCAGATTCTGTACGCTTCTACTTTTGAAAATGGAAGTTTTTCCACAGTATCCAGATCCATCTTTCTGTCACGTCCAGTTTCTTCTGTCTTTTCCCGTTCCAGCTCTGTTCTTCGCTCTCTTCTTCGCTCTCTTACTTCATATTCCGGGCTGCCAACAATCAACGTTTCCTTACTTCCAGAACTTTCCATCGTTTCAAAAAGGAAATCTCTTGCACATTCTATCTTAATGCAATTATGCCGATCTGCAATTCTTATTTTTTTCTCATCATACAGTAAATCAAATGGAACATTAATCAGTTCATCATCCGGTGCAAGATATACCGTCTCATATTCCTCAATCTCTGACAGGACAGGAGAAATCACCGCATGATAAAGCCGATACCGCAATGTCTCCAGCTCTTCAGTCTCTTCTATGGACGCCTCTCCCTGGGAAATACGCTGCATAATCCAAACAAAGTTTCTTGCATCTGTCGCAATCTCCATGCCGCCTGAAATGGTTATTCTACGCAGACTGCAGCAGCCTGATTTTTTCGTCGTTATGTAAACATCAAATACCGATGGAACCTCATTTCTGTCCTCAGACTGCATCTGTCCATACTGGTCCACTGTCAGAAAATACTCTACAATTGCCGTATCATCCGGAATGGCATTCTGTACTGTTTCCAGCGAAATCTTCATAAAATCGATATTTTCCGGAAAGCAGGCAGCAAATTCATTTTCCATGTTTCGCAGATCTTCCAGCTGTTTCTCATAATCCTTTTCTGCATTTCGAAGCATATTTTCCGATTCCAGTGCCGCAACCGCATTCTGTGCTTTCCGGATCCGCTCCAGAAGCTCTGGCTGAACCGTATTCTTTTGCATCATGCGGTTTCTTTCCCTGCCTGCAAGAGATGCCAATGCTTTGAAACGCAAAATCCATTCATATAATACTGCACTGTCCGTAAACTGTCTTCCCACGCATAACAGCCATGAAATGTCATCTGCACCGGTGCCAGAATCATGATTAACCTTGTGTCATTCAGATATTTTACGTATGGATGCCATACATTCGTTGCCTCATCCAGCGATCTTTCCAGATAGGAAAATCCTTCCGTATTTCTTCCATTTCTGCATAGAACGGTGCCATAACTCTGGTATATCGCTGCTTTCTGGAGCGGTTGAATTCCACGATTTTCCATCTTGTCGATCAGACTCCGAAAAGACGCATCAGCCTCTTCCTGCCCCAGATTCCATAACAGCAGCGCCTTGCCGTATTCCAGCATCGCAGTCTGCATCGCCGTAAGATCCAATATCTGACTCTCCTGCTCAATTCTTTGAAGCGTCCGGCAAAAATACTTCTGCTCCTCTTTCGTACCGCTTTCCTGCTGCATAAGATAGAGCATACAGATAATTGCAAATACAGCTTTTTCGCGCGTTATCGTTCCTGCATCCGCACTTAAAAGATCCGTACACGTCTCCACCAGAAGATCACTGAGATCTGCAAGTTCTTCTGAATCTGCCTGATCCATCATCTGCATCCGCAGCGCAACTGCCAGAGTATCCATCCGGTCAAGCGTCTCTTCCCTGATCGTCTGCTGCTCTTCTTCCTCCTCTGTCAGACGATACATCTCATCCAACAGCGGATATGCCTTTTCCTGATCATTCTGCACATAATAAATCAACAGCAGATTGCTCTGTATATCTATGGTAGAAAGCATACTTATCTCTTCGTCAGAGGCTTCTGCTTTCAGCGCCTGCTGAAAAGCCTCTTCTGCCTGCATATATTCTCCCACGTTCATATAAAATGCCCCCAGGAAGTTCCAGGCCATACGCATGCTGGCACACGTTTCCCCTGTATCTTTATATTTCCGGCAAAGCTGTATATACAGTTCCAGATACCGCCGATACGCATTCTGATTACTGCTGTGATCCGACATTCCCATTAACGCAATGCATAAGGTTTTCAGCTCAAAGATCTGCAGCTGTTCCGGATTCTCCTGATCTTCAAAGTCTCCCGATTCTATCCGGTCTACAAAATGCAATAAATCCGCTCTTCCTTCGCGTCCGTTTGTGCAAGAAAATTCGCAGATAGCCCGTCCCCGCCTTGCCAGCTCTGTGTAATAGTTTTCTTCTCCCAGACAGTTCTTTCGAATCTGAAAGCACTGCTCAAACACATGCATGGCATCTTCTGCACGTCCCAGATTCTGCAGACTGTCTCCATAAAACCAGTAAAAATCGCCGGCATATAAAGAAGTGTCGCCCGCAAAAAGCTGCTGTTCTGCATCGCCAATCCTGCAGATAGCTTCAGGACTATCTCCACCCATCTGTGAAATAGCCCGGAATATTACTTCTTTATGATTTTTATTCCCACGTTTTCGACTGTAAGTGCAAAGAGCCTCCAGCACTTTGACAGCTTCTCCGTTTTTTCCGATATTTTGCATATATGCGGCAGTACTCATGAACAGAAAAAACATTTCCTGAGGAATGCCGACAGCTGCTTTCCACGGTAAATTCCAGTTGTAATTCTGCTGTATCATTTCCCGGTCTTCTTCCAGGCAGATGGACTTTAACAGATCATATGCATCACTTCTTACCATTTCAGAGATCGTACTCTCATATTCAAAGCTTTGCACATGCGAAACCAGTTCTTCGATGTCTTCTTTTACCTGTTCAACCAGATCCCGGGATCCCTCGCGAATCAGTTCACATTCTGTTTTTATCCGAAGGGAAAACAGCGAAATAAGGACGATGTCTTCATCGTCCTCTTCGCTGGAAGTATCTTTTGCTGGTTCCTCATCTGATTCCTGTATCACCGCCGCAAGAGCTGCAATGAACCGGTTCAATTTTTTCTCTTTCTGAGCTTCAATACGCTCAGTGAGGGATTCGTATTCCTGTTGTGCTTTCATCAGCGTAACCTCCCTGTATTATAGAGACTTTTTGTTCTGACTGCGTTTTCTATCTTTTAAACAAAAGTCTCAGCTGTATATATCTGACTGCTCCGAGCAGAAACGTAATTAATCCGATAACATATCCGATGATCAGATATCCCACAAACAGAACCACTCCGATTGCAATATTACCGGAGAAAAAAGCTCCGATAGTTGTGAATCCAAACCAGTTTTTCAAAAAATTCCATCCCCATACGTAGGCTGCAATCACGATAATCCAGTCACCACTGCCTCCAAACAGCATCGCAAGCAGTCCAACAACAATGACCAGGGCTGTGAGTAAAATTCTAGGCTGAAGATACGTCAGCTGTTCTTCCGGGGTATTTCCAAATAATCTCTGAAACATATTTTTTCCTTTCTGAATCGTATTGGATTCTCTGCATTTTTCTGTTATTTTTCCGTCATCTTTTCATAGCTGCACACACCATCCCTTCTTCCATAGGCGCTCCGTGTCTTTCATTCCGTAAAGCTATCATTGCTTCATTATATAATTCTCTGTTAATATCATTTTCCCGACAAAAACTTTTAATTTATTGCTATTTAATTCAAAACAGAGATTTCTTCTATTGCTTCTATAATTTCCTGATAGTCGCAAAGTCCATTTCCTACATATCTTCCTTTTCACTGTCATATTGTGCATCCTGAAATATTTTTATTTTCTTTCTCTGTGTCATAAACCTCATTCAATTTTCTCTCGTATTCTTCTGATGACACCTCCTCATTTTCCCAGAAATACCGATAAACAGGCATACCATCGTCACCATATTCTACTTTTGAATTGTCTTCTGCTCCATATTCTCCACTATAAAGCAGGACAAAATTTCCATTTTCCAGGGTATATATTTTGTCATAGTATTCATCCATGTGTCCGCCGAAATCCCGGAACAGATTTGCTCCTTCAATATAACGGAAACCATAATTATACATTTTCTGCTCTACAATCTCCCCATTGAAATAGCTGAGTATTGCATCTCCACCTGCTGTGCTTCCGAAATTAATATATAACTCTGGAACTCCATCTCCGTTTAAATCAAGAAGTTTATAAATCTCCCTGTGTGTTCCTTTTTCCGGATCTTCTATTTGCGTATTGGTTTCGATATAATTTAAATATGCACTTTTCCAGGAATCTTCCTGGGCTGTTTTTTCACCCGTTAAATTCTCTAACGCTTCGGCTATACCTTCTCCCTCTGGCCAGTTATTGAGATACCAATCCTTTAAATTGCCATCCTCATCAGCATCAAGCTCAACGTAATAAGGTTCTTCCTCTATCAGAGTAAGATAGGAATGGCCTGACTCAGATTCAGCATATATTACCCATCCATTCTCCGTTAAAGCCTGATCCGCTTCCGTCATGCTGTCTCCAAGGGCTGTTCCATATAACTTTACGTAAGACGCTCCCTCATTCTTCATGCTAAAAAGGCCATTTTTCCACTCTACATAGAAGTCATCGACCATATAGATTCCGAATCCGGGAATTGCCAATAGTCCACCGGCTGCATCGCCAACAGCTCTTTCAGCTGATCATACGATTCTAAGTAATCACTGATTTCGATCGTATCGTGTATCTCATCTACATGGAATATATTATTTATCGCGTCATAGCACTTAACCAGCACTTCTATCTGACTGTCATACCATTCATCTGTTTTCATACCATTCCCGCTAAAATACTCTTTCAGCCATCGAAAAGAAGACACTCCCTCTGCATCCTTCATAAGTAACTGATGCACAAGATATTCTCCACGTGCATGGTTCACGATCAGGCTCTTATAATAGTAGCATTTTTCGTTTAACGCATTGATTTTATCTGTTGTTGTATCAGTTGGCACCTCTACCGCTTCACTTGCTTTCAGTAATGCATCTGAAATATCTGCAACAACTTTCATTTCCTGATAGCGATTATATGTATTATTCGTTCCAGCTGCTAAATTTCCAAGACAAAGCATCCCATTAAAAGCCAATTTCACATCTGAGAATGTCTCTGTAATTTCAATTGCTTTATCCGTAAAAAATTTAACAGTATTATCTGTATTGTATAGCTCAGATTGTTTTAACAGATCAACGCCTAAATTATCATAGAAAGCGTCAGCTCCAAATTCTCCCCATTCTCCATTTACGTCTGCCAAATACTCTACTCTTTTAGCAAGCAAATTATTACCCGCTTTTTTTAAATCCTCAGCCACTTCTTTTAATTCTGAATTCTCGCTGTATGAAACAATTGCATCCAGAAACATTGTTGATTCTGCATAATCCTGGAATATGATTTCATAATATTTAGCAAGTTCTTTGGTATCAGCAATGACTGTTCTGCTATCTAATGCTGCTCCCGCTATCTCATTAACAGAATCGACAATTTCTGTCTTTCCAATTATCTCGCCGATAGAATCAATAATTCCCGTGTCTCCGATTATCTCATGTGCAATATCCAACGCATCCAAAGCCAGATCTTGTATATCGTTAACATTATCAAATCTACTCTGGTTGGAAACCTGTTCAACAATTTCTCCTGTCTGCATACTGATTAAACAACTAAGTATTTCGGCATATCTTTGTTCGTCCGGGTATTCATCAATCATTTTCGAAGAAATATCCAACGCCCACGAGAATGTATGATCCTCATTCATTTTATGCATCATCTTCCAATAAGCAATTCCCTCATCCGAACATAAACATTTTTCAAATAACGATTCATTTTCTGTATAGTTTTGAGCAATGCTTTCCATTTGGCTTTCACTGTAATAAACTTCTTCATCCGACGCCTTAACATTCTGCAGCGTCATTCCTGCTGTCATACTGATGATCAACATTGCAACCAGTATTCTCTTCATACCCTTTACTCCTCCGCCAGTGCGTTGATTGCGTCTGTAAGTTCTTTTTCAAGTAACTGGTTAATGGCCTCTTCCTTATAAATTACTGTTTCTCCATTCTCAACAGCAACCCTGGCCGTAATCTCAGCTTTACAGGTTTTAAATTTCTTTTGCTGTAAAGCTTCCTGAACAAATTTTCCGGATTCTCCGATTCATTCGCTTCCAGATATAAGCTCTTGTAATCCGGAAATTCTACGCTTAACTGCACGGTTCCCTCCGTTTCCGTATCCATTTCGGTTTCACCGGTTTTTATTGTGATGCATTCTTCATTGAGTTCCCGTAAATCCTTCGGTGCTGATTCACTCACTGTTTCTGTATTGTTTTCGCTTTTTCCGCATCCCCAAAGCAGAGTTGTACATAACAGCATTATAAAAATATGTTTTATCTTTTTCACCATCTCTCACTGCTCCTTTTCATTTCTATTCTTCTTACTATCTATATCTAGAGAAAACAAATTTTCCCAACAAAAAATTTTTATTTCATATGCTCCGTTTACTCATAACTAGAAAATATTTTAAACTTATCTTCTACGATATCGTAGTTTTTTCCTTCTCGTACCGGTAAACATTTTCCCAGTCATCCTCTACATAAAGATCCGATCCGTCGACCCAGCCATTCGTCCGTCATTTAATATCTCATTTGTTAAATTATTCTTCTCAGAAAAAGATGATATTTTTTCATTCGTTAAATAATACTTTTTTCCATTATAATTTACACTTGCCGGAAGCATACAATCCATATATATGTTTCCGCAGAATTTGTAAACATCATTATTTACATGAACATATTGTCTGAGCGCATCCAATTCAATATACATTTCGTATTCGCTTTGCAATAATGCGCAAGACTCAATTTTATTTCTTCGAATCAGAACTCCGCTGCCTTGCTGGGAAATAAAATTGTTTGAAATACAATTACGTAGCATATTTATTGAAAAATATATGTCTCCCTTATAAACAACTACAGATAACTCATTATTTATTTTTTCTCCATTAATAAATACATCTTTCGTATAGGAAAGCAATTCACTATTCCTACACTGTAACATATCTTCCCCCTGACTGTATATTTTATAGTTTCTTCCTATATCAATACCAATACAAATCGCTAAAAGAGTCAAAAGTATAAGAAAAATATATATCCTGCGAGACTTCAATAGATATCCTCCTATATCACAAGGCTGCCATTTGTTTCAAAAATGGCAGCCTATGAATACGCGCTCCTCCTTATTTCCAATCAATCCCTGCCTAAAAAAGAGCTATACCTCATACAATTCCTGTTTATTCCTCGCTTATATCAAGTTCTTTTTTAAAATCACTATCCGCTCCAGAATCAACAACTGCCTTATTCTCACCAAACTGTTCCTTATCGATATCCAAAGCTGTTTCACTTACACCGGATACGTCATCACTGAAAATCATTGACGGATTAGATTTACTTCCCATCGTATTAATTGTCTGAACCGTATCACCCTCAATTTCAAAAACGTTCCAGATATTTCCGGCAACATTAATTGGAACATTGTATGTCGCAAGCAATGTATTTCCGCAATACAGTTTTACTTTCGCTCCAGACATTGACAGTTCTGTTGAGGAAGCATTACTGCGGTTTGAATAATCATGTACCGCATATTTATATATGCCATCCTGCGTTTTTTTCAACGTAATTGTTTCAGGTCCATAACTTGAAGTATCATCCAAATCCAATGTTGCAACTGTCTCTCCATTGTCGAAAGCACTCATATCACTGTAGTAGACATGGAATCGTTCGCCTGTAGACAGTGGGCCGGAAAGATGCGAATCCAGATCGCTCGGTGTACTTGACCACGTCAAAACAATACGATATTCATCGTCTGAGAGAACAGGTGTGATTACCCCATCCTGATCTGCATTATCCATATTGGTACAAATCACATTCGCATATCCCGTAATGTATCCTTCTTTGCTAAATTCTGCTGTATAGCATCCTTCCAGCACTTCAAGGGAATACTGCCCATTGTCGTCTGTTACAGTCACAGCATCTGCATCCGTCTCAACCACAGTTGCAAGTGTTCCATTCTTGTTGTCCCAGCCTGGTCGAAGCCGAACAGTGACATCTGAAATTGCAGAACCTGTAAGTGCACTGCGTACCGTGCCATGAATGTAATTGCTTACTTCCGCACCAGAATCACCCCAGAGAATTACATTATCCAAATATGTAATCTGATTATTCGTTACCGTTACATCACAAATAGCAAATGGTAAATATCCCTCTTTATAAATATTAATATAATATTGTCCATCTTCCAGAACCAACTCATAATTACCGTCAGAATCAGATTTAGTTGCTGATGCATATTCAGAAAGATTTCCATCATAATCAGAGATTCTGTATGCAGATACATTCACATCATTCAGCTCAACCACCTGGTGGTCATCATCATATCCTCTGACATTGCCCATAACAATACCTGTCGATGGATTAACAGGAGAAATCGCTTCGCCTTGTGTATTCAAAGCTAACTCTACTGCTGCGCCGGCATTAACCATTCGGTATGTTAATAATTCTTTATGCGCAATATCTGTCGAAGTATCTTTTGAATTATGATCCGTTACCGTAGTTGTTGCAGTTCCAACAATAATATTCTTTACCTGTGTACCGGATAAACTCGGATTCACAGAAAAACACATTGTTGCAATACCAGACACATGCGGAGTAGCCATTGAAGTTCCGGTTTTATTTCCATATTTATTTTTAGGAAGTGTACTATATATATCTGTTCCTGGTGCTACAACATCAATCCTTTCACCATAGTTGCTCCCTCGTGCAAAGAAAAATCCATCAAATACTCGTTCACCAAACCATCCAAAAAGACCATTTTTATGACTCCCATTGGATCCAATATTTCCAACAACAATGATTCTGTCTTTGACCTCCGGAATGGTTATCCAACAAAAGAGACCACTATTTATTGCATTTGTTGTCTCGTACAACTGTGTACTTTCATTCTTTATGGAATTTCCGGCTGATTGAACAATAACAAAATCATAGCCCTTATGAAGCATTTTATCCAAGAAACTGCCCAAAATGTTCCCCTGCTCCATACTGACATCCGCATCAGGCTTTGTCAAACCCATACTAACATTTATTACTTTACAGTTTGATGTAATTAACTTTGCAAGTGCATATTTCCATTCCATATATCCTGTAAGGTTCTTATTTGAATCAGTTATTACTGAATCCGACTGTTCCCCCAATATAGAATATCCGTAAAGAGTAACCTTAGGTGCAACTCCTGCAATTCCAATCGTATTATTATAACCCGCTGCTAATATTCCAGCTACATGTGTACCATGTGTACGATTTTTTTCATCCTTTTCAGAATAAATAGATTCAGGATTATTCCATACTTTAGTATACACTAAATCCTCCTGATTCGTATCAAACATCGTATCAATAATACCAACTTTCACATAGGACATTTCATCATAATGTTCCCATGCCTCCATAGCATTGATTGCTTCAACACCCCAGTTAGTTCCCTCCGGATAATCAGACTCCACTCTTCCGAAGCCCACTTAGAATCATTTGGAATTGCATCAAATTCTATTTCATCTACGTAATGGATCGTTATGTCATCAACAGCATTGTTTGCCTTTAATTGCTCGACTATTTCGTTCAATTCAGAAACTGTCTTAGCCTCAGAAATTTCAATTTGATAGTCGTTTGTAATTTCAATACATCCAACAATAACCCCATTGATTTCACTGACAATTTTTTCAATTTCTTCCCTTGCTGTTCCTTCCCGAGCTGTAAGTAAAATTTCATTGTCAACAAAATAATCGCCAGTTGCTTCATCCGAAACAATGTGATCATCAGAAGGCTTTCTGAAAGAAATTTCACCTGCATCCGTGGGTTCTTCTTCCGATTTCATATCTCTATCGTATTTTACAATAGCTTTAATTTCCAGTTCATTATTGTCAACAAGAATGTTTTCCGAAATTGAAATCGATTCATTCTCTACCTCTGCTGCTTCTGCGGAAGTAGAAAATCCCATTGATGTCGTTCCCAGCATCGTTAAACATAAAAACAACGATAAGAATTTTTTACCATTCTTTTTCTTCTTCAAAATCAGCACAACGATACCACTGCCTGCAAGCAACAGTAAAACAACCCAAACCGCAATATTGGTATTATCCCCCGTTGTCGGAGTAAGACTTGTCTTATCAGCTGCTTTTTCCGTCGTATCTTTATTTTCCGTTGTATTGTTTTTATTTCCACTTTCTACATCGGATTTTTTCTCCTTATCGGTGCCGCCACCTGTCGTGGTATTACCCTTATTCTCTCCGATATTTCCAGTGTTACCCGAATTGTCTCCTGTATCTGGTTTTTCTGTATTCTCTTTATTGTCATCTCCTGTATTTGGCTTGTCCTCACCGGCATCAGACTCTTCTGCCACATAGGTGACGGTCATACTTACCGTCTCACCCGCACCTAAAGACTCCACCTGTTTGGCTGCCTCCGAGCCATCCGCCAGCTTATACCCATCAGGATCAGATTCTCCAACGACACATTGCTGACTGCAGTGTCGTTTGTGTTCGTCACCGTCAACGTTGCTGCAATTTCTTCACCCTTACTATACTCCTCTTTGTCCGTAGTCAGAGTGACTTCGAATCCATCCTGAGAATCCGATGCTGCCAGGCAGGTACTGCCATCATCGTAATGCACAGCAACACAGTCAGGAAAAGAGCTCCACATTTCTTCCATACCTTCATAATCTTCCTCCTTTAATTTTTTATAAATCCAAGCCACATTAAAATCGCCTGGGTTTATTCTGGGTAGTTGATATGTAATTTTTTTGCCTCTAATATAGCATCCTTATTGCACTTTAAGTTGACATATATTCTTTTTCTAAGATATTAACTCTGAATTTAAATAGCGTGATACAAAAACTCCATAACTTCTGCAATATCATCAACCGATTTTATTGCACTCAAATCATACCTTATTGTACTGGAGAGATCTATTCCCATGTCAGCCCATGGATATTCATTTGGTGCAAACAGGACAAGCCGTCTACCCGTTTTATCAAGTGTTGTTACCTCTTTACTGAAGTCTTCTGTATTGCCTTCCCACACATTATATAATTCATAGATATCTTTTGGCATGTTTTCTGGATATATAGTTGGCTTGTATCCCTTTCTCGCTGCTTCTGCAGTAAGCTTGTCATAATCCTCAAAAGGATGTGCTGCTGCATCCGTAAAGAGGATAATAATATGACGTTTCTTTTCGCCCTTCTGAACAAAATCTGATTTCATTGCCATAGCAAGTGCTTCTAGCCCTGACTCAGGATCATCTCCGCCTCCATCTGCGTAAATTTCATTTAAGTATTCTTTTAAGTCCATTTTCTCATTTGGCATTGTAAAAAATTTTGACTCATTATACGCATGATTTCCATCATAATAAAAATCACGAAAAGAGATTACTTTAACACGCAGATTTTCAACTCGCCTCTTCATAGATTCATTTTCTCAAAAAATTCATCTAGAAAAGATATTGCTGCTGTTTGAATAATATCAATCATTCGTTCCATGCTTTTAGTTACATCAATAACAAATACAATATCTACATTGGTTTCAATTTCCGCGAGCATTTTTGGAAACAAACTGTCCATATCAGAATTCTCCTTCACTTTGATAAATATATATCATAGCTCTTCCTATTTTCCCAACGTTATTGATAGTATAAAATATCTTGTGTAGACGATATTCTGAAAATCGAGCTGACGACTGTTTGTGGCTACATATGCTGTTTTTATAAAAAATTTCAAAGAAATTTTCTAAATTAGCTTTCATTAATCAATACATTTCCAACTTCAGTGGTATATATTATATTTCCAACACATAATTGTTACCAATCCACAACATAGCCGATAACACGTGCAATCCATTTTTTCAACGTTTTTATGGTTAATTCATTATAGAACGTATAATCAGTATCCACTCTTATTGTATTATCTAACTCCAGCCCAATTTCATCCCAAGGAGTTTTATTCGGTGTAAATAGAATAAGTATTTTCTGCGCTCTGTTTGATGCACACCATTGATTTACCAGTAATTCCCTCAATTTTTCATATTCTTCGTCTGATTCCCAATACACACCAGAATTAGAAAGCACTACAATTATATGGTAGATCTTATTTCCAACATCACAAAAATTAGAATTCATTGCCTTCAATAGTGCTTGGATCGGCACACAGTCTGCTTTACCAGTTCCTTCTGTACTTATTTTACTTAAGCATTCACGCAGCTCTGTCTCTTCGCCAGGAACTGTATAAAACTGTGATGAACTAATTTTTCGTTTCAAAGTGCCATTAAACCACACTAATTTATATCGAATTTTTTTTATATTTTCTCTATCTCTTAACCCAAGATAATTAAGAAAACCATCCACTGAAAAATCCAAATTTTTTATGTCATCAACAACACGTGACATGTTTTCAGACGTTTCAATAACAATGACAATATCTACATTTTTAACATAAGGTCCATCTCCGACAGAGCCAAGCAAATCCATTATTTCTGAAGAATTCATCGTCCCCCTCCTTAGTTACATCAATGTCAAGAAAAAAGCTCCCTTTCCTACGTAATTGATATTTACTATTCTATTAATCGTAAGAAATAACGATTTCCCGACAGTTAATCATCAATATTTCTGCGAATCATGACCTTATGAAACCTTTCAAAATTTATCTTGCTGCCAAATACAGCAAATTCTATCTCATTGAATTCACTATCAAGTCGGCGCAACGCTTATCAAACAATTTTGCCATGAGTTTTGGATCGTTGCTAAACGATCCACAGCCCCATATTTCCCCCACCACCTAGATTAACTGAATTCGCGAAATTTAACACAGCAACTTCACCCATCGAAGAATGCCTACTCATATCTAATGCAGAAGACAATCTGTCTTTGTTCGTTACCTGTTATTAGCTATCTTTAGTATCTCCTTAAAAATTCCAACCCTGTTCATCATTCCCCTTCGTTCACTGCTATGCCAATATTAACTTCCAAAAATAGCGCACCAATATCCTTCAATTAACGTATCAAATACATTCTGATATGGGTAACCTATTTCCGAATTATAATCATAATCTGCGGACTCGACTCGTATCACATGTTCACATTCTATTTCCATATCCACCCATGGATAAACGCTTGATGTCACAAGAAAAAGCCATCCTCTTCCGTCTTGATTCCACGTTTCCCACTCCTTATATAAATCCCCTAAGCAATGTGGTATCTGTTCTGGATAATTTACCGGAGCACAACAGTTATGATGCTTCCCCGCTAAAACCAACTTATCATAGTCTTCTAGCGGATGTGCCGGTGCATTCGTAAATAATGTAATAATGCGCCTATAGAGTTCGTGTTTCTCACAACCAGCATGCATAGCAAGCCACAATGCTTCCAAACCCGATTCTGGGACATCGCCCCCACCAGCTGCTCGGAGTGAATTAATAAACTCGAATACTTGATCCCTATCATTTGGAATTTCAAAAGACTCCGATTCACCTGCCGCGTACTTACCATCAAAATAGTAATCACGAAAATATATAATTTTAAGATAGATTCTCGATTGCCTGCCATATTGTCTCATGCACTGACTAATCATGGAATCTGTTTGAATAATTAAATCCTGCCAGAATTTAATATTATTAATAAAAGGTGAGTCCATGGTAGCATCAACGACCATAACCATATCGATATAATAAATGCTCTCCAGATTCTTCAAATTCAATAAAGCCTCTTGCATTTCCATGCTATTCCATATCCTCCTTCAAGCTGACCACACTCTTACATTTTTTATGTAGTGTCTTCATTTTTGCTCTCCTCACAACCTGTTATATCTTCTGAAGAATTCGTTTTACATACGGATTACAATTTTTGATTTTCTCCATTGTTGTCACAGCACCATGCCCTGGTAAAACTATTAAAGAATCCGAAAGTTTCAAAACCTTTTCCAAAGAAAAAAACATATCATTCACATTACCCCCTATAAAATCAGTTCTTCCAATAGAATCATTCGTAAGCAGATCTCCTGAAATAAGATATTTATTGGTAATAATACATACTGATCCCGGTGAATGTCCCGGTGTAGGTATCACTTTGAACTGCATTGAGTCAATTACTACCATCGAATATTCTTCCCAATAGCGTTTATGGCAACTATGCCCCATTGCTTTTTAAATGGGAAGTCTTCATACATCATTTCCAATTTTGACATATAGATAACCGGAACTGTCTCAATTGCAGCGCACATATCATCGATACCTGATACATGATCTGCATGTGAATGGTGATAAAAATGCTCTTCAACTTTAAACCAAACTTTTGAATATCCATTGCTATTTTTCTCCCAGCAAATCCTGGATCAATACATACTGCATTCTTAGTAAACTCATCCCAGACCAGATAACAATTTGTTCCATGACAGGAATTTGTTTGTAATTCACTTTCATCTCCCCTACTACAAAGCCCCCCTTGGATTAATAAAATCAAATCTAAAGATGTATATCTATATGCATAACACATCTTCTGCTCTGATTTCTGGAAGATCCTGTCTCATCAATTATTCTAGGGTTTGACAACGCCTAAATGGATCAATTCCTTTTACTCTTTAAAGTATACAAGAACTCCTATTTTTTCAAATGTAGGGATCCGTAATCTTCCAAAAATTTATCTCTTATTACCCTGGCCGCTTCTTCATCTGAGGTCTTAAAATGTCTATGTTCAGGTTCTGACAACCATCTTTCAAATTCCTGCTTATCTCTAAAAGCGTTTTTATTTTGCTCCCATTCAGCCCGCCGATAATCCTGCACACAGTCTTCTCTTGTCCAGTATCCTACATAATGCCACTCATTTTTATAGTATTCGTACCATTCAATCCGAACCATAGTATTATTCACTATCACATGTTTAACCATAACATATGGTTTCGTAGCTTCCTGGAAACATCTGATTTCCCATGGTCCCTCAAAAGGATTCGGATCAATTTCTTCAAGCTCTGGAAACTGTTTCCATAATTGTTCAAATGCCTTGCTCCTGTAACGTGTCTCATTAATTATTTTCATAAATTCAAACATGATTTATTACCTCGTTTTCGTATGATTTTTCCTCAACTATTATCTAGGCAACTATCTATTGAAAAACTTTCTCCTACTGCAAAGACACCCCTGGATTGGTAAAATCAAATCCAGGGATGTACACATAACATATCTTCTGCTAATTTGTAGGAAGCCCCGATTTATCAATTATTATGGGGCTTAACAGCTCCTGAATGGAGCATCAGTTTCTTATTTATAATAAAAACAACCGTTTCTATCGCTCGGATTATTATATCCGCCGTAAGAACCACGGCAATATACTCTACCGTAGCGATCCGTGTCATTCCAATCTGCATAGACACAATCAGAACAGTTGCCTTCAAAAGTTCCTTCTGGAATCTCAATAATCTGGGTGTTCTTCATTTCTTCTTTCATCGTATTATCTCCTTTACAAAAACTATTTTTCAAAATCCGCCACACACATGACTGGATCTTCAGCAACGACCAAATTGCTTCCATCTAAACAGCAGCGATATGATATGATTTTTTTATCCGGCAAAACAATAATCGGAAAGAACAACTCTTTCTTGGATTGTGGCATTGCCTCCAATATCTTTTTAATATATATTTCATCTCCTTTTGACAGTGATGACACCCCGTAGAAATGAGTATGAAACAGTCCATAAAATTCAATTCCACTTTCACTCCATTCCACAAGACAACTATTAAGCATTGTAACATTTGGCGTATAATGGCATCTTCTAAAATCATCATCTTTTCCATCATCAAACACAACCTTTGTAACAGTGCCGTCCTGCCCACCTAACATCCCGCCTGTCTCCGGCATATGAGTTGGAACATTATCGAGTATTTTTTTATAAACAGATTTGACCATTTTCATTTCTATATCATCTCCAAAGAACCATTCTCATAACTAATAGGTTAACGAAAAATGCGCAGTTCCACCCATACTATTAACTGAAAGCAAAACTGAACGGTATACAAAATGTCCTCTATTTACCGCAAGTTCGAAAAGCCTTTTTATATTCTGCATATTAATAATAACCTGACTATCGTTTCCGATGAATCGAAAACTTATATTAGTTTTTCTCTGCCGCAATCCAACAGTTATAACAGATATGCACTCTTGCTCATTTATACAGCAGCACTTATTTTTCTTATAAAACTCTTTCGTACTGTCTGATGCAACCGGAATACTTGGATCATTCCATTGATGATCTTTTCGCACAAGGCTATCATCAAGGAAGAAATAGTCAAAGGTATCGATTTCTTTTTCCTTGGTACAAATATCCCATGTCACATCCAAATGATAATATTTTCTATCTAGCTCAACAATATTCCATGCATGCGCACCAAATGTGCCATCAAGACTGCTATATCCTGTGACTATCCCACAGGGTATCCCTAAACGATTAAGCACATTGGCAAACGCTAGTGCAAACCCTTCGCAGACTGACTTCTGTACATGAAAACACTAATTGCGCTATGATACCTCAAATCAGATTCAAGATTGTAAGCATATTCAAAATTCTTAACAAAATACGCGTAGACACTTTTAACAGCATCATAAACGCTTTTTTCTTTCCGAGCCATACTCATTATTTCAGTAATTTCTGGTATTACCTGTATATCTATCGCAATCCGCCCGTTTTCGAACTCATCACACATCTCAAATTCAATTCTGCTGCCCAACGCCACTACGCATACGTATTTGATTTTGATTGTACATGTAACCCGACTTCGATTCGCTTAATACTTTTTTGTATAAGGTCAACACTTTTTCCGAGTCAATAGCAGGAAGTTCCGCATGGACATCATAATTTTGAATCGCAATCCATATATTTTTATATGCCTGTAATTCAATATCAGAAAAGGAATATATACTCATACCGAACACTCCATTTTTACTGAGAATGTTTGCGGTCACCCTCCAATGCGTCGATGGTGCCAGTTACCTCTCCAACATTCCCACAATGATCGCATGTAAACTGTCCGTTTCCAGAATAACATGTCCGCTTGTGGCATTTGCCGCAACGGACAAACATTCTATTGCCACAATAAGGACACTTGTACTGCGGACCTGTTCTCGAATTAGAAATATCTATCTTTGCTATTCCACTTACCGACGAACCAACGCCATCTGAAGGAACCTCTTTCAATCCATATGAAAGAACCCAAACCTCATCATATGCGTAATCATATCTTGCATAATAAGTCTTATGTGCAGATACACAATTTACCGGTAATATAACTGCCTCATTTCTAGCCATTTATCAACCCACCTTTAAAACAACTGAAAATACCAGGAAAATTATTCCCATCAAAAAACAAGAAGATCTTAATTTTCCCATTGTTGTCATTGCTTCTGAATCCTTGTTTGTTATTGTCATAACAATACTAAGTGCAATATTTACAACTGCAAAAACAATCCAAATACATCCAAATCTTGAACAAACCTTTGACAACGCAGCATAACCCTTAAGGCATTCCTTTTTGGATAAGCCAGATACACAGAACCAATAAACCAAAACAAACACCACGCTTGAAACTTTGCAAGTTTTCAACTGTGCACTGCAAGAAGTATACACCTGTCCGCTGGATATATTTTTATTGCTCATCAATATGCCAGCATAAAAAACAAGTGTCACTACTATTGCGATAATTGATGTAACATAAATCATTACTGAAAAAAAACTAATCATTTTGTCCTCCCGATCTTCCTGGCTATATAATCTACTAATTGATTTATATTTTTAGCTGCCTGCCTCCAAAACAGCTTACAATTATTCTTGAAGTTTCCAAATCCATTGGCGACATTATTCTTTGAAATAGCAAGATTTTTCGTTCTGTTTTCATATCCGCCTTTAAAGTTACTTCCAATCTGCTTAAACATCCCTGATGTACTCTTCATAGCTTCTTTTTTATTTTCCATAAGCAGTCCCAAATGGGCCAGCACGGAATGATCTTTGCTTTTTGTTGTGAAGCTTACATTTCGTACAATATTATTCTTGTATTCTAATGTATTTTCCCTTAAATGTTCCGAAACATTTTCAGTAACATCTGTCACATTATCTACAACAGAAATATTCTTAATATTAGTGCCAATATACTTTAGTGTAATATTTCCTTGGCAGACATTAAGCCCTGCAATCGCAACAGCTAAAATCATAGCAACAATACAAGCAGCTGCAATTCCTTTTATTCCCTTAGCAAAGGCATCGATTGAATGTTCGATCTTTTCCTGTTGCTTTATTGCTTCCTGACGAAGCTGCTCCAATCTTCTTTGGCGTGCTTGTTCTTTGTGATATTTTTCAAGTTCCTGTTTTGCTTGATTCAACTGATGCTCAGAGGCCGGTTCTCCACAGCATAGGCATTCAGTCGGTTGTGATTCGTCATTATATTCGTTCTCATATCCACAAGATTCACAAACCCAGTTCAAACAAATTTACTCCTTTCTCCGAGTATGGTGTTATATAGCATTATTCCTGACCATTAACGCCATAGCCATATACATCTTTTGCTTTTCCACCGCCACCACCGCTGCTGACAGTGCGAAATACACCCGATTCTCCACAATGTGCACATACAACCTCTCGTCCATCATGATCATCCCCATCATAGCAAGTACTTTTGCCACAATTCCAACACTTAAACGTGTACTTCTGACCACAATGCGGACATTTATACTGAGGACCTGTTCTAACCGAGTCCAACTTCACAGCAACAGCATTGCCTGCGCCGCCAGAAGAACGCGGTAACTCTTTTTTTCCATATGTTAAAACCCACTTTCCGTCAAAAGCTTTATAATACATCATGTAAAAATCCCGTGATGTTTTCCCGCATTTAGCAGGATACAGACTGCATCTGTAATTGCCATTTTTTTCATCCTCCTTCAATAATTCCGGGGGAAACGTTTAAACGTTTCCCTCGGAATAGTTTCGTAGTTATTCAGTTCTTAACATAGCCAAGTTTTGCAGCAAGATTAAGATCCATGATCTGTTCTCTGCCATTTTCAAAAGTAAGAACAACTTTACGAGGATTTTTTTCATGGATTCTTGCACGCTTGACACCATTTCCAACTGTCAGTCCAGATGAACCCACCTTTTCTTGTTCTTCATCTAACTTTTGCTGATATTCTTCTGAGACTTTTCTCCGTCGTTCTTCTTCCTCTGTCTTTTGACGCTCAATTTCAAGCTGCCTTTGATGCTCTTCCGCCTCTCGCTTCTTCTGCTCTTCTTCAACATTTTTCTTGCCCATTTCAGGTTTTAAAATCTGAAGTAATCTCTTATGGACCTCAGCCATAGCAGGACGTTTAGAAGGTTCACACTCAAGCATATCAGAAATCAGGGCTCTGAACTCTGGTTCAATTTCTGAAGCAATCTGTGGAGTCTTTCCTGTATTAAACTCTTGCCAAGGCTGTGCTTTCGTGCAGATAGGTGGCTTGCCACCCTTCGCACAATACTGATGGAATACAATTCCCAATGAGAATACGTCAGCCTTACAAGAAATATATTTTTTGTATGGATTCGGTGAAACACCCGATGCTGCAGCCTTTGAATAAAGTGCAACTTCAGGACTCCACCAAAAGTCTTTAGACATAATCGTTTCCGGAGGATCATTTTCAAAGAAAGAATCTGAAAAATCAATCAGTTTAGTTACCAGGTTCTTGCTTCCAGCCACTCTTGAAATGAGAATATTTCTTGGATCCAAATCACCATGAACAATCCCTTTTTTATGTAAATCAGCAAGACTCATGGCAACTGTTAACATAACTCTTGCTTTATCTTCCTTAGACTCTTTATAGATTTCATCATAGGGAATACTCGTAACATCAATCAAGTTTGCTACTTCATAATAGCAAGGGCCTTCTCTGAAATATTCGATTGGTTTTACAGTAGTTCCTGTTCCAGAGCCCGGAATCGCACGAATAATCTCCTGACGGCGTCTGTACCAATCATTACAGATATCAATCTTTTGCTGTTTAAATGCTCCCTTAAAATTATCTGAATCTGGGTAGCGAGGAAAGGCTAATCTCTTATGATTACTTCCTATTAGGAACACTGTAAATACAAGGCTTTTCGGAGCCTACAAACCAGAAAAATAATATTTGATCTATCACATTACGCAAAAAGCCGTCCGGCATGAAAAACGGGCGGCTTTTTTGCGTGGATAGACGGAAAGGAGGCACAAAAATAACTACAAAATTTTAGCGTTCAAATTTGTGCAACTTTAACGAAAAGGAGGATCGTAAATGGCCGATGAAAAATTGAATACTGGCCCTGCGGA
>ENA-OQCX01000186-OQCX01000186.1-human-gut-metagenome-genome-assembly--contig:-NODE-186-length-33059-cov-7.152921_pt1 | contig 33059 bp, 34 predicted proteins | sample MGYA00242762_ERZ504587 | MGnify/ENA primary metagenome ERZ504587 (study PRJEB26092, sample SAMD00036337) | human gut metagenome | host: Homo sapiens | study: EMG produced TPA metagenomics assembly of...
TTCCAGTGAGGTACAGTCGGCAGTCAGTCCGCTGGTCAAAGCGGAAGAACGCGCGGACCGAGGTCGCGACCGATAACGGTGGCGCCCATCAGGCAGATTTGCGGCTTTTCTTCTTTGAACAAATTGATGAGGATAGAGGAGTGGGAAGGGAAGTATAGGGGAACAAGCCCGGAGCGTCGAATACGTGGAGTTTGTCTACTCCGAAGGGCAATACCTGCTTTTCAATGCCTACCAGATTATTGCCGGCAGCAACTGCCTCCAGTTGACAGCCCAACTGATTGGCTAATTTACGACCTTTGGTCAAGAGTTCGACTGACGTCGGCAACTGTTGTGCCTTCTATCTCTAAATATACAAATACATTATTCATAATCTTATCCTATCGTATGGTTAGCTAACAGTTCAACAATCAAATCTTCTACATCCTGGTCGCTGCCCGTCAGCGTCTTGCTTTCTTTGGCCTGGAATGAAATGTTCTGAATGGTCTTCACCTTTGTGGGCGAGCCGCTCAGACCGCATTGTGCAAGGTCGCCGTTCACGTCGGCAACGCTCCATTCCGTGATGTTCAGATAGGGATATTTCTCGTAGAGGTCGGCGTAGGCAAGCCCAGCGCCTTCCTTGGTGATGGCAGCTTTTTCCTGGGCACCGAGGGCGCGTTTGTACTTCTGCACCAGTTTGGCATTGCGCGGGCGGCAGGGAGCGGCACTTCCGTTTACGGTGATGACTATGGGCAGGGGAGCCTCAACGGTTTCCACACCCCCGTCGATATGACGTTTCACGGTAATTTTCTTGGCGGCTTTGTCCACGTTCAGAATCTCTTCTGCGTAGGTCACTTGCGTCAGCCCCAGCTTTTCGGCAACCTGCGGGCTACTTGGCGGTATCGCCGTCGATGGCCTGGCGTCCGCCGATGATGACGTCATAGTCGCCTATCTTCTTGATGGCTGTGGCAAGGGCATACGAAGTGGCAAGCGTATCGGCACCTGCAAAGGCGCGGTCGGTCAGCAGATAGCCGTTGTCGGCACCACGGTAAAGTCCTTCACGAATAACTTCGGCTGCACGTCCCGGTCCCATGGTCAGGATGGTAACGGTGGAGCCGGATGTTCATCTTTCAGTCGGAGAGCCTGCTCAAGAGCGTTCAGGTCTTCGGGGTTGAAGATGGCAGGGAGTGCCGCGCGGTTGATGGTTCCGTCGGCTTTCATGGCATCTTTCCCAACATTGCGTGTGTCGGGAACTTGTTTTGCCAATACAACAATTTTCAAACTCATGCTATTAATTATTAGTATTAGTATTTCTTTGTATGTCAGTGCCGGGAATAGGAGTAGTAGAATCCTGCTACTGAAATTGGCCGGTTAACTCATTATCAGCCTGCAAATTTACGGAAAGAGTTGGGTTTGACAAGAAAATGGGGTGAAAAATGCACAAGTTGAGGGATTTTGCGCAAATATCAGTTGGCTCTATATCTGTAAAAAAGGTAATAAAACCGGTAATTTATCTACCTTTCCGTTCCTGTTTCCTCTGTACTTTTGCAGCGTCCGGATGAGGCCTGCACGACGGGCGGCATCGGATAAACAAGCATCGCTACTTAAATGTTATTATAGAATATGTATATTGAAAAAGTAAATTCCCCTGCTGACGTGAAAAAGTTATCAGTCAGCGAGATGAACGGATTAGGTGGAGAAATCCGCCAGGTGTTGTTAAACAAGTTAAGCTCTCACGGAGGACACGTAGGTCCCAACCTGGGAATGGTAGAAGCCACCATAGCCCTGCATTACGTGTTCGATTCACCAACGGACAAGATAGTCTATGACGTGTCTCACCAAAGTTATACCATAAGATATTGACAGGCCGCCGGGCAGCGTTTATGAATGCGGACGAGTATGACGAAGTCTCCGGATATTCCGAACCGTCGGAAAGTGAGCATGACTTTTTCGTTATCGGGCATACCTCTACCTCCGTCAGTCTGGCAAGCGGACTTGCCAAGCGCGTGACCTGAAGGGGGAGGCGGGTAATGTGATTGCCGTCATCGGCGATGGCTCGTTGAGTGGAGGTGAAGCTTCGAAGGATTGAATGTAGGTGCCGAACTGGGCACGAACTTCATCGTCATTGTCAACGATAACCAGATGTCCATTGCCGAGAATCATGGCGGGCTATACCGCAATCTGCAACAGTTACGCGAAACGGAGGGGCAGGCTCCCTGCAACTATTTTAAGGCAATGGGATATGATTATCTCTATGTGAAGGATGGCAATGACGTGGAGCAATTGATAGAGGCTTTCCGTGAAGTGAAGGACAAGAAGCATCCGGTTGTGTACATATCAATACCTTGAAAGGTAAGGGATACAAATTGGCAGAAGAGCAAAAAGAACGTTTCCATTACAGTGTTCCGTTCGACCTTGAAACCGGCAATCTGACCGGTGAGTCTGGAGAGGGTGAAGACTATGCCGACCTTACCGCCGGTTATTTGTTGCAGGAGATGAAGAAAGACCCGACTGTGGTGGGCATCACCGCAGGTACACCTACGGTATTTGGCTTTACACCGGAGCGCCGCAAGGAGGCAGGGCGCAGTTCATCGATATGGCATTGCCGAAGAGCAGGCTGTTGCCATGCTTCTGCCATTGCTGCCGGAGGTGGAAAACCGGTATTCGGGGTCTACAGCACCTTTATCCAGCGCGCCTACGACCAGTTGTCCCAGGATCTTTGTATCAACAATAATCCTGCACTGATTCTTGTCTTCTGGGGAAGCTTATCGAGTATGAATGATGTTACCCATCTTTGTCTTTTTGATATTCCGGTCATCGGTAATATTCCGAATATGGTTTATCTGGCACCTACTTGTCGTGAGGAGTATATGGCAATGCTGGAGTGGGGCATCCGTCAAACGGAACATCCGGTTGCCATTCGCGTGCCGGCCAATGGGGTTGTCCGCAGGAATGTAGAACCGGAGAAGGATTACGGCAAGACGCTGAACCGTTATGAGGTGTCCCATCGTGGAGAGAAGGTCGCCATATTGGGACTGGGCTCTTTCTATCAGTGGGCGAAGCCGTGGCTGCCCGGTTGAAGGAAGAGAAAGGAGTGGATGCCACGCTTGTCAATCCTCGCTACATCACGGGTGTGGACGAGGCTTTGCTCGATGACCTGAAGCGCGACCATACACTGGTCATTACTCTTGAGGACGGAGTGCTGGACGGTGGCTTTGGCGAGAAGATTGCCCGTTATTACGGTCCGTCGGATATGAAGGTACTGAACTATGGTGTGAAGAAAGAGTTTATCGACCGTTACGATGTGGAGGAGCAGTTGAAGAAGAACCGGTTGACGGTTCCGCAGATTGTGGAAGATATCTGTAGGATTTGGTAAGAATTGAAAAAGGAGATGCATCAAACTGCATCTCCTTCTTTTATTTATTTAATACCCAGTTTCTTGGCAATCTCCTTAGGCAGTGCATCCTTGTGCACAATGATGTTCATTGTTTTATAGCGCACGAAAGCTTTGGAAGCATACCACAGTCCTTTGTACTTTCCGGCTTCACCCCAAGAGTTCTTTACCATATAGTATTCGTTGCCTTCCTGGTCTTTGGCTATACCGTAAATCAGCATACCGTGGTCGTCAGTAGTTTCCCAGTTGTCGTATGCCAGCTGGCGCTCTTCTTGTGTGCACCACTTCTGCGGTTGAGGCTTGCTGTTCAGTTTCTTTTCTTCGGGTTTCATTTTCAGCCAGTGTGCCATGTCCGAACCGCTCAGTTCTTGCACCTTTTCTGCATCGGGCATTACGGCTATACCGTCGCGTGTGAAGCCTTGTTCGCTTACGTCACTACCCCATGCAATGGTGTAACCCTTATTGATAGCGTTGTCAAACACTTCCATCAACTCGTCGATAGGCAAGTTGTAGGAAGAAGCCCAACGCCAGTTGTCTTGTATTTCCAGGACGAACGGCTGGTAGAAGGGATGGTGGGTATAGGAAGTCAGTGAGATATAGTCATCTGCATTCAGTCCGGTAGATTCATAGAAAGACTTCGGAGTATATTCCTTGCCTTTGTAGGTGAACTTCTCGGGACGTTCGCCCAGATAGATGTCGTGGATGGCAGTGATGGCCTTCTTCCAAAGCGGGTTATTTTCCTTGTCTGCTTGCAGGCTGCGGTGTCTTCCCTTGGCAATGGCTGCCACTACGGCATCAGATACGGCTGTCAATTCGGTGTGGTTGCTCAGCGTGTCGCCATACATAACGCCCGGACGCATTTCCTCTTCGGGCACCAGACCGAAAGTTTTCATACCATAAATTACATCGTAGAACGAACCGCCTTGTGAGAACGAAACGTCACCATGTGTACGCACTGCCTTGTCGGCACGGTCCAGATAGGTGTTGTGTACGATAAACATTTCAGAAAAGTCGTATTCGCCTTTGCCCATGCGGAGCAGTTCGGATTCGATGAATGCCAGTCCGGAATAGCACCAGCATGTACCGGCACGGTTTTGGTTCTTAACAGAAGTGATAGGATTTTCTTTTACGGTTGTAAAAATGAAACCTTCCTCTTTCGGAGTGTCTTGTGCTATTGTGTTTAAACTTAATAAACCCAATGCAGCCATCAGTATTGATTTCTTCATCATAATTAAAATGTTATAGATTTATAGTTGCAACTGCAAATATAGGCAGAATATCGTAAACAAAAGCTATCTTTGAAGCGTTAATTCTGACACTTATGGAGAAAATAATACGTATCGACGACCATAGCGGTCTTGTTTTGGAGGGCGGCGGTATGCGCGGCGTCTTCACTTGCGGTGTGCTCGACAGCTTTATGGATCGTGGCATTCGCTTTCCCTATACCATCGGTGTCAGTGCCGGAGCCTGCAACGGACTTTCTTATATGTCCGGTCAGCGCGGGCGTGCCAAGTACAGCAATATCGACTTGCTGGAAAAATACAATTACATCGGATTGAAGTATCTGTTGAAGAAGCGGAATATCATGGATTTCGACTTGTTGTTCCAGGAGTTTCCGGAACACATACTTCCCTACGACTACGAGGCATACTTTCATTGTCCCGAACGTTATGTGATGGTAACTACCAACTGCGAGACGGGCGAAGCGAACTATTTTGAGGAGAAGCGGAGTAAAGAGCGCGTCATTGATATTGTGCGTGCTTCGAGCAGTCTGCCGTTTGTCTGTCCCATTACCTACGTGGACAACATCCCGATGCTGGATGGAGGTATTGTGGACAGTATCCCTTTGATGCGTGCCCGTCAGGATGGATTTACCAATAATGTGGTGGTGTTGACGCGCAATCATGGTACCGTAAGGAAATTCAGGGAACGAAGGTTCCACCTTTTATATATAAGAAATATCCGCTATTGCGTGAAGCCATCAACCGCCGCAGTATTGTCTATAATCAACAGTTGGAGCAGGTGGAACGGATGGAAGCCGCCGGGGAAATCGTTGTGATCCGTCCACAGAAGCCGGTAGTGGTAGACCGCATCGAGCGTGACATCAAGAAGCTGACGGAGCTTTATGAAGAAGGATACCGGTGTGCGGAACATTTTGCTTTTCGTTTTTGATTCTGAGAGAGTATACTATGAGAGCTGGTGCAATTAGCATCTGCTCCCATATTGTTTTCATTCTTTTCTATTAATTTGCTGCTAAAGCTAAAGTTTATTTAGCAAAAAACACGCGTAGAATACCTTTAGAAAGGGGATGTATCAAAAATACCACCTTTCGTAACATTTGTTATAGGTGCAAATCCTGGTTTCGCTTAATTTTGCTGACACAAAACTCAATTGCAGAATTGGTTTATTATTAACTTTAAATTAATAGATATGTTGAAAAGCATTAGTCTCAGGCTTTGCACACTAATTGTGCTTCTCTTTGCGGGCATCTATTCCTTTGCCCAGCAAGTCCAGGTAAAAGGTACTGTCGTTGAAAAATCGAGTGGTGAATCCATTATCGGTGCTTCTGTCATGGAAGTAGGTTCCAACAGTAATGGAACAATTACGGATATTGACGGAAATTTCACTCTGTCTGTAGCTTCCGGTGCCACATTGTCTGTATCCTATATAGGATATAAAGCCGTTACAGTAAAGGCACAGCCCACTTTACGCATTGAGTTGACGGAAGATTCCCAGTTGATTGATGAAGTAGTAGTGACCGGCTATATGTCCGAGAAGAAGGCCAGTTTGACTGGTTCGGTGGCTGTGGTCAAGATGAAGGATGTAGCAGATATTCCTACGGGAAATGTGTTGTCGAGCTTGCAGGGACGTGTTGCCGGTATGAACATTACGACTGACGGCACACCGGGCGGTGGAAATACTTCTACATTGGTCCGTGGTAAGTCATCTTTCCGAAATGATGCCAATTCCCCGCTTTATGTCATTGACGGTGTGATGACCCGTGAGAACATCTCGTCTATCCTTCTTCCAATGATGTAGAATCCATTCAGGTATTGAAGGATGCCGCTTCCGCTTCTATTTATGGTGCACAGGCTGCCAATGGTGTGATTATCATTACTACCAAACGTGCCAAGAAAGGGGAGACCCGTGTGGATTTTGATATGTCGTTGACTTTGCAGACTATCAATGTGGCTTTGATATGTTGAATGCAGATGAGTGGGGCCAGGTTTATTGGTCGGCTTATAAGTATGCCAATAATGGAGCTACGCCAAGCAGCGAAATATATGGTAATGGTGCAACTCCCCAACTTCAAGACTATATCGGCCTGAATGGAGCTAAAGTACATGCCGTTGATACGGATTGGCGCGATGTGGTTTATCGCACTGCTTGATGCAGAATTATAGTGCGACACTTTCAAAGGGCTCTGACAATGGTGCCTTCTCGTTAGCGTTGAACTATCTCGACCATGACGGTCTGGTAGAGAATACGAATTTCCAGCGTATCAATACCCGCATCAGTTCTAACTATCATTATCTTGACAATCGCTTGCGCATCGGCGAGAACGTTGCCATCAATCGTTGGACACAGACCCTCAGTCCGGCCGGTGTAGATGAGAATGCCATCAAACAGCATCCTGCCAAGACGGTTTATGATGAGAATGGCAATTATAACGATGCCATCAATGATGTTTTGGGTGATGCCCCCAATATGGCACGTTTGTTGGAGAATGAAAAACAGAACAAACATGATTACTGGCGTGTCTTTGGTAATGCATTCCTTGAAATTGAACCGATTAAGAACCTGGTGCTGAAAACCAATTTCGGTATGAATTATTATGATGAAACCAACAAAACTTTTGAGCCGGCATGGGCACGCGATGAGGTCAATAAGCTGACTCAATCATCCAACAAAAGACTGGATTGGGTATGGACCAATACCGTGACTTATAGCAAAGCTTTTGGAAAGAACAATCTGACTGCACTTCTTGGTACAGAAGCCAAGAAGAACCATTCGGAATCCATGTTCGGTTATGGTACGGGACTGGCTGTAGAAGATGAAGATTATATTTATCTCGACGGTGTGACTGCCGGTAAGAATGTAGGTGCCGGTGCTTCCAATTATGGCATGGTGTCTTACTTTGGTAAAGTGAACTATGATTATGAAGGACGGTATTTGGCCTCTGTTACGGTGCGCGTGATGCTTCTTCCCGCTTGGCAAAGGGTAATAATGTGGATTACTTCCCTTCAGTGTCGGCAGGCTGGCGCATTTCAAGTGAGAAGTTTATGGAAGCGACCAGGGATTGGTTGGCTGATTTGAAACTACGTGCTTCATGGGGTGTCAATGGTAACGATATTATTGATAATGAGGCTCCCTATACAAAATACTTGATTAGTCTGAAGGATGCAAGCTACAACATGAACGGTGATGGAACGACTTTGGCTCCCGGTGGTTACAAAGTGAGGTCTACCAATCCCGATTTGAAGTGGGAGAGTACAAGACAGCTCAATATCGGTGTGGACGCCGCTTTCCTGAACGGACGTCTGAGTGCTTCTCTCGATTATTTTGATAAGAAGACAAGTGATATGCTTGTGGAGAAACCGTATATCGCTGTCATTGGCGAGGGTGGTTACTGCTGGTATAATGGTGGTACGATGAACAATAAAGGTTTCGAGATGGCACTGACCTGGAATGATAAGGTAAAGGATTTCCAGTATAATGTAGCATTCAACCTTTCATATTACAAAAATGAAGTGACAGAGCTGACGGAAGAAATTTACTATACTTATGGTGGCGGTAATGGGGTTGACAAGACTTTGGTTGGCCAACCGTTCGGTTCATGGATGGGCTTCAAGACAGATGGAGTGTTCCGTACCCAGCAGGAGGTGGATGAGTATAAATCCAAATATAATGTACAGTTTGGCGCTCCCGGAGTAGGACGTATCAAATACGTGGATGCTGATGGTAACGGTACGATTGATACGAACGACCGTGTATGGTTGGGTTCTGACAATCCGAAAGTGATTGCAGGTCTGAATCTTGGGGCATCTTGGAAAGGCTTTGACCTCAGCATGTTCTTCAACGGTATGATTCGTGATGCCTATAACAACTCCAAATATTATACGGATTTATTCCAATGCTGGACCGGTAATCACTCTACCCGCCTGCTCGATGCCATGCATGCTTACGAGAACTTTGAAAAGACGGGTGTTTACAATAGCAGTGTACCTGCTTTAACCACCCTTAACAGCAACAATGAGCACGAAGTTTCTGAGTTCTATATTGAAAATGGTTCGTATATCAAGCTGAAAAGCCTGACATTGGGTTATACGCTTCCTAAAGCAGCTCTCGACAAGATGAAGATGCGTCATGCGCGCATTTATTTCCAGGCTCAGAATTTGTTTACGATTACCGGTTATACGGGTGCCGACCTGAAGGTCTGGGCTATCCTTATCCGTTGCCCCGTACGTTCTCTTTGGGATTATCATTTGGTTTCTAAACTTTAAAACTATACTATTATGAAATTGAAACATTTATATATGCTTGGCGCAGTAGCGCTGATGACTGCAAGCTGTAATGAAGACCGTTTCCTGGATTTGAAGCCCCAGGGTAGCTTGAACGAAGATATTATGACTTCTACAGAAGGTGCCGACCTTTTAGTGAATGCCGCGTATGCAGCTTTGGGTGGTCCCGAGGGACAGAGTTGGAGTGTATGGTGTCATCCTACTTCCAATTGGACTTATGGTGAGGTGCGTTCGGATAATGCCTATAAAGGCGGTGGTGGTGTCGGTGACCTTAATGAAGTGCACCGTATGGAGACATTTGATATGGATGCAACCAATGGATTCTTGGACAGCAAGTGGTATCATCTATATTGCAGTGTACAGCGTTGTAACTCTGCATTGCGCGTACTGAATGCTGCAACAGATGAGCAGGTAAACGGACGTGTATCCCGCATTGCGGAGATGAAAGTGCTTCGTGCCCATTATTATTTTGAATTAAGCCGCCTTTTCAACAAGATACCTTATTTTGATGAGAACGTTGAGATTTCCCAATATCCGGATATTCCGAACAATGAGTTTACCCGTGACGAGATTCTGAGTATGCTGGCCAAGGAGATGCTTGATGCCGCCGAACAGCTTCCTGCATCACAGCCGGAGGTAGGGCGTATTCATAAATACATAGCACTGGCCTATGCGGCTAAAATCAAGCTGTACCAGGCGTATCAGCAAGATGAGATTACGCATGCCGTAACTTCCATCAATAAAGAGCTGCTGAGGGAAGTCGTTTCGCTTTGCGACCAAGTGACTGCCAGCAACCGTTACGGTTTGCTTGACGATTTCCAGGGATTGGATTTAGTAACTAATGAAAACGGTAAAGAATCTGTTTTTGCCATTCAATATTCCATGAATGACGGTACCGAAAGTGCCGGCCGCATCAACTGGAGCAATCTGTTGAATTCTCCGGGTGGAGGCAGCCCTTACGGAGGTGACGGTTTCTTCCTGCCCAGTCAAGATCTGATAAATGCTTACCAGACAGATGCAAACGGTCTGCCCGATTTTAATTATCAGTCAAAGTCTGATTATAGTTGGGCGGTATTGAACAATGGGTTTATACTTTACAAAACACGACTCCCAATGTAGACCCGCGTCTCGATTTTGTTGTGGGCCGTCCTACTATAACTTGGAAAACTTATCCGGACAAGCCGTGTGAGGGATGGGTGCGTGATAAGGATACTTATGGCTATAATTGCGCGAAGCGCTTCTGGGTTTCTCCGGAAAGTAGTGATATGTTTAATGGCTGGCCTTGGGGGGCTTCACAGTTGAACTGGCAGATTATACGTTACGCGGATATTCTTCTTTGGAAAGCTGAGGCTCTTATTGAACTCAATGAAGGCAATGGACTCGAAACTGCCCGTGATTTGATTAATCAGATACGCAATCGTGCCCGGAACAGCGCTATGTAAAGGATTTCAACGACCATTCCAAATATGCGGCCAACTACCTTGTCAATCCTTATCCTGCTGATGTCTGGAATCAGGATTATGCCCGTCAGGCCCTCCGTTGGGAAACACGTCTGGAGAAGGCTTTGGAAGGTGAACGTTTCTTCGACCTAGTCCGTTGGGGCATAGTGGAAACAACCATGAACAACTACATTACCGCGGAGTCGGACAATCGCATTTATTATGCCAATGCGCACTTTACGGGTGGAAAGGATGAGTATTATCCGGTTCCGAACAATCAATACGGATTTTCTGGAGGCAAGTATGTACAGAATCCCGGTTATGCTCCGTTCAACTAATTATATTTTGAAATAAAAACGTAAGGGAGGGGAAACGTTTGTTTCCCTCTTTTCCTTTAAACAATCTTTTATTATGAAAAACTTTGCCTATTCTATATTAGGCTGTCTATTGCTTTCTTTGAATGCAGCTTTTGCTCAAAAAACATGGTCGTTTGACGGGCAGGACCCCTTACTTTCCTGTGACGGTAAGTCATTGTTGAATTTGTACACTATAAAGGAAATACCAGAATTTGTTACCGGAGTCGAAGGTAAAGCCTTCGTACAGACGGGTATTCCACTTGGATGGATACAACCACGGAAGGAGATGTTTCGTCGTTGTCCGGATGGTTTGCTCTGGAATCTTATCCGACGGATACTGCTGCCTTTATGGGAATCAGAGACATGGCAGGAACATCTGTAGCGGTATGTGTAGACCGTTATGGTGAGCTGCTGTTGGGAATGGGGCAGAATGGCTCATACTCTTACTGTTCATTAAAGACAAAAGTCGACCGTTTCAAGTGGCTGCATGTGGTCCTTGATTTGAGTAATGAATCGGTTTGCCTGAATGGACAGAGGATGAGTGCAGAGGTATGGCCCCGGAACTTGCAGGATGGTGAAATGATGTTTCGGGTAGGTAAGGATTTCAGGGAAAAGAAGGTTTGGATGTACGATGTTACGGCTATAAACGGGTTGATTGACGGGATAAGCCTCACTCCCTTTTCCGATGATTCGTCTGCATGGAGAGACGAGATTGCCTTAGGATTGAAGAAGACTCCGGTTTTGGCTATTCCGGAAACCCGTTTTGCGAAGGACTTCAACCGTCCTCGCTATCATCTGTTGCCGGCTGCCAACTGGACGAATGAGACGCATGGTTTACTTCTTTATAAAGGTAAATATCATATATTCAATCAGAAGAATGCTTCTGCAATCTTCCTGGGACAGATAAATTGGGGACATTTCAGCAGTCCCGATATGCTTCATTGGACGGAGGAAAAGCCGGCTTTGACTCCTGATGCTGCTTATGACAAGAATGGAATATGGTCCGGGCATGCTGTTATCAATGATGACGGTATCCCCCAGCTGATATACACAGCCGGTGGAGACAAGATGGGAGTGGGTATTGCTTTTCCAAAAGATACTGCGTTGATAGAATGGGAGAAATATGCGGGTAATCCGGTTATTGCCGAGAAGCCTGCCGGATATACCCGTACGGACATGCGTGACCAGTATGTTTGGAAAGAGGGTGATATCTGGTATATGATTATCGGTTTCGGCATTGAGCAGACCGATACACCCCACGGGGCTTTGCTGCTTTATAAATCGGCGGACTTGAAGAGATGGGATTTTGTACATTTGCTGTTTGAGGGCAATCCGGAAGTGGATGACTCCGGTATTTTCTGGGAAATGCCGGTCTTTAAGAAGATGGGCGGCAAATATGTTCTTTTGGTGAATAGGGTTCCTCATAAAGGCATACCTGCGCGTTGCCAGTATTGGATAGGAGATTTCAAGAATGAAAAGTTTATACCGGACAACCCAGTCCCTCAAAATCTGGAGGTCATCAATCGCTTGCTGTCCCCCTCTGTTGTTGAGACTCCGGAAGGGGATGTTGCTGCCATTGCCATTATACCCGATGAAATAGGAGGGGAGGCCACTTATGAACAAGGATGGGCACATCTCTACAGTATGCCCAGAAGATGGCAGCTGAAAGATGGGAAACTATGCCAAACACCCCATCCCGTGATGAAACAATTGCGTGAACAACCGACGGTTTATTCCAGACAGGCATTGACTGCTGCGAAACCGTGCATTGTGAGCAGAAGGGAACATCAGCTTGAAGTCAAGGCGACTTTTTATCCCGGTGACGCAAAACGGTTTGGATTTACATTGTGTAAGAATCCGGATAATAGCGAATATAGCCTGATTTATTATGATGTGGAGAAGGAGGAACTTATTGTGGACCAGACGCATTCTTCCTTGCGTGCACACATTCCTTTGAAGATTCGTAAGGATCATTATCGGTTGGATACTGCTAAACCGGTGGAGATTCGTTTGTTTATTGACGGTTCTGTAGTGGAAGGATTTATTAATAACGAAGATGCGTTCACTACAAGAATCTTCCCTTTGAAAGAAAATAGTACGCTATTGGAGCTATTCTCTGATGGAAAAACAACGGAAGTTGCTGCCGAAGTTTGGAAACTGAAAGATGTAAAGGTAAAGATGAACTTTTAATGAAAATACAGAAAATGAAGATACCAGCTATATTGGGTGCACTTTTATTGGCAGGAACATTGTCTGCCGGTGCACAAATGAATTCAGACAGTTTATACAAAGAGCCGTATCGTCCTCAGTATCATTTCAGTCCGGAGAAGGGATGGATTGGTGATCCCTCGGGATTCATGTACTATCAGGGTAAATATCATATGTACTGGTGGGGCAAAGTCGAATCTACAGATTTGGTACATTACCAACAGATAACCCCTTATGCCATGACCGGAACGGATGACAATATCAGTTACTTCACTGGTTCTGCGGTCATAGACAAGAACAACACGGCCGGCTTCGGCAAGGGGGCTTATGTGGCGGCTTACACCGTTTTTGAGAAGGACTCCAAGAAACAGGCGCAGGGCATCTCTTTCAGTCATGACGGAAAGACATTTCATTATTATGAAGGTAACCCGGTTCTGGACCTTTGGAGTACGGAATTCAGGACCCTACCGTCTTCTGGCACGAGCGACCCAAAAATGGGTGATGGTTGTAGCCAAGGCCCTGGAGAAGAAAATAAAGTTTTATACCTCTCCTGATTTGAAGAGCTGGACTTGGACCAGTGATTTTGGCCCTGCCGGTGACAGTGAAAAGTCTTGGGAGTGCCCGGATTTATTCCAGTTGCCGGTTGACGGGGATTCTGACAAGAAAAGGTGGGTGATGGTCGTATCTGTAAACTGGGCGCAAGAACAATATTTTATAGGAGACTTCGACGGCACTTCTTTTAAGCTGATGGAGAACCATCCTGCAGAGCCTCTATATGTGGACAAAGGGCTGGACTTTTATGCATCCCGCACATTTCAGGATTTTGACGGAACGTTGGATTCCAAAATTTCGATGGGCTGGGTTGCAACCTGGGACTATGCACCGGTAGCTCCATCGAAGTATGGGAAGGGCTTCTGGTCCATTCCCCGTAATCTGGAACTGAAGACATACAAGGAAGGCGTGAGGCTGGTGCAGAAACCGGTGGAACAGTTGCAAACACTTCGCCATAAGCCTGCATCGGTGAAACGTGCTTTATCGGTGGGAACACAGAGGTTACCCGGCTTTGTTCCCGATGAGAATGTCTACGAACTCGATGCTTCGTTTTCTACTGACGTATCCAACACCTTTGGCTTGAATTTGTGTGTGGGTGAAGGGCGCAAAGTGGTGGTCAGCTATGATACGGATTCACATAATCTGGTGATTGACCGCACCCATTGCTCCGATGTGCAGATTCCTAAATTCAGCGTATGCATATGCCAGGGTGGAACCGGTAGATAATAAGATACGTTTGCATATATTTGTAGACAAATCGAGTATTGAAATCTTTGCCAATGACGGGAAGGATGTATTCACATTATTAACCTATCCGGGCGAGGCTCAAACCGGTATCGAACTTTTTGCGCAGAAGAAGGGGACGAAGATGGAGTTGGATGCCTGGATGCTTAAATCAATATGGAGATGAGGAATTTATTGTTTGCATTGCTGCTTTTGCCTTTGATGGCCTCTTGTGTGAAGGATACGGCACAAGTGACTTTGGACTCTTTGCTGGATGAAATGATATCTGTAGAAGAATCCGCACGTTATCCGCTGGTGCCATATCGTTGTCTGCAAGTCAGCAGTTATGACCGCTCCTCCGTGTCTCCCGATTCGCCGGGATGGTTTGCCAACAATGATGGCTATGGCATTGTCTGTACGGATACGGTTGATGGGAGAGTGGAACGTGTGATGTTCGATGAAAAGGGCCCTGGAGCTATTACCCGTATCTGGATAACCACAGTTGACAAGCGTGGGACTTGGAGATTTTATTTTGATGGCGAAAGTACTCCCGGATGGATAGTTCCTGCCTATGATTTGATGCGTTTCGGAATACCCAGGTTGGGTAGGGGACTGCTTCAACCCCACACCAGCTATACTCCGGACGGAAAGGCGGCAATACTCTTTTCCTGCCCATCCCTTTTGCCCGGAGTTGTAAAATTACATTTGAAGACGAACCGGGCATTGCGCCTACTCCCAAATACTATCACATCAATTATCGCAAGTATCCCGAAGGAACTTCTGTGGAAACCTTCTCTGCGGCATCCGTAGCCCGCGTCGGTAAAAAGATTTCAGAGGTAGATGATGCCTTGCTGCATCCTGCATCCCGTTCCGGTTTGCAGGTGGACAAGAAGCGGCAGGTGCTCCAGCCGGGCGATTCTTTGTGGATTGACCTGCCGCAAGGGGAAAATGCGGTTTATGAAATCAGTTTCCAGCTCGCGAATGCAGATTCTACGGCTTATGCCCAACTGATGCGCAATCTTATATTTAAGGCTGATTTTGACGGCCGGTCTACGGTTTGGGTTCCTCTTTCGGATTATTCGGGAGGGGGTATGGGTGCTCCGGCTGTTGATAGCTGGTTCTTGTCTGCAGACGGACAAGGCAAGGTGGTGAGCCGCTGGCTGATGCCCTACAAGACAGAAGGCAGACTATTGTTACAAAATATCTCCGCACACACTGCAGACGTGAGTATGGAAGTGGGAACGGCACCTTTGCCATGGGGAGGGCGTTCCCTCTATTTCCATGCTTCCTGGCGCCAGCAGACCGGACTTCCGGTTTATGAGCGTCCGGATGATGATGCAAATTGCCGGGAGTGGAACTTTGCCACATTGACCGGACGAGGCATATACAAAGGGGATGTCCTGACTCTGTATAACCATTCGCGTGCCTGGTACGGAGAAGGGGATGAAAAGATATGGGTAGATGATGATGTTTTTCCATCGCATTTCGGTACCGGAACAGAAGATTACTACAATAGTTCGTGGGCTCCGGTTGTAATATTCCAAACGCCTTTTGGTGGCGCACCCCGTGCCGACCAGGCGAGTTCTCACGGTTATAATACATTCTTCCGTACAAGGAATTTGGACGGTATACCGTTTTCTTCATTATTGCGTTTCGACATTGAATTGTTGAGTTGGGTAAGGGGAACTGTAGATTATGCAACTACCGTTTACTGGTATGGAGATATGGGAGCGAAAGCTGTTGATACTTCAGGACTTGAGGAAGCAGCCCAAGACTTGCTACCCGTTCCCGGCGATTTATCTAAATATCGAAGAGAAAATAGCATAGAATTTGAGGAAACAACTCCAATAGCCTCTTCTCCATCCATTCATTTTGACAAGCAGAGTATGCTTGGTTTCGTTGACGGGCAATGGAGTGGAGGAACCCAACTCTTGTGTATTGGTGGAAAACCGGGTGATTCTGTAGAGTTTGAGTTCAATCAATTGGAAGACTGTCCTTATCAACTGGTGGTGTATGCCACGAAAGCTCCTGATTATGGCATAGTTTCTTTTTCCGTAAATGGACAAGATACACATATAAAGTGGGATGGATATGATACAAAAGTTACTCTTTCTGACCCTATTTCTTTAGGATGCTATAGTCCGGTGCGTGGAGCATTGACTTTGAAAATATCTTTGTCAGGAGCTAACCCAAAAGCTGTTGAGGAGAAGAATTTGTTTGGATTAGATGCTATACAACTTATGAAAAAACAATGATATTATGAAAGAGAGGATACTGATACTTTTACTACTGGCTACTGTTTGTAGTATGCAGGCACAAAATATTCACATGGCACTACGTCCGGATGATTTACTGATAGATAATTTTGAAGGAGATACTTTTGGAAACTGGATATTGGAAGGAAATGCTTTTGGCAATTCACCAGTTTCTATGGAACGTTTGTCAATATGGGGGGATAATAGGTTTGAAGGAAATCGGATGGCTTCTAGCTTTGTCAATGGAGATGCCGGTACCGGTGTATTGAAGTCACCTCTTTTCAGGATAGAACGCAGATATGTTAATTTTCTGATAGGTGGGGGTGTTGATTATCAGCGGGAGTATGTAGCCCTTTGGATTGATGGAAAGGAGGTGAAAAGAAGTACGGGGTATAATAGACGTGTCATGGAATATGAGTCTTGGGATGTTGCTGAATATATGGGAAAAAATGCCCGGATTGTTTTAGTGGACCAATCAAAAGAGGGCTGGGGATTTATCAATGCCGACTGTTTCTACCAGTCTGATACCAAATTGGAAAAAGAAATTTTTGCGAAAAGAATGTTGGTAACTCACCGTTATTTGAATATTCCGGTAAAGATGGGAGCGGTTATAGAACAGATGGATATATGGATTGGTGATAAAATGGTACGTAATATGGAAGTGGAGCTTGGCGGCGATGAACCTGATTATTGGGTTACATTGGAGGTCAAGGATTGGATTGGGCAAGAATTACGGATAGAGGCGAGTAAGAGTCCTAATGTAGAGCAAGCTTTGAATCAATGCTTTTGTTCTGAAACTCCTAAGGAAGAGAACTTGTTTTATAAAGAACCGTTACGTCCTAAAGTACATTTTACTTCTCGCCGGGGATGGCTGAATGATCCGAATGGTCTGGTTTGGCATGAAGGGGAGTGGCATCTGTTTTATCAGCATAATCCTATGGCTGTATTTGGGGTAATATGACATGGGGGCATGCTGTGAGCCGGGATTTGGCACATTGGACTGAGTTGGGGGATGTATTACATCCGGACTCGTTGGGACCTATTTTTTCCGGTTCGGTAGTTGTTGATAAAAAGAATACGCTGGGGTGTCAACAAAATGGAGATACAGTATTGGTTGCTGTTTATACTTCGGCAGGTGGATTCGGGTATCACACCCGGCATTTGCAACATTCACAAAGTATAGGATATAGTTTGGATAAGGGGCGTAATTGGGTTACTTTTTCCGGTAATCCGGTACTTCCCACGTTGGTCAGGTACAATCGTGATCCTAAGGTGACGTGGCATACGCCGACTGGCAGATGGATTATGGTATTGTACTTGGATAAGCAGGAGTATGCTATCTTTTCATCTCCCAATTTGATGGATTGGACTGAAACGGACCGTTTTAAATTAGAGGGGGCGGATGAGTGTCCCGACTTTTTTGAAATGTCCGTAACCAATGAACCTACTGTCCGGAAATGGGTCTTTACCGGGGCGAACAGTACCTATTTGGTTGGGAGTTTTGATGGATATCGTTTTCGGCCTGAGACGAAACCTGTAAAAATGGATAGTGGTACAAACTATTATGCGGTTCAAACATATAGTAATGCACCAGATGACCGAAGAATACAAATAGCATGGATGAACGGAAGTAATTTCCCGGATATGCCTTTCAATCAACAAATGTCCTTTCCGCGTGAATTAACATTACATCGGGTTGATAAAGGATATGTCTTAAAAAGTATGCCGGTAAATGAACTCGCTTTATTATATGGGAGAAAGTACATCTGGAAGAGTCTGGTAGTTGAAGAAAAGAATTGTTTCACGACAAAGTTGAATACTCCTGCCTTCTATCTGAAAACGGGTTTTGCTGTAGATAGTGTTGATGCGCAGATATTGGCTTTTGATATTAATGGTTTGAATTTGATTTACGATTCTGTCAAACAGATACTCACTGTTAAGAAAGAGAATGGGGAAACCTTGAAGCAGATGGTGCTAAAGCCCAATGAAGGAAGAATTGAATTGGATATATTGTCGGATATTGCTTCTGTAGAAATCTTCGTCAATCAAGGAGCACTGTCTGCTGCTTTCTATCATCTGATTGAAAAAAACACTCCTTCTGTCACCATATCAGTTGAAGGCGGACAAACAAAGTTGAAACAGTTGACAATTCATGAATTGAATTCTATGTATGTTCCCCAGTGACATACAGATACCTTTTTAAGGATGGAATGTAACATTTGTAGTATGCTTTGAAACAAAAAAGATAGTCTCCTGCTGCTTGGTGGCGTATCTTTGCATGCTAGAAAAACATAATTAATTTAATACCAACAGAAACATGATTCATTTAAAAGACTTTTGGCGGACAATCAGAAGGACGCTTACCGTATTTATATTAGGAACTACCGTGCTGTCTTCACATGCCAGGCCATAAATCCTCCTTTCGTGATTAAACATCTGGGTGACGGACAGAGTATCGTCCAAATTGACGAGCAGAAGAAGTTTTTGCTGCTGCCGGTGGAAGAGGCTTCTCCGGAGGCAAAATTGTATATGATAGCGGACAATGATGTTGTACGCAGTATGAACGTGCGATTGGCAGTCAATAAGGTTGACTATTTTGTTCCGGTCGATTTGACCGGCTTCGATAATAAACATCTCTCTTTCAACTTCCAGCTTATTCCGGATTCGGCCTTATGCTGGGAAGAAATGAAACTGTCGGATGAATTCGATGTTTCGAACCGGGAGAAGTACCGTCCGGTGTATCATTTCAGCCCGGCTTACGGTTGGATGAATGATCCTAACGGAATGTTCTACAAAGACGGGGTCTACCATTTGTTCTACCAGCATAATCCCTACGGCTCCATGTGGGGAACATGCATTGGGGACATGCCACCAGTACGGACCTCGTCACTTGGGAACATCACGGAGATGCTATTTCGCCCGATGCGCTGGGAACAATTTTCAGTGGCTCTTGTGTTGTCGACAAGGATAATACGGCCGGGTTCGGTGCCGGTGCCGTCATTGCTTTCTATACATCGGCAAGCGACCGCCAAGTGCAGAGCATGGCCTATAGCCTTGACAACGGAAAGACCTTCAAGAAGTATGCGCGAAATCCCATCCTGACTTCCACGCAGCGCGACTTCCGTGACCCTAAAGTCATCTGGCACGAAGATACCAAGAAATGGATCATGGTTCTTGCCGTAGGGCAGGAAATGGAGATATACTCTTCTGCCGACCTGAAGAGCTGGACGCTGGAGAGCAAATTCGGTGAAGGACAAGGTGCTCACGGCGGAGTCTGGGAGTGTCCCGACCTGCTTGAACTGCCGGTTGAAGGTACGGAACTGAAGAAGTGGGTACTCGTCTGTAACCTCAATCCGGGTGGACCGTTCGGTGGCTCTGCCACACAATATTTCGTGGGGACATTTGACGGAAAGAGATTCGTGAACGAGTCTCCCGCAGTGACGAAATGGATGGACTGGGGAAAAGACCATTATGCAACTGTCACTTGGAGCAATGCTCCTGCAGGACGTGCCATCGCATTGGCATGGATGAGCAACTGGCAATATGCCAACGATGTGCCCACCCGTCAATACCGCAGTGCCAACTCCGTGCCGCGCGACCTTTCGCTCTATACCTCGGAGGGTGAAACCTATGTAAAGGTAACCCCGTCTCCCGAATTGCTGAAACTGAGGGATAAAGGCAGCAAGAAGCGTGCTTTCAAGGTAGACCGCACGTATAATCTGGACAAACTGCTGAATGACAATTCCGGAACGTATGAAATCGAAATGACCATAAAGAACAAGGATGCGGATGTGATAGGATTCCAGCTCTTTAACTCGAAAGGCGAGGAGGTGGAGATGTACTATAACCTGGCGGAAAAGACGTTCACCATGGACCGTATCAAGAGTGGTGAGGTGTCGTTCAGCAAGGACTTCCCTGCAGTGACCGTGGCTCCTGTCGAGGGTGGCAATGAAATGAAACTCCGCTTGTTCGTAGACAAGTCGAGCATTGAAGCGTTTGGCAACGACGGACGTTTTGCCATGACAAATCTTGTATTCCCGTCGGAACCTTACAACCGCATCAGTTTCTATGCTAAAGGTGGAAGCTGCAATGTCACCTCGTTTACTGTGTACAAACTCGGATTAAAATAACAGATAATAATCTTCAGCATGGAAAATACTAAGAATTCTTCTTTGGCAAAGCTCTTTCCGGTCATGCTTTGCTTCTTCGCCATGGGCTTTGTGGATTTGGTGGGCATCGCCTCCAACTACGTGAAGGCCGACTTGAACCTGACCGACTCGCAAGCTAACATATTCCCGTCTCTGGTGTTCTTCTGGTTCCTCATCTTCTCCGTACCTACGGGTATGCTGATGAACCGCATCGGACGTAAGAAGACGGTGCTTCTCAGTCTTGTCATCACGTTTGCCTCTTTGCTTCTCCCGGTTTTCGGAGACGGTTACGTGCTGATGCTGCTCTCGTTCTCATTGCTGGGCATCGGTAATGCGCTGATGCAAACGTCGCTCAACCCGTTGCTTTCCAACATCGTAAGCGGCGAGCGGTTGGCAAGTTCGCTCACCTTCGGACAGTTTGTAAAAGCCATTGCTTCGTTTCTGGCTCCATACATCGCCATGTGGGGAGCTACGCAGGCCATTCCGTCTCTGGGCATGGGCTGGAGGGTGCTGTTCCCGGTCTATATGGTCATTGCGGTGATTGCCATTCTCTGGCTGAGCGGTACTTCCATCCGCGAGGAAAAGGAAGAGGGACGCCCTTCCACCTTCGGGGAGTGCCTCGCCCTGCTGGGCAAGCCGTTTATCTTTCTCTGCTTCCTGGGCATCATGTGTCATGTGGGCATTGATGTAGGTACGAATACCACAGCGCCCAAAATCCTGATGGAGCGTCTGGGCATGACGCTGGCCGATGCCGGCTTTGCCACCAGCCTTTACTTCATCTTCCGCACGGCGGGTTGCTTTCTCGGCGCCTTCATTCTTCAGAAGATGGCTCCCCGAACCTTCTTCGGCATCAGCGTGTTATGTATGTTGGCTGCGATGGTAGGGTTGTTCGTTTTCCATGAAAAGACAATGATATACATTTGCATTGCCCTTATCGGTTTCGGCAATTCGAACATCTTTCCGGTTATCTTCTCTCAGGCGTTGCTTGCTATGCCACAAAAGAAGAACGAGGTTTCCGGCTTGATGATCATGGGGCTCTTCGGCGGTACGGTATTTCCGATAGCAATGGGCTTGGCAAGTGATGCTGTAGGACAAAGCGGTGCCGTGGCTGTGATGACGGTAGGGGTAGTGTACTTGTTCTTCTATATGCTGCGTATGAAGCGGTAATCTTTGTTCGCAGGCTGCGGACACATATCCCAAGGCTGCGGATATCTGTCCCAAGGTTGCGGATGTCTATCCCAAGCCTTGGGATAGAGATAATCCTTAGTTCTTAGAGACTTTTTAATAGATAATTGGCAACTTTTCATTCTATAGTTAGGAACTTTTTTATTAGGTTTGCAGCGGGTAGGACATTGAGTTTGCCGTGAATAAAATATATCATTCATTAAACAATATAATATTATGAATAAGATAATAGTAGGTATGGGCGAGGCTCTGTGGGACTGCCTCCCCGAAGGAAAGAAGATAGGCGGTGCTCCGGCAAACTTTGCTTACCATGCATCGCAGTTTGGTTTCGACAGCCGTGTGGTCAGTGCCGTAGGTGCCGATGCGGATGGGGACGAGATTCTGGATGTGTTCGCCCGGAAGGGGCTGCGCACGCAGATTGAGCGCGTGCCTTACCCCACGGGAACGGTGCAGGTGACGCTCGATGCCGTGGGCGTGCCGTGCTATGAGATAAAAGAAGGCGTGGCCTGGGACAACATTCCCTTTACCGACGAACTGAAGCGTCTGGCACTGAACACGCGTGCCGTATGTTTCGGCTCTTTGGCGCAACGCAGTGAAACAAGCCGCATCACCATCAACCGCTTTCTCGACACGATGCCCGATGCGGAGGGACAACTGAAGATATTCGACATCAATCTCCGCCAAGTTCTATACCAAAGAGATACTCTGCGAATCCATGCGCCGCTGCAACATCCTCAAGATAAACGATGAGGAGCTGGTGACCATCAGCCGTATTTTCGGCTACCCGGGCATCGACTTGCAGGACAAATGCTGGATTCTGCTGGCCAAGTATAACCTGAAGATGCTTATCTTGACTTGTGGAACGAACGGCAGCTATGTGTTCACTCCGGGAGTGGTTTCCTTCCAGGAGACGCCCAAGGTACCGGTGGCGGACACCGTTGGAGCCGGTGACTCGTTCACGGCAGCCTTCACCGCTGCCATTCTCAGCGGGAAGCAGGTGCCCGATGCCCATAAACTGGCGGTGGAAGTCTCTGCCTATGTATGTACCCAGAGCGGTGCCATGCCGGAATTGCCGGACGCCTTGAAAGAAAGGCTGGCATAGATTTTTCTTATTCTTTTCACATTTTTCGCTATCTTTGCTCATCTGCAATCTTAAATCAGAGGAAAGTGAAGATGAGACAGCATAACCTTCGGATTTTATTCTTTTTGCTCGTGCTTTGGGGAGTGGCGGTTGCCTGCTCCGGCGCGAGGCACGTTTCCGTATCGGCGTTTCCCAATGTAGCGAGGATGAATGGCGGCGCCAGATGAACAGTGAGATACTCCGTGAAGCCATTTCTACGAGGATGTGGAGGTGGACATCCGTACTGCTGTCGACGATAATGACCGTCAGGCAAAAGACATTCGTGAGCTGATAGCCGAAGGGGTGGATCTGCTGATTGTGGCCCCTAATGAAGCCACTCCGATAACTCCGGTTGTGGAGGAGGCATACAACCGGGGCATTCCGGTGATTGTAGTGGACCGTAAAATCCTTTCGGACAAATACACGGCCTACGTTGGTGCAGACAACTACGAGATAGGGAAAGCTGTGGGAGAGTATGTGGCCAATGTGCTGCACGAGCAGGGAGATGTGGTGGAAATCTCGGGTTTGGTGGGCTCCACACCTGCCGTAGACCGCCATCAGGGATTTGTGAAGGCTATATCCGCTTATCCCGGTATCCGGTTGCTGGCCGTTGAAGACGGTGCCTGGTTGCAACTCAAGGCCGGAGAGAAAATGGATACCCTGCTGAGCCGCTTTCCGCATATCGACCTGGTGTATGCTCAGAATGACCGTATGGCGGCCGGAGCCTATGCTGCCGCTGCCCGAGAGGGGCGGGAAAAGGATATGCGGTTCATCGGCATAGACGCCCTGTCCGGCAAAGACTATGGAGTGGAGAAAGTGCTTGCCGGCGAACTGGATGCCACGTTTATATATCCTACCGGTGGCGACCGCGTGATGCAGATTGCCATGGATATCCTGAACAAGCGTGATTTCCCCCGTGAAACTATCCTGGGCACTTCCGTCGTCGACCGCGACAATGCTCTCATCATGAAGATGCAGACCGCCCACATCGGCACCCTGGATGGAAAGATAGAAACCCTGAACGGAAAGATAAACCAGTATTTGGCCAGTTATGCCACGCAGCAGGTTGTCTTGTACGGCAGTCTGTCTGCCCTATTGTTGCTGGTCGGTTTGTTGGTGGCTGTCTACCTCTCCTTGCGTGCCAAGAACCGGTTGAACCGTGAGCTGTCCATGCAGAAAAAGAAACTGGAAGAACAGAAAACTCAGTTGATACAGCAGAAGGAACTGTTGGAAGTGCAGAAGTCGCAGTTGGAACAGCTTTCCCATGAACTGGAGGAGCTACGCACGCCAAGCTGGTGTTCTTCACGAATATTTCACACGATTTCCGTACTCCGCTGACGCTGATAGCCGATCCCATAGAGCAGCTTCTTGCCAACCGCACCCTCGACGGACAGCCGCGCCAGCTCCTCGAGCTGATGAAAAAGAATGTGCATATCCTGCTTCGCCTGGTCAACCAGATACTTGATTTCCGGAAGGTGGAGAACGGGCGCATGGAGCTCCATCTCGAACCTTTTGATTTGCTCGACAGCTTCCGGGGCTGGAACGACTCTTTCCGCATGGCGTTGCTGAAGAAACATATTGCTTTCAGCTTTGAGGCATCTTCCGATACGGACTTCCGGATGATGGCAGATGCGGAGAAGATGGAGCGCATTTACTTCAATCTCTTCTCCAATGCCGTGAAGTATACGCCGGAGAACGGGAAAATCACCGTACGGTTGTTAAAGTCGGAACAGAACTACAGTCTGTCCGTCTTCAATTCCGGCAGCTACATTTCTTCGACCGATGTGGAAGCCATCTTCGAGCGCTTCTATCAAGTGGACGGGCATCAAGCCGGTACCGGTATCGGACTGGCGCTGGTACGTGCCTTTGTAGAGATGCATGGCGGTAACATTACGGCACGCAGTGACGAGAAAGGCACTACTTTCATCGTTACTTTCCCGCAGCAGGATGTTTCGCAGTACCATCCCACCATAGTGACGTTGCCTGCCGAAGAGAAGGACGTGTCGTCCACCCTGATAGATACGGAAGTGAAGGCATGCGAAGAGGTGGTTGAGGCTGATTGTCCTACTGTGCTGGTAATTGACGATAATGCGGATATTCGCAACTATGTGAAGTCTCTTCTGTCGAACGAGTTCCGTGTATTGGATGCTGCGGACGGGACAGAGGGTATCCGGCTGGCCATGAAGTATGTGCCGGATGTGATTATCTCCGATGTAATGATGCCCGGTATGGATGGTGTGGAATGCTGCCGCCGCTTGAAGGGGGAGTTACAGACATGCCATATCCCGGTGATTCTGCTGACGGCCTGCTCGCTGGACGAACAGCGTATCCAGGGCTATGATGCGGTGCCGATTCTTATATTTCCAAACCATTCAATTCGCAGTTGCTCTTGTCTCGTGTCCGCAATCTCATTGCAAACCGCCGTCAGTTGAGGCAGTTCTTCGGAGATAACCAGACTATTGAGAAGGAAACCATCAGTGATTTGGATAAGGGTTTCGTCTCCCGCTTCAAATCGCTTGTCGAGGAGAGAATGAAAGATGCGGAACTCAATGTGGAGGATTTGGGACGGAATATGGGTATGAGCCGTGTGCAGCTTTACCGTAAGCTGAAATCGCTGACCAACTATTCGCCGAATGAGCTGCTGCGCCAGATGAGGTTGAAAAAGGCTGCCTCACTGCTTGCCTCCTCTGACATGACGGTAGCGGAGATTGCCTATGAAGTGGGCTTTTCGTCACCTTCCTATTTCACGAAATGCTATAAGGAACAGTTTGGGGAGAGTCCCACCGAGTTTCTGAAAAGAAGGGGATAGCTGTTGTCTATCCCCCTTGTTCTTAATACACGTCTGTTTACTTCTGTAAATGATACTGGAACTTATTTCAGTATTTGAGGCAGGTTTTCCCTTCCCCAGAAGTAATAAACACAGATTCCAATCCAGCTTGTGAGCAGGATGATAATTGCAACTAATAGTTTCTTCACGCCGTCTACCGGCCACTTCATGATTTCAAGTACGGCTTTGACACACAGAACCACACCGATAATCCAAATGATAAATCCAATCATAACCTGTGATATTTAGTATTGTTAATTAAAAACAAATAGAGACTACGCCTTATTCAGGAGCAGCCTCTATTCTTTATTTAGTAATCGGAATTACTCTGTAACTTCAGCGCCCCAATTTTCTTTGGAAAGACGCTTGTAGCTGTTGTAACGCCATTTAGCGTTTTCTTCAGCAGCCTTGAACAGCTCGTCGGCCTCCTGCGGATATTGCTTCATTACGGATGCGTAACGAACTTCACCCTTCAGGAAGTCTTGGAATCCGCTCCAATCCGGTTCCTTGCTATCCAGCGTGAACGGATTCTTGCCTTCAGCCTCCAGAGCCGGGTTGTAACGCCACAAGTGCCAGTAACCGCACTTAACGGCCTTTTCTTCCTCTGCCTGGCTCTTGCCCATACCTGCCTTCAGACCGTGGTTGATACACGGAGCGTAAGCGATGATGAGTGACGGACCGGGATATGCTTCTGCTTCACGGATACCTTCAGGGTCTGAGCCTGGTCGGCACCCATAGCGATTTGGGCAACGTATACGTAACCGTAAGTAGTAGCCATCAGACCGAGGTCTTTCTTGCGTACACGCTTACCGGCAGCGGCAAACTTGGCGATAGCGCCTACCGGAGTAGCCTTGGAAGACTGACCGCCTGTGTTGGAGTAAACCTCAGTATCCAGTACGAGGATGTTGACATCCTTACCGCTTGCGATTACATGGTCGAGACCACCGTAACCGATGTCGTAAGAGGCACCGTCGCCACCGATAATCCACTGGCTGCGTTTTACCAGGTATTGAGACAGACTGGCGATAGTCTTGCAGCTGTCGCACTTGTCTTTGGCAGCTTCTACCATCGGAATGATTTTTTCAGCCAGTTCCTTGCTCTTGTCTGCATCGTACATGTTTTCAATCCAAGCCTGGAATACTTCTTTGTATTCGGCCGGAGTTCCTTCTGCTGCGATGGCATCTTCCATAGCCTTCACGATACGTGCGCGCATCTTTTCGTTGGCAAGCTCCATACCCAGACCGAATTCGCAGAAGTCCTCGAACAATGAGTTTGCCCAAGCAGGACCGTGGCCTTTTTCGTTCTTGGTATAAGGAGTAGAAGGTACTGAACCGGAGTAGATGGAAGAACATCCTGTTGCGTTGGCTACCATTTCGCGGTCACCGAACAACTGGGAAATCAGTTTAACGTACGGAGTTTCACCACAACCGGAGCAAGCGCCTGAGAACTCGAACAACGGAGTAGCGAACTGAGAGTTCTTCACGTTGGCCTTGATGTCAACCAAATGTTGTTTGCTCTTCACGTTTTCAGCACAGTAAGTCCAGTTGGCAGCTTCCGGCAATTGGCTTTCGAGGTGCTTCATAGTCAGAGCCTTGCCACCCTTCTTCGGGTTGCCCGGACAGACATCGGCACAGTTGCCACAACCCAGACAGTCGAGAACGTCTACCTGAATACGGAATGTCATACCGTCGAATGCTTTACCTACAGCCTTCAGTTGAGTGAAGTTGGCACCCTTCTGCTCTTCAGCATCGAGTACGAACGGACGGATGGAAGCGTGAGGACAAACGTATGCACACTTGTTACACTGGATACAGTTTTCAGCGTTCCATTCGGGAACGAATGCAGCTACACCACGTTTCTCATATTTGGCAGTACCTTGTTCCCAAGTACCGTCTTCGATACCCTTGAATGCAGATACCGGCAATAAGTCACCGTCTTGTGCGTTGATAGGACGAACCACTTCGTTGATGAATGCAGGGTCGTTGTTTTCAGCCTTGGCGTCGTCTGCCAGATTGGCCCAAGCCGGGTCAACGGTCAGCTGCTTGTATTCGCCGCCACGGTCAACAGCTGCATAGTTCTTGTTGACAACATCTTCACCCTTCTTGCCGTAAGACTTAACGATGAACTTCTTCATCTGCTCTACAGCCAGGTCAACCGGAATAACGCCGGTGATACGGAAGAATGCGGATTGCAGGATGGTGTTGGTACGGTTGCCCAAACCGATTTCCTGTGCAATCTGGGTTGCATTGATATAGTAAACAGTGATATTGTTTTGTGCAAAGTACTTCTTCACCTTGTTAGGCAGGTTCTTGGCCAGCTCTTCGCCTTCCCAGATGGTGTTCAGCAAGAAAGAGCCGTTCTTACGCAAGCCGCGGGTTACGTCGTACATGTGCAGGTAAGCCTGAACGTGGCAAGCCACGAAATTAGGCGTATTTACCAGGTATGTAGAGCGGATAGGAGTGTCACCGAAACGCAGGTGCGAGCAAGTGAAACCGCCTGATTTCTTGGAGTCGTAAGAGAAATAGGCCTGGCAGTGCTTGTCGGTGTTGTCACCGATAATCTTTACGGAGTTCTTGTTGGCACCTACTGTACCGTCAGCGCCCAAGCCGTAAAATTTGGCTTCGAACATGCCTTCGCCGCCCAATGCGATTTCTTCTTCCTGGGGCAGAGAAGTGAAGGTAACGTCGTCCACGATACCGATAGTGAAGTGGTTCTTCGGCATCGGCATAGCCAGATTCTTGTAAACGGCGAGGATTTGAGCGGGAGTAGTATCCTTGGAACCCAAACCATAACGGCCGCCTACGATAACCGGAGCATTCTCTGCACCGTAGAAGCAGTCTTTTACGTCGAGGTACAACGGTTCGCCGTTAGCACCCGGTTCTTTCGTACGGTCCAGTACGGCAATCTTCTTGGCAGTCTTGGGAACGGCGGCAAGGAAGTGCTTGGCAGAGAACGGACGATACAAGTGAACGGCAACCAAACCAACCTTTTCGCCATTGGCAACGAGGTGGTCGATAGCTTCGCGGGCAGCTTCCGTTACAGAACCCATGGCGATGATAACGCGTTCTGCATCTTCTGCACCGTAGTAATCGAACAAACCGTACTTGCGGCCTGTGATTTTGGAAATCTCGTTCATGTATTCCTCAACGATAGCCGGAACTGCTTCATAGTAGTTGTTGCAAGATTCACGGTGTTGGAAGAAGTGGTCAGGATTTTCTGCCATACCACGTGCCACCGGGTTCATCGGGTTCAATGCACGTGCGCGGAATTCAGCCAAAGCTTCCTGGTCGATAAGCGGAGCGAGGTCTTCGTTCTCCAACATTTCAATCTTCTGGATTTCGTGAGAAGTACGGAAGCCGTCGAAGAAGTTCATAAACGGAACACGGGCCTTGATGGTGGCTAGGTGGGCAACACCTGCCAAGTCCATAACTTCTTGTACAGAACCTTCGGCCAACATGGCAAACCAGTCTGGCGTGCAGACATAACGTCCTGGTGGTCACCGAAGATACACAGTGCATGGCTTGCCAATGTACGTGCTGATACGTGGAATACACAAGGCAGGAATCACCGGCAATCTTGTACATGTTCGGGATCATCAGCAACAGACCTTGTGAAGCTGTGTAAGTAGTAGTCAGCGCACCGGCTTGCAGAGAGCCGTGAACGGCACCTGCAGCACCGCCTTCTGACTGCATTTCCTGTACCAATACTGTTTCGCCGAAGATGTTCTTGCGACCTGCGGCAGCCCATTCGTCTACGTATTCAGCCATCGTAGAAGAGGGGGTGATGGGGTAGATGGCAGCTACTTCGGAGAACATATACGAGATATGTGCAGCAGCCTGGTTACCATCACAAGTAATGAATTTCTTCTGTTTAGTCATAACTAAATTGAATTATTTATTTAAGTAAAAAAATCTCTCTCTTAATACAAGAAACCGAATAACCAGAGAGGTATTTGGTTGCCTCGGCCTATTTCTGCCTTATGCAGTACATAAGTAACTCCCGGATTATTCTTTATCTTTGTTCCTTCCGGACAAATCTTGAAAGGCATCACCTCATCTACCATGAACGAGATGTTCTTGTCGCCCTTGTTCACCTTGTGGTCCTTCCACATTGTGTTGGCAAAGAAAGTGTCCAGTACGTCTTGCTCTTCCACCTTGACGGGATAGATGGAATACATCAGATTTGAATTGTGCATCATTATCTTCGACGGCTTCTTGGGGAATTCTTCTCCCTTCGGATAGACCATATTGATGAGTCGTGCGTCTGCCAGATACTTGATGTAATTCATTACTGTGGCGCGGGAGGTCTGTATGTCGTTTGCCAGTTGGCTGACATTCGGCGCTTTCGGCCCGTCCACGGCCAACAAATATAGTAATTTCTTTATCTTCGAAAGGTATTTTAGCTCAATTTGTTTGATGAGCAGGATATCCACTTCCACCATCATATTCATTGTCTTGAGCAGATTCTCCGAAAAGTTACGCTTTTCAAGGAAGAAGGGTAGAAGCCGTGGTGCATATAGTCTTGTATGTAGTCCAATGGACGTACTTTGGAGAGGATGCCTTTGGCTATCTGTTCGTGGTTGCTCAGGATTTCTTCCAACGGATAGGCGTGGAACTTCATGCCCGTCTGCAGGTTCAGGTATTCGCGGAAGGAGAAGCCGCGCAGGTTGTAGCTCTTCACGATGTCGCGCAACTCCATATTCTCCTCTTTCAGGCGCATCACGGACGAGCCGGTGAACACGATTTTCAGGTTGGGGAAGCGGTCGTAGCACATACGCAGTTCCTTGCTCCATTCCGGGTACTTGAATACCTGGTCTATCAACAGCACTTTTCCTCCGCGACGCTGGAATTCGGCGGCGAACTCCACGATGCCATGTCCGGAGAAGTAGAAGTTGTTCATGTTGATGAAGAGGCAGGAGCGGTCTGTGCCGAATTTCTCTTTGGCATATTGCAGCAAGAAAGTAGTCTTACCTACGCCTCTTGTGCCTTTGATACCGATAAGACGGTCATTCCAGTCTATTTCGTCCATTAGGTCGCGGCGTACGGGGGCATTGGTATGCTCTACGAGATAAGCGTGTGTACGGTAAAATGCTTCCATGCTTTAAATTCGGTTTATCGGGCGACAAATATACGGCTTTTTTATAGATTTGCAAAGTAGAGATGGCAAAATATTATATAACTTTGCACTCTCATACAAAACGTGAGTAATTGGTTAACATTTGAAAGATGAAACTTTATGTGTTCAATCCTGATGCAGATATGGCATTGGGAAATAATGAAGAAAATTATATGGCGCCCGCTACCATCCGCCGTATGGCTGAAGACTTGGCTTTGTTGCCGATTTGGTATGCCCAGCCGGGTAGTGGGGTACTGGCCTCTTCCGCCTATAATGCAGATTATCTGAAACAGATGCAACAGTTGTTCCGGCTGGATGTGCATTTGGTGACAGAGCCGGAGCTGCCCGATTATGCTGATGTGCGGGTAATGCCTTGGGGATGGAACCCCGCTATCCGTAAACGGATGTTGAAAGGCGGTGTTCTGGAAAAAAATCTTCCTACGCCGGATGCTTTGGATAAATATCGTATGAAGGCTGCCCGTAGTAACGCTTTGGCTTTTCGCGCACTTTTCTATTTCAATAAAATAGATTATACTTGTGGTGACGGTTGTTGCTTGGTGGAGGCTGATGGTAGAATGACGGATATCTCTCCGGATATTGTTGATCGTTACAAGGAGGGATGTGTGTTCAAATCACTTTGGTCGGGAAGTGGAAAGGGATTGTGTTGGTGCCGTCATGGCTTTACGAAAAATGTTTCCGATTGGTGTAGTAGGGCGCTGAAAGAAAATAGAGGTTTTGTGATGGAGCCTATATTTGATAAGGTGGAAGACTTTGCCATGGAATTTTATTCGGATGGTCGGGGAAAGCTTCTTTTTGTCGGCTATTCCCGTTTTGTTACGGATGACAAAGGGGCATATCGTGGTAATATCCTTACTTCGGATGAGCAAGTGGAGGAATGGATTCAGCAATATGTACCCTTTGAAGCATTTGTACGCATACGCAATATGATGCAGAAAGCATTGGAAACGAGTTATGCTACATCTTATATGGGTTTCTTGGGTGTGGACATGATGGTCTGCCGTCAGAAGGAAGGGCATCCGTATGCCATCAACCCCCATGTCGAAATAAATCTACGGATGAATATGGGAATCGTTTCCCATGTGCTTAGTGATCATTTCATTGTCCCCGGTGGGAGGGACGTTTCTCCATTGATTGTTTTCCGACCCATGAAGCTTTGATGGAGCGGCATGAGCAGGATATGCAAAGCTATCCGCTGGTGGTGAAGGACGGCAGGGTTGTTTCCGGCTATCTGCCTCTGGTACCGGTCACTCCGAAGAGCCGTTACCGGGCTTTTGTCTGTGTCACTGCTGCTGAATAGCTTCGCTTTCGTTTCCGCAACGGTCTATGGCTGTCACGGCAAAATATTTTCGGGCAGTCCACGGGCGGATGGGGGCATAGGTATATTCCGTGCCTTGTACTCGTTGTGCCAGGATATTCTCCGGATTGGAGGTATCTACGGGATAGGTGTCCGAACCGTAGATTACATACATCGGAGCATTCCGCTTGTCATTGTCCGTGGCGGGTTGCCAGCTTAGTTTCCAATAGCCGTTTTCCGGTGTTTCCACCGTGAGTCCGGAGGGAGGTGTAGGAGCTACATTGTCTATCCACGGCATGGCGGGTTGCAGGGCCGGGGCGGTATAGAAGTCTTCTTCCAGCGCATCATAAAGCCCTTGCGTATTGTCCATCAGATACTTCACGCGGTAGTGTGCCTCGCCCGCCAGACCGTGGGCGCGGATAAAGTGCATCTGCCGTTCAATCTCGTCCAGCGTCCAGTTCCCTTCGCTGGGGTCGAGGAAGTAGATGCCCAGACCGGGAATGATTTGGCGTCCGTTACTTTGTTCCTGCCAGTCGAGGGCAAAGGGATAGAAATGATTGCCACGGAAATAGAGCATCGGATAAATCTGGTCCTGGATGCCCTCGCCCAGCCAACCTGCACGTCTTGATAGACGGTGTGGAAGGCATTCCAGCCACGGGAGGGGTAGCGGGAAGTGTCTTTGTATTTTCCTACCGGGCAGGTGCTGACCTTTACCCAGGGTTTCATGCTTTTACACCTTTATATATATAGCGTACTATTTCCGTCAGGTTGTCTCTGCGCCATTGGGCAAGGCTGCGTCCTTTGCTGTATTTGCGGTAGTCGTAGCTGTCGGAAAACGGGGGGCGTTTTCCGGATAGCGCAGGTAGTCGAAGTGTATCCCGTCTACATCGTAGCGTTCCACCACTTCGCGGACAAGGCTCATCA
>ENA-OQCX01000187-OQCX01000187.1-human-gut-metagenome-genome-assembly--contig:-NODE-187-length-32997-cov-3.441436_pt1 | contig 32997 bp, 52 predicted proteins | sample MGYA00242762_ERZ504587 | MGnify/ENA primary metagenome ERZ504587 (study PRJEB26092, sample SAMD00036337) | human gut metagenome | host: Homo sapiens | study: EMG produced TPA metagenomics assembly of...
AGGGATTTTGAGTCCCCCTCGTCTGCATTCCGACACACCGGCGTATTGTAGAACGGTATTATTATAGCGGATTTTCCGCCCAAAATCAAGACGCAGTTCCTTTTTGCAGAAAAAGAATTTTTCGCCTTCCCTTTCCGGGGATTTCGTGGTATTCTTACGGAAAACAAGATCCTGGAGGTTCCTATGAATCACACGTTTTCTGCTCCTGTTACCGATGCACAGCGTCAGCGGGACGCTCTGCTGGGTGCGCTGGTGGGGCTGGCGCGCTCCACAGTCAATGAACCCAAAACGGAGGACACTGACCGCGTACTGGCTGCCGGTCTGCGGCTGGCGGCCGAACCGAATGCCGCCGAAAGCGCACTGCTCCGGATGACTGACATCGTTGAAGCGGAGAAGCACCGGGTGGCTCCCAACTGCGCTGCCTGTGCCATGCCCTGCGGAAACACCAGCAATTATGACCTTGCTCGTTTGTGGGGCGCTCCCGCAGAAATTTGTACCCTGAAGTTCGACTGCTTTCTGCTGTCTGCGTCCTTGCCGGACAAAAAACGACCGCACAAATCCAGAAGGAGATCTGCGATGATCTATTTGTGCTGGCAGAGGACTGGGACACCGAACTGCTGCTGCCCATCGTCACACGGGCCGAGGGACTGTGCGCCCAGTAACTTTTCCAGAAACAAAAAAGCATTTCCTGCCTGAAAACGAACCTTTTTTCACAAAACCTCTTTACAAATGCGCCGCAAAAAACTATTATATAGTTATATGCTGCTGTTTGAAGCAAAGTTTTTCTACCGGTGCATTCCGGTATTATTCCCACACGCAAAACGATATGAGAAAGAAGGTAGAATCCATGTCAGTGAAAAAGCCTGTCGTTCCTGCCGCTGCAGAAGCTCCCGCAGCCGAGGCAAAGCCCGCACGCAAGACCGCAAAGTCCGCTGTCAAAACGGAGAAAGCCCCCAAAACGGAAAAGACCGCCCACAAGGGCCGTCCCCCGCTTTCCCCTGAGATCTACGTTGAATTTGCCGGCAAGCAGTATAACATCACCGATCTTGTGGACCGCGCCAAGGCCGATTACCGCCTGACCCACAAGGTGGGCGTGCAGTCCTGCAAGATCTACGTCAAGCCCGAGGAAGAAGCCGCCTACTATGTCGTCAACAAGGTCGGCGGCAAGCTGCCTCTGTAAAGGCTGCGTTTCTGTTTTTCACCGCACAGAAAAAGACCAGAGCTGTTCTGCCAAGTGGCAGTTCAGTTCTGGTCTTTTGTTTTACAATGTTACAAACCCATACGCTCTTCCCTGACGCGGAACGCGGGGTCTTACTTCAGGAACTTGTGCACGGCGCGAGCACGATGCCGCCCAGGATGCCGGAGACGAGGAACTCAGCCACGCCCTGGACACCAACCAGCAGCACAACGAACATCAGGGGGTTGGCAGCGCCTTAACAGACACCAGGTTCTGAACATAGTCGCAGTTGTAGAACGCCAGCACGATATAGCCCATGAAGAACAGGGTGTTCAGGGCCGGAGCGCACATGGCGCTGACGATATAGCTCCAGGTGCGGCTCTTGTCCAGCTTGCTCAGGCCGTTGAAGATCAGGCCCACACACACGCCCATCAGCACACGCATTCCCACGCAGAGGATAAAGGTGTTGACAGGGCTGACCTGGAACAGAGCGCCGGTCATGGCGGAAGCACCGGTAACGGCATCATAGAAGCTCACCGCGCCGAACACGCCGCCCAGCACAGCACCGGCCACGGGGCCCATGGTGATGGCACCCACCGCAATGGGCAGGGTCAGGAAGCTCATGTAAAGCGGGCCCATGGGCACACTGCCCAGGCCGATGGCCTTCATTACAAGTTCGATGGCGACCAGCAGTGCCAGTCGGGTGAGAGTGCGAAGATCGTTGTTTTTCATAATTCAGTTTTCCTCCTGCTGCCGTTCCGCCCTATACGTCGGATACGGCGCAAATCTGGTTTTTTCTGTCAGGGAATCTATAAATAAGCGGGCAAGCCCACCTTATTTATCACAGGGAAATTTGATGCCGGCGCTCCGCCGGGCCACGGTCAGCACACGGCTGACGGCCACGGAGGTATCCAGCATCCGGCTGCACAGCTCCTGGTCACCGCCCTCGATGGCCCTGGCAAAGGCGTGGAACTCCGCCGCCTGCCGGGGCCTGCCGCCGTTCAGGTTGAAGTGCTCTTCCTTGCCCTGATTGGGGTGGAAGGTCACGCCGCCGCACCAGTTGGCCGTGGATTTCTGCAGGATATAGCCTTTGTGCCCTGGATGATATACCGGGCAGGCGCACCGCAGTCCTTGGCGGCCATGCTGACTGCTTGAAGCTGTTGTACTCCATGGTCAGGATACCGCTGGTGTCGATGCCGCGCTCCATGTTGGCAGGTAGTGCACCTGATTCGGCTCACCGAACAGGCCCACGATATAGCTGATGTTGTAGACATTCAGATCCATCAAGGCACCGCCCGCACACTCCGGGTCAAAGGAGACCGGCGTTTCCCCGGCACAGAAGGCATCGTAGCGGCTGGAATACTGGCTGAAATTGCACTGTACCAGCTTCACCCTGCCGATGCGGGGCAGCAGCTCCCGGATCTTGTTGTAGTTTTCGAGGTACTGGGTGGTCATGGCCTCAAACAGGAACACCTTTTTGCGGCGGGCCAGCGCTGCCAGCTCCTCGGTCTGGGCAGCGGTGCAGGCCATGGGCTTTTCCACAATGACATGCTTCCCCGCTTCCAGTGCCACCTTGGCATAGCGGTAATGCTGCAGATTGGGCACGGCCAGATAGATCACGTCCACCCACTGCAATAATTCAAAATAGTTCGTGGTGCGCTGGGGAATGCCGTACTGTTCGCACATTTCGGCAGCCACCGGCGCACTGCGCTGGGTGCTGCAGAGCGCCTGCACCGTAAAGGGGCAGTCCGGCCCTGCCAGCCAGGGCAGAAACTCCCGCACGATCATTCCCGTGCCCAGGATCCCTAATTTCATTGCTTTCTCCATCCTGTTTCGTCGTCAGCCGTTTTTGTTCTCCTCCTCGCGGCGTTCCCGGCGCTGGGAGCGGGGGCGGCGGCCCCGGCGGAAATTGTTGTTCGGGTTCCGCCGCCTGCCACCAGCGGCATAGTGCGGCTGAGGTGCATTCATCTGGTACAGCAGTGCCAGCCCCTTCAGCAGCAGCTCCGGGTCGTAGGTCAGCGGATGGCGGCAGAGCGGCGTGACATACTTTGCCAACCCGCCCGTGACCACCAGGGTGGCCGGGCGGCCCAGCTCTTCCTCAATGCGCTGGGTGATGCCGTCCAGCAGGATTGCCGTGCCCAGCACAGAGCCCGAAAGCATACAGCTCTCAGTGTTCACACCAATGGCTGCTTTGGGGGAGCTCAGCCGCACCTGCGGCAGCTGGGCACAGCGCTCGCCCAGAGCCCGCAGGCCGGTAGAAAGCCCCGGGCAGATCACACCGCCCCGGAATACCCGGTTTTCATCCACAACATTAAATGTAGTGGCAGTGCCCAGATCCACGGTGATGACCGGCAGCGGGAAGTTCGCCGCAGCGTAAGCGGCATCCACCAGCCGGTCCTTGCCCACGGCATGGGGGTCAGGCACCCCCATGGTCAGGCCCGTGCGGATCTCCGGCGAAACGATGACCGGCTTTTTGCCGGTGTAATAGCGGGCGCACTCAGCCAGTGCCCCGGTGATCTGGGGCACTACGCTGGTCAGCACCGCGCCCTCGAACCGGATGGGCTTTTCCGGGTGGCGGCGGTGGGAAAACACCTTTTCCATTTCAACGCGGTATTCCGCGGCGGTGCGGGTGCGCACCGTATCCATGTGGGCCACAAAGCATACACGTCCGTCCTTGATGCCGCCCAGGGCGACGGTGGTGTTGCCTATATCAATGGCTAAGATCATATTTTACCTTTCCTGCAAAAACCTCTCAGGCGCTTTGCTCCGGCTCCCCTGCCAGAGGAGCCGGGTGGCTTGCCTCTCCCGGCAGGAGAGGCGGCAAAGACGCAGGCTTTGACGGAGAGGTTTTATTCTAAGTCAAGCTATTTTACCGCATTTTTGCGCTGGATACAAGACCCAACCGAAAGATTTTGTTGTGCTGGCGGTGATTTTGGATTATACTAAAGAGGCAAACCCGCAAAACAGGAGGTTTTTTGGATGGATCTACAGGGCAAATGCGTCCTTTTGGGCGTTACCGGCGGCATTGCTGCCTATAAAATGGCAAATGTGGCCAGCGCACTCAAAAAGTTGGGGGCGGACGTGGAGGTCATTATGACCGAGAACGCCACCCATTTCATCACCCCTCTCGTCTTTGAGACGCTGACCGGCCACAAGTGCATGGTGGACACCTTCGACCGTGACTTCAAGTTCGAGGTCACCCATATCTCGCTGGCCAAAAAGGCAGATGTCGTTCTGGTGGCACCGGCCACGGCCAACGTCATTGCCAAAATGGCCCACGGCATCGCCGATGATATGCTCACCACCGTGGTGCTGGCGGCCAAGTGCCCCAAGCTGGTCAGCCCGGCCATGAACACCGGGATGCTGGAAAACCCCATCACGCAGGACAACCTCAGAACACTGGAGCACTACGGCTTCACGGTCATCCCCTCTGAGAGCGGGGTGCTGGCCTGCAAGGATGTGGGCAGCGGCCGCCTGCCCAAGGAGGATGTGCTCATCGAGTACATCCTGCACACCATCGCCCGGCCCAAGGATCTGGCCGGTGTCCGCATCGCTGTGACCGCCGGGCCCACGCAGGAGCCGCTGGACCCCGTGCGCTACCTGACCAACCACTCCACCGGCAAGATGGGCTATGCCATCGCCCGGGCCGCCGCCATGCGGGGAGCGGAGGTCACCCTCATCCACGGCCACACCGACCTGCCGCCGGTCCGCTTCACCACCGATGTTCCCATTACCACGGCGCAGGATATGTACGATGCTGTGACCGGCCGCTTTGAGGAGATGGACGTGCTGGTGATGGCTGCCGCCGTGGCAGACTACCGCCCCGTGACGGTGGCAAGCGACAAGATCAAGAAAAAGGACGGCGACCTCTCCATCCCTGTGGAGCGCACCGCCGACATTCTGGGTACCATCGGCCCGAAAAAGACCCACCAGTTCCTCTGCGGTTTTTCCATGGAGACCCGGGATATGGTGGAAAACTCCACGGCCAAGCTGACCCGGAAGAATCTGGACATGGTGGTGGCCAACAACCTGAAGGTCGCCGGAGCCGGTTTTGGGGTGGACACCAACGTGGTCACCTTCATCACCCCCGACGGCACCCGGGAGCTGCCCCTGATGAGCAAGGCCGATGTGGCCGATGCCATTCTGGATGAGATTTTGAAGCGCAGAGGTTTATAAAAACTTTTATCCCTCTCCGTCAACCTGGCGGAGAGGGTTGTTTTTGTAAGAGAAACGTTCACTTTACCCTGCTTTTACAAAAACATTTTTCAAAATCCGGGCAAATCACTTTCCAAAAGTGCAATTTTGATGTATTCTATTCCTATCCGCTGTTCAGGTTCACTGTCCGCGGAGGAACCACAAACGAAAGAGGGGTGCGCACAGATATGCTGAAATATCTGGCAAAACGCATCGGGCGTTCCATCCTGACGCTGTTCGTCATTGTAACGCTCGTGTTCTGCCTGCTGCGGCTGATGCCGGTAGAAGGCTACTTTGCAAACTACGAAAAAATGACCGAGGCCCAGATCCAGGCGGGCCTGCAGTCCATGGGCCTGCTGGACCGCTGCCGGTGCAGATCGGCCGCTTCTGGTGGAATGCCCTCCACGGCGACCTGGGCGTGAGCCATATTTATAAGGTAAATGCCTCGGTCACCGGCATCCTGGCCAAAAAGCTGCCCATCTCCATCCAGATGGGCGTGTTCGCCATGCTGCTGAGCCTGGTCATCGGCATTCCCATGGGTCTGCTGATGGGCCGGTTCAAGAACCGCTGGCCGGATAAGATCGGCACCGCCATCATCGTGCTCATTCAGGCCGTGCCTGCCGCCGTGTATTACCTTTATATTCAGATGTACGGCACCACCGCCCTGGGCGTGGGCCTGCTGTTTGATGCCTCCGACTGGCGGTACTGGGTGCTGCCGGTCTGCTCCATGAGCCTGGGCAACGTGGCATTCTACGCCATGTGCTGCGCCGCTACATGGTGGACGAGAGCAACAAGGATTACGTCCGGCTGGCGCTGGCCAAGGGCGTGAGCGAGACCAACATCGCCCTGCGCCACATCTTCCGCAACGCCATGGTGCCGCTGGTGCAGTATATTCCCTCTGCCTTCCTGAACACTGTGGTCGGCTCCATCTACATCGAGAGCCTGTATTCCATCCCCGGCATGGGCGGCCTGCTGGTCACCTGCGTCCAGCGCCACGACAACACCATGGTGCAGGGCATCGTGCTGCTGTACGCCTGCGTGGGCATCATCGGCCTGATCCTGGGCGATCTGCTCATGGTGCTCATCGATCCCCGCATCAGTTTTGGCAAGAAAGAAGGTGGCCGATAATGCTGTTCCACATGAAAGATCACAAGGCAGCTGTTCTGGAAAACGACCTGAACAAGCTGCAGAAGGACGGCCCCGCCGCTTGGGCCGACCTGCCCGAGGACGAGCTGTTCACCCCCGCCGGGTTCAGCGAGGAGCGTGCCGAGGCCACTCCTACTCCAATTACAGCTATTGGGGCAGCACCTTCCGTGCTTTCTTCAAGAATAAGATCGCCGTGGCCCTGCTCATTGCACTGGTGTTCGTGGTGGGCTTTGCCTTTTTGCAGCCCTATCTGCCCGGTCAGGCAGATCCCAACCTCTGCCAGGTAGACTCTACCACCGGTATCCAGTTCCGCAATATCGCCCCCGGGGAAGAGGGCTTTATCTGGGGCTCCAACGCCATCGGCCAGGACCTGTGGGCCCGCATCTGGGCCGGTGCACGCACCAGTCTGACCATCGCCTTCTTCGTGGCCCTCATCGAGGCCGTGGTGGGCATCACGGTGGGCGTGCTCTGGGGCTATGTCCGCCAGCTCGATTTCTTCTTCACCGAGCTGTACAACATCTGCGATAACATCCCTTCCACCATCATCCTGATCCTGATCTCCTATGTCGCATCCCCCAGCATCCAGACCCTGATCCTGGGCATGTCCATCACGGGCTGGATCGCCATGGCGCGCTTTATCCGCAACCAGATCCTGATCATCCGCGACCGTGATTACAACGTGGCTTCCCGCTGCATCGGCACCCCCATCCGCCGCATCGTGCTGCGCAATCTGCTGCCCTATCTGGTATCGGTCATCATGCTGCGCATGGCCCTGACCATCCCCGCCGCCATCGGCAGCGAGGTGTTCATCACCTATATCGGCCTGGGCCTTTCTGTGGAAACGCCCTCTCTGGGCAACCTGATCAACGACGGCCGCAAGGTGATGATGCAGGCGGGCCTGCGGTACCAGCTGCTCTACCCCACCATCATCCTGAGCTTTGTCACCATTGCGTTCTACCTCATCGGCAACGCTTCTCGGACGCTGCTGACCCGAAGAATCACCTGCAGTAAGGAGGGACAGAAGATGGAAAAAAATCAGCTCATCCTTTCTGTAAAGGACCTCAACATTAAATTCAACCTGCGCGGCAAGGTGCTGCATGCCATCCGCGGCATCGACCTGGACATCTACCACGCGAAGTCCTTGCCATCGTGGGCGAATCCGGCTCCGGCAAGAGCGTGTTCACCAAGAGCTTCATGGGCCTGCTGGATGCCAACGGCTCCATCACCTCGGGCACCATTGATTATTACGGTGCCGATGACGGCAAGCCCATCCGCCTTTCCGACCTGAAAAAGGAGAAGGACTGGCTGAAGGTCCGGGGCCATGAGATCGCCATGATCATGCAGGACCCCATGACCAGCCTGAACCCCCTGAAGACCATCGGCGACCAGATCATGGAAGCGTGGAGCTGCACCAGCATCTCAAGGGCAAGGCTGCCCGGGAAAAGACCCTGGAATACCTGCGGGACGTGGGCATTGCCGACCCCGAGGTGCGCTTTGCGCAGTATCCCCACGAGTTTTCGGGCGGTATGCGCCAGCGCGTCGTCATTGCCATTGCGGTGGCCTGCAACCCGCAGATCCTGATCTGCGACGAGCCCACCACCGCACTGGATGTGACCATTCAGGCCCAGATCCTGCAGCTGCTCAAGGAGATGCAGGTCAAGTACAACCTGACCATCGTCTCATCACCCACGATCTGGGCGTGGTGGCCAACATCGCCGACCGGGTGGCCGTCATGTACGCAGGTGACATCGTGGAGATCGGCACCTCCGATGAGATCTACTACGACCCCCGCCACCCCTACACCTGGGCGCTGCTGTCCAGTATGCCCCAGATGGGCATCAAAGGCGAGGATCTGTTCAACATTCAGGGTACACCCCCGAACCTGTTCACCGAGATCCACGGCGATGCCTTTGCGCCCCGCAACCCCCAGGCGCTGAAGATCGACTTTGTTAAGCGCCCGCCCTACTTTACGGTCAGCCCCACCCACAAGGCCAAGACCTGGCTGCTGGACCCCCGGGCCCCCAAGGTGGAACCGCCTGCCGCCGTCAAACTGTTGAAAGAGGAGGGGATGCAGGATGCCTGAAAATCGTGACATTCGCGTTTGCGAGACAGCGAACACCCCAGTGGAGTGTTCGAGCGAAAAAACGGTCTTGCGCCAGCAAGATGGAGAGGCCTTGCCCCGGCAGGTCCTGCTTGAGGTCAAGGACCTCGAGGTGACCTACGGCTCCGGCCGCAAGGCCTTCAAGCCGTGAACCGTGCCAACTTTGAAATTTACAAGGGCGAGACCTTTGGTCTGGTGGGCGAATCCGGCTCCGGCAAGACCACCATCGGCCGCGCCATCATGCGCATCCTGCCCACCTCGGGCGGCGAGATCCTGTACAAGGGCCAGAAGATCAACGGCAAGATCTCCCGCCAGCTGGACCAGCAGGTCATCAAGGAGATCCAGATGATCTTCCAGGACCCGCAGTCCTCCCTGAACGAGCGTGCCAAGGTCAGCTACATCGTGGGCGAGGGCCTGCAGAATGTCCGGCCCGACCTGACCGCCGCCCAGCGGGAGGAGAAGGTCCGGCAGGCACTGCTGGATGTGGGCCTGCTGCCTGAATTCGCCTCCCGCTTCCCGCATGAGTTCTCCGGCGGCCAGCGCCAGCGCATCGGCATTGCCCGCGCCTGATCGTGGAGCCTGAGTTCATCATTGCCGACGAGCCCATCTCGGCTCTGGATATGTCCATCCGCGCCAGGTGCTCAACCTGCTGCGCCATCTGCAGAAGGAGCGCGGCATCACCTACCTGTTCATCGCCCACGACCTCTCGGTCATGCGGTACATTTCGGACCGCATCGCCGTCATCCACAAGGGCGATATCGTGGAGCTGGCCGATGCGGAGGAGTTGGTGACCCATGCCATCCACCCCTACACCCGCAGCCTGCTCTCCGCCATCCCCATGCCCAACCCCAGGCTGGAGCGGAAGAAAAAGCTGCTGGTTTACGACCCCGCCATGCACGATTACACGCAGGAGGCTCCCCAGTGGCGGGAGCTGCGCCCCAGCCACTGGGTGCTCTGCAGCGAGCAGGAGGCCAAGGACTGGCTGGCTGAAATGTAAACTTTCTCTTGCGTTTTTTGGCAAAGTTCGCCCTTTGTTTCTTGACATTTCCACCCTGCTCTACTACAATAACTCTTGTACGTATTGTGTTGTTTTTAACAAACGGACGAAATTTAAGACCCCATTGAATCCGGCTGCCCCGGCTGCGGGTGCAGTGACTGCTCAAAGGACAAAGGACAATTTATGACAACATCCAACACCCCGATTTACGCTTCCCAGGCACGTCCCTGGCTGAAATTCTACGATCAGAAGTACATTGACCAGACCATGCCCGCCTGCACGGCGTTTGAGCTCGTCTGCCGGCAGAACAAGAACCGGCTGGGCGAGACCGCACTGGAATACTATGGCCGCAAGTTCACCTACGCTGATTTTATCGTCAACGTCAAAAAGACAGCTGCCGCCCTGCGGGCCGCGGGCCTGAAAAAGGGCGATATCGCCACGGTGGTCAGCGTGATGACCCCGGAGATCATCTTTGCGTTCTATGCCGCCGACATGATCGGCGCGACTCTGAACCTGGTGGATCCCCGTTACAGTGTGGAGGGCATCCGCGAGTACATTGAAGAGGTGGATTCCCACCTGCTGATCTGCCTGAATGTGGTGTATGAGCGCTGCCATCAGGCTGCCAAGCGCACCCATGTGGAGCATGTGGTGGTGCTCTCCCCGGCCGACTCCCTGCCGCTGCCTCTGGCGCTGGGTTACAAGGTCAAGAATCTCGACAAGAACAAGTATCATTCCAATGTCATCCACTGGAAGCAGTTCCTTGCTGCCGGGAAGGACGAGAGCATTGCCGCGGAATCCTATGACCCGGAGCACGCCTGCGTGGTGGTGCATACCGGCGGCACCACCGGCTCCCCCAAGGGCGTGATGCTGACCGATAACAACTTCAACGGCATCGCCATGCAGTTCTCTGCCTGCGACACGCTGTTTTCCAAGGGTCAGTCTCTGCTGAACATCATGCCCCCCTTCATTGCCTACGGCTTTGCCTGCGGCGTACATCTGCCGCTGACGCTGGGCATCAAGGTGGTCATCGTCCCCAACCTCGACCCCAATAAGCTGGGCAGCCTGATCTGGAAGTACAAGCCCGAACACATGTTCGGTGTGCCCTCCCACTACCAGCAGCTGGCTGTTGACCCCAAGCTGCAGAACAAGGATCTCTCCTTCATCCGCAACTATGCCGCGGGCGGCGATGCCATCGCCCGGGGTGCCGAACAGACGGTCAACGACTTCCTGGCCGCCCACAACGTGGAATTCCCCATCGCCAAGGGCTACGGCATGACCGAGGCATCCTCTGCTGCCACCGCTGCTGCCGGACAGAACAACAAACCCGGCAGCGTGGGCCTGCCGCTGGTCAACACGCTGGTGTCCGCCTTTGAGCCGGGCACCGACACGGAGCTGCCCATCGGCCAGCGGGGCGAGCTGTGCATCTCCGGCCCCGGCGTTATGAAGGGTTACTACAACAAGCCTGCCGAGACCGCCGCTATCCTGCGCACCCATGCAGATGGCCGGGTCTGGGTGCATACCGGTGACATCGGCTATCTGGACGAGGATGGCTTTGTCTATCTGGACAGCCGGATCAAGCGGCTCATCATCCGTCACGATGGCTTCAAGGTGTTCCCCTCCATGATCGAAAATGTGGTCAGCCAGCATCCCGCCGTGCATCAGTGCTCTGTGGTGGGCTGCGCCGACAAGGATCATGTGCAGGGCCGCCTGCCTTTTGTCTATCTGGTGCTTGACCCTGCGGTTCCCGCCGCCAAGCGCAAGCAGATCATCAAGGAGCTGCGCCAGCTCTGCATTGAGGAGCTGCCCGAATATGTCCAGCCCGTGGGGTACAAGATCATCCCCGAAATGCCCCTGACACTGGCCGCTAAATTTGATTATCGCAAGCTGGAAGAAGAGATCACTCCCCGCGATTATTAAGCAGAATAATACACATTGGAAAGGATTCGTGACGACACCATGAAAAAGAAACTGATTGGCCTGGCCCTTTCGGCCGCCATGCTGTTCTCTGTCCTGAGCGTTCCGGCCTTTGCAGCCGCCCCGGAAGAGAGCGCAGACCCCGCTCTGCCCACTGAACAGACCGCCGCAGAGGAGGAGAACTGTTTCTTCACCTCCAGCAGCACCGAAGAAGAGAAGGAGCCCAACTCCATCACCTATGTTGCCTTGGGCGACAGCATCTGCGCCGGCATCGGCCTGACGAAGGTGCAGTACTCCACCAACCTCACCGGTGTGGATGTTTCCTTCAACTTCAAGGGCTACCCCGAGACCTGCTATGTGGGTCAGGTGGGCAAAAGCCTGAACCTCGACCGGGATCACGCCATCAATCTGGGCCTGCCCGGCGTGATGAGCAAGGATATGCTGGAGCTGGTCAAAACCGGCACCATGGCCGAGATGAACACCCTCTCCGGCTGCCAGTACAATTACCCTGAGTTTGTAGATTACATCAAAAGTGCCGATGTTATCTCCATCCAGCTGGGCTCCAATGATGCTTTTGTGCCCACCGTGGTCTCCTTTGGCGAGGCCACTAACTGGAAAAGTGAGGACCTGGCTTCCATCGTGCTCAGCGGCAACCTGCGCAGCAGCAGCAAGGAAACCGAGGACGCACTGAACGAGAGCCTGAAAAAGCTCAGCCTGACCCGCAGCGAGAAAGATGCCGTCTGGAACCTGTTCTTCTCCGGCATGAACAAGATCTGCGAGAACGCTTATCCCGAGAGCAGCAGCAACCTGCGCCAGATCGTGGCGACCGTCAAGGAACTGAACCCTGATGCCCAGATCCTGATCATCGGTGCCACCAACCCCGTGCCCCTGCTGCCCAGCTGGAGCAACTACTTCAGCAAGCTGAACAACTACGAAAAGCAGCTGGCCGATGTTTACGGTGCCACCTACGTTTCCATCCCCTTTGCTCAGACTGAGCTGGATGGCCACCCCACCGTCTCCGGCCACAAGTACATCGCCGACAAGATCGTCAAGGCCATTGAGGCCCAGCAGTAACCCCCGGATAAGAAATCCCCGCCGTCGCAAGACAGCGGGGATTTTTCTTATCCCATATTACTTTTCGTAGTCCTGGGGCAGTTCGTTCTTGGGGTCACGGTCCATCAGGGAGCGTACCGCCTCGGCTGCGCTCATGCCCTTGTTCACAACAGCGTTCACGGTCTGAACGATAGGCATTTCCACCTGATACTTGGCGGCAAGTTCCAGCGCGGCAGGCAGGGCGTTCATGCCCTCAACCACCATGCCCACCTCCTTCACGGCCTGCTCCGGGGTCTCACCCTTGCCGATGAGGATGCCGGCCCGGTTGTTGCGGCTGTGCATACTGGTGGCGGTCACGATCAGGTCACCGATGCCGGCCAGACCGGCAAAGGTGTGGACATTGCAGCCCATGGCCACACCCAGCCGGGCAAGCTCGGCAATGCCGCGGGTGATGAGGCGGCGCGGGCGTGTCGCCATAGCCCAGGCCGGTGGAGATGCCCACGCCCAACGCAATGACATTCTTCATGGCACCGCTGAGCTCCACACCCTTGATGTCCTCATTGGTGTACACACGCATGACGTTGTTGGTGAACACCGTCTGCACGAATCTGGCCGCTTCCATATCCTTGCTGGCCGAAACGATAGTGGTGGGTAGGTCGATCGCCACCTCCTCGGCGTGGGTGGGGCCGCTCAGGGCCACCAGACGCACCCCCTTGGGGCCGCCCTCTTTGCCCAGCTCATCGGCCAGGATCTCCGTCATGGTGAACAGGGTATCCTTTTCAATGCCCTTGGCAACGTCCACAATGATCTGACCGTCCGGCACAAAGGGCCGGGCCTTGGCGGCGGTGGAGCGCACGAACACCGACGGCACCGCGAACAGCAGGATCTCCTTGTCCGTGCACACCTCTTCCACGCTCTTGGTGAACTTCATCTCTGCCGGAATGGTCATGCCGGGCAGATTGGGGTGGACCCGGGTGGTGGAAAGGTTGTCGATCTCCTGTTCCAGCGCCGACCACACGGTCACGTCATTGCCGCTCACCGTCAGCATCCGCGCCAGAGCATGCCCCAGGTGCCTGCACCCAGAATACCAATTTTATGCTTCATTGTGTTTTGTCCTCCGTATGCGCCGGGCTGCTTGTGTGCCCGGCCTGTTCCCCGCGCTTCCTGCACGGGGCCTGTCTGATTCCATTTTACACGAAACATCGTACCGCGTCAACTCCTTGCCAGTCTGCACAAAGTTAATCAGTGTTTTCTTTTGTTTTTGGCCAGAGTGAAGGATTTTCGCCAATGGATTGCACTTATCTCCATTTCATGCTATAGTATTTTGGTAGGAATTGTAGGATATGCTCTTGACCTGAGCCATAGTTTAAGGTGTATCCCAAAGATATTCCACCGTTTTTTGTCAATAAGGAAGAAAAACATGTTTGAAGCACTTCTTACCAACCGCACGGTCAGCGTGCTGTGGGAGGCCCTGCCCCGCATCCTGACGGCAGGCCTGACCATGACCATTCCCCTGACCCTGATCTCCTTCAGCCTTGCCATGGTCATTGCAGTGGCTGTTGCGCTGGTGCAGTACGCCAATGTTCCGGTGCTGCGCCAGATCGCCCGGTTCTACATCTGGGTCATCCGCGGCACGCCGCTGCTGGTGCAGCTGTTCATCATCTTCTACGGCCTGCCCAGCCTGGGCATCATGCTGGATGCTTTTCCGGCAGCCGTCATCGCCTTTGCCTTCAACGAGGGTGCCTACTGCGCCGAGACCATGCGCGGCGCGCTGGAAAGCGTGCCCCAGGGCCAGCTGGAGGCCGGTTCCTGCGTGGGCATGACCTGGTGGCAGATCATGCGCCGCATCGTTCTGCCGCAGGCCCTGCGCACCGCCGTGCCCTCCTGTCCAACTCCCTCATCAGCATGATCAAGGACACCTCTCTGGCCTCCAACATCACGGTGGCAGAGTTGTTCATGGCAGGCCAGCGTGTGGCAGCCCGCACCTACATTTTCCTGCCCATCTACTGCGAGGTAGCTGTGGTCTACCTGCTGTTCTGCACCATCATCACCAAGCTGCAGGCGCTGGTGGAGCGGCAGCTGAACGCACACGGTTTCCAGTGAGAAAGGGGGGGACGGTATGGCCATGTTAGAGATCAAAGACATCCACAAAACATTTTACACCTACGATGACAAGCCCCGTTTCCACATCGGGCCTTTCCCGCGCGGCACTGCCCGCCGGGTGCGCAGTTCGCTGCACGTCCTGAACGGCGTGGACCTGAGTGTGGAAAAGGGAGACGTTGTTGCCATTCTGGGCCCTTCCGGCTCCGGCAAGACCACCCTGCTGCGCTGCCTGAACTTTCTGGAGACCGCTGACAGCGGCACTCTGGTGTTCGACGGCGAATCCTTCGATCTTGGCAGGATCTCCCGGGCCGACATTGCCCGCCTGCGCAAAAAAACGGCCTTTGTGTTCCAGAACTACAACCTGTTCCGGAACAAGACCGCCCTGCAGAATGTGACCGAGGGCCTGATCGTTGCCCGCAGGATGCCCAAAGAGCAGGCGGATGAGATCGGCAGACGGATGCTGGAAAAGGTCGGTCTGGCCGACCGGGCTGACTACTATCCCCGCCAGCTTTCCGGCGGACAGCAGCAGCGCGTTGCCATTGCCCGCGCCCTTGCCACCGACCCGGAGATCATTTACTTTGACGAACCCACCAGTGCCCTTGACCCGGAGCTGACCGGCGAGGTACTCTCGGTCATGCGGAAGCTGGCCGAAGAGGGCATGACCATGCTGGTGGTCACCCACGAGATGGGCTTTGCCCGCAACGTCTCCTCCAAGACGGTATTCATGGAGAACGGCGTGGTGGTGGAGCAGGCCCCTTCCCACGAATTCTTTGCCCACCCCCGCGAGGAGCGGACCCGGGAGTCCTGCGGAAGATCGAGCACACAGCATAATGGATGGACGGCGGGGAGTTTCCTAAGCAAATGTTCCGCTGGGGTGGGACCTGTTGCCGCAGGCAATAGGGCGGGCGATGGAATGGCCCGAAGCATTTGCGTGGAAAGCTCCCCGTCGTCCTCTTAATACAGCTTTTTCTATGAAAGGACTTAACTATGAAGCGCAGAACTTTTATTTCGATGATGAGTGTCATGGCCGCCGCCGGCGTTCTGACCCTGTCCGGCTGCTCCAACAGCAGCACCTCCACCGCCGCAAGCTCCGGTGCATCCTCTGCTGCCGATTCCGCTGCTGACCAGCTGGCTGCCATTCAGGCCAGTGGCAAGCTGATCGTGGCACTGGAGGCGCATGGCAGCCCTGGAGCTACCATGACGAGAGCGACACTCTGGTGGGCTATGATGTGGAGGTCTCCCGCGCCATCGCCGAAAAGCTGGGCGTGGAACCGGAGTATGTGGAGAGCGATTGGGACAGCCTGTTCGCCGGTCTGGACGCTGGACGCTTTGACATGGTCTGCAACGGCGTGGAGGTCACCGACGAGCGCGCCCTGACTTATGATTTCACCACTCCCTACGGTTACATCCACACCGCTCTGGCCGTCCGCAAGGACAACGACGAGATCAAGACCTTTGAGGACCTGAAGGGCAAGACCACTGCCAACAGCCTGGCTTCCACCTACATGGAGCTGGCCGAGAGCTACGGTGCCACCGTGCAGGGCATCGACACCCTGGAGGAGACCATCCAGCTGCTGGCTGCCGGACGCATTGACGCGACCCTGAATGCGGATGTCTCCTTCTACGATTACCTGAACGTCCATCCGGATGCCGACTTCAAGATCGTGGCCCAGACTGAGGATGCCTCTCACGTTGCCATCCCCCTGCGCAAGGGTGACAACAGCGCCACCCTGCTGGAAGCCGTCAACAACGCCATCGATGAGCTGCGCGCCGACGGCACCCTGAAGGAGCTGAGCGAGAAGTACTTCGGTCAGGATATCTCCTCTGAGAACTGATTTTGCCCTGAATACGCCAGGAGGCGCTGCCGATGCAGCCGCCCTCCTTTTGTTATGCGTGAAAATAATCATAGATGGTCTGTGCCAGCTGGGGGCCAACGCCGGGGGTATTTTCCAGCTGGTCGGGGGTGGCCTCCCGCACAGCACCCACGCTCTTGAACTGCGTCATCAGGCTTGGCCGTTTTTGGGCCCACCCGGGCACCTCGGTCAGGGTGGAGGAATAGCTCTTCTTCCGCATCTGCTGCTTGCGGTAGGCATTGGCAAAGCGGTGGGTCTCGTCCTGGATGGCCGTGATAAAGGTGAAAGTCCCCCGGTTCATATTGATGGCGATTTCCCGGCCCTCGCTGTCCACGATGGCACGGGTGCGGTGATGGTCATCCTTGACCATGCCGTAAAGGGGCACATCGGCCAGCGAAGTGCCTGCCAGTGCCGCCTTTGCGGCGCTCACCTGTCCCCGGCCGCCGTCCATCAGCAGCAGGTCCGGCTTCTGCCCGAAATAATTATCGCTGCCCTGCCCCTGTGCGGCCAGCGCGGCGTATTTCTCATACTCTGCCGCCCGCCGGGAAACCGTTTCGGCCAGCGAAGCGTAGTCGTCCGTCCCCAGCACGGTCTTCATCCGGAACTTCCGATATCCGGCTTTGTAGGGCTTGCCATCCGGAAGGTGACCATGCCGCAGACGCTGGTGCCATCGCCCCAGTTGGAGATATCGTAGCTCTCAATGGTGCGCGGCGGCTTGGAAAGCCCCAGCACCTGCGCCATCTCATCCAGCAGCTTTTCCTCACGGGCGTAGCGGCCGCTCTCCCGGGCCAGCCGTTCCACCGCGTTGGTGTGGGCCATCTCCACCAGATGGGCCTTATCGCCCCGCTGGGCACATAGAGCTGTACCTCACTGCCCCGCTTTTCGTTCAGGGCCTGCTGCAGCGCTTCGCTGTCCGGCGGCAGCTCGTCCACGGCAATGATCTTTGGGATCTGCTCATCGTCCAGATAATACCGGGGCAGAAACTCCTCCCGCACGGCGGCAATATCTGCCGTATCGTGGAAAAGGAACTCCCGCTTATCGGTCAGCCGCCCCTCCCGGAAGCGCAGGACCGCCGCGCAGACACTGCTGGGGGTACCGGCCAACGCCACCACATCCATCTCCACCTCCGGGTCCACCACGACCTTCTGGCCCGCTGTCACCTTGGTGATGGCATTGATCTGGTCCCGAAGGAGAGCCGCTGTCTCAAATTCCAGCCGGTCAGAGGCTCCATCATCCGCTCGTTCAGAGTCTTGAGAATGTCCTTTTTTCCGTACCGGATCAGATGCACCGCGTTCTTTACGGCCTGATTGTAGTCCTCGCAGCTGATCTTGCCGCTGCACACGGCCATGCACTTGCCGATATGGGCATTCAGGCAGGGCCGCCCCTTGCCGATATCCTGGGGGAACCGCTTGCTGCACCGGGGCAGCAAAAAGGCATCCAGCGCGGTCTCGGCCATCTGCCGGGCCGCAAAGGACGAGGTATAGGGGCCGATGTATTCGGCATCGTCCTCCTCCTTTTGCAGCACGAAGGAAAGGCGGGGCCAGGCTTCCCGGGTCACCTTGATATAGCTGTAACCCTTGTCATCCTTCAGCAGGATATTGTACTTGGGGGTGTGCGCCTTGATCTGGCTGGCTTCCAGCACCAGCGCCTCGAACTCACTCTGGCAGACGATGACATCAAACGCATAGGCGTGGGCGATCATCTGGCTGACCTTGTTGTCGTGGGGCACTCCCTCGCGGAAATACTGGCTCACCCGGATGCGCAAACGCTTGGCTTTGCCGATATAGATGATGGTATCGCTTTTTGTCCCGGATGATATACACACCAGGCAAAAGCGGCAGCATACAGGCTTTCTGATACAGTTCTGCTTTGGTCATGGCAGCTCCTCGGTAAAACAAAAAGCGGCAGGAAAAACATCCCGCCGCCTCAAAAATCAAAGGCTCGAATTACTCTGCAAAGCCAGACTCGACCAGCTTGATCAGCCGTCAACAGCAGCCTGCTCGTCTGCGCCGTCAGCGATGATGCGGATGGTGGTGCCGCCCACGATGCCCAGAGACAGAACGCCCAGCAGGCTCTTAGCGTTCACGCGGCGCTCTTCCTTCTCGACCCAGATGGAAGACTTGAACTCGTTAGCCTTCTGGATAAAGAAGGTAGCCGGACGAGCGTGCAGACCAACCTGATTTTCAACGGTAACTTCTTTGACGTACATAGTAAAACGCTCCTATCTATTATCGTTCTCGGGAATTCGATTTGTTTCTTGCCTGTTGCGTTGTACCTATTTTAGCGCAAGCCGAAACCAATGTACAGCCCCAGAACGCATTTTTGGCGGTTTTCCCAATGATGAGGGGGGTCTTTTTCGCCTTTTATACAAAGATAACAAAATTATTCCCCCAGTGTTGGCCGGGTAATACAAAAGTTTTCAACATTTTTTCGACCTTCGACAGTTTCCCGGCTGTTCGACCCTGTTTTCAGCCCTGATAGCGCATTTCCAGCACCTGACTGGGGCGCACCACCAGCGGGTCTTTGGCCGGGTCGAATTTCTCCTTTGCGCCCACTACCTGCCAGCCCATGCGGCGGTAAAGAGCCAGTGCCCGGGTGTTGGTGTTCAGCACCGTAAGCACCGGGTGCTCATGCTCCGGCAGCTTCTTCCGGGCGAAATCCAGCATCTTCTGGCCGATGCCCCTGCCCCGGGCGCTCTCCGTCACAAAAAGGTGCTCCACCTGCCCGGTCTTGTGGTGTACGCTGACCGTGGCATCCGGCACATCCTTGGTATAGTGGAGGTAGCAGACCCAGCCTTCCTGCTTTTCCTGCTGCAGCTGCGGCAGGAACATCTCCGGGGTCAGGGCATCCAGCGCTTCCTGCACCCAGCCCCCGGCACAAATGCTCCGGCGGCCTCCGCAAACAGCTTTGCGGCAGCCTCCATCTGCTCGGCGGTCCTGACCAGTCGGACATTCTCGCCCCGCTTCCACTTGGGGATCTCGGTCAGGGGATGGGTCTCACACCACTGCTCGTAGAGCTCCGGGCGGCGCAGACGGGTGCGCTCCCGGCTCTGCTGTCCCCGCCAGGCATCGATCTTCTGGTGGTTGCCCTCCAGCAGGACAGGCGGTACAGCACGGCCCTCCCAGACCTCGGGCCGGGTGTACTGGGGGTACTCCAGCAGGCCGTCCCAGTAGCTCTCCTCCTCGTAGCCCTTCTGCTCGGCCAGAACGCCGGGTTTCAGGCGGAGGACGCTGTCTGCCACCACCAGGCTGGCCAGCTCGCCGCCGGTGAGGATATAATCGCCGATGGAGATCTCCTCGTCCGCAAAGGCATCGATCACGCGCTCATCAATGCCCTCGTAGTGGCCGCAGACCAGGGTCAGGTTGTCGTACTGGGCCAACCGCCGGGCGTGCTCCTCGGTATAGCGCTGCCACCTGCCGTCAGGAATACTATATGCGGCGCAGGCCGTCCCTGTTCCTGCACTTCCTTCTGGACTGCCCGCAGGCAGTCGGCAATGGGCTGGGCATAGAGCACCATGCCGCAGCCGCCGCCATAGGGATAGTCGTCGGTCTGCTTCTGTTTATTCAGGGTGTAGTCCCGGATCTGGTGGCAGTGGGTCTCAATATATCCCTTTTTGGCAGCGCGGCCGATGATGCTGGAATCCAGCACCTGCTGGCACATCTCCGGGAAAAGGGTCACGATGTCCACACGCATCCCCATGGCTCACTCCTCCTCCCGCTCACTGTCAAAATCGTCATCCAGCAGGCCCGGGATGGGGGTGACAAGGAGATAGCCTCCGGCGGGTTGCGCTCTTTCAAAAAGGCATCCACCCCGGGGAACATATATTCCTTGCCGCTGGGGGCCTTGACGGTGTAGATATCCTGTGCGCCGGGGTGGTCCACGCTGGTCACCACGCCGTACACCTTGCCGGTATCGGCATCCCGCACTTCGCACCCGATGAGGTCGGCCACATACCACTTGCCCGCAGGCAGGGTGGCATCGTCACGGTCAAAGTAGAACACCTGCCCCCGCAGGCACGGGCGGCATCCATATCGCTGACCCCTTCCAGCTGGAGCAGGGCCATCTGCCCCTGGGGGCGGATGGAGGTGATCTTGTAGCACCTGCCGCCCTGGGGGGTGGTGTACAGGCGGCCCACCTTTTTCAGAAAGGCCACGCCGTCACACCACAGCTCCAGCTTCATCTCGCCGCGCACACCGTGGGTGGTCACCACCTTGCCGGCTTCCAAGTATTTCTGCATTGCTTTTACTCCTTTAGCATCCTCACCCTCTCCGTCATTGCTACGCAATGCCACCTCTCCCGAGGGAGAGGCCTTGGCAGTCACCACAAGTTTCTGGTTTTGCCAAGGGCTCCCCCTTTGGGGGAGCTGGACGCGAAGCGGCTGAGAGGGCGAGCTGCCTAATAATACAAAAAGGCCCCTTGCCTTGCGGCAAAGCCCGTAGGTGCTCAGTCGATCTCAACAAGGACCTTTTCATCGACCCGCACAGCAGCCGCGCGCATCACCACACGAATGGCTTTTGCGATCCGGCCCTGCTTGCCGATGACACGGCCCATATCTCCCTCTGCCACGCTCAGGTGGTAGACGATGGTGCCGTCCTCGCGGGGCTCGTCCACCGTGACCTTGACGGCTTCCTTGTCCTCCACGAGACCGCGGGCAACTGCCAGCAACAGCTCCTGCATGAGTCAGCCCTCCTACTTACAGAATGTTGGACTTCTTCAGCAGAACGCGGACGGTATCGGTGGGCTGTGCGCCGTTGGCGATCCAGCCTTGGCCTTCTCAGCGTCGATCTTCACCTCAGAGGGCTCCTGGTTGGGATCGTAGGTGCGATTTCCTCGATGAAACGGCCGTCGCGGGGGAAGCGGCTGTCAGCAACAACAACACGATAGAAGGGAGCCTTCTTAGCGCCAACGCGGCGCAGACGAATCTTAACTGCCATGGTAAATATCCTCCAAAAATGTTTGTGCCCCGTTTGGGGTTTGATTAAATCTATCTGTACAACCTGCGGGGTGTATACCATTGTTATTTGAAGCCGCGGAAAGCATTGGGGTTGCCCATCATGCCGCCCAGGCGGCGGGCAAAGCCCTTGGGGCTCTTCTTGAACTGCTTCATCATCTTCTGCATCATCTCAAACTGCTTGAGCAGCTTGTTGACATCCTCCACCGGGTGCCGCTGCCCGCTGCAATGCGGCGCTTGCGCTTGGGGTTGATGATGGAAGGCTTTTCACGCTCTTCCTTGGTCATGGAATAGATCATAGCCTCGATGCGGTCAAAGGCTTTCTCGTCGATCTGGCTGGCATCAATGCCGGACATACCGGGCATCATGCTCAGCATGGCACCTGCACCGCCCATCTTGCGGATCTGCGCAAACTGGGCCAGCATGTCGTTCATATCGAACTTGTTTTCCATCATCCGCCGGGCGGTCTCTTCTGCGGCCTTTTCATCGGCGGCATCCTGCGCCTTCTCAATGAGGCTCAGCACATCGCCCATGCCCAGGATGCGGCTGGCCATGCGGGAGGGATGGAACACTTCCAGATCGTCCAGCTTTTCGCCGGTGCCCTGGAACTTGATGGGCTTGCCGGTGACGCTCAGCACCGAAAGTGCCGCGCCGCCGCGGGTATCGCCATCGGTCTTGGTCAGGATGATGCCGTCGATGCCTACCGTCTCGTTGAAGGTCTTGGCAACATTCACAGCGTCCTGACCTGCCATGGCATCCACCACCAGCAGCGTCTCGTCCACGGGGACAGCTCCTTGATCTGCACAAGCTCCCGCATCAGGACCTCGTCGATCTGCAGACGGCCGGCGGTATCCAGGATCACGATGTCGTTGCCGTAATCCCTGGCGTGGGCCAGCGCCTTGCGGGCGATCTCCGGGGCTTGGCACCCGGCAGTGTGAACACCGGTGCACCTGCTGCCCGCCCACGACCTGCAGCTGATCGATGGCGGCAGGGCGGTAGATATCGCAGGCCACCAGCATGGGGCGGCGGCCCTGCTTGATAAAGTATTTGGCAAGCTTGGCTGCGTGGGTCGTTTTACCGTTGCCCTGCAGGCCGCAGAGCATGATGATGGTCTGACCCTTGTTCTTGACGATCAGGCGGGGGGCTTCCTCGCCGCCCATCAGGGCAACGAGCTCTTCGTTGACGATCTTGACCACCTGCTGGGCGGGGGTCAGGCTCTCCATGACCTCCTGACCCATGGCGCGCTCGGAGACCTTGGCACAGAAATCCTTGGCAACCTTGTAGTTGACATCGGCTTCCAGCAGGGCCATCCGCACCTCGCGCATGGCGGCTTTGATATCGGCCTCGGTCAGCTTGCCGTGGCCGCGCAGCTTTTTGAACACACCGGCAAGGCGGTCGGTCAAAGATTCAAATGCCATGTTCGGTGCTCCTCTCAAATTAGTAATGGTGTCAGCTCTCGTTGACTTCGTCGATGGAGCGGATCAGCCCCAGCATCTTGTTCAGCGTTGCTGCATACTCAGTGGTGGTGAGCCTGGCATAGGGACCGGTGCACTCGAACCGCGCGTCAATGACCAGCTGTTCCAGTTCCTCCAGCTTTTCCTGCACCCGGCGGTAGCGGCCTGCAAAGCCGACCTTGGCTTCCAGTTCTTTCAGGGTGGTCTCGCCATGCTTGATGGCATCCCGTGCGCCCTGACGGGTGATCCCGAAGTTTTCCCCGATCTCACTGAGGGAGAGGTCGTCGTTGTAATACTGGTTCAGCATCTCGCGCTGCTTGGGCGTGAGCACCTCGCCATAAAAATCGAGCAGATAGCCCATTTCAAAGTCTTTTGCCATGATGCGTTCTGCCCTGACCTCCGTTTGTTGTAAAGTCTATTTGCTTTACATACGGAGTATAGCAGACATTCTTTTCCTTGTCAAGGCTTTTTTCCATCACTCTGCTGATTTTTCGGCAGATTTTTCTCCATTTTGTCCAATTGCGGCTTGACGCTGGGCACAGGATGCGCTACCTTATAAGTATTAAACTCTCAGTCAAAGCCCGATGCTTTGCCAGCTCCCCTCTAACAGGGGAGCCCTTGGCATAGCAGACAGTTCTGTGCTGACTGCTCAGGTTTGCGTAAGGGAGGAGTTTCGTGGCAATCTATCCAAACATCTACCAGACCCTGGTCCCCTGTCCGATCGTGGAGCTGCGGGGCTATCTTGCCGCCTGCGGGCTCAAAGGGCGGCTGTATGCTTACCTTGATTATAATGGGCCCACCGGCACGTCCCGCGATTCGGTGGCTGAGGGGATGCTGGCCCTTGCGGCGGAAAAGCACAAACTGCTCCCGGGCCAGCCCATCATTGAAGCGGCCTCCGGCTCCTTTGCCATGCGCTGGCCCTTGCCGGGCGGACGGCGGGCCACCCCGTGGTGCTGACCATGCCGGAGGATGCCCCGGCCTGCGGCAGGAATACCTGCTCCGGCTGGGGGCACAGATCCTGCATTCCCCCGCCCAGCGGGGCCTTGCGGGGGCCGGGCGCTGGCAGAGACCACCGCAGCCGAAAAGGGCTGGTATTATATGAACTGGCTTGCCAACGACGATAACCCTGAATACCATCGCCGGGTGACCGGCCCCGCCATCGTGCAGGCCATCTCCCGGGAGGGCCGCAGTCTCGTGGACACCATCACCGTCGGCGTGGGCAGCGCGGGCACCATCACCGGCGTAGGCGAGACCATCAAGCCTGGACCAACGATGTCCGCATCGTGGCCGTGGAGCCCTTTGAAAATCAGGCTCTGGGCGGCGGCTTCACCGGCGGGCACGGCATCCCGGATATCGGCTATGGCATCGTGCCGGGCAATTACAACGCCTATGTTGTGGATAATGTAGCCGCCGTTACCAGTACCGATGCCAACCGCGCTGCACAGCGGGTCCTTGCCACCGATGCCATTCCCGCCTCCCCTGCCGCCGGTGCAGCCCTCCACGCCGCCGCACAGCTGATTGCCACCGGCACCAGCCGCTCGGCGCTGGCCATCTTCAGCGGACGGCAGGCACTAAGCTTTTAAGAACAAGTTTCCCCTCTGTACAACCTCTCCGTCATCTTCGCTGACGCTCGATGCCACCTCCCCTAGTAGGGGAGGCCTTGGCAAAAGATTCTTTTTTCGCTATCATCGCCTATGGCTCCAAAACCAGAATCTGCCGTAGAGAAAGCATTACACCAGCAGGGCCTAATGGAGCAAAGCGCCAGACCCCGAAAATGTGACGGCCTGCCAAGGGCTCCCCTACTAGGGGAGCTGTCGCGGCGAAGCCTGCGACTGAGAGGTTGTACAAAGGCAAAGCTTTCCCTGAAGAAATCAATTTTATTTCAATAGAAAAGAGAATTCCATATGACCAAGGATATGACGACCGGCCCGATCACACCGCTGCTGGTCAATTTCACCATTCCCCTTGTGCTGGGCAACCTGTTCCAGTTGACCTATAACGCCGTGGACAGCATCATTGTCGGCAAATTCGTGGGCGAGGATGCCCTTGCCGCCGTGGGCACCTCCAACCCGCTGATGACGCTGGCGATCCTTTTTATCAACGGTGTCTGCCTGGGTGCAGGCATCCTTGTCAGCACGGCGTTCGGGGCAGGCGACACCCGGCTGGTGGAGCGTCAGGTCTCCACCACCGCCATTGCAGGCTCCGTCTTTTCCCTGGTGTTCTCGCTGACCTGTGTGATTTTGGCAAATCCGCTGCTCCGTCTGCTGCAGGTGCCGGAAGAGATCCTTCCCATCGCTGTGAACTACCTGCGCATCGTGTTCGGCGGGCTGCTGTTCACCTTCTTTTATAATTTCCTCGCCGCTACCATGCGCGCGCTGGGCGACAGCAAAAGCGCGCTGTACTTCCTGATGATCAGTTCGGTGCTGAACATCGGCGGTGACCTGTTCTTTGTTGAGGTGCTGGATTGGGGCTCCGAGGGTTGTGCCCTTTCCACCGTGCTGAGCGAAGCACTCTGCTGCGTGTTCTGCCTGATCTATATCCGCTGGAAGGTCCCTGTGTTGCAGCTGGGCAGACGCTGGTTCATTTTTGACTCCTCGCTGCTGAAAAAGACCATCAGCTACGGCTGGACCAGCGCCATGCAGCAGGCCACCGTTCAGCTGGGCAAGATCGCCATTCAGGCCATCGTGAACACCATGGGTGTCAACGCCATGGCAGCCTTTGCCGCTGCAGGCCGCATCGATGACTTTGCCTATGTGCCCCAGCAGAACATCGGCCATGCCACCACCACCCTGATGGCTCAGAACCGCGGCGCGGGCAAAAAAGACCGTGTCCGCGCCAGCTTCTTCTGCGGCCTGAAGCTGGAATTCCTCTACGCCATTTTTATCACCGCTGTCTGCTTCTTCTTTGCCGAGCCCATCATCCGGCTCTTCGTCACCGATGCCGCCGTGGTGCATCTGGGGGTGCGCTTTTTGAAGCTGGTCTCTCTGTTCTACCTGATGCCCTCGCTGACCAATGGCATCCAGGGTGGTTTCCGCGGCCTGGGCGACCTCAAGATCACCCTGAACAGCAGCACGCTCAACATGGCAGGCCGTGTGGCGGCCGCTGCCCTCTTTGTGCTGCTGATGAAGATGGATATTGAGGCCCTGCCGTACAGCTATGTTGTGGGCTGGATCCTCATGCTGGTCTATGAAGCCCCCATGATGGTGAAGTATCTGCGGAAGGGTGAGCTGTAAGCCTGACACCGCCCCGGGCAGGTCTTTTCTCTCACTCCGTCCGCTCGATTTCCCGGTACAGCCATTCCAGTGCATCAGAGATGCGCCCAGCTGGTCGATGAGCTTCTCCTTCACGGCCTTTTTGCGTCCAGCATGTACCCACGTCCATCACCAGCTCACCGGTACGGAGCATCAGCTCCGAGTAGCGCGCTGCCGTAATGCCGCTGTGGCCCGCCACAAAGCCAGTGATGCGCTCCTGCATCTGCTCGAACCACCGCATGGTCTGGGGCACGCCCAGAATCATGCCGGAGTGGCGGACCGGGTGCACCGTCATGGTCGCCGTGGGCACGATAAAGCTGCGCCGGGCGCTGACTGCCAGCGGGATACCGATAGAGTGGCCCCCGCCCAGCACGACCGTGCACTGGGCTTTGAGATGCTGGCAATGAGTTCTGCCAGAGCCAGCCCGGCCTCCACGTCCCCGCCCACGGTATTGATGAGCACCAGCAGGCCCTCCACAGCGGGGTCCTCCTGCACTGCCACCAGCTGCGGGATCACATGCTCATACTTGGTGGTCTTCTGGCCTGCGGGGCCTCCACATGGCCCTCGATCTGGCCGATCACGGTCAGGCAGTGGATGGCATGGGGGCCACGGGTGCGCCACACCGTGCCAGATCTTCCAGCTGCTCTTTCTCCAGCCGCTGCTGTTCGGTGGTTTCCTTTCATCTTCCGGCATGTTGGCTCCTCCTCAGGGTGTTTTTTTCAGTGTTCCCGGGGATCGAAGCAATATGCGGCGGTTAAGATTTCTTTACTTTGAAAAAAATTGGCCCAGAGGATTTGACATTCTGTCTCATTGCAGTATACTTTATACTAAGAATAAGATTGACAAGTATATATCATTATTGTTCAGAAACTGTCTTAATCGCCGGTGCACCTTGCAGGGTGCAAAGAGACCGGCATTCCCTTTGGATGAAAGGAGAACCATTTCCATGAACAATCCCGGCAAAGCTTCCCTTCCGGTGATCAAGCGCCTGCCCAAGTACTACCGCTACCTGCGGACGCTGAAGAACGACGGCATCACCAGCATCTCCTCCCGCGAGCTGGCCGCCCAGATGGGCACCACGGCCTCTCAGGTGCGGCAGGACTTCAACTGCATCGGCGACGTGAACGGCCGCCAGGGCATCGGCTACTCGGTGGAGAACCTGCTTTCCATCCTGGAGCATCTGCTGTTCGGCAACGGTGACCTGCTGCCCACCATCCTCATCGGCTGCGGCCGGTTGGGCAAGGCAGTCAGCCGCTTCATCACCACCGACACCAACGGCTACAAGCTGATCGCCGCCTTTGACAATTCCCCCAGCGAGGTGGGCAAAGAGATCAACGGCATCCAGATCTTACACGTTGACGAGCTGGAGGCCTTCTGCGCAGAGCATAAGCCTGAGGTGGCTGTGTTCTGTGTGCCCCGCAGCGGTGCGGAGGAACTCAGCGGCCGGCTGGTCGAACTGGGCATCAAAGGCTTCTGGAACTTCTCCCACTACGACCTGTCGGTGCCCTACCCCGAAGTGGTGGTGGAGACGTCCACCTGGGCGACAGCCTGATGAGCTTGGGTTACCGCCTGCGCAATCAGGACTGATCTATTCTTATAACATATCACAGAAAACAGGCAGCCCTCTCCCCCCGAACGAGCAGAGAGGGTTGCCTTTTTATGAGGAGAGCAACTATGGCGAAGCTATACTTCCGATACGGTGCCATGAACAGCGGCAAAAGCACCGCGCTGATGCAGGTGGCCCACAACTACGAAGAGCAGGGGATGCGGGTGCTGATCCTGAAGCCCCAGGTGGATACCAAGGGCGGCGGCGAGCTGGTCAGCCGCCTGGGCGTGCGCCGCAGGGCCGACCTGCTCATCCCGCCCGAGTAGATGTGTTCGAGGCCGTGCGCGCTGCTTCTGCCGGGGAGCAGCCGCTGGCCTGTGTTCTCTGCGACGAGAGCCAGTTCTTTACCCCGGCACAGGCCGAGCAGCTGTTCATGGTCACGGTAGACCTGAACATCCCGGTCATCTGCTACGGCCTGCGGTCAGACTTCTCCCTCAAGGCTTCCCCGGCTCCACCCGTCTGCTGGAGCTGGCCCACACCATTGAGGAGATGAAGACCATCTGCACCTGCGGGCGCAAGGCCACCTGCAACTGCCGCAAGGTCAATGGGGAGTTCGTCTTTGAGGGCGAGCAGGTCGCCATCGATCTGGAAAACGATGTGCAGTACGTCAGCATGTGCCCCCAGTGCTATTTCAAGGCACGGCGGGCGTTTTACGCCAAACGGAACGCACAGTAAGTGTCGACCTCCAGCAGTCACAGGAGCCACCTTCCTGCATGAGAGCCCAGCCCTCCCAAAAGTTTTTTACAATTTTCAGAGCGCTGCCCAGCCGGGCGGCGCTCTTTTTTGCCTGCCGCCTTCCAAAGTGATATATCAGTTGTATCCCACGGCGAACGTTTTTTGCGCAATTGATATATCAGTTCACAAAACAGCGATATCGTCACTTTTTTTCACATGTTGTATACAACAGTATACCGTCAATTTCGCAATAAGTTACAAAATCATTGCAATTTTAGGGGTTCCGCCACACTTTCTCGGCCCGTTTCTATGCAATCTATCCAACTATGCAGATTGCATAGTTTTTCGTTCCAAGTTTATTCATTTCGGCAATGCCGTCAAATCGTCGCAAATCACAAGAGCAATATTTGTTCGTTTTTTGTCCGTATCACTTCAATTTACATCTTTCTTTTTCCCATTCCTTTTGTTATCATATTTGTATACAACGAGCCTTGTGCAGTAAGGCCCGCTCGATGTTTTTTGATTTATTAGGAGGAGAACAACAATGAGCAAGGCAATTTCCCGTCGTGATTTCCTGAAGGTCACCGGTGCTGTCGGTGCAGCTGGTCTGCTGGCTGCCTGCGGCGGCAATGGCGGCGCTGCTTCCAGCACCGCTTCTTCTGCAGCCGAGGCTGCTTCCGTGGCTGGCCTGAGCAGCGATCCCGTTACCCTGACCATGAGCTGGTGGGGCGGCGAGTCCCGCCACAACGCTTACCAGGAGGCCCTGAAGGCTTTCTCTGCTGAGCACACCACCATCACCGTCAACCCCACCTTCGCTGCATGGTCCGGCTGGGAGGACACCATGTCCACCAAGTTTGCAGGCGGCGTGGCTGAGGATGTCTGCCAGATCAACTGGAACTGGCTGTACAACTACTCCGGCAACGGCCAGACCTTCCTGGATCTGAACAGCGTCACCGATTACCTGGATATGTCCCAGTGGGACGACGCAAAGCTGGGTGCCTGCAATGTTGCAAATGCACAGCAGTGCGTGCCCATCTCCATGACCGGCCGTATCTTCTACTGGAACATGACCACCTTTAACAAGGCCGGCATCACCGAAGTCCCCTCCACTGAGGACGATCTGTTTGCAGCCGGCAAGGCTTTCCAGGAGAAGCTGGGCGATGATTACTATCCCTGCACCTGGGCGATACGACCGTATGATCCTGATGGTGTTCTACCTCGAGTCCAAGTACGGCAAGGACTGGGCAGATCCCACCACCTCTACCCTGAACTACACCGCTGACGAGATCGCCGAGGGCATCGACTTCATCAAGAGCCTGGTCGACGGCCACGTCATCATGCCGCTGCCCACCTACTACGGTGCAAACGGCGACGGTGCTACCCACCAGTCCAACGAGTGGATCACCGGCAAGATCGCCGGCATCTTCGAGTGGGATTCCGCTGCTTCCAAGTACCAGGACGCTCTGGACGAGGAGAACAAGCCCGGCTTCACCGTTGGTGAGGAGATCAAGTTCGGCGATTACAACGGCGGCTTCTCCAAGGTCTCCATGGGCATGGCCATCACCAAGACCTGCAAGAACCCCGCTGAGGCTGCTACCCTGATCGAGTACCTGTGGAACGGCGACGGCGCTGCCATCATGGGCTCCGAGTGCGGTGTCCCCGCTTCCAAGGCTGGTCTGGCTACCGCTCAGGCTGCCGGTAAGATCAACGAGCTGGTCGCCGAGGCAAACGGCAAGGTCATGAGCTTTGTTTCCTGCCAGCTGGATCCCCTGTTCGAGTCTTCCGACCTGAAGGCTACCGGCACCGGCATCTATCAGGAAGTGTTCGATACCGTTGACTACGACAACAAGAGCGGCGCAGATGTTGTTGACACCCTGCTGGACGGCATGTCTGCTGTTGGCTACACTGTCTGATCTTCTTTGCTGACCTGAGTTAAGCTACATATCAGGGGCATCGTCCACCCGTAGGCCCGATGCCCCTTTTTCTCAGGTACAGGTTACAATTCTCTGACAAATCTGTTGCCAAAGTGTGACATAAGGTTTGTTGCACTGATTTTCACCAAAGGAGGATCCCCGGATGAAAGAAAGCAAAGCGCCCTCTCTCGGGCGTACCCCCGCACAGAAGTTCCTGGATAAGTGGCAGGGTCTGATCTACCTGATCCCCTGGATCATCGGCTTTATCGTGTTCAAGGCCATCCCCTTCGGTCAGTCGCTGTATTACAGCTTCACCGACATGAACTTCTTCAACGGCATCCACCAGTATGGCGTGATGAACTACGTCACCGCCTTCTCTGATGCCAAGGTCACCAAGCTCTGGTCACCACCTTCAAGTACGCGTTCGTCACCGTGCCCCTGAAGCTGATCTTTGCCCTGTTCATCGCATACATCCTGAACTTCAAGATCGCCTGCGTGAACCTGTTCCGTACCGTTTACTACATCCCGTCCATTCTGGGCGGCTCCGTTGCCATCGCCGTGCTGTGGAAGGCCGTTTTCCGTGATGATGGTCTGGTCAACACCATCATCCGCGCCATCACCTTCGGCCACGCACAGGGCCCCTCCTGGCTGAGCGACCCCAACTATGCGCTGTGATCATCTGCTTCCTGCGCATCTGGCAGTTCGGCTCCGCATGGTGCTGTTCCTGGCCGCCCTGAAGGGCGTGCCTGCAGACCTGTACGAGGCTGCCACCATTGATGGTGCCGGTAAGTGGAAGCAGTTCTTCTCCATCACTGTTCCCATGATCACCCCCATCATCTTCTACAACCTGGTCACTCAGATCTGCCAGGCTTTCCAGGAGTTCAACGGCCCCTTCATCATCACCAACGGCGGCCCGCGCAACTCCACCACCCTGATCTCCATTCTGGTTTACAACTACGCCTTCAAGTCCAACCAGATGGGCATGGCTTCCGCTCTGGCCTGGATCATGTTCGTGATCGTCTGCATCCTCACGATCATCGCCTTCACCAGCCAGAAGAAGTGGGTCTACTACTCGGATGAAAGGTAAGGTGTGACAGTATGGGAATGAAAGCATCCAACGCCATTGCGACGTTTTTTAAGTACTTTGTCCTGATCCTGGTTGGCCTGATCATGATCTATCCCCTGCTGTGGATGGTCAGCGCTACCTTTAAGGACAACAGCGAGATCTTTGCAGGCATCGGCCTGTGGATCAAGAACCCCACCCTGGAGGGCTACAGGAACGCGCTGAACAACTTCGGCGGTTCCATCAACATCCTGCAGGCCATGCTGAACACTTATTCTTATGTTCTGCCAAGGTCATCTGCACGGTGGTCTCCTCCTGCATTGCAGCCTACGGCTTTGGCCGTTTCGACTTCCCGGGCCGGAAGATCCTGTTCAGCATCATGCTGGCCACCCTGTTCCTGCCTCAGGTCGTTCTGAACGTTCCTCAGTTCCTGCTGTACACCAAGTTCGGCTGGGTCAACAGCCCGTTCTATCTGGCCATCTGGGTCCACACTGCATTTGCAACTGAGACCTACTTTGTTTACCAGCTGGTGCAGTTCATGCGCAATGTCCCGCGCGATCTGGACGAGGCTGCCGCCATTGATGGCTGCAACTCCTTCCAGACCCTGTACAAGGTCATTGTCCCCATGCTGATGCCCGCTCTGGTGTCCTGCGCACTGTTCCAGTTCATGTGGAGCTGCAACGACTTCATGGGCCCCCTGCTTTACGTGCAGACCCCTGCAAAGTACCCCATGTCCCTGTTCGTCAAGCTGTCCATGGACGGTGATACCGGCTTTGCTGGAACCGTATCCTGGCCCTGTCCTGATCTCCATCCTGCCGCAGCTGATCGTTTTCTTCTGTGCACAGGATCAGTTCGTCGAAGGTATCTCCGCCGGTGCTGTCAAGGGCTAAGCACCCCCTCTGCGGACAGAACCATTGACTTTCGATGAATAAGCAACGCCCCCTGTGCTGTGCACAGGGGGCGTTGTTCTTATCCACGGTGGCTCTTGCGGTATTGCAGCGGCCCCGTTCCCATCGTCTCGCGGAACACGCGGCGGAAATGGGCGGCGGAGGCAAAGCCAGTCTGCTCGGCCACAGCGCTGATGTTCAGGTCAGTGCTCTCCAGCAGGCGCTGGGCAGCTCAATGCGGCGGCCATTGATGTAATCCACAATGGACTGGCCCGTGACCCGCCGGAACAGCCGGCTCAGGTAATAGGGCGACAGGTAGAACCGCGCAGCCACATCTGTCAGGGAGAACTTCTGCTGGTAGTTGGCTGCAAGGTAAGCGCAGATCTGTTCCACCGTCTCGTTGCGGGGGCGGATGTCCTGCTTTTCACTGCGGCACTCCTGCTCCACATAGTGCAGGATGAGAGCCAGATAGATCATGCCGGGGCTTTCCGGCTCGCTCTCGGCGTCTGCATCATACCCAGCAGAGTGCGCAGGCGGCCTGACCACTGCACCGGGCCGTACAGGGCCGTTTGTGCTCCCGGCTCAAACAGCGGCATGAAATCCCGCTGCATCAGGTTCTTGAGCACCGGGAGAACGCCCGCCGGGAACCGGCAGCCGAT
>ENA-OQCX01000188-OQCX01000188.1-human-gut-metagenome-genome-assembly--contig:-NODE-188-length-32977-cov-2.424444_pt1 | contig 32977 bp, 38 predicted proteins | sample MGYA00242762_ERZ504587 | MGnify/ENA primary metagenome ERZ504587 (study PRJEB26092, sample SAMD00036337) | human gut metagenome | host: Homo sapiens | study: EMG produced TPA metagenomics assembly of...
CGCCTTTTGTGTTAGTTGTTGTTTTTATTTTGTAATGCATATTCTTATTTGTTGCTCCAATTTCATCGGAGTTATGTTTATCATATCTTTAGGCGAATATTTCAGTACCGGTATTTGAGCAAAGGTACAATCCAGCCATGCGTCAGAATGTGAGTCGGTCAAAGCCAAATCGCATAATGGTAATATGGTGTTAAGGTTCAGCGTGCGGAATAATTCCATGTTGTCGGGCAATTCAGACGATTGATATACATTTGGTATGTCGGTCAATAATATGAATTGGTACCGGGGATTTCTGATGGAACTTCTTTTTATAACTCTATAAAAATCTTCTAGAATCTTTGAATTTTTATTTCCTTTTCCTAATAATCCGACAATAATATTTCTTTCTTTGTCTTTTTTAATATCCTGCAATCTCTTTGTCAATGTTTCCAAACGTGGTCCGGAACCGGATGACAGGTAGGGAGTGGGTGGCAGATAAAGTTATAGAAATATCTTTGTCCTGTATGTTTTTTTTGGTCAGGCAACTGCATGGCTATGAAAATATAGTCAATGGCTAGCTGCCGATAGAGGGAGGCATGTGCTGCATGCCGACAATCCAGAAGCGTTAGGTCGGGCTTTAACCAACGGAAATCATCTGGATAAAGTACGCAGTTGCTTATTCCTTTATCATATAGTACAGGCGTAAAAGCAGGGTTTGAGGTGTAGGTATAGTATACCTCTTGTTTCTTTTCCCGCAATATCCCTGCTAATTTGATGGTTAGCAATAACTGGCTTTTGTCCGGTGCTATGTCAAGAAGGAAATTCAGCATATATTATTGCGTTAATATGGATTTGTTTAATGAACTTTTTGGACAAATTATATTCATAGAAATTGGAACTTTCATGTTCCAATTTCTAATGAATCAAGTTAGTGGTTTAAGTATACTTTAGTTGGGTTATGAAACAGGTCTGTCACTCTTTAGTGAAATATCCCGTTAAATGTCCGGAAGGTGTACCTGTTATTTCTAGTTTATATTCTTCTGCAGGGAAATTTGCAATAGAAATTGTGATGTAAGCGCTCTGTACTTCAGGAATATCATTTTCATAAACGACGCCCCCTTTTGCCATATCTGTGATGCGGATGGTCATATCACGGTCGGGTGACGCGTTCTTGAGGGTAAGGAGATAGCCATCGGTAAATACAGTTATGGGGCAATTGGTAGCAGCACTTCTAATAGGATCATCCCATCTGCCATCCAATTCTACATCTTTAACAGGAGTTTCTGTTGTATTGGCTTGTACAGGCAAAATACCTATTAATGTAGTTATGATAATAACTATACTCCATATCTTTTTCTTTATACTTTTTAACTTCATGACTTTATGTTTGTTTTAATTGTTTTGTTTGGGGCAAAGTTAGAGGATAAATCTTAAAAACGTGCAGATATCATGTGGACAAATGGAAAAAGGTAATAAGTTAATAACTAGCTTATTACCTTTTTTTATAGGAGGGCGATATAGACAATTGTTTATTTTTAGTATTCCATAAGCCATAAATCAAGGCTTTGATTTTCGCCTAATGAACCTATTTTCTTGTACGATGCGTTCTTTTAATCTTAATTTTCTTTTGGACACAGATGTGGGCGAGATGGCTAACATATTGGCGATGTCACCGTTGCTGAACCGTAGTTTTATCAAACAGCATATTTGTATATCACCGTCTGTTAAGGAAGGTATCTGATGACATAGTCTTTTAGTATAGTTATCGAATAATAAATCTATTTTTTCTTTTATTTCTTGCCATAGTTTGTTGTCTATATACTTTGTTGTTTTTAGCTTATTGAATAATTCTGTCTGCTTAATGAGTTGGTTACATAAAAAAGCCTCGCGTTTATGTAGATACTGGTTTTCTTTTGATAGATGTTCCATAGCTTCCAGTTTCTTTCGATTTTTTCTTTTAATGACTGGGCATAATTGCTTATATGATTTTGCAGGTTATTGTTCTCCAGTTTCAGCGTTTCATTCTGTTGTTGTATTTCTTGTCGTATTTTATTTTGTTCTTTCCATTGTTCTTTTATCTCTAGGCTTCCTTCCATTTGGATCGTAAGTTCTTCTATCCGCATTTTGTTGCGGTTTATCAATGTCTCATTTTCATGTATTTTCATAGTGAAATAACGAATTTTTTCTTCTTTCTCCGATATCTCTTGTTTTTGAGAAACTATTTTTCGTTGGTATAGATAGTTTGTTATTGCTATGATGAAAGACAAAATGATTAAGGCAATGAGCACATTGCGTATGATCCGGTCTTTCTTTATTTGTGACAGATTATTTTCATTGATTATTTTTTGCTGATCATATTTTTCTTGCATCTCTATTAATGCTTTATTGCGATCTGTTTTACCTATTGAATCTTGATAGAACCATAGCTTATTACTGTATTCTACTGCCTTTTTGTAATCTTTTTCTTCTTGACTAATATAATATAGTGCTTGATAGGCGCTACGGGCTGTATGGATATTAGGTGACAGGCAAGCTTGGTTTAGGTAAAAATATGCAGAATCGTACATTTTTAAATAGCGATAAGTATCTCCCAATGAAAATATTCTTTGATCAGTCTTTTTTATTTTAATACAATCTTTTGCATACTGAAGAGCCTTTTTATTTTCTCCTGTTTTAAGAAATAAAAAACTGGTTTCGTTCATGCGCTTGCCAATATGGTAGGATAGTTATTCACTTGTCCTATTTTTATAGCTTTTTCATAATATTCTATCGCTTTATTATATTGTTTTTTCTGTGAAAATGCTCTGGCGATATATATGAAAGAGAAAGCTATGTATGTTTGGTTGTCGGATAGTTCGGCATTATGATGTGCTTTTTCAAAATATTCCATAGCATAATCATTTAGTTTTCGATACAGATACATTAGTCCTACCTCTGAATTGATAAGAAAGCCTAATTGATAATCATTTGTTTTCTCTATTTCAGTCGCTGCTTCTAGATAAAATGACAATGCATCTTCGGCATGATGACTTTCATGGCGCAAGATACCTTTATAATATAGCGCCAATGCCTTTCTTTGTGCATTATCATGTTTGGTGAAATAAGAGTAAGCGATATTTATTAAAGAATCGGATTGTTCAATTTGGTTTTTATATTGAGCTTGTGTCATCAATAATGCCCATGTGGCATATTGTTCATTTTCAGAAGGAATGTCAGGTTGTATGCCCTGTAATATATGCAGTGCGCTGTCGGGATATCTGTACATCATTGCTTCTGCCTTTGCCAATTCGGGTTGGAAGGCTGTGGGGTAGTTCTTGTTGTGTGTACAGGATATCAGACTGATAATTATGCTAATTATTAGCCCTGCATATTTGAAACTGCTCATAGTAATCATTTCTATATTATTGGCGATAGGATCTTATGGGATATGTTGCGTAAGTGAATGAATTGGTTGATTTTATAGGAAAAGTTTGAAGATTGATGTTTTCTGATTTATCCTGCCATGGTATAATATAAAGGGATGTGCCTGAATTATTTTAAATACGGAATAAAAAATCAGGCATGTCCCTTCATTATAGCTGGGGTAACCCTTTGAATTGTCTGTATACCATTTTTTAAGTAGTTAAAATCCTAACTTTAATTTTACAAACTGTTTGATGAATTGTACTGTTCCATCAATCCCCAATACGGACGAATCAATGCATAAGTGATAAGTTTCGGCAGCTCCCCACGTTTTGTAACTATAATAATTATAGTAAGCTGACCGTTTTTTATCTGCTTTTTCCATCAATCTTCAGCGGCTTCTGTAGAAATATGATGGATATGCATCAATCTTTCGATGCGTGCTTCTTTGGAAGCAGAAACGAATATATTAACGCAACGGGGATGGTCACGCAAAATGTAGTCGGCACATCTGCCGACAAACAGACACGATTGTTTTTCAGCCAGTTCACGTATTACGTCGCTTTGTATTTTGAACAAAGCGTCATTGCTCAGACAACTGCCATAGGGAATGGCTCCGTCGCTGATAAAAGGAAAACGTGTTCCGAACAGACCGCCGATAATGCTTTGAGAAGCTTTTTCATCTGCTTTTTCAAAGAATTCCTTGCATAGGCCGCTCTCTTCCGAAGCTAGTTTGATTAATTCTTTATCGTAAAAGGCGATACCAAACTCTTGGGCCAGTTTTTCGCTATCTCTTTTCCTCCACTGCCTAGTTGGCGTCCTAGGTTGATAACATAATGCTCGTTCATAGTCGTTGTCTATTGATTATGTGGGCAAATATAAGGAAACTAATTTTTAATTCTTAATTTTCAACTTTTAATTTGTTACCGTGGGTCTTAAAAATCTTGAACTGGCGGTAAAGCATGATTCCTGCGACAACACTTGCCGCCAAGTCTGATATTGGCATACTCCACCAAATTCCTGCTGATCCCCAGCAAAGAGGGAGCAGGATGATGCTGGGAAGCAAGAATAATAATTGTCGGGTTAATGACAGGAAGATGGCTTTACCGGCCATGCCGATACTTTGAAAAAAATTGGACGTTACCATCTGAAACCCGATAATGGGAAAAAATATGACTACAATGCGTAAGCCGGTAGCTGATAGCTGTATCAGTCCCTCATGAGTGGTAAAAGCGGATACGGCCAATTCGGGCATCAGTTCACCTACTAGAAAACCGGTTGTTGTAACAGCGGTGGCGCCATAAATGGTAAGTTTTAATACCTGGTTTACACGATGATATTGTTGGGCGCCAAAGTTATAACCGGCTATGGGTTGCATTCCTTGATTCAGCCCCATCACAATCATGACGAACAGGAAAACAATCCGGTTTACAATACCAAATGCGCCAATAGCCAGATCGCCATCATATTCTTTCAAACCTTTGTTAATGAAAATTACAATGAAGCATGCTGCCAGATTCATCAGGAACGGAGACATACCGATAGCGATGGTGTTTTTTACGATTGTACCGCGCAGTTTGTAAATGCCTCGGCGGAGATGAAGCAACTCGTTCTTGTTGGTGAAGGTCTTGAATTGCCACACCAGTGAGATGATTTGGGCCAGAATGGTGGCAATGGCGGCACCCTGGATACCCCAATGGAATAGATAGATAAAGATAGGGTCAAGGATGGTATTGATAATTACTGTGGTGATGGTGGCTGTCATTGCTTTTTGTGGATGCCCCGAAGCGCGTAGTAAGGCATTCAGTCCCAAATACATGTGGGTTATAACATTGCCCAGCAGGATAATGACCATGTAGTCTCGTGCATAGGAGATGGTATCCGGGCTTGCCCCGAAGAAGTAGAGAATAGGATCAAGGAAAAGCAAGGTTAATATACTGAATCCTATACCTATAATAAAGTTCAGCGTAACTACGTTACCCAAAATGTTTTGGGCGGTAGCATAATCTTTCTGTCCTAATTTTACGGAAACTAATGTGGAGGCACCCACACCGACCAGTGAACCGAATGCAGCCGCCAGATTCATCAGCGGGAAGGTGATAGCCAGTCCTGAAATAGCCAAAGGGCCTACACCGTGACCGATGAAGATGCTGTCTACCATATTGTATAGGGAAGATGCCGTCATAGCGATAATGGCGGGTATTGCATATTGTAAAAGTAATTTTCCGATTGGTTGTGTTCCCAATTCTGTGGGGGTTCCTGTTTTTGCCATACTTTATTTTCTGTCTTTTTACCTGTTTAACCTGAATTCGGCTGCAAAGGTACACAAAAAATGAGTGTGAGGGAAAAGTTTGTTTATCTTTGCATTTAAAAAAATAAACGGAATAGAATTAATGAATAGTCAAAAAGGAATAGTGGGCTGCTTGCTATTGGCATGCACCTTACAAATGTCGGCACAAGTAAAAACGTATAAGTATCGTGTAAACTTTCGCGATAAGGCGGAAACAACCTATGCATTGGACAAGCCTTCGGCTTATTTGTCCGAACGTGCTTTGGAGCGTCGCATGAAACAGGGATTGCCCGTTGATTCTACAGATATTCCTGTGTGCCGGAGCTATATAGATATGCTGGTCGGAAAAGGAGCACAGCTTGTATCCAAAAGTAAATGGAACAATACAGTGGTAGTGCAGGTATCCGACACGTCGGTTATTGATAAAGTGGCGGCATTGCCTTTTGTGACAGCTGTCCGGAAAGTGTGGACAGCTCCCGACAGTATTCCTGCCCGCAATGCCAACCGTAAAAAAGAGGTGACCAATAGGGTGACAAAGAGTAATAACTATTATGGGGATGCGTGGCGGCAGATTGCTGTTCATCACGGGGACAGTCTTCACGCTGCAGGTTTTCGTGGGAAGGGGATGCAGATAGCGGTCATTGATGCCGGTTTTTATAATGCTGATGAAATCAGTGTTTTCAAAGGAATGGACTTGTTGGGAACACGCGATTTTGTAAATTCTCACTCGGATATTTATGCCGAGAACTATCACGGCATGAAAGTGTTGTCTTGTATGGCTGCCAATAAGCCGAATGTATTGGTCGGCACGGCTCCCCGAAGCTTCATATTGGCTTCTCCGTAGTGAGGATGATGATACGGAACAGCCTGTGGAAGAGGATTATTGGGCGGAAGCTTTGGAATTTGCCGATAGTGTGGGAGTGGATGTGGTTAACACTTCATTGGGATATTATGAGTTTGATGATACGACCATGAATTACCGGTACCGTGATTTGGACGGGCATTATTCATTGATGTCTCATTCCGCTTCTTTGGCTGCCGATAAAGGATTGGTGTTGGTATGCAGTGCCGGAAATTCGGGGCGTGGCACATGGAAAAAAATCACACCTCCGGGAGATGCGGAAAATGTTATTACAGTGGGGGCGGCGGACCGGAATCTGGTTAATGCTGATTTCTCTTCTGTAGGAAATACTACAGATGGCCGTGTAAAACCGGATGTGATGGCGGTGGGAGTTGCTTCGGCCGTAGCGGGTAATGATGGAACGGTTTCTCATGCCAATGGTACTTCTTTCGCATCGCCTACATTGTGCGGGTTGGTAGCCTGTTTCTGGCAGGCTTGTCCCTGGCTTACTGCCAAGCAGGTGGTGGAGGCAGTGCGGAATGCAGGAGACCGTAAAGAGTATCCGGATAATATTTACGGTTATGGTGTGCCTGATATCTGGAAAGCTTGTCAAATAGAATTAGAGAAGAAAAAATAATGGAAGAACATCCTCTTTCTTTATATGAACTGAATGCGTTGGTTAAGCGTAGCATTCATGCTTGTCTGCCCGATACTTATTGGGTTCAGGCAGAGCTGAGTGATGTACGTTCCAATTATTCCGGTCATTGCTATTTGGAATTTGTACAGAAAGAGCCACGGGGGAATAATCTGATAGCTAAGGCAAGGGGGACTATTTGGAGCAATGTCTACCGTCTGCTGAAGCCTTATTTTGAAGAGGAAACCGGGCAGGCTTTTGTTGCAGGTATTAAAGTGATGGTGAAAGTGGCTGTGGAGTTTCATGAATTGTATGGTTACTCGCTTACTGTGCAGGATATAGATCCTACTTATACATTGGGGGATATGGCGCGTCGCCGTCGCGAAATCTTGAAGCAATTGGAAGAAGAAGGTGTGCTGACTTTGAATAAGGAACTGGAGATTCCTTTGCTGGCGCAACGCATAGCCGTTATTTCCTCGGCTACGGCTGCCGGTTATGGTGATTTTTGTAATCAACTGGAACAGAATCCCTATGGTTTTGTCTTTTATCCGCGTTTGTTTCCTGCTATTATGCAGGGGGAACGGGTAGAACAATCTGTCATTACCGCATTGGATGCTATCCATGCCTGTCGTGATGATTGGGATGTCGTGGTTATTATCCGTGGCGGAGGCGCCACGTCCGACCTTTCGGGGTTCGATACATATGAGTTGGCGGCTAATTGTGCTCAGTTTCCTATACCTATTATAACCGGTATAGGGCATGAGCGTGACGATACGGTGTTGGACTGTGTTTCTCATACTCGTGTCAAGACACCTACTGCTGCTGCCGAGTATCTTATAAATCATTTGCACGACACTGCCAAGGTTCTTGAAGATTATGCATCGGCTGTACTTCATACTATCTCTACCCGTATGGAACGGGAAAATACCCGGCTGAACCGGATGGTAGAACGTATTCCCATGCAGACGCGGATGAGGCTGAAAGAGGAACATTATCGCCAGGAACGAATCATGAAACATTTGGAAGTAGGCCTGCAATCCCGTCTGACAAAAGAAACCCATTGTTTAAAAATGATGGAACTCGGTTGGGCATCGTTTCACAGCGTCGTCTGGTAAAGGAAAAGCATCGGCTCCAACTTTTGGAGCAGGAATTGAAGGCGGCATCTCCCGAAAATTTGTTGAAAAGGGGATATAGTATCACGCTGAAAAATGGCAAGGCGGTGATCGATGCTTCTGTATTGCAGCCGGGTGATGAACTTACCACCCGTTTTGCCAAAGGAGAAATAAAGAGTATAGTAACTAAAAAATAAAACGAAGTATGGCAGCAAAGAAACAAACCTATGAACAGGCTATGAAACGTCTGGAAGAAATCGTATCACGCATAGACAGTAATGAGTTGGACATAGACAGTTTAGGTGTGAACCTGAAAGAGGCACAGGAATTAATCAAGTTTTGCCGGGATAAACTTTATAAAGCCGATGAGGAGATAAAGAAAATGTTGGATAATAATGTTTCAATGTGACAATATGCTAATGTGCCAATTGGCTGCGCTATATTCTGCATGGCATATTTGTACCTTAGCACATTGACATATTGGCAAATTATAAAAGCTATAAATAAAAAAGCTGTTTTGATTGGAATTTGCAAATATAAAACGTAATTTTGCTCTCATTCGTAAATAATAACATAATTAAGATACACTATGAAAGAGATTGATTGGGCAAATCTGTCCTTCGGCTATATGAAGACAGACTATAATGTACGTTGCTACTATCGTGACGGTGCATGGGGAGAGTTGGAACTTTGTTCGGAAGAAACGTTGAATATTCACATGGCCGCCACTTGTCTGCACTATGGGCAAGAAGCGTTTGAAGGGTTGAAGCTTATCGTGGAAAAGACGGTAAAATCCGTATTTTCCGTCCTGAAGCCAATGCGGAACGTTTGCAAAGTACTTGTGACGGTATTCTGATGCCGGAACTTCCTACAGAAAAGTTTGTGGCCGCTATAAAGAAGGTGGTGAAAGCCAACGAGCGTTTCATTCCTCCATACGAAAGTGGTGCGGCTCTTTATATTCGTCCGTTACTGATTGGTACAGGTGCTCAGGTGGGGGTTCACCCTGCCAATGAATATCTGTTTGTGGTATTCGTAACTCCGGTAGGTCCTTATTTCAAAGGTGGTTTTTCTACTAATCCTTATGTTATTATCCGTGAGTTCGACCGTGCCGCACCTTATGGAACCGGACGCTTTAAGGTGGGCGGCAACTATGCTGCCAGCCTGCGTGCCAATAAGAAAGCCCATGATTTGGGATATTCCTGCGAGTTCTATCTAGACGCCAAGGAAAAGAAGTACATTGACGAGTGTGGTGCGGCTAATTTCTTCGGCATCAAAAATAATACTTACATTACACCAAAATCATCTTCTATTCTGCCTTCTATAACGAATAAGAGTTTGATGCAGCTGGCCGAGGATTTGGGTATAAAGGTAGAATGTCGTCCGGTTCCTGAAGAAGAACTGGAAACCTTCGAGGAAGCGGGGGCTTGCGGTACGGCGGCTGTTATCAGTCCTATCCAGCGTATTGATGATTTGGAAAACAAGAAATCGTACATTATCTCTAAAGATGGAAAGCCGGGTCCTGTTTGTACAAAATTGTATAACAAACTGCGTGCTATTCAGTATGGTGATGAACCTGATACACATAATTGGGTGACAATTTTAGACTAATAGAAAAATAGATTCTTATGAAAACAAATTCAGAATTGAAGAATCGGGCAATCGATGCGTTGACCGGTAATTGGGGACTGGGTGCGGTTATTACCTTGGTCTATGGACTGGTGATGAATGCCCCTACGTTGCCCTATCGTATTATGGAGTCGGTGGCTTCGTCTTCCTTTAGTCTCATCGCTTTGTTGCTTTTGCCATTGGGCTTCGGCTATACCGTCCTTTTTTTGGATGTGATTCGTGGAATAAAGCTGGATTTTGCCCGTCTTTTCGATGGGTTTAAAGACTATGGACGGATATTGGGTACAATGCTGCTGACTACAGTCTATACGTTCCTGTGGACGTTGCTGCTTGTCATTCCGGGCATCATGAAGTCCTATTCATATGCCATGACGCTCTTTATTCTGAAAGATTATCCGGAGTTGCAGTACGATGCTGCCATAGAGAAAAGTATGGCGATGATGTCCGGTCATAAGATGAAGATGTTCTTGTTGGATTTGAGCTTCATTGGTTGGGCTATTCTGTGTTGTTTTACTTTGGGGATCGGTTTCTTGTTCCTGGCTCCTTATGTAGAAGCATCACATGCTGCTTTCTATGAAGATCTGAAGAAAGAATTGGGAGAGTCCGTTGAGGCAATTTCTGAATAATATAGAAAATAGAAAGATAAGAAAAATAGACCTGCAAGTGAATTGCGGGTCTATTTTTTTCTCTTTCACAGGATATTCCTACCTTTGCCTGTGGAAACAAATTAATGATAGACTAATTTTCATGGGAAAAGGAAAACTGGAGAAATTTGCTGATATGCGGGAGTATCCGCACGTGTTTGAATACCCTTATTCGGTGGCCGATAACGTTACGTTCGATATGAAGGGGAATTGGAACCGTGACTTTTTTAAGAACGATAATCCGATAGTTCTGGAACTGGGATGCGGACGAGGTGAATATACCGTAGGCTGGGTCGTATGTATTCCGATAAAAATTTTATCGGTGTAGATATAAAAGGGGCCCGTATGTGGACCGGTGCGACGGAAGCGCTGAAAGATGGCATGACGAATGTGGCTTTTTTGCGTACCAATTATCGAAATCATCGACCGTTTTTTTGCTCCGGGTGAGGTGAGTGAGATATGGCTGACTTTCTCTGATCCGCAGATGAAGAAAGCGACTAAACGTCTTACTTCCACATACTTTATGGAACGTTATCGTAAGTTTTTGAAGCCGGACGGACTGATTCATTTGAAGACCGACAGTAATTTTATGTTTACTTACACCCGCTATATGGTAGAGGAAAACAAATTGCCGGTAGAGTTTATGACCGAAGATTTGTATCATTCCGGTTTGGTGGATGACATACTAGGCATCCGTACCTATTATGAACAACAATGGTTGGATCGTGGTTTGAATATAAAATATATGAAGTTCCGTCTGCCGCAAGAGAAGGAGTTGCATGAACCGATGTGGAAATAGAATTGGATGAGTATCGCAGTTACAACCGCAGTAAACGAAGCGGGTTGAAAACAAGTAAATAATAACAGAATGATGACTTTATATCCGAAATTGATTTTGGACGCTTGGCAACAGTGCGTTATCCCGGAACGGGAAAGAATTTGGTGGAAGCGGAGATGGTTGCCGATAATCTTCGCATTGACGGTATGTCGGTAAGCTTTTCGTTGATTTTTGAGAAACCGACCGATCCGTTTATGAAATCTATGATAAAGGCTGCCGAAACAGCTATTCATACTTATGTTTCACCTGATGTACAGGTAGCTATTGCGACAGAGAGCCGTCAGGCGGCGCGTCCCGAACCGGGTAGCTGCTTCCATTGGTAAAAAATGTCATTGCTGTTTCATCCGGAAAAGGCGGGGTGGGCAAGTCTACTGTGGCGGCCAATCTAGCTGTGGCCCTAGCTAAACTGGGATATAAAGTAGGTTTGCTGGATGCTGATATTTTCGGTCCTTCTGTGCCTAAAATGTTCCAGGTGGAAGATGCCCGTCCTTATGCTGAGCAGATTGACGGTCGTGATTTGATTGTGCCGATTGAAAAATATGGTATCAAGTTGCTTTCTATCGGTTTCTTTGTCGACCCTGATCAAGCTACTTTATGGCGTGGAGGGATGGCTAGTAATGCTTTGAAACAACTGATTGGAGATGCCGCATGGGGAGAACTGGATTATTTCATATTGGATACGCCTCCGGGCACCAGTGATATTCATCTGACTTTGGTGCAGACTTTGGCTATTACGGGAGCTGTAATCGTCAGTACACCCCAGCAGGTGGCTTTGGCTGATGCGCGCAAGGGAATCAATATGTATACCAATGATAAAGTAAATGTTCCTATTTTGGGATTGGTGGAGAATATGTCATGGTTTACTCCTGCGGAACTTCCTGAAAATAAGTATTACCTTTTCGGAAAGGAGGGTTGCAAACAGCTGGCAGAGGAAATGAATGTGCCTTTGTTGGGACAAATTCCTATTGTGCAGAGTATCTGTGAAAATGGTGATAAAGGAACTCCGGCTGCTTTGAATGAGGACAGCATTACCGGGCGTGCATTTATAGAGTTAGCTGAAAATGTTGTGAAGCAGACCGAGAAGCGTAATGCGGAACAGGCACCGACACACATTGTGGAGATGAAGAAATGATTTAGGAATATATTTTTAAGATGAAAAGAGACTGTTCGGAACAGCCTCTTTTCTGTTTTTATGCTCTTTATTGCAGTTTGAAAGTTACAGGAACAGTGTATCTGCAACGTACTGCTTTGTCTTTTACAGTTGCCGGCTTCCATTTTGGCATGGATTTTACAACCCGTGCTGCTTCAGCATCCAGTTCGGGGGTAATGCTGCGTACTATGCTTACATGGTCTACCGAACCATCTTTTTCAATAACCATCTGTACGATTACTTTACCTTGTGCTCCTTCCTTTTGCGCTGTTACGGGATATTTTATGTTGCGTGCCAAATATTGCAAGCAGGCTGTCATACCTCCGGGGAATTCAGGCATATTGTCTGCTATCTGGTATACGGGGTCTTCTCCGACAAGAAGTAATCTCACCAGTTCCGGATTTTCCATATCTTTGATGGGGCAGAGTTCTTTTACCGTGAATTTTCCTTCTTGATAACCTTTATGGTTAATGGCAATGGTTTCGCCTACTCCTACTGTTAACTGAGCTTCTCCGTGAGCGTTTGTCGTGGCTTTGGCATTTGTTGAAGAAGAAATAAGTTCTACTCCTGCAAGTTGTTGGTTATCATTATTGGATATTTGTAACTTGATCCGTATTTGTTTGCCGGCTTTGATGTAGGCGGCAATATCATCATCGGTATCGAAAATGGCAGTGACATTCGGTTTGTTTGCTGAAAGTAGAAGTGATTGGTGTTTGGAACTTTTAGGAGAGGAAACGTCTAGGGAAACATACTTGGGAGTCGTCATATCCACTTCTATAGTAGCCTTTCCTTCTGCATTGGTCTTGAAAGTTTTTACTTCATTACCCGGTTTGATTTGCAGAGTAATATTAGGCTGAGGCTTACCTTCACTATTGGTTACGGTAATAGTGAAAGTCACCAGACCTTGTACTGTTGTGTTGACAAAAGATGCCACTTCTTCCCTTTCGGGGCGTGGGGTGCTTTCTTCCGTGGAATAGATTAACCTTTCGGCTGTCCGTGCCACGGTTTCAATGTTGCTGACCAAGAGTAGAGCAGCAGTCAGCGGTGCAAACAAGGCATATTTGATATGCCCTGTGGTGCGGGTTCTTTTTTTGTTCATCATTTTAATTCTGTTTTTTAAGTGTGATAAGTTGAAATTATTATATAAACCGGTTTGTCTGTTTTGGTTGGCTAATCCCAAAAGGTGATATTGATATGCTTTCTTATTTGTGCCGGATTCCATTACTTTATGATCGGCAAGGTATTCCAAATTGAGTCTGATCTCTGTTTTCAGCAGCCATGCAAAAGGATTCATCCAGCAAATGATATTCACTATTTCACTGATAATGACATCTATGGAATGCCATTGGCGGACGTGGTCTGTTCGTGCGTCAGGATTTCTTGTTTTTCATCTTCTTTCAGTCCGGGCAGATAGATGAAAATCCATTGCCAGAAAGAGAATGGATTGGCAGGTTCTGATAGACTGCGTATGGATATTTGGTCTACATTTATATTCTTGCTTTTTAAGACAAGGCGGAAAATACTGCTTAGTTGGATCATAAATCGTGCGGATAATAAAAGGATTCCAATCCAATAGACGAACTTTATTATATCAAGCAGGTCGGGTGTGGGAATAGCAACAGGAGCTGTGACTACTGTGGCAGTGGAAGTATTTGTTTCTGTCAGCATCATCAGTGCGTAGTAATCTGCCAGTTCATTGATGGCAGGTTGTTCTTTCACCCATGCTTGCATATCCATCAGCGGATAAAGAAAAGAGAGGGCAAGAAAACTCAGCAGTGCGATACGACGCCACTGGAAGAAAGTGTCGCGACAGCAGAACAGCTTGTAGAAAGCATAGAATAAGGCGATGCCTATATTTACTTTCAGCATGTAGATGAGTTCGGGTGCTGTAGTTATCATAGTATTTGTGAATTTAGCAGGATTATTTATCTTCTTCTTTCTCTATCAAGTTGATATGTCTTTCAAGTCGGCTGCGGAGATTTTTTGCTCTTTGGCGAAGAAAGATACCATTTCCTTGTATGAGTCAGCAAAATAGTTCCGGACCACACCACTTACAAATGTGCGTTTGTATTCGCTTTGTTTAACCACTGGGGTGTATTGATAAGTGTTGCCGAATCGTTTGGCCGTAACATACCCTTTTCTTTTCAGGTTGTTCACTATGGATGCCACCGTAGTATAAGGCGGCTTGGGTTCGGGAAATTTAGCAACTATGTCTTTCACGAAACATTCTCCCATGCTCCAAATATGAAGCATCACTTCTTCTTCTTGTATCGTTAGCTTTTCCATAAGAAAATGAATTGATTACGATGTTTTCGCAAGTCTACGAAAAAATCGTAATAAGCAAAAGGAATGGGAGTTAATTAGTGTGAATACAGATTGTGGGCAGATAAAAAAACAAAGTGAAGAATCCGGCTGTGATAGATTGAAGCGGACCCTTCACTTTGGCATGAAAATGACAGATGAAGTAAGTTTATTTTTTGTGTAGAATATAATGGTCTGCTAACTCTCCTGTTATTGCCTGTTTGTCTTGATTGAGAGCGGTCAGGGTATTCTCACCGACTTTATAATATTGCTTATCCTCTCCATTAATTAAAGTCATGATATTACCTTCAACAGAGTAAGTTCCATATTCTTTGAAAGTAGCATCCTGCCGGTCAATATATTCTGATATCAACTCAAAAGTCTTGTCTTTTTTAATAGTCAGGGTCATGTTGATACCCGGACAGTCGGCAGCCGGAAAAGTTCCGGTGTAAGTACCGTCATAATCCAATGAGTTTTCTGCATTGTGCATATCCGTTGTTTCGGTGGAGATTGCAGAATCGTTAGTGTTTTTGGAGTTGCTGTTACATGAAGTAATCAGCAGGCATACGCATGCCAGAATAAAAAGTTTTTTCATCATAAATAATTCATTTAGTTCTTAATTTATAAACAAATTCAGACGACATTTGTTCTGCGTCTTTTCTTAATCTCTTTTAATCTTTCGTATACATGTCTGCGGCTTAAGGTAATCTGACGACGGTATACGATGCAGGTGGTAAGGAAATAAACACCTGTTTGTATCCACAATACCCGGTACTCTGTCAGCACATCGGTCAGTGTGGCTCCCATATTGTTGATGCGTACAAAGCCGTTGATGCCGAAAGTGGAAGGGAACAACCACGAAACCACCTCCCAGAATTTAGGAATGGCAGTACCTGGCCACGAAATGCCTGAGATAAATAGCAACGGTACTGAGGTAAATACATAAATCATCATACAGGCTTCCCGATGGTGAATAAAGATAGAACAAGTCATCGCGAAAAAGATGCATGCCAGTATATAGGGAAACATGAATGCCGCTAGGGTTCCGGCTTGAGCTATTTGTACCAGGCTGAACATTTTGGGAACAAGGCAGAGCATATAGGTAGCCATGACAGCATATATCATAAGGTAAGTCAGTGATTTGCCTAAAACAATGCGCAGCGTGCCATGATAATGGCGGCTCATGGGGATAAGGTCCCGAAAACGGTTGTTCTCACGAGCAGTTCCGGCAGATAGACCTACTCCTAGCAGTAAAGTTTGTTGGATAATCAGTATCAGTACGGCGGGTATCAGGAAGCTGGCAAAACCGTTCTGCGGATTGAAAATGGAAATATCCTCATACGCTATGGGAGACGTGCTCACTTCATCTTGTCGGATGGTTGTGTTGCCGGAGCGTTCTATCTTTATCTGTTTGTTCATTACCAGCGAGGCATTGGTGTTGGCTGTCAGCATGCTTTGTAGTATAGCATACCGCTCATGTCACAGTAGATGGTGACATGGGTTTGAACTCCTTTAGTAATGTCGCGGCTGAAGCTTTCAGGAATATAGATGATGCCATACACTTTGCCGTTCTTCAATAAAGTTTTTGCTTCTTCCATATCACTGCAATGAGATACTATTTCCAAGTCGGCACCTGCATCTACCAGGCGCAGGTATTCACGGCTGAGGCTGGAACGGTTGTTATCTACTACGGCAGCAGGGACTTCACGTACTGTTTCATTGGTATATATAAAGGTATAGAGAAGCGGATAGCCTAGTGGTACCAGAATGAAGAAGATAAGTACACCCTGATCCTTTACAACTGCTTTCAACTCTTGCCACCAGATGTAGAAAAGGTCCTTGGTTCCTTGTGAGATGATATCTTTGAGTTTATATGTTTTCATACCTGTTTGCCGTTTTAGGGAATATATACATAATGTAATAGTACTGTGCGCAGTCTTTTCAGTATAAAGAAAGGCAACAGCATGAATAACATCAACGCGACTACTGAATGCCATGCGTAAATCAGCGGATATCCGTTAAGTGCCAAATCTACATAAATCAGGAAGTAGTGGCGTAACGGGAATAGATTGGCCAGTGCCTGTAATACAGGATTCATTGCCATAACCGGAAAACTCATACCCGATATGGAGAAAGAAATCACCCCCCATAGGGAGGCGGTGCTCAGTGCCAAGCGGACTGTTGTAAACAATCCGAACAGAAATACTCCGAAAGCCTGTGAAGCCAGTACTAGTAACAGACCGGCAAACAGCATGGGCAGTATACCGCTATTACAGGGATAGTGCAGGAAACCGTATAGATAAACATTATAGAAGGTGGCCATGACAAAGAAAACTACAGTCTGGGGCAGCAATTTGCCGGTCAGGGCTACGGTGATGGAATTGTCTGCCATGCTCATCCATTCTTTTTGGGTGTTGGTTTTCATTTCACTTCCAATGGTATAGACGGTGGTCATAAAGATAAGCAGCATCAGGATACCCGGTATGATGGTGTTACTCAAATATACAGAGTAATTGAGCCATGGGTTGTTTAATACATGAGAGTCGATGACTATGGGCTGCAGGAATGCCATGGCCTGGTCTTCTGTAGCTCCTTTGGCATATAAGGTGGCACGGCCGATGGCTCCACCCGCCAGCTCGGACATGGTGCGCTGGTCTTTATAGAGTAATGAACCTGCTACCAGATAGGAGTAGTTGGTATAAAAGGAAACCTTGGGTTGACGGCTTGCTAATGCCTTCTCGGTAGTTCCTTTTGGAATATAGTAGAAAGCATAGATCTTTCCTTGCTGCATGGCTTTGCGGGCATCCGCGAAACTGGGGTAATGTGCTATGATTTTAGTCTGCTGAAAAGCGTCCAGATTACGGATGATGCTGCGTGTGGTAGCTGTGTTGTCCAAATCGACCACACCTGCCGGCATATCCGTAGGGAGTCCGTTCCACATTAATGTAGTGAAGAAGAGATAACAGAACAAGGGAGCTATGATCATGCAGAACAGATATAGCGGTCTTGTGGCGATGCGGAACACTTCACGCCGGGCTATGCGGAATATACGGTTATGGACAGTATTGTTCATTGTTTGTTATTTCTCGATGATGGCACTCATTCCCGGACGCAATCCGTCTGTTCTCTCTACAGGAACAGCTTTCACCTCGAAGGTCTTCAGGTCGAATTGTCCCGTAGTCTTGGTTGCTTTCCAGGCAGCATATGTACCCAGATCTTTCATATAAGTAACCTTGAATTTTATTTCTTTGTCAAAGGCAGGAATAAATGCGCTAATCTCATTTCCTACGGTAAAGTCTTTTAGGAAATCTTCGCGTACATTAAATGTTACCCACATGTCATTCAAGCGGGCCACGTTCATAATGGGGCACCGGTACCTACCAGTTCGCCTGCTTTGGGAAAAATTTCGGTCACTTCTCCATCAGCTGACGCGGTCAGTATCGTTTCGTCTATGTAGGAGGAAACTTCGGCTACAGCACCTTTGGCACGTTCTACTTGGCTGCGGCTGCTGCTTTGTCTTCACGTTGTGCACCGTTCTTTGCCATTTCGTATTGGGAGCGTGCTGCTTTTTCTGTAGCGGTCATGGCATCAAATTGTGCTTTGGCTTCATCACGTTTTTGCGCGGACATTACGCCTTGTTCAAAGAGCCGGTTGACACGGTTGTATGACTTTTCAGCAATTTCTACTCCGGCTTTGGCTTTCTGCCACATTTCGTAGGCAGCTTGCAGTTGCTCTTGGCGGGTACCTCGTTGTGCTTTTTCATTCAAGGCTTGTGCTGCTTGTTCGGCAGCTTGTGCTTGAGAAAGTTTGGCTTTTACATCGGGGGCTTCAAGGATAGCCAGTGTGTCACCGGCTTTTACTTTGTCTCCTTCCTTTACACGAAATTCCAGAATGCGTCCCGGCACTTTGCTGGATACACGGTATTCGTCGGCTTCTGCTTGCCCCTGAATGATTTCCGGACCTTTACCCAGTGTAAAGAAACCTATCAGTGACACTATGACAATGACTGCTGTCAGTGAAATAAATGCCAGCAAAATATTGCTGTGTTGTGATCTTTCTGCCATATCTTTTCGTTTTTAATCTTTAATTTTTATTTAAGCACTCCCATTGATTTGCGCAAATAGACTTCAGTCAGTTTTACATCAATCTGAGCGTCTATTTTGTCCGACTGGGCAGATAACCAAGCGGTTTGCGCTTCCAATACGTTACTGGTAGGAATGACTCCTTCCATGAATCCCAGTTTGGCATAGCGCAGATTCTCGTCTGCTTTTTCCAGATTTTTTTCAGCCATACTCAGGCGTTTGGCTGCTTCATTTACTTTATAGCTGGCTTGGCTTACCTGCAATTCTACCTTTTCTTTTGCATCTGCCAGTTGGTAGCGGGCAATGTTTGCTTCCGCTTTGGCAGCTTTTACCTTATACATTCCTTCGCCCCAGTTCCATATTGGAATTTGTACCATAGCGCCAACAGCCCACATGCCGCGGAATTTGCGTTCAAAGCCGTTTACCAATGAGGGATTGGTTACCATGTAGTTGGCGGTCAGAGCCACTGTAGGAAGAAATCCCGCGCGGTGATATTGACTTTTTGGTCATAAATTTTATTAGCTAGATCCAAACTTCGTAATTCTTCGCGATTTGCCAAAGCGGTGGCTACATTATCACCTACATGATATTCAAGGAGAGTTAAGCTTTCTACGTCTTCATCTGCTAAACGTATTTCATCATTTAAAGGCAGACCGCATAATTGGCATAGTACCATTTTAGATAGGCTTAATCCGTTGTCTATTTGTGTGAGCTTCATTTCGGCTTCATTCACTTTTACTTTTACACTTAGTCCGTCGGCTTTGGTGGCGACACCTTCGGTTATCATTTTATCTACATCACTGTCCAGTTGGCTGACCAGTTGCAGATAGCTTTGGGCTAGTTTTTTCTTGTTTATCAGTGAGATGACTTGCCAGTAAGCTTGGTCTGTACTCAAAATGATATCCTGCATACCGGTGGCGTGTTGTGATTCGGCCAGTTGTTCAGCGTATTTGGTGATTTTATTGTAGGCAACGATTTTTCCTCCCATGAAGATGGGTTGGGTAAGGGTCACAGCTCCTGCATACATATTGCGTGTGTCGGTGCGCAGCGCATCTACCAAACCTTGTCCTACCTTGTTCAGTGCATTTCCAATACCTGGGATGAGGGAGCAAGTGGTTGCAGTATTTGTGCGAGTTCGGGATTGGAAGCTGCCAGTTGTTGGAAAGTTTCCTGTATGGAGCCTTGGGCGGTAGTCCCTATCTGACTGATAGCTCCCTTTTGTTCGTCACTTAATAAAGAGATTTCTTTCTGAGTGTGCATATAGGTTCCTATAGCCGCAATCTTAGGAAGATAATTGGTAAAAGCCGCTTTCTTTTCATAATGTGCAGCTGTTATCTTTTCAGCTGAAATGCGCAACTCTTTATTGTTGGATAATGCTAAAGCACGACAACTATCTAAGGTGAGTGTGCTTTGGGCTGAAATACTATCTAAAACACCGATAAATAGGATAAAAGCTGCAATCTTTTTCATTATAGTGTTCTTGTTTTGTTGTTTTTAAGTTGTTTATGCAACAAAAATAAGACAAATCTTCAAGAAAGCCATATTCTGGATGTTATTTTAAAATATTTTTATAATTCTGCAATCTGTATGTTTACTGCTTTTGCTTGGTGGAGAAAAAAACAGCCGGTTCGTTTCCAACCGGCTGTTTTTTATTAAATATATTGGAGGGGAGAATGTTCCTTGTTATTTCATGCTGAAAGCTTGTTGTCCTATCATGGTTCCATCAGCGAAAATATAAACATGATAAGTTCCGGCAGGCAAATATTCCTCTACGTCCCAATATACGGTTACATTTTGTTCTTCTCCGGTGTATTCTATGTATTTCTTGATGGAATAAACCAAATTACGGTTTTCGTATGGGAATGTGTTTGAAGCGTTTTTGGTTAGTATGTCATTGTCTGGTTTGGCAATACGTATATATAAAGTACGTTCACCTGTTTTGGCGGTAATATTCTTGACAATGGTGAAGAGATGGCTATCTTTTTCACATCTTTTACTTTCTTGGCTGTTTTACCACGTTTATTTCTAGGCTCTACGCTAATTCCTGTGGCATCCAATTGGGCTGCAAGGTGACCTTTTCATTCAGATTCTTTTTCTCTTGCGATAAATTATTGATTTGACGGGTTGCCTGCGTATATTTTTGTTTTACTTCTTGGTTTTCTTCAGCTAGTGCTTGGTTGAGTTTGTTCAGTGAATCTATTTGGATAACATAGGTGCGTAGTACGGCACGTACTGTTTTCAGTTCTTTCTTCAAACGCATGATCTCAGCTGCGTTACTGGTCTTTACTTGTCGTAATTCTTCTAGCAGCGCTGTGTTTTCAGCTTCTCACTCTCCAGCTTTTCGCGCAAGGAATCATTGTTTATCTGTATCTGAAGTTCATCATATTGGGTGGCGAAGTGGTATATTCGTTTCCATTTCCAGTTTTTCCACAGCGAAGAGTTCGCTCATTTCCTTATTCTCTTTTGCTTGATGAAAAGCATAAAAAGAAACTCCGCCGATAATCACAACCAGCAGAATAATGACAATAATCAGTTTTTTGCTCTTATCCATAGTGTTACATTGAATTTTGGACAAAAGTACAATAATTTATGTAGACTGCTCGAAAAATATTATGGAAATTTTTCTTTAATTCGGAATATCATTGTAACTTTGCGGTGCTTTTAAGAAGGCGATTTTATTATCAACTTTAAACAAAATATAGAGATTATGTCAAAAGTAACCGTAGTAGGCGCAGGTAACGTAGGTACTACATGTGCAAATGTTCTTGCTTTTAACGAAGTAGCAGACGAAGTAGTAATGCTGGACGTTAAAGAAGGCGTATCAGAAGGTAAGGCAATGGATATGATGCAGACAGCTCAGTTGTTGGGCTTCGACACAAACATTGTAGGTTGCACTAACGATTATGAAAAAACAGCTAACTCTGACGTTGTGGTTATCACTTCAGGTATTCCCCGTAAGCCGGGTATGACCCGTGAAGAACTGATCGGTGTTAATGCAGGCATCGTTAAGTCAGTTGCTCAGAATATCTTAAAGTACTCTCCTAATGCTATCATCGTAGTTATCTCTAACCCGATGGATACTATGACTTATTTGTCATTGAAAGCTTTGGGCTTGCCTAAGAATAGAATCATCGGTATGGGTGGTGCTTTGGATAGCTCACGTTTCAAATATTTCTTGTCTCAAGCCTTGGGTTGCAACGCTAATGAAGTGGAAGGTATGGTTATCGGTGGTCACGGTGATACTACTATGATTCCTTTGACTCGTTTTGCTACTTACAAAGGTATGCCTGTTTCTAACTTCTTGTCTGAAGAAAAATTGCAGGAAGTTGCTGCTGCTACTATGGTAGGCGGTGCTACTCTGACTAAGTTGCTGGGTACTTCTGCATGGTATGCTCCGGGTGCAGCTGGTGCATTTGTTGTTGAATCTATCATCACAACCAGGGTAAGATGGTTCCTTGTTCAGTTTATTTGGAAGGTGAATACGGTGAATCAGATATTTGCTGTGGTGTGCCTGTAATCTTGGGTAAGAACGGTATTGAAAAGATCGTTGAATTGCCTTTGAACGAAGAAGAAAAAGCTAAATTTGCTGCAAGTGCTGCTGCTGTTCGCAAGACTAACGCTGCTTTGCATGAAGTAGGTGCTCTTTAATAAGAACAAGCTATAATTTTATATAAAAAGCCGTTTTTTCAGTGAAATGAGAAAGCGGCTTTTAATTTGTACAGAATCCCTGAAAAAGTAAGTTCACTTACTTTTCAGGGATTCTGAAATGAAAACGGCAGGAAGATTTTCTCCTCCATCAGTCCATCGGGTAAAGGGGTAACCGGGATAAAGGGTAGGAGCTGTTTCATCTATCCATTGGTTGAGAAGCCGGTAGATGGGAATGTCTTCCTTATTCATAAAAGTACCTGTGTATTGGGCATTTTTAGACAACTGATTACCATCGTCATTTTTTCCGATAAAGGTTATTTTTGCATTATCATAGTAGTTGTGGATAAAGAAAGAGTTGGCAGCTATACCTGCGAATAATCCTTTGGTCGTAATTAGATCTATGTTATAGACATAACAATTTTCAATGTGCGCTCCATCCGAAGCTTTCCCGCATATTCCACCATTGTAACTCTCTCTGTTCTTTATTATGTTGTTGGCAGAATAGCAGTTTGCTATCAAACCTTGGGCCTGGCTGGAACCTGCTATTCCACCGGCTGGTCCTGCTTTTATTTTTGAATTTGCGTCATAAATGATTTGGGTGTTGGTAACATAGCAATTGGTGATTTCCCCTGTTGAAGTTCCTGCTATGCCTCCTGTATTGGCTGATTGGTTCGTTTTGGTTGGATTGGCTGCAATTTGGCACTCCTTAACGCAACAATTTAGTATTTTGCCTTTATTGCGTCCGACTAAAATACTTGTACCTTCTGCTGTGCTCTTGCTTTTTGATGTGATAGATACTTTGCTGGATTCTATATGGAGATTTTTAACTATGCCGGTGATATTGACGGCTCCGAATACACCTGTGGTGCCATTGCTGGAATTGATAGGTATATTGTAAAGGGTGTGATTTTGTCCGTCAAAGGTTTGGGAAAAGTAATAGTTTGTTTGGGCGTATCCTATTTGTTTTAACTCAGTACAATCCACATCTTTAAAATCAATGTCATTCAATAGATAATAAGTGGTTATTCCATTTATCGTTTCTCCGAAATCGTCCAATGTTTTTCCTTTGTATTGGGTAAATGTATTGCTATTGATAAGTTGACTGAATGCAATCCAATCTTCGGCAGTCATAATTCCCGGAGTTTTTTCAGATATTTTTAAGTGATAAGTATATTCTTTGTTACCGGTAAAAGACTTTGTTTCTAGTTGTGTTGTATATTTCTTTCCATTTGTTACCATATTTATGGCGATGACCATGTTTCCGACAGGAGGGACTATAAACGAATAATTTCCGGAAGGAGAAACTTGGGCAATAGTAGTCGTATGTGTTCCGTTATCCGCTAGAACTATTTCAGCGGATTTTGGGATAATAGAGGAAACAGCAGGACATGTTACCTCTATTTTCTGAAAATAGGTTTGTAAATTTCCCTCCAAATGCAGTGTCAGAAGAGAAAATAAATGTTTGAACTGTAAATGGATGGAATTTCCGGCCGGAAATTCATCCTTGACATACAGTATGTCTTCCAACGAATTGTTTTTATAAAGATTTTCTTGGACATAGTCCAAATCGGGATAGACAGGATATACTGCCGTAACATTTGTTTTTCCTGTTAGGTCACTCCAGCTAAATTCATTTTCTGCTTTCCATTGGTTGTCCATATAAGTCAGATTCTGTTGTCTATTTGAAGACTGCCGGAAGCATTCAGCAGGATTTGATTGCCAGAGTTAAAAGTGGAAACAGGGGAGCTTTCTGTGAAAGCTGCTTGGTATGTATTGCCTGTGAGTACTACCTCGATATCGGTCCCTGTATAAACAAGATTGTCGGTGCAGCTTTGCAAAGCCAGGACCGACAATCCTATTATTAATGAGTTATATTTCAACTGAATAATGTATTAATGAAAATTGCTTTATGGTTCAGGTATTGTGAATTCCCTGTCAGCAAAGAGTTCCATTAGGCCGGATATCTGTTTGAGTCGTAAAAGTTCGTCGCATCCATGCCAATATTCTTTTTTATCCATTCGTCACTCATTCCGGCTTTGGTCAGTTCTGCCACGATATCTACCATCAGTTCAATGCTGTGAGTGCCGCGGGCGCGGTTGTGCGGATAGTGCTTGCCATTCTGTTTGAAAGGTCTTTTTCTATAACGACCACGGGAAGTAAACCTTTTTCTCGTTCAAACACACGTTTTGAAGTTTTAAGCACACAATAACGATGATATCCGTCTACCAGTTCATATATATCTTCATCGGGAATATAATAACATACACAAGGCATAGTATAGCCATCTTCCCAAATGCTTAATTCCAGCAATTTCATTTCAGGAGCGGCTACGTGGTTTGGATTATAACTGTTGGCACGTACCTTTTCCACCGGTACTCTGTGCACGTGATACACAGGACTTTCGAATTCTTCTTTCATTTGATAATGTTTTTATATTTCTGCATCACTCTGTCTCTTCTTAACTTTTCTTTTTTAGTTAGGGCAAATCCCATATATTTACATACATGGTCATTTTTCAGAATGCAAATACACATACGTTTATAAGTGGGGATTTCTTTAAACTCTGCGATGTCTATATCGTCTAGATAATCCATTTGGACAGGAAGTTTGTCTGTCTTGTAGTTTGTTTTCTTTTGTACGTAGAATTTTATGCCCAAATCAGTTAATTTACGTATGGTTGATAAATCCAGGCATCCTCCCTTGTATTTCCAGAACTCCCGGCTTACTCTTAGTTTTTCCAAGTAAGACTGTTTGGTTTCTTCGGGTAACGTATCTAACAGGAAATACATATACTCTTTCCATGTGTAGCCTTCTGGTAATTTGATGTTTTGCCATCCCATGGCACGGGTTCCACCATAGATTCCGGTAAAGTTTACTCCGTTTACTCGGCCTAGCATTCTCCCCCAAGTATTGGGATCGATGGCTTTGTATAATTTCAAGGTTTCCTGTGCTGTACTGAGGAACGGACTGGCTACACGTTGTCTGTCCAAAGGTACTCCGGCTTTATAATAAAGTTCGTACATTTGGTTGAATGGCCATTTGAAACGGGCGTATGCTGTCCATATATCTTCGGTAGTCCAGTCATAGATAGGGTAGGCATTGTATAAATCGTATCCTAGTCTGCGGGTCCACATCAGGTTGTGATAGCTGTTCAGGCGATTGTTACCGTGAATAGTTCTCCATCGGTCCAGGCTCTCTTGAGTTCGGATGCCGACCAGGCAGCAAGTGCGTACTGCATCATGCTTTTTATGGTACCACGATGCAAATGAAGTCTGGAAAGTGTAGTCCCACATTTCCTCATTGTAGAATGGGAAATCTTCTTTCTTATAACAGTTTTTAGGCATAGGCCTTACCCAGTGGGCGTGCATACTTTCGTCCCAAGGGCGCCAATAGGTTTGAAACATAGAAGCACAAGTCACTACTTTGAAAGGAACACAGACATGGTAGATTTCCAATATATCCTGATTTTCTCTGAACGTCTGTTCCACATATTCTGTAGTCATTTGATACTGTGCTTCATAGTCCATGTGGTATACTCCGATTTTCCTGTCCAGATTATGCTCTCTGATATATTGAATACATAAGTTGAGCAAGACACCGCTATCTTTTCCTCCAGAAAAAGAAACATAGATATTATCAAATTCGTTGAATAAGAATTTGAGTCTCTTTTGAACGAGTTGATAAACATTTTCCCCTTTAGTTCTTTTATTATTCATTTTTGTTCGTGTTGTAAATCATTTTAATATAATTAGTCCAACGGTGTTCGGTTTGAAACCACAGTTGGAAAAAATAGCTTCGTGTTTGGTTTGAACAATTGCATATAAATTGTTTTTAGGCTTTACTGCTCCCAACAATTCAACCAGCACTTCCTGATCATCGTTATGGACATAGTAGTTGTTAATGACATAACCGCCACTTTTCTGCTCTACAGGGACAAAACCGGTTACGTCATTATCTTCGACGGCAATGTACCATTGAAAACGTTCGGTCGTTTTGAAGGGATAATTGTTATTAGCCCTTAGGACTTTAGGATTCATAGCCAATGGTCCAATTAAATTAAATAATTGAGGTTCAAGGCCATCTAGTTGTAATATTTCCATAACTTAATTTTTACATACGTTTACTTGAAGCTACAAATGTATAAAAAAGATTGGATATACCATAAAAAAACGCTGCCATACCTTCACAGGCGGGCAGCGCAAGCTACAATACAAAATACAAATACAACTAAACGAGATATTTTTATGCTAATAGAATGCCTTTAAACAATTCCTTGAGCCATCATGGCATGGGCTACTTTCATAAAGCCTGCAATATTTGCTCCTTTCACATAGTTGATATATCCATCAGGTTCAGTACCATATTTTACACATTGTTCATGAATACCATACATAATTTGATGTAACTTATCATCTACTTCTTGTGCACTCCAACTCATATGCATTGCATTTTGCTCATTTCCAAACCTGAAGTAGCTACACCTCCGGCATTTACGGCTTTACCCGGTGCATACATTAGTTTATTTTCAATAAACGCATCAATTGCTTCCGGGGTACAACCCATATTAGAAATTTCTCCAATGCAAAGAACGGAATTTTTTATTAAATTACAAGCATCTTCGCCATTTAATTCGTTTTGAGTCGCACACGGAAGCGCAATATCTACTTTAACTTCCCACGGACGACGTCCGGCAACGAATGTTGAGTTAGGATATTTCTCTGCGTATGGAGCTACGATATCATTGCCTGACGCACGTAATTCCAACATGTAATCAATTTTATCACCACTTACACCGTCCGGATCATAGATATAGCCGTCGGGTCCGGAGATTGTGACTACTTTTGCACCTAATTCAGTTGCTTTAGTCACGGCCCCCCAAGCTACATTACCGAAACCGGAAACAGCTACCGTTTTGCCTTTAATATCAATTCCTTTTGCTTTCAGCATTTGGTTTACGAAGTAAAGACCACCAAAACCGGTTGCTTCAGGACGAATCAACGAACCTCCAAATTCCAAGCCTTTGCCAGTGAAGGTACCTGTAAATTCACGGGTTAACTTTTTATACATACCGAACATGTATCCTACTTCACGGCCACCTACACCGATGTCACCGGCAGGAACATCCATATCAGGACCTACGTGGCGCCACAATTCAAGCATGAATGCTTGGCAGAAACGCATGATCTCAGCATCGCTCTTACCACGTGGTGAGAAATCGGAACCACCTTTACCACCGCCCATAGGCAATGTGGTCAGTGCATTTTTGAATGTTTGCTCAAATCCTAAGAATTTCAAAATGGAGAGGTTTACAGAAGCATGAAAACGGATACCGCCTTTGTACGGGCCGATCGCATTATTGAATTGAACGCGGTAACCTAAGTTTACCTGTACTTTTCCTTTATCATCTACCAAGGCACCTTAAATGTAAAGATACGGTCGGGCTCTACCAATCTCTCAATCAAGGACGCTTTCTCAAATTCCGGATGTTGATTGTATATATCCTCAATAGAAAGCAGGACTTCTTTTACAGCCTGCAAGTACTCTGATTCACCAGGGTGTTTTGCCTCCAGGGAGGTCATGATTTGATTAATATCCATAACTATTATGCATTTAAGGTTTTGACAAAATGAAAATCATTTCTGATGCAAAGGTATGTTTTTTGGTGAATTGGCAAAATATTTTTGGCTAAATTTTAGTTTGGTGGTGATAAAAAGTTAATCGTTGTGGTAAGACCTCTCTACCCAAAAGTTCTTTTTTATTGCGAATAAGTTGCATAAAACAATATTATTGACGTATTTTGCTATTACATTATCCATGTAAATCAAATAACCATGCTCAGCAAGTTAAAATTAAATCAGTTGTATTTCAAGGATACCTCGTTTGTAAACCTCATGACCAAACGGATTTTTAATGTTCTTTTGGTAGCAAATCCGTATGATGCTTTTATGTTGGAGGATGACGGGCGTATAGATGAGAAGATATTTAATGAATATATGAACCTCAGTCTTCGCTATCCGCCACGTTTCACACAAGTTTCTACTGAGGAAGCTGCCTGGAAGCAATTGGAGAACACTACATTTGATCTGGTGATTTGTATGCCCGGATCTGATAACAGTGATACATTTGAGATTGCACGCAGCATAAAAGAACAATACCCTCATATTCCGCTGGTGGTACTGACCCCGTTCTCGCATGGTATTACGGCACGTATGGAGCATGAGGATCTGAGCATCTTTGAATATGTGTTCTGCTGGTTGGGGAATACGGACCTGTTAGTGTCTATCATCAAGCTGATAGAAGATAAGATGAATTTGGAACATGATATTAAAGAGGTGGGAGTGCAGATGATTTTATTGGTGGAAGATTCCATCCGGTTCTATTCTTCCGTGTTGCCTAACTTATATAAATTTGTGTTGAAGCAAAGTCAGGAATTTGCCACAGAGGCTTTGAATGCTCACCAGCGTACATTGCGTATGAGGGGACGTCCCAAAATTGTATTGGCACGTACTTACGAGGAGGCGATGGATTTATATAATAAATATCAGAATAATGTATTAGGTGTGATTACGGATGCACGTTACCCGCGTGGTGGTGTGGTGGATCCAATGGCAGGTATTAAGTTGCTGGCGGAGGTACGTTCCAGGGATCCGTTTGTTCCTCTTATTTTACAGTCGGCCGAGGTAGACAACAAGGTGTATGCTTCCCGGTATGGTGCTAGCTTTGTGGATAAGAATTCCAAGAAGATGAATATAGACTTGCGTGAAATTGTGTCTGATGATTTTGGTTTCGGGGATTTCATTTTCCGTAATCCCGATACATTGGAAGAAGTGGCCCGTGTTCATAATTTGAAGGAATTACAGAATGTTATTTTTGCTATTCCTAAAGAATCTCTCCTTTACCATATCAGTCGTAATCACGTATCCCGCTGGCTGTATTCTCGTGCCATGTTTCCACCTGCCGAGTTCTTAAAGCAGATAACTTGGGAGTCTTTGCAGGATATTGATGCTCATCGCCGTATAATCTTTGAGGCTATTGTGAAGTACCGTAAGATGAAGAATCAAGGTGTGGTGGCTGTGTTCCAACGTGATCGTTTTGACCGTTATTCTAATTTTGCCCGTATCGGTGAAGGTCATTGGGGGGAAAAGGACGTGGTCTGGCTTTTATAGACAATATGGTAAAGCGCCACGTGGAATTTGATGAGTTTGAAAATGCGACGGTGGTCATTCCTAAAACGGTGGTGCTTTGTACGGATATCTTTGATGAATTCATGGATACCAATAGCCTATATCAAGTAGCATTGAGTGATGCGGATGATGACACGATATTGAAAGCTTTTCTTCGTGCCAAGTTGCCCGACCGTCTGGTGGAAGATTTCTTTGCTTTCTTTGATGTGGTGAAATCGCCTATAGCCATCCGTTCTTCCAGTTTGCTGGAAGATTCTCATTATCAGCCTTTTGCTGGGATATATTCTACTTATATGATTCCTTATTTAGATGATAAATATGAGATGCTCCGTATGTTGAGCGATGCCATAAAAGGGGTGTATGCTTCTGTTTTTTTCAGAGACAGCAAGGCGTATATGCAGGCAACCAGCAATGTGATAGACCAGGAGAAGATGGCTGTTATTTTACAACAGGTGGTCGGCACACAGTATGGTGACCGTTTCTATCCTTCTATTTCGGGGGTGGCACGTTCGCTCAACTATTACCCCATAGGAGATGAAAAGCCGAAGAGGGAACTGTAAGTCTTGCTTTGGGGTTGGGTAAATATATTGTAGACGGAGGTCTGACTCTGAGGGTGTGTCCTTATCATCTAACCAAGTGTTGCAGACCAGTGAGATGGAAATTGCTCTTCGTGAAACGCAGACTCAGTTTTATGCGCTTGATTTGAAGAATACGGGGCATAACTTTTCTTTGGATGACGGCTTTAATTTGTTGAAGCTTCCGGTGAAAGAAGCTGATAATGATGGAGCCTTAACTTTCATTGCTTCCACGTATGATCCGTATGATATGATTATCCGTGACGGAATTTATCCGGGAGGCCGGAAGGTGATAACATTTGCCAATGTGTTGCAACACGATGTATTTCCTTTGCCCCGTATTTTGCAGTTGGTACAGGAATACGGGCAAAGTGAGATGAGGCGTCCTGTTGAGATAGAGTTTGCTGTGACATTGAACCAGCAAAAGAAGAATGGTACTTTCTATTTATTGCAGATTCGTCCGATGGTCGATGTGAAAGCCAATCTTGAGGAGGATTTGAACCTTATTAAGGATGAGGATGTTCTTTTAAAGAGTAATAATTCACTGGGGCATGGCATTATGGAGGACATTCAGGATGTGATTTATGTGAAGACAGATGGTTATACTGCTTCCAATAATCCGACCATTGCTTATGAAATAGAAAAGATGAACCGTAAATTCTTGGATGAAGGGAAACATTATATATTGGTAGGTCCGGGGACGCTGGGGAAGCAGCGATTCGTGGCTGGGCATTCCTGTGAAGTGGCCCCATATTTCGGCTGCACGTGTCATTGTGGAGGCGGGGCTGACTAATTATCGTGTGGACCCTAGTCAGGGAACTCACTTCTTTCAGAATCTGACTTCTTTCGGAGTCGGTTATTTCACAATTAATGCCTATATGAAGGATGGTATCTATAACCAAGAGGTACTGGATACCCGGCCGGCTATTGAAGAAACCAGGTTCATTCGTCATGTGCGGTTTGATAAACCATTGATAGTGAAGATGGATGGAAAGAAGAAGCTGGGGGTAGTGATGTTGCCGGAATAATGTTCTAAATTACGTAAAATGTGTCCTAAATTTCGATAAAAATAGTTATACGCTTAACTTTTTATTATATTTGCACGATTTTTCGAGTATAAATTAAATTAACTAAACAATGAAAAAGAATCTTTTTTATTATTTGTTCGCAGTGATTTGTTCTGTGGCATTGTTCACATCGTGTAGTGATGATGATGATGAAAAAATGGTAAATCCTGTGCCTCAGACAACCTTTACTGGTGAAAATGGTTTGCAACTTACATACAATGGTGCACCGATGCCGGGTAAGAAAGTTACTTTTACTCCCGATGCAACCAATGCTCAGAAGGCAACTCTGCGTTTGGAAGGGGAATTTGACTTAAATGGCATTTTGGGGAAAGCAAAGAGTGCTGCAGCTCGTGAAGATGTATCGATGCCTACTGCTCCCGGTGTGTTACCAGGAAGTCCGGTGGTTACCTTGCCGTTGATTTGACTATCAATGGTGATCAATGTTCTTTTGCCGGTACATCAGAAACAGATTATTGTACTTTCTCTTATAAAGGTGAGGTTTCAGCCGGAGCTATGGAGCTGGCTTTGAGTGAAGTGAAATTGAAGAATGCGAAACTGGCTGGAATGACTTGGAAGTTGAAACCGTATAACCAGGAAGTAGAAGAGCAGGATCCTGTTCGTCTGGTATGGGAGTCAGAAAAAGGAATTCCTCTTTTCGGTTCTTTTGAAATGCCGGTTGAGTCGGTCTTGAAAATCGCATTACGCATGCCGTTGATTGCTGTTGGAGCAGAAAATAAAGTTTCCGCTACTGATATGTTGGGAACAGTTTTGAAGGATGTCACTTTCATGGAAGACGGTAACATCGTGGCTACTTATAAAGATGCTGCTAATGGTGGTACAGAATGGACGAAGTCTCCTGTAAACTTGGCTCAATACGTAGTAGAGAATGACAATCAGATAAAGGTGTTTCTGAATCCTGCTGCTATCATCGCTGCTGTCAATAATGCAGGGAGAGCTATTGATGTTCAGACAGTTATCCAGCAGGCCATTCAAATATTGTATCCTATGTTAGTGAATGGTGTGCCTGTAGCTTTTGAACAAACAGAGGATGCTTTAAGCGTATATCTGAATACAGAATTACTGTTGCCTTTATTGAAAACACTGGTTGTTCCTTTGTTGTCAGACGAAGAAGTGGTTGCTATGCTGGTGGAATTGATGAAAAAAGACCCTGATTTCGGTGAAATGGCTGGTTTAGCTGAGCCAATGTTGAAAGCTTTTCCTGAGATTATAGAATCTACTACTAAAGTGGAGATTGGTTTGAACTTTGTTAAGTAAAGAAGAAAAGCTGAAATTATTTGTATAGTAATAAGGCAAGAGAGCTACCTCTCTTCGCCTTATTTCATAGTTACTTTTATTTTTGTATTTCACCTTCGATTACTTGAGCAAAGTTTTTTAATTTTCCACTACAACTAGGATCACCTGTAAAAATATGAGAAGTGTAATAGAACATTGTTTTTTTCATATCAGAAAATGGATTTTTGTACGTATATCTGCATAGAATTATATAGACGTATGTGAAATCTTATATGTTTCAAATAAAATTTTACATCAAAGATAAGGACGTTTTTTAAAAAGATCAAGAGCTTTTTAAAAAAAAGACAAAG
>ENA-OQCX01000189-OQCX01000189.1-human-gut-metagenome-genome-assembly--contig:-NODE-189-length-32943-cov-2.191187_pt1 | contig 32943 bp, 38 predicted proteins | sample MGYA00242762_ERZ504587 | MGnify/ENA primary metagenome ERZ504587 (study PRJEB26092, sample SAMD00036337) | human gut metagenome | host: Homo sapiens | study: EMG produced TPA metagenomics assembly of...
AAATCAAGAATCAATTTGAATAAATATGACTGGTATCAAGCAAAGAGATGAGTTGCAATCTTAACAATTTGGAAAATTGCCAATGAGGTACGTGGAGCTGTTGATGGTTGGGATTTTAAGCAATTTGTCCTGGGAACTCTTTTTATCGGTTTATCAGTGAAAACTTTACCAGTTACATTGAAGGCGGCGATGACAGTATCCATTATGCCGATATGTCGGACGATGTTATCACCACTGAGATAAAAGACGATGCAATCAAAACAAAAGGCTATTTCATTTATCCCAGCCAACTCTTTGTAAACATAGCAAAGAGCGCCTATACAAATCCTAATCTGAATACAGATTTAGCTGCGATTTTCGATGCGATAGAAGGATCGGCCAATGGGTATCCGTCCGAGCATGATATTAAGGGACTGTTTGCAGACTTTGATACTACAAGCAATCGTTTGGGGAACACGGTAGAAGAAAAGAACAAGCGTTTGGCTGCTGTTATCAAAGGAGTGGAGAGTTTGGACTTCGGCAACTTCGAAGACAATGAGATTGATCTTTTCGGTGATGCCTATGAGTTCTTGATTTCTAATTATGCCGCCAATGCGGGTAAATCGGGAGGTGAGTTCTTTACACCTCAGAACGTATCAAAACTGATAGCGCAATTAGCCCTGTCGGGAACAAACCTCTGTCAACAAAATCTAACGACCCGGCATGCGGCTCAGGCTCATTATTGCTCCAAGCAAAAAAACAGTTTGACGCCCATCTTATTGAAGAAGGCTTCTTCGGTCAGGAAATAAACCATACTACCTACAACCTGGCACGGATGAACATGTTTTTGCATAATATCAATTACGACAAATTCGACATTGCTTTGGGCGACACATTGATAAAGCCCCACTATGGCGATGAAAAGCCTTTCGATGCTATTGTCTCCAATCCGCCTATTCTGTCAATTGGGTAGCAGCGATGACCCTACACTCATCAACGACGACCGTTTTGCCCCTGCCGGCGTACTGGCTCCCAAGTCCAAGGCCGACTTTGCTTTCGTGTTGCATGCCCTCAGCTACCTTTCCGCCAGAGGACGGGCTGCTATTGTCTGTTTTCCGGGTATCTTCTACCGTGCGGGGCCGAACAAAAGATAAGAAAGTATCTTGTAGACAATAACTTTATAGAAACCGTCATCTCTCTCCCGCCCAATCTATTTTACGGAACGAGTATAGCCGTAAATATCCTTGTGCTCTCCAAACACAAAACAGATACAAAGACACAATTCATCGATGCCAGCGGAGAGGAATTCTTTAAAAAAGAGACTAACAACAATGTCCTGACCGATGAACACATAGCAAAAATTATAGACCTATTCAATAAAAAGGAACCTGTGAAATATGTTGCTGCATCGGTAGATAACAGTAAAATAGAAGAAAACGGTTACAACCTCTCTGTAAGTTCTTATGTGGAAGCAGAAGACAAACACGAAGTAATTGATATTGTTAAGCTGAATGCAGATATTGCCCGGACGGTGAAACGCGTTGATGCATTGCGTGCCGATATTGATGCCATTATAAGAGAAATAGAGGGGTAAGCCATGAATAGCGAAATAAACGAGACTATCGGACAATCTTCCTATAAGGAACTTGTTGAAGCCATTGGAAAGGCTTTGAGCGAAGGGCGCGACAAAGCTATCCAAACGGTAAATGCAACCTTGATAAAGACCAACTGGCAAATAGGGCACTATATTGTAGAGTACGAGCAGAAAGGAAAAGAACGTGCCGAATATGGGGCAGAGTTGTTGAACCGCCTATCGCATGACCTGACAGTTGCATACGGCAAAGGATTCAGCCGAAGCAACGTGTTTCAAATGAGGCAGTTCTATTTGACGTTCCCAAAAATCCAACACTGTCCGGACAATTGAGTTGGAGCCATTATCTGGAAATTCTAAAAGCAGGTAACGAACTTGAAATAAGCTTCTATACCAAGCAATGCGAAATCGAGAAATGGAGTGTGCGCGAGTTAAAGCGGCAAATGAAAAGCGGACTTTTTCAACGGTTGGCATTAAGCAGAAACAAAGAAGAAGTTCTGACATTGAGCAGACAAGGGCAAGAGATACAAAATCCGCAGGATATTGTGAAAGACCCTTTTGTATTAGAGTTTGTAGGCATCCCCGAAAAGCAAGTCTATTTGGAAGGCGAACTGGAAGATAGATTAATAGCCAATTTACAAGACTTTCTTTTGGAGCTTGGCAAAGGATTTGCCTTTATCGGGCGACAATATAAAATCAATATCGGTTCGCGACATTTTTATGTTGATTTGGTATTCTATCACCGTATTCTGAAATGTTTTGTGCTCATAGACCTAAAGCGTGGCGAAATTGAGCACAACGATATCGGACAAATGAATCTGTATCTAAACTATTTCAAGAAAGAAGAAAATACGGAAGGTGATAATGAACCGATAGGAATTGTTCTTGGAGCATACAAAGACAAAGTGCTGATTGAATATGCTACACAAGGCATTTCAAACCAACTGTTTGTAAGTAGGTATCAACTCTATTTACCTGATAAGAAACAATTGCAAGAAGAATTGCGTAACTGATGGACTATGAGTAATATAAAGAAATTATTGGAAGGTGTAGAGGTGGAGTGGAAGACACTGGGAGAAATTGCAGAAAACGTATCTTCCGGTGGTACTCCAAATACTGGGGTTGAAGCATTTTATGGGGGTAATATTCCATGGTTACGAACTCAAGAAGTTGGGAATGGAGATATTTGGAGTACTAGTATTAAGATTACAGAACTGGGATTAAAGAATTCTAGTGCAAAAATAATTCCTGCAAATTGTATAATAGTTGCAATGTATGGAGCAACTGTTGGTAAGGTAGGTGTTAACAAAATTCCATTATGTACTAATCAAGCGTGCGCTAATGTACAGATTAATGCAAAGATTGCTAATTATCGTTATGTCTATCATTTTCTACTAAGTCAATATAAATATATTAAGTCTCTTGGAGCTGGTTCTCAAACAAACATAAATTTAAAGATTGTCAAAAGCCTACTAATTCCTATTCCTTGTCCAAATAATCCTAAAAAATCTCTTGAAATTCAACAAGAGATTGTTCGTATTTTAGATAGTTTTTCAATGCTTACAGCGGAGCTGCAAGCGGAGCTGCAAGCGAGAAAATCCCAATATGAATATTATCGTAATCAACTACTCGCCTACTCTATGGAAGAGTCCGACCAGTCCTCGCTACGTTCGAACCGGTCAGCCACTTCCATCCAAAATAGCGACAATTCAACACAACCATTATCCACATTGAATCCCCACACTGGCAATTCTGTTTTACAGCCGCGGGGTAAAGTAGAATGGAAAGTATTGGAAGAGGTTGTAGAGATAAAACGAGGTAAACGACTTATTAAAAATCAATTAGAAAAAACTGGTAAATATGCTGTTTATCAAAATTGCATGATTCCTCTTGGCTATTACCATAAAAATAATGTAATAGCTGATACTACATTTATTATTAGTGCTGGTTCTGCAGGCGAAATTGGCTATAGTGATGTTGATTTTTGGGCAGCTGATGATGTTTATTATTTTGTAACAAAGAATGACTTAAAAGTAGATTTTTATATCATTTTCTAATAACCCAAACAACAGAAAATATATAGTCAAGTTCGACGTTCAAGTGTACCACGTTTATCAAAAACTGCTTTTGAAAAACTTCTTATCCCCATCCCCCCCTCGAAGAGCAAGAACGTATAGTCTCTATTCTTGATAAGTTTGACACCCTCACAACCTCACTCACCGAAGGTGCTTCCAAAAGAGATTGAATTACGTCAGAAGCAATACGAGTATTACCGTAATATGTTACTCTCATTTCCAAAGAATAATATAAAAGCTTAGTATGGGACAAACACTAACTGAAATAGCACAAACGCTCAAAGATGCGAATAAAAAAGTGCAGTTAATCTATGCTTTCAACGGTACAGGAAAAACGCGTCTGTCCAGAGAATTTAAAAGACTGATAGCACCCAAAAATACCGAAACAGAAGAGCTGGAAGACGCAAAAGCAAAAATACTTTACTACAATGCTTTTACGGGAAGATTTGTTCTATTGGGACAATGACCTGAATGCCGACACCAACCGAAAACTAAAAATACAACCAAACAGTTTCACAGATTGGGTATTTCGTGATCAAGGGCAGGAAAACAATATAATAACCCATTTCCAGCATTATACCAGCGATAAGCTAATGCCTAAATTCAATGAAAGATTCAACGAAATAACGTTCTCTATTGCTGCGGGCAATGAGAATACGATTGATAATATAAAAATCTCAAAAGGTGAAGAGAGTTGCTTAATCTGGTGCGTATTTTATAGTTTGCTTGCACAAGTTGTTGAAGTTTTAAACATAGCAGAACCTGCAGATAGAGAAACAGATAAATTTAATGACTTAAAGTATATATTCATCGATGATCCGGTTAGCTCTTTAGATGAAAATCATCTATTGAGCTGGCTGTTAATTTGGCAGATCTCATTAAGAAATCCAATGGGTTACAGTTTATCATTTCAACACATAATCCGTTGTTCTATAACGTGCTTCATAATGAGCTTAAAAACTTATTATATGACAATAATAGGAAAAAGGCCAGTTGCTACATGCTCAATAAGAAAGAAGACGGCACTTACGACATTCAAATGAAGAAAGGAGATTCAAACAAAAGTTTCTCATATCATCTCCATTTAATACAAACAATTCAAGATGCCATTGCTACAAATAGCATTCAGAAATACCACTTTATGCTTCTGCGCAACCTCTACGAAAAAACAGCCAACTTCTTAGGCTATCCACATTGGTCTGATTTGCTGCCTGATGACAAACAAACCTATTATAATAGAGTTATTCAGTTTACAAGCCATTCCACATTGTCAAATGAAGTAGTACCGGAACCTACGGAACCGGAAAAACAAACGGTAAAATTCTTATTAAATCATCTTATTGGAAATAAGTACTGGAAGGAGGAACAACAATGATGCAATATAATACCATAGCGGAATTACAAAATTACATAGTTCTTGATAACTATGTAAAAAGTTCAATAGCATGCGAACCACCAGCCGGTTATCAGACGGAAGCCGCTTTGGAGCGTGAACTCATAGATGATTTGAAGAATCAAGGCTACGAATATGTTCCGGAAATTACCTCGCCTGATGCTCTGTTAACCAACGCAAGGAAGCAACTGCAAACCCTGAATCAGGTTGTCTTTACAGATGCGGAATGGACACGATTCGTGGATGAATATCTGGATAAACCAACGACAGCCTTGTAGAGAAAGCAAAAAAGGTGCACGAGAACCATATCTATGACTTCGTATTTGACGATGGGCATATTCAAAATATTTATTTGGTAGATAAGACGAATATCACCCGCAACAAAGTGCAAGTATTAATCAATTTGAACAGACCGGGACGCAAGCCAACCGTTATGACGTTACGGTTTTGGTAAACGGCCTGCCTATGGTGCAGATAGAACTGAAAAAACGGGGAGTAGCCATTCGTGAGGCTTTCAACCAAGTACACCGCTATAGCAAAGAAAGTTTCAACAGCGAAAGTTCCCTATATAAGTACCTTCAGATTTTTGTTATCTCCAACGGCACGGACACCCGTTATTTTGCCAATACGGTGAAACGAAACAAAAACAGTTTTGACTTTACGATGAATTGGGCAAAGGCGGACAATACGTTGATTAAAGACCTGAAAGATTTCACTGCAACGTTTTTTCAGAAGAATACGTTACTGCAAATACTGCTCACCTACTCCGTATTTGATACCAGCGACACGTTGCTCATTATGCGCCCCTACCAGATAGCCGCCACAGAACGTATTCTGTGGAAGATTAAAAGTGCCTATCAAACGAAGCAATGGGGAACGGCAGAAGGCGGTGGATACATTTGGCACACCACCGGTTCGGGTAAAACACTGACCAGTTTCAAGGTTGCCCGCCTTGCCACCGGGCTTGATTTCATTGATAAAGTATTCTTCGTTGTAGACCGCAAGGATTTGGATTATCAAACGATGAAAGAGTACCAAAGTTTCTCACCCGACAGCGTCAACGGCTCGGAAAGTACAGCAGGCCTGAAGCGAAACATCGATAAAGATGATAACAAGATTATCGTCACTACCATTCAGAAGTTGAACAACCTCATGAAAAGCGAGAGTAATCTGCCTATTTATCAGAAGCAGGTTGTATTCATCTTCGATGAGTGCCACCGTTCCCAATTCGGTGAAGCACAGAAGAACTTGAGGAAGAACTTCAAGAAATACTACCAATTTGGATTTACCGGTACTCCAATCTTTCCGGAAAATGCTTTGGGCACGGAAACTACCGCCAGCGTATTCGGTCGTGAGTTGCATTCGTATGTCATCACGGATGCTATCAGAGATGAGAAAGTGTTGAAATTTAAAGTAGACTACAACGATGTACGTCCACAGTTTAAAGCTTTGGAAGCGGAGCGCGATGAGGTTAAGTTAAGTGCAGCGGAAAACAGACATCTCTTGCTTCATCCCGACCGTATCAAAGAAATATCTCAATACATCCTACAGAATTTCAAGATAAAGACTCACAGGAATCAAGGAAACAATAAGGGATTTAATGCAATGTTCGCAGTGAACAGCGTGGAGGCAGCCAAGCTGTATTATGAAGAATTAAACAATCTGCAGGAAGGTAATGAAAAGCCGCTGAAGATAGCCACCATATTTTCTTTTGCACCTAACGAAGAACAAAATGCAGTGGGCGACATTGCTGAAGAGAACTTTGAACCCTCAGCCATGAGCAGCAGCGCCAAGGAGTTTTTGGCAAAGGCGATCAGTGATTATAACACTATGTTCAAAACCAGCTTCGGAGTAGACAGTAAGGAATTCCAAAACTACTACCGCGACTTGGCAAAAAGGGTAAAAAGCCAAGAAGTTGATTTGCTCATCGTTGTAGGTATGTTCCTCACCGGTTTTGACCGCCCCCACTTTGAATACGCTGTTTGTTGATAAAAACTTGCGTTATCATGGTCTGATGCAGGCATTCTCACGTACCAACCGTATATATGATGCGACCAAGACTTTCGGCAATATCGTTACGTTCAGAGATTTGGAACAGGCTACAATAGACGCCATTACCACATTTGGCGATAAAAACACAAAGAACGTTGTGCTTGAAAAAAGCTATAATGAATATCTCAACGGATTCATAGACATTGCCACAGGCGAAGCGAAAAGAGGATATACGGAAGTAGTCAAAGATTTGACTGAAAGATTTCCCGACCCCAATGAAATAGTGACAGAAGCAGATAAAAAAGCTTTCGTGAAGCTATTCGGAGAGTATTTGCAGATAGAAAACATCCTGCAAAACTATGATGAATTTACGCATCTGAAAGCCCTGCAAAAAATAAACCGGGAGGACAAGTACAGCCCTTGAAACATTCAAGAACACATACTTTCTGACTGATGAAGACATAGCAGCCATGCAGGACATCGATGTACTGAAAGAACGGACAGTACAGGATTATCGGTCAACATACAATGATATCCGGGATTGGTTCAGGCATGAAAGGCAGGCAAAGCTCCCGAAAGCTCAAAAATAGATTGGGATGACGTAGTCTTTGAAATTGAATTTTATCTCAAATCCCAAGGAAATAAAATCTTTGACTATATTCTTGAAATTAATTTTTGAGCACAACAAAAAAGATGAAAGACAAGGTTGCATTGGTAGACGACGTACGCCGTGTGATTAGAGCAAGCATCGGGAATAGAGCCAAAGAAAGCCTGATAATTGATTTTATCAATGAAACAGACTTGGAACCGATTCAAGACAAAACCGGTGTCATAGCCGCTTTCTTCGCCTATGCCCAAGAGAAACAAAAAGAGGAAGCCAACACCCTGATAGCAGAAGAAAAACTGAATATAGAAGCTGCCAGACGATATATCCAAGCTTCCTTGAAACGAAAATATGCCAGCGAGAACGGCACCGACCTCAATGCTATTTTACCGAAGATGAGTCCACTTAATCCTCAATATCTGACGAAGAAACAAAGCGTATTCCAAAAGATTGTAGCTTTTATTGAGAAATTCAAGGATATTGGCGGACAAATATAAACATACCTACATGGAACTATTAGTATACAAAGCCTCAGCCGGTTCGGGCAAGACCTTCACACTGGCAGTGGAATACATCAAGCTTCTGATTCTCAATCCCCGCGCCTACCGACAGATACTTGCCGTGACCTTTACCAACAAGGCTACGGCGGAAATGAAAGAGCGCATCCTGACGCAGCTCTACGGCATCTGGAAGGAAGACCCCGCATCGGATGCTACCTGAAACGTATCAAAGAAGATTTGGCTAAGAAGCCGGAAACCGCCTCTCTTTCCGACAGGGAGTTGCGCCAGCGTGCCGGAATGGCATTGCAATATATGCTGCACGACTACAGCCGCTTCCGCGTGGAGACAATCGACTCGTTTTCCAGTCGGTCATGCGCAACCTTGCCCGCGAACTGGAACTCAGCCCCAACCTGAACATCGAGCTGAACAATGCCGAGGTGCTGAGCGACGCCGTAGACAGCATGATTGAAAAGCTCACCCCCTCTTCGCCCGTACTGGCTTGGCTGCTGGACTACATCAACGAGCGCATTGCCGATGACAAACGCTGGAATGTGTCCAACGAAGTAAAAAGCTTCGGACGGAACATTTTCGACGAAAGCTACATAGAACGCGGCGAAGGATTGCGGTTCAAGCTGCGCTCTCCCGAAACGATAAAGCTCTATCGCGACGTACTGCGCGAAATGGAGACCGATGCACTGGAGCAGATGAAAGGCTTCTACGACCAGTTCGAAGGCGAGCTGGAAGGCCATGCCCTTGTGCCCGAAGACCTGAAAGGCGGTGCACGCGGCATAGGCAGCTATTTCCGCAAGTTGCGCGACGGACGCTGGCGGATAAGGATGTTTTGAATGCCACCCTGCAAAACTGCCTGGCGGACGCCAGGAACTGGGCTACCAAGACATCTTCGCGCAAGGACGAGATTATCCGCCTTGCCGAAACCAGCCTGATACCCCTGCTTCAGGATGCGGAAAGATTCCGCCCGCAGAAGAACCGCACGATAAACAGTTGCCGCCTCTCGCTGCAACACCTCAACAAACTGCAACTGCTCAATCACATCGACGAAGAAGTACGCACCCTGAACCGCGAGCACAACCGGTTTCTGCTGTCCGACACCAATGCGTTGCTGCACAAATTAGTGCACGAAGGCGACTCCTCTTTCGTATTCGAGAAGATAGGCGCCAACATCCGCAACGTAATGATAGACGAGTTTCAGGACACAAGCCGCATGCAATGGGACAACTTCCGCCTGCTGCTGCTCGAAGGGCTTTCGCAGGGAGCGGACAGCCTCATTGTGGGTGATGTGAAACAGTCCATATACCGCTGGCGAAATGGCGACTGGGGGATATTGAATAGCTTGGGAAGCGACCAGTCTAAAGTGCCACTCTGCGATGCTAAACCCCTACACTGCGAAAGCGGTGTCCAGCTCCCCTTCCCTTTCCCGGTACGCGTGGAAACCTTGAAGACAAACCGTCGGAGCGAAACGAATGTCATCCACTTTAACAACCGCCTGTTTACCGCCGCAGTAGACTATCTGAACGCATTGCATCTGGAAGAGCTGAAGGAAGAGTGCATCCCCTTGAAACGCGCCTATGCCGATGTAGCCCAGGAGTCTCCCAAGACGGAAAACAAAGGCTATGTCAAAGTCTCCTTCCTGGAGCCCGATGAAGAACAGAACTATACGGAAAAGACCCTGTCGGCTATGGGCGAAGAAGTGCAAAGGCTGCTTTCGGAAGGCGTGAAGCTGAACGATATAACCATTCTTGTGCGCAAAAACAAGAATATACCACCCATTGCGGATTACTTCGACAAAGAGCTGCACCTGCCCGTTGTATCGGACGAAGCGTTCCGTTTGGATGCCTCGCTTGCCATTTGCATGCTGATAGATGCCCTGCGCTACCTGTCCAATCCGGAAGAGAAGATAGCAAGAGCCTCGCTAATCACGAATTACAGTTTGCAGATTACCGGTAAGGGAGAAGCAGAAGCTCCCCTTGCAGCGCCTGCCGACTGGCACAAACTGCTGACCGCCGATGCAAGGACCGCGCTTCCCGCAGAGTTCGTCGCCCGTATGGACGAATTGCGCCTGATGCCTCTGTACGAACTGTTGGAAGAACTCTTCACACTGTTCGACATGGGGCGCATCGGAAAGCAGGACGCCTATCTGTTCTCTTTCTTCGATGCGGTGACAGAGTACCTGCAAAACAACTCTTCCGACCTCGACGGTTTCATCCGCTACTGGGACGAGACGCTTTGCAACAAAACCATTCCCAGCGGAGAAATGGACGGCATACGCATCTTCTCCATCCACAAGTCCAAGGGACTGGAGTTCCATACCGTGCTCATCCCCTTCTGCGACTGGAAACTGGAGAACGAAACATACAACCAACTGGTGTGGTGCACCGCCCCCGAAGCGCCGTACAATGCCATAGACCTTGTACCCGTCAACTACTCGTCCACAATGGCGGAGTCCGTTTACCGGCAGGATTACCTCAACGAGCGGTTGCAGTTGTGGGTGGATAACCTGAACCTGCTGTACGTGGCATTCACCCGTGCCGGAAAGAATCTTATCGTATGGAGCCGGAAAGACCAGAAAGGCACTATGTCCGAACTTCTCTCCGCCGCCCTGCCCCAAGTGGCCAAAGCGGAAGAAGGCAGTTGGGATGAAGAAGGGAGCATCTATGAAAGCGGAGCGGTATATCCGTCGGAAGAGGCGCTCCTTCACTGCGTTCGGAATGGAAAGAATAAGGATGCGGACACTCCGGACGGGAAAAGCCGCACTGTGAACAAGCTTGCACAGAAGCCCGTCAAGCTTCCGGTACATACGGAAAGCATGCGCCACGACATCGAATTCCGGCAGTCCAACCGTTCCGCCGACTTCATAGCCGGAGTGGACGAAGCCGAGTCCGGCCGGCGCTTCATCAACCGGGGGCGTCTGCTGCATACGCTGTTCTCCGCCATTGAAACGGAAGCGGACATCGACGATGCCGTCAACCGTCTGGTATTCGAAGGTATCATCGGCCGTGCCGAGACAGAGGAAGAGATACGGGAACTCACCCGCAAGGCATTTGCGCAACCGCAAATCAAGGACTGGTATTCGGGAACCTGGCAGTTGTTCAACGAATGCGACATCATCTGGCAGGAGAACGGAGAGCTCCGCAACCGCCGCCCCGACCGCGTAATGATGCGCGACGGCGCAATTGTGGTCGTAGACTTCAAGTTCGGCAAGCCCAACAAGAAATATAACAAACAGGTACAAGGGTATATGGAATTACTTGTCCGCATGGGATATGACGCCAATGCCATCAGCGGGTATCTGTGGTATGTAGAAGAAGAAATAATAGAGAAAGTATGAAAACATTCCTTCAATCAGTAGCCCAAGACCTATACTCCAAGATAGGGAACGACCTGTCGCGCACGGCAATCGTATCCCCAACAAGCGTGCCAGCCTGTTCTTCAACGAATACCTGGCGGCTCAGAGCGACCGCCCGTTGTGGTCTCCCGCATATGTCAACATCAGCGAACTGTTCCGCAGCCTTTCGCCTCTGAAACCCGGCGACCCTATCCGGCTGGTGTGCGAACTGTACAAAGTGTTCCGCGAAGAAACGCACAGCGAAGAGCCTCTGGATGATTTCTATTTCTGGGGCGAGCTGCTTATCAGCGACTTCGACGATGCCGACAAGAACCTGGTAGATGCCGACAAGCTGTTCAGCAACCTGCAGGATTTGAAGAACATCATGGACGACTACGACTTCCTCGACCAGGAGCAGGAAGAAGCCATACAACAGTTTTTCCAGAACTTCTCCATCGACAAACGCACGCAACTCAAAGAGAAGTTCATCTCCCTTTGGGACAAGCTGGGAGACATCTACCGGCACTACCGGAAGAACCTCTCCGAACTGGGCATCGCATACGAAGGCATGATGTACCGCCATGTAATAGAGGAGCTTGATACGGACCGGCTGCGCTACGACCGCTACGTATTCGTGGGCTTCAACGTGCTGAACAAGGTAGAAACCCGCTTCTTCCAACGCCTGCAGGATGCGGGCAAAGCCATGTTCTACTGGGATTATGACGTGTTCTACACCCGCCTGCCCCACGAACAGCAACCGCCCTACGTGCACGAAGCGGGCGAATTTATCCTGCGCAACCTGAAGCTGTTTCCCAACCAACTGCCCGAAACTGCCTTCGATGTCTTGCGGCATCCCAAGAAAATACGTTTCATATCCGCTCCTACGGAGAATGCGCAGGCCCGCTACCTGCCCAGTGGGTGCGCACGGTTGTGAAAAGCGATACCGAAGCAAGCAAGGAGAAGGAAAACGCCATTGTGCTATGCAACGAGGCACTGTTGCTGCCCGTGCTGCACTCCATCCCGCCGGAAGTGGAGAATGTAAACATAACCATGGGATTTCCATTGGCGCAGACACCCGTATACAGCTATATCAACGCCCTTATGGAACTGCAAACCGCCGGCTACCACAGGGATACGGGACGCTATACCTACGAAGCTACGCTTGCCGTACTGAAACATCCCTACACCCGGCAACTGTCCGCCACGGCCGAAGACCTGGAGAAGCAACTCACCAAGGACAACCGCTTCTACCCTCTCCCGTCGGAGCTTAAAAGAGACGCTTTTCTCGAACAGGTATTCACTCCGCAGAACGGAACTGCTGCCATCTGCCGCTATCTCACCGAGCTGCTGCGCGAAGTGGCCGTCATATACCGTCAGGAGAAAGATGAAGAGGACATCTTCAACCAGCTCTACCGGGAATCCCTATTCAAGGCTACACCTCATCAACCGCCTGCTCAGCCTGATAGAGAATGACGGGCTGAGCCTGCATACAGACACGCTGAAACGCCTGATGAACCGCCTGCTCACCGCCACCAACATCCCGTTTCACGGCGAGCCCGCCATCGGCATGCAGGTAATGGGCGTACTGGAAACGCGTAACCTCGACTTCCGCAACCTCATCATGCTGTCCCTCAACGAAGGGCAGCTCCCCAAGGCGGGCGGAGATTCGTCTTTCATCCCCTATAACCTGCGCAAGGCGTTCGGCATGACTACCATCGAGCATAAGAACTCCGTGTATGCCTACTACTTCTACCGCCTCATACAGCTGCGGAGAACATTACCTTGCTGTACAATACGGCATCCGACGGACTGAACCGGGGTGAGATGTCGCGCTTCATGCTCCAGTTTCTCGTCGAGTCTCCCCACGACATCTCACGCCAATATCTGGAAGCCGGACAATCTCCCCAACAAAGCCTCAAGATTGAAATACACAAGACGGACGAGGTACTGCAACGGATGTACAACGCATACGACATCCGCCGGCATCCCAACGCACTCTTTTCGCCTTCGGCACTCAACACCTACCTCGACTGCCGGCTCAGGTTCTACTACCGCTACGTTGCCGGACTGAAAGCTCCCGACGAGGTAAGCGCAGAGATAGACTCCGCCCTGTTCGGAACCATCTTCCACCGTTCCGCCGAGCTGGTATACCAGGACCTCACGGCCAACGGAAAGGAGATACGCCGGGAAGACCTGGAGCAGTTGCTCCGCAACGACGTAAGGTTGCAGTCATACGTAGACACCGCTTTCAAGGAGGAGTTTTTCCATGTGCCTGCCGGTGAGCAACCCGAATACAACGGCACACAGCTTATCCACTCCAAAGTAATCGCATCCTATCTGCGGCAATTGCTCCGCAACGACCTGCAGTACGCCCCTTTCCGTATGGAAGGCATGGAACAAAAAGTAACGGAAACCCTGGAGATAGAGACTCCTTCCGGAATGCTTCCGCTGAATATCGGCGGAACGATAGACCGTATGGACAGCAAAGGCGATACCCTGCGCATCGTGGACTACAAGACGGGTGGCACTCCCAAGACTCCCGAAAGCATAGAGCAGTTGTTTACCCCTGCCGACAACCGTCCGAACTACATCTTCCAGACTTTCCTGTATGCTGCCATTATGTGCCGCAAGCAAGGACTGAAGGTAGCTCCATCCCTGCTGTACATCCACCGTGCGGCATCCGAGAGTTACTCGCCCGTTATCGAGATGGGCGCACCGCGCCAGCAAAGTGCCGGTCAACAATTTTGCGTTTTATGAAGATGAGTTTCGCGAACGGCTATCGGCGCTCCTGCAGGAGATATACAATCCCGAAGAGCCTTTTACCCAGACGGAAGATGCGAAGAAATGCGAATACTGTGATTTTAAAAGACTGTGCAAGAAATAGAGGAGTACAATAAAACAATAGGGTAATTAAAAGTAATAAAATCGGAGGAATCATATTGCAGCCAATATCACTTTAGCACCCTATTGTTTTATTGTACTCTTTTTTTATTTCTTCAACGGGATAGAGAAATAGAATGTCGACCCCTCTCCTTCCTTGGATGTAAACCACAGCTTACCGCCAATCTTCACTGCAAATCCTGACACAGCAGCAATCCCAGTCCGGAGCCTTCTTCATTATTTGTGCCGAACGTACTGAAATGCGTATCTGTATGCAGCAGTTTCTGCTGTCCTTCTTCATCGATGCCGCAGCCGCTGTCTTTTACACTGACTACCACCGTATCTCCTTGCTCTTCCATCTTCACCAACACTTCCGAATTTTCGTTGCTGAATTTAATGGCATTGCTCAGCAGATTGCGAATAATGGTTTTCAGCATATCAATATCGGTACAGACAGGCAGCTTCTCCGGCTTTTCTTCACGGATGGTAATTTTCTTCAAACCGGCCACCATATTGAACACATCAATCACGCTGTCTACCACTTCCACGGCATCCACATCCTGATAGACAACATTCAGGTTGCCAATCTGGCTTTTTGTCCACTTCAACAGGTTATCCAGCAATGAAAACACATCTTCCGTTGTCCGGTTTGCCATCGTCAGCAGTTCGTACATCTCAGCGCCAATCTTCTCAACGGGCAGATTGAGCATCAGCATGTTCAGCACCATCTTGATAGAGCCCATCGGAGAACGCAGATCGTGGGCAATCACAGAATACAACTTGTCGCGCCCGGCAATGATGCGCTGCAACTCTTCCGTCTTATTCAGAATAATACGTTTGGCCGCCACCAATGAAATCTGATGAGTGACACGGATTATCAGCTCTTCCTTATTGAAAGGTTTGGAGATAAAGTCGCTGGCACCCGCCTGAAAACCTTTCACTATATCCGTCGTACTGTTCAACGCTGTCAAAAAGATGATTGGAATATCCGCTGTATCGGGATTGGATTTGAGACGCTGCGCTACTTCAAAGCCGCTTAAATCGGGCATCATCACATCCAGCAGCAGCAAGTCCGGACGTTCTTTATCCACTTGCTCCAAGGCCTGCCGTCCGTTGTTTGCCGTAGCAATCGCAAACTTCTCATTTGTCAGGAGTACTTTCAACAACAATACGTTGGACATCACATCATCTACGATGAGGATTTTGTACTCAGAAGGATTTATTTCCATGTTCATCTTTGTATTATATTTTTTCCCGTTATTGGTACCATATTTATTCAGGAACGATACTTGCCGAAATATTCAATCATGTGGAGCAAGCCTTCCTCCAGCTCTATTGCAGGCTGCCAGTCCAGTTTATGTTTGGCCAACGTAATGTCCGGTTTCCGTTGTCTCGGGTCATCGTGCGGCAGTGGTTTGAATATCAGTTTTGATTTGGAGCCTGTCAGCCTAATAACCTTCTCTGCCAGTTCAAGGATGGAGAACTCGTTGGGATTGCCCAAATTTACCGGGCCGATAAACCCTTCTTCCGTATTCATCATACGTACCATCCCCTCTATCAAGTCGTCCACATACTGGAAACTGCGGGTCTGGGCGCCCGAACCGTAAATGGTGATGTCCTTGTCCTGCAATGCCTGAACCACAAAGTTGGAAACCACCCGCCCATCGTCGGGCAGCATGCGCGGACCGTATGTATTAAAAATACGTATAATCTTTATGCGTATCCCGTTCTGACGGTAATAATCCATAAAAAGCGTCTCTGCGCAACGCTTGCCTTCATCATAACAAGAACGGATACCGATTGGATTTACATTTCCCCAATAACTTTCCACTTGGGGATGTATGACAGGATCGCCGTAGATTTCGCTGGTAGACGCCTGCATGATTTTTGCACCCGTCTTTTTGGCCAGCCCCAGCATATTGATGGCTCCCAATACCGAAGTTTTAATAGTCTTTATGGCATCGTGCTGATAATGTACCGGCGATGCGGGGCAAGCCAGGTTATAAATCTCATCGACTTCCGCCTCATAGGGCAATTCCACATCGTGAAGCACAAACTGAAAACGGGGATTTCCTTTCAGGTGGGCTATATTCTCTTCCGAACCGGTGAAGAGATTGTCCAGGCATATTACTTCGTGCCCGTCTTTAATCAGCCGGGTACACAGATGAGAACCTATAAAGCCGGCACCACCGCTAACCAATATTTTTTTCATGCAGCACTTATTTCTGTGTCCGAAGACCATGCAACTTGTTTGTTCTGTTTATGTGCTGACAAATGTAGGCGATTTAGCTAAAATATGCAAGTTTACAGGAGATTTATTTCAACTATCAAGGCATATATTCCGGCTTGTTGTCAGGAATACTGAAATCTTTATTGGCAAACAGGTCTGCCAAACCCGAGATTTGCTTCAGACGAAGCAGCTCGTCCCGGTCCATTCCTATGTTTTTCATAATCCACTGGTCGGACATACCGGCACGGTCCAGTTCGGCAACGATGTTGCACATCAACTCGATGTTATGCGCCCCGCGCGCACGGTTATGACGGATAGTGGACGCCATGCGGTTGGACAGCTCCTTGTCAATTACAACAACCGGCAGCAAACCGTTTTCGCGCTGATAAATCCGTTTGGAAGTTTTCAATACCTGATAGCGGTGGTAGCCGTCTACCAATATATAGTTGTCTTTCTCCCGGTCGTAATAGCACACGCAGGGCATTGTAAATCCGTCTTCCCAGATGGACAGTTCCAGCAGTTTCATTTCGGGCGGTGCCACTACATTGGGTTATAATCATTGGCCTGTATCTTTTCTACGGGAATTGCTTTTACATTATATACCGGACTCTTATCTACACTCATAACATCATATTTTTGAATTGTTCCATTATCTTGTCTCGCTTGTATATCTCCTCTTTGGTCAGGGCAAACCCCATGTACTTGCACGCGTGGTCGTTCTTCAGGATACAGATGCACATGCGCTTGTAGGTAGGGATTTCCCTGAATTCCGTTATATCGATATCATCCAGATAATCCATGCGGACAGGTTTCTTGTTTGTCTTGTAATTGGTATGATTCATCACTTCGATGGGAATGCCTGCGTCTTGCAGCTTCTTTATGGTATTCTCGCCCAGGCATCCCCCTTTTGTCCGCCAGAATTCGATGCTGACGGTCAGCTTCTTCAGATAGTTGCGCCGGGTTTCTTCGGGCAAGGTGGAAAGCAGGAATTGCATAAAGCTCTTCCAGGTATACCCTTCGGGAATGCGTACGCTCTGCCAGCCCATGGCGTGAGTACCGCCATAGATACCGGTGAAGTTCACCCCGTTGACACGCCCTATCATCTTCCCCCAGGTATTGGGTCTATCACTTTATACAATGCAAGGCTCTCCTGCGCCTCGCACAGGAACGGACTTGCCACACGCTGGCGCTCTATATTGACACCCGCCTTATAATACAAATCGTACAGATGGTTATAATCGAAGCCGAACTTGCCGTTGGCAGTCCATATGTCCGTTGTTTTCCAATCGTAGATGGGGTAAGCGTTGAATATGTCATTGCCTATCTTGGAAGTCCACCTGTAATTATGGTACATCTGGTATTTACGGTTCAGATGAATACTGCGCCAGCGGTTGAAGCTTTCCTGCGTGCGGATACCAATCAGGAAACAGGTGCGCACCGCATCTTTCCGCTGATGCAGCCATTTGGCAAAGTGCATCTGGAATTCGTAATCCCACATTTTCTCCGTATAGAAAGGGAACGCTTCTTTCGTATAAGAACCCTGCGGCATCTGACGCACCCAAAGCTCCTTCATGCTCTCGTCCCAGGGACGCCAATAACTCTGATACATGGATGTGCAGGTGGTGACCTTGAAAGGGACACATACCCTGTAGACTTCCAGAATATCCTTATTGGCTTCCAATATACGGTCTACATAGTCTATGGTTACGGTGTACTGTATCTCATAATCCATATGAAACACACATAGCTTTCGCTTTAAATTATTACGCCGGATGTAATCTATGCACAAGTTCAGCAATACGCCACTGTCCTTCCCTCCGGAAAACGACACGCATATTGTATCGAACTCCTTAAAAATCAACTCTAAACGTTCCTGCGCAAGTTCGTATACATTTTTAGAAACAGCCATAGTTATCTGTCTTTTTTCATTTTCACGTAGCGAGTCCAGACTTTCTCCTCCGAAAAACCCAATTCCTTAAAAAGAGAACAATGCTCCATGAAAGTAACCGATGTCAATTCCTTACCCGCAGTTGTATTCGATATAACCTTCTCCAATAATAGCTTCAGCGTGCTTTCATTATTGTCCTCTACATAGTAGTTGTTAATGATACACTCTTTCTTCTTTTCTTCTACGGGTATAAAACCTATAACTTTCCTCTTTTCTACTGCCACAAACCAAACAAAATCTTCCGATGTACGAAACGGGTAGTTATAATTCTGCTTTAAGACATCGGGATTCATCACCAATGGCGCTACAAGCTCATATAGCCGCCTGTCTGTTCCCTTTAATTGTATAATTTGTATCATTCAGTATTATCGGTTTTATGTTTTGATTGTAAATTGTTCAAAGATAAATATTAAACTTTATGCCTTAAGTAATTTTTAAGCAGTTTTAAGAATAAAGATTCAAATTATCGTAATTTATTATTTTTTATACAGAATTTGTAATTCACTGATAATCAATAGGAATAAAAGTGGCATTATTCAGTATACGACTGAACCTATTTAAGTATACGACCGAAATAGGATGAGTATACGACTGAAAGGCATTCAGTATACGGCCGAATGTTTCAGCATTTTAAACTATAAACTATTTTCAATAAAACAGTTGTGTATCAGAAAGGATTAAACAATCTTATTTCACCCATATTCTTGCATTTTTAACGATTAAGGTATTATTAATTAAATAAAATTTATACATTTGCACAGCTTTTAAAAGTAGCCCGAAATTCTTTTAATCTATTCCGTTTTTCCATAATATTGAATACATAAGTAAACAACAAAACAATTATAAACAGTAAAATTATGATGCTAAACACAAAGAAAAGACCGCTTATAGCTGCGGCCCTATTACTGACATCGTTCGGAATAACCACATCGTGCATCGATAACAGTTATGACCTGAACAAGGACATCGACATGACAATCAGTGCAGGTGGCGAACATCTGGCAATTCCCGTGGGATATACGGAGAAGATAACATTGGATAAAATCATCGAACTGGACGAGGGGGATGATTTGCAGATTGTGGATGGAGAATATCATCTGCTGAAAAAGGATAATATTGATGAGACGAATACGTCGGTAAAGCTGGTTACGGTTGAAGAATCGCTGAATCCAATAGAACCGATTAAAGTACTCAATAACCAGGAGTACGATATCAAACATGAAGTTCTGTTTGAGAATATAGGAACTGAAGATGTTATAGAAGCCCAAGCACATGGAATTGATAAAGCTGTGATAGAAATCGGCTCTTTAACAGCTGACACACCCACAAAACTAACCCTCAGCTTTAAGATTGAAACAACCAATACCATAATGTATGATCGTGTTACTATTGGTAACATGACAATTACATTCCCCGACTTTATAAAATTCGAAGGAGGACAAAGCGGGCTGAATGGTCAAACTCTTACTATTACCAATGAAATAATCTATAAGAACAATCCTACTTTTACAAAAAGCCTGTCTATAGCTAAATACTCATTTGGAGAGAAATACGGTGACGGGAATAAAATTAAAGAAGAGAATGGTGACCGGATTCTTAAAATAGAAGAAGAAAAGATAACAATAAAAACCAATGGCATTGTATATGGCGCCCAAGGTAGCGGTTCTTTAAGTATCACCCCCACAGTCACCCTTGCAGAAATGGCTGTAAGCGAAGTTTACGGCACCATCCAGCCTGACATCGACGTGAAGCTACCGAAGTGGAACTGAACAATCTGCCCGACTTCCTGCAAGACGATGAAATAAGACTGGACATCACCAATCCTGTGTTCTCATTCAATGCCAACAATCCACTGAATACGGATGTAGAAATGGATGGTGTCCTGACCGGATATAAAGACGGTAAAGTAACCAAAATCGTAAAAATAGGAAGCGGTAACGGTGGTGCATCCATCACATTAAAACCCAGCGGAGACAAGCAACAGACAATTTCAATAGTACGTGATGAGCAAACGGTGGTTGAGGCAAATGCAACCAAAGTTGTCGTACCCAATCTGAATGATATTATCGAAACGATACCCGACCACATCAACGTTGAGCTAAAGCCGGCCGTAAAGACAGAACAGTATTACACCGTCAATTTAGGACAGGACTACACGCTGAACAGCGCATACGACATCGACATCCCCCTGAGCTTCGGCAGCAACCTGAAAATCGTGTATGAAGAAACACTCGATAACTTCGACCTCGACCTTGAAGATGTAGATATCAAAAAAGCCGTTCTTTCCATAAATGCCGTCAACACCATTCCTTTGGCAATGGAAATCAAGAACGACAACGTAAGCGCACTGGATGCCAACGGAAACGTGATAAAAGACATCGACGTAACCGTAGAGGGAACCATCACGGAAAGCAAAGACGGCAAGACCGAAGTTTCAAGCGCGCTCAATGTCAACTTGAACGAAACAGCGGAAGGCGCCATCAGCAAGCTGGACGGCCTGAAGCTGAAGATAACAGCTGTGCCCGGACAAGCCACCGATGTTCAGTTGCTAAGCACACAATGGATGCAGCTTAAAGACATGAAACTAAAAATTCCCAACGGTATCAAAGTAGATTTGAACTAACAGATATTATTTCATGCGATACAGACAAAAGATTCAACAATCATATATAACAAAACGAATGAAAACAAATGTTTTAGCGATTATACTGTCCGGAGCCGTAGCGACACTTGCAATCGGCGATGCGATGGCACAGACACAGAACAGCCGTTCAACCTATTTTCTGGAAGGAAGTACCTACCGTCACGAACTAAACCCCGCCTTTATGGACGAACGCGGCTACGTCAGTTTTCCCGGCTTGGGCAATCTTACAATCGGCGCGCAATCCACAGGCGGCGTAGGCGACTTTATCTTCAAGAAAGCCAACGGCGACCTCACCACCTTTATGAACGAGGAAGTGAGCAGCGCCGAATTCCTGAAAGGATTGCCCAAAAGGCTGAAAGTAGGTGTCAACGTAGACGAATCGATTCTTTCCTTAAGCTTCCACGCCTGGGGCGGTTTTAACACACTCGGCATCTCCGTAAAGTCCAATGCCAACGTTTTCATGCCCGATGAACTTTTCAAGTTCATGAAAAACGGGGTAGCCAGCGAAACGGGAAGCAGCTACAACGTGAAGAACGTGAACATCGTATCTACCAACTATGCGGAAATTGCTTTCGGCCATGCACGCGAAATCAACGAACGCCTCACGGTAGGCGCCAAAGTAAAAGCGCTCGTGGGACTGGCAAAAGCAACCATGCACATTGACGAACTGAACATTCTCGCCTCTCAGGACCAATGGACCATCACCCCGAAAAATGCCGAGCTTTACATGTCTGCCAAAGGCCTCATCGTGCCCACCAAAGGCGAAACCGGCAACTATCAGGAAGACGACTATATCCTGGACGCCAACGGAGACAGAACCCCGATACTGAAAGACGGAACCGACGGACAGATTTCATACGATGACATCGATTTCGATACGGACAACCTCGGCCCCACAGGTTTCGGTATGGCTATTGATTTGGGAGCGACCTACAAACTGAATGACGAATGGACATTCTCCGCCTCCTTGCTCGACCTCGGTTTCATTTCATGGAAAAACACCACCAAAGGAACAATGAGCAAAGACTTCACGTTCGACGGTTTTAGTGACATCTCCGTGAAAGACGACGGAACCGACAACAACAAGAAACTGGACACCCAAGTGGACGAATTGGTAGATGACCTGGCAGATCTGGCAAAGTTTGATAAAGCGGGAGAAGGATTAAAGCGTACCACCGCCCTCGCAGCCACCCTGCACCTGGGCGCTCAATATACCCTACCCGCTTACGACCGTCTGAGCTTCGGCTTCCTCTCCACCACCCGCATGCAAGGCAAGCACTCATGGACGGAAGCACGCGTTTCGGCAAATGTTGCCCCTCTCTCCTGGTTTGAAGCATCGGTAAACTACGCCTTATCCAACTTCGGCTCCGATGCCGGCATCATGCTGAATTTTCACCCGCGAGGTTTCAACTTCTTCATCGGTGCAGATGTTCCCATGTGTAAATACGAACCGGCCTACTACGCTCCTATCAGCCGTGCAGCGTCAACGTAAATATGGGTATCAACTTTACTTTCGGACCGAAGCACAAGCGTAAATACAAAACGGTAGAAACCCAATCACTCTGAATTTATCAACCAAAACAAGAAGAATATGAAAAAGATATATTGTCTGCTGTTTGCCATGCTGCCATTGGCTGCATGGGCAGGTGAGGTAAAAGTCACCAAGCCGGTACTGACTCTGGAAAACGATACGCTGACCCTGGACTTTAAGTTTAATATGGAAGCCGTAAAAGTCAACAGTACCCAGTCTTACGCCTTTACTCCGGTATTGTTTGCGGGAAAGAACTGCAAGACCTTGCCGCCTGTTGTCGTCACCGGTAAAAACAAGTTCAAGATGCGCCACAAAGACCGTAAGCTTGCCAGGAAAGGCGATTACAATGCGCCTTATACCATTATTAAAGCAAGTCTGCCGACCGCCGGAACCTCGTGAACTATACTGTATGCCTCCCCTACGAAGAATGGATGAGCCAGGCGGATATGTGGATATTGCAGGAAGGCAGGAAAGACTGTCTGCTGGATTTACCCGAGATTCAGGTGATAGAACCGGTAGTTGTGGTAGAAGAGGAACCATTGCCGCAGAAAGGTTCCATCTGCGAACCCTGCATGAGCATGGTATCCTACCTCACCCCGACAGAAAAGCCGTTGAAAGTGCGCTCTGAACAAAACACCCTGTATATAGAATATGCAGCGGGCGGAACGGAATTCAAAGCCGATTTCAAAAACAACTCCGCTGAGCTTCAAAAGCTGAAGGAAACCCTGAACCCGCTGACCGAAGGCGACTTGGTTACTTTCAAAGCCATCAACATATGCGGCTATGCTTCACCCGACGCTCTGCCAAGACCAACGACCGCGTAGCCACAAAACGCGCCGACTCTTTCTCCCTCTATCTCAGAGGAAGTTATCACTTCCCGGACAGCATACTGAACGTAACATCAGCCGGTGAAGACTGGGACAGCCTTGTCAAGATGCTTGAGGAAGACAAGCCCGACTATGCGGACAAAGCATTGGAAATAATCAATAAGTACACCAACCCCGATGTACGTGAAGCCAGACTGAAATCAGGACTGGGCAGCGCTTCCTACCGTGCCATGATGAATGAATATTATCCCCGCCTGCGTCGTCTGTCTATCGCCATAGATTACGAAATACGCGAAGTACGCAACTCCGAAGCCGCAACGTTAATTTACACCAATCCCAAGATGCTGAATCTGCAGGAAATGTACGGCGTAGCCAAGAACTTCCGGCCGGGAACGAAAGAATACAGGGAAGTGTACGAAATAGCCGCTACCAATTATCCCACAGATATTGTGGCAAATATCAACGCTGCCTCTGCCAACATCGTTTACGGTGACTTTGACCGCGCGCAGCAATACATAGAAAGGGTAAAAGACGATCCTCGTGCATGGAACAACCTGGGCGTGCTGGCATGGCTGTCGGGCGACAGTGAAATAGCAAAGGAATGGTTCACCAAAGCTTTGACCATAGAACCGGAAAAGGCACAGGAAAACTTGAATAAGATAAAGTAACATACACATCTTTGCGTAAAAGATAAAAGAGTTGCAATAACGGGACAGTTCCCTATATTGCAACTCTTTTTTTAATATATCCTATATCGGCAACCTCTTTATTGTGCCTTTCTTACAACAGACAGCATTTTGCGTGCATAACACCATATTACGCAATAGGCAGCCAAAGGTACGATAAACGCCATCACCATTGTTGTATAATCCGCCACAAGCCCCATCAACAGCGGACCTACCACCCCGCCTACCGGAGACATCATCAGGAAAGAGGAAGCGCGCTTGGTATGGTTGCCCAACCCTCTTAGAGAAAGAGCGAAAATAGTAGGAAACATAATAGCCTCAAAAGCATATCCGCAGAGCAGTGCAACCAGCGACACCATGCCCACATCAAGCAACACCACAAGAGTAGTCACCACCGTTCCCGTAGCGCAAACCAGCAGCATCTTCTCCGCACGTACACGCCCCCATAATCCAACTGCCAGCAAAAACGTCCCAGCATAAATAATCCCAATCCGCCGAATGAAAGTACCAATGAGGCTTCACGGGCATTCATCCACCCCTGTTCCACTACATAATTAATGAAAAAACTATTAATGGAGATTTCCCCTATTTCGTAAGCAAACAGAGCCAGCAAACCAAAGATAAAGAGTTTATGCGACCACAGCCCTATTTCATGCCCGGCTTCATCCACCTCTGCCCTATGCTCTATTTCGGGTAACTTAATCTTCGAGAAAACCAACGCTACCAGCAGCACCACTATCCCCATGCCTACATAAGGCAGAGCCACATTACCCGCACTGCCGCTCCCATCTTCCGAAAACAAAAGCAGACCTGCCAGCACAGGAGCGCAAATACATCCCAGACCATTGAAGGACTGTGCAAAATTCAGGCGGCTGGCTGCCGTTTCCTTCGCCCCCAATTCCGTTGCATAAGGATTGGCAGCCGTTTCAAGGAATGTCAATCCACAACCGATGACAAAAAGGGCAAACAAGAACATATTGAATGACAGATAGTATTGCCCGGGAATAAACAGCAACGAACCGATACCGTACAGCAGCAACCCGAAAACCACTCCCCTGCGATACCCGAAACGGCTTATGAATAATCCCGCAGGAACAGCCATTACGAAATAGCCCATATACATCATCGCCTGGATAAAAGCCGAATGCGCCTTTGTTATATCCAGCAGTTCCTGAAAATGCTTATTCAGCACATCCAAAATGGCATGTGCAAATCCCCATAGGAAAAAGAGAGAAGTAATCAATATAAAAGGAACAAGGTATTGCTCCCCTACCAACGGTATCCGTTTCTGTTTCATAATCTAATAATTTCAGACAATCTGTGTCTATCAATAAATGCGGCCGCAAAGATAAGCAATAAAAAGGAGACAGCCCCATCCATACCACGTATCTTCAACTAAAACACATAAGAAAGGGATAACTGCCAATACCTGTTTTTGGATTCAAACACATCGCCGTCAAATATCTGGTCTATGGCATCGTGCTTGTTTCCGCCGATATGATGTTTGGCAGATTGCGTCAGACCGATATTATAGTAACAGCTCAACATCAGGTGATTTACAATCTTAACACCGCCGCCAAGATTGATACCGACCTCAGTGGAACGCCAACCCATGGATGAGAGGTCTTTGTCTATGACATCTACAGCTATATGGGCAAGCTTACGCCCCCAATTGTCCTCATCTACCAGAAAAGAAAAAGAAGGACCCACCCCCAGGAAGAGGTCAAAATTGTCTGATATGCCCATCTCCCATTTCAGTTCAATAGGGATGTCAATACTTTGCGTTTTTACATCGGTACTTGCACCGTTGGCAGTATTGGTAAGTTTTACACCGCGCTGCACATACAATAAGGAAAAGTCAAGAGCAAGACCATAAAAACCGGTCTGGTATTGCAACATGGGACCTACCTGAAAACCGGTCTGATTCTCTTCCTTGATCTGACTACTCATTCCGTGAATATCCGCTTTGTTGCCAAGCACACCTGCTTTCAAGCCGAAATGCAAGCCCTGCGCCATGCCGGTAACCGGAAATAAACATGCCAATAGCGACAATAAACAAATTACTTTTTTCATTATCATTTACAAAATAGAATTATGGGAACAAAGGTATGGATTTCCGTCCGTAGTCCAAATTCTCGTACAGTTAACATTGCTATTTTTGTTCTTTTTTAGCTGTATACAGTAAGATTAATATTGATATTTCCAGCAAAAGTATTCACTTTTTCCGATTAGTAGCCTATGAATGTTTTTTATACCATGTTTTATTTTTCAAACAATAAATATATTGCTACCTTCGTTTCTGCATTCGGACAAGGTTTTGTTTTTTGGGTTGAAAACATTGGGCAGAACCATGTACCGTACAATAAAATTATTAAACTAAAAAAACGACGGAACAAAGCTCGCATACAAATTTATCCGTAATGAAACTTTATATATTGATACAGCGCTTTTTAGGGAGAAGTATGTACATTATTTCGTACTTTTCTTTATCCTTATCTCCATTGCAGCAATCATCGGAAGTTCGTATGAGGAAATGGCCGCATACAGGTTGCCTCTATTCGGAGTGACCTATGTATCCTCTTTCGTATTTTTAGTGGAGTATATAGCCCGTATCTTATCCGCACCGGCACTTTATCCCGGCAGAAAGGCTGTGAAAGCACGTCTGAAATACACATTCTCTTTCTATGGATTTGTAGATTTCGTAGCTGTGCTACCTTGTATCCTTACCTATATATATTGGGATACGGAAGTGGTGCATGTCATCATCCTGCCTTATATTTTCATCATTTTCAAACTGATACGGCACTCTCGTTCTTTCCGGATTATCGGTCGGGCGCTCTCAGCCGTAAAAGAGGAACTTGAAACTGCATATACTGCAAGTTTCATCACTATCTGCTTCTCGGCTATCCTCATGTATTATATCGAAAGAGGTGCTCAGCCCGAAGTTTTCAAAAATATCGGAGACGGAATATGGTGGCTATCATCACATTTGCCACCGTAGGTTACGGAGACATTTATCCGGTTACGCCTTTAGGGAAGTTGCTGGGATGTATCATCTGCTGGTAGGCGTGGCGATGGTAGCCATTCCTACCGGTATCATCAGTTCTTCTTTTATTAACATTATACAAAAAAAAGAAAAGGAAATTTCAAAATAACAACCTAACTGATTTTAAACTTATAATTATGATGAAAAAAGTGTTTTAACCGTTTTATTTGCGCTGTTTTGCACGATGAGTTTTGCGCAATTGTCTTTCAATGTAAAAGCCGGTCTTAACCTCAGCAGCTATATCGGCGACAACTCGGATCACTCCAAATTCAAACCCGGAGTACGTCTTGGTGTCGGAATGGAATATCAGTTCACCGACATCATTTCCTTGCAACCTTCACTGTTTTTCTCGCAGAAAGGTGCAAAGTATTCGGAAGGATACAAAGGTATCGTGGATGCTGATGCAGATGTAAAAATCAACCAGCTTTATCTGGAACTCCCCATCAATGTACAATTCCGCTTCAACATTGCAAACAACACCAACTTAGTGGTTGCGACAGGACCATATCTTGCCTGTGGCGTAGGTGGAAAAGCTAAATTCGACGGCGAGGCCTCCATCGGTAATGTCGGTATAAATGCTGACGAGAAAATTGACACATTCGGTGATGACGGACTTGGATACAACCGATTTGATGCAGGATGGAACATCGGACTAGGCGTAGAATTCGGACAGATTCTGGTAGGGCTTGACACCCAACTCGGATTTTGCAAGATCATGGATGGAAATGCCCCACACAATGCGAATATAGGCATTACCGTAGGATACAAATTTTAAAACTACTCTCTTACATATTTCCTGTATAAAAAAGAGTCTGCTGTTAAAAAACGGCAGGCTCTTTGTCGTATATAATTATTAGTATCTTATCTGAATACTATTTTTGTGCATATAGAATACATTCATGCTCAATTCTCATTAAATGCCTTTTAATAACCATTCAAACAGCATTAAAAAATGAATAACAAAATTGCCGTTGTTCTTGCATTAGCAGATGTGAAATATTCACTAAACGATTTGGAAAAGCATTACAAGACGTTTTGCGGTTTATACTTATACGGGGGATAAATCACTTTGTGCGTAAATGAAGATAGGCTGAATGTTGTTGAAATACCTATAAATAAGGGAATTGACGCAAAAATACAGAGTTTATATACTCAAACGTTCCGTTATATTTGCTTATATTATGGGCTAATTTAATAGAGTTTCTATGAAGTTCTAAAACAGCAAAAATGATATTAGAGTAACACGAAGGGTTGAATTGATGCTTTTTGAGGCACAATTCAGCCTTTTCTGTGCGGTTTGGTGTGAGGTTACTCTTGGGTGCTACGAATAAGGTGAGACTGCTTGATAATGGCTCTACGGGTTATTTTAACGCCACCGTCAGTGAGACCAGCATGAAGTAAAGAGTTTTTTTTGATACCTATTTGGGCGTCATTTAGAACGGTGTAGATGGCGCTGATACTGCCGAAATAATAGTCCTTCTTCTCGAAAATGAGATGTACGTGAATTACCTTAGTCATAAATTCATTATTTAGATATTTCTTTCTACAAATATATTCTAAATAATTATTATATAGAACTATTTTAGTAGAAAAATATACTGTTTAAAGTTGTTTAGAAAAGCGAGTATCTATCAATAAAATTAAGGTAAGCAGTAATAATAATAAGAGGAAATAATAGAGTGTCGAAATGTTAAATAGTGAGTTGGGCATACTGTTGGGCATACTAAGTTGGACATACTTTTATGTGTAAATTATTTACCTGTGAAAAAGTTGGGCATACTTTTTACTATGTTTTTGAGGTATGTTTTTTATATGATGTTTCCTTTTAAGTTATGTTTTTAGGCGTTTAAATAGACATTTATAGGGGGATAGTATAGTTCTTTTGGTAAGTGATACGGTTGTGCCTCTTTTATAAGTACTTGATTTATAATAGATATTTATAAAATAAATGCTATTTTAGCATCATAAACGCGTGCGCGTCACAAATATTGGCAGTATAGCTCAGTTGGTAGAGCGCAGATATGCATACGTGATGATACATGTGTGCAGTTCTTTTGTCACAAGTTCGAGTCTTGTTGCTGCCACAATGGTTTTTGAAGGTAGAGACGAACGTTCCCACTATTCAGTGCTCCGTCTGAGGGAATTAAACGTACGGAGATTTTAAGGTAATTGATTGATTGTTGATGGAAACGCTCCCGGTGATTGTGCCGGGAGCATTATTTAGTATGAAAATAGATATTCCCATTATAAAAAGAAATATCATCCGCGAGGTTCTCTATTCACACAAGGAACTTCCACGGTATCAGCATGCACTCGAAATCCTGTTTTGTGCAGTAAACGGATATGAACCTATTGATGGATATATAAGTGACATCGAAGATGCAGGATATCGAGAGCTATACACTAAAATATTGAAAAAAGTCAACGAGCTAAGAGCAGGCCTTCCAAGTACCAATAATACCAGCAATACCTGCGAGTAAACTTATCCAATTTGCTATTTTCTTATTTCTATTTTTGCGTCGCTGTTCTTTATATAGTTGAGTGAATGTATGTTTTCTTATAAAAGAGATTCCTTCAGGTAAAATAAAAAAGACTCCATCTTGAGATGATAACAATTTCCCTAATTCAAGTTTTTCCAAATCACGTCCAGCAGATATATATTCAGTTTTATCATTTGGCTTGTAGCATGGAGTATTACAGTTTGATTACTCTCTGCAGCCGCCAATAATATTTTATCTAATAGTGCAGCCCGTTCTTCGGTCATGGTCATTACAACTTTACGTTTAAATACTAATTCCCCGTTTTCGTCTATCTCGTACATATTTGCTGCTTGTTTAATATATCCTTATTGATTTCCTCCTATTCATTTTACCGTTATTTAAAAGAACTTGCGGATACTACCTAAAACAGCAAATACCCGTCGAATCATCTCGACTGGAATTTCTTGTTCACAGAATTCAGGAGACTTATTTGCCGGAATAAGACGTACAAATCCTTTTTGAACACCCGGACGAATACGTTTTACCGTACGGTAATCATCTGTAATTATACCATATATTTCTCCGGCAGGAAGGTATTCTATGGGAGATTTAACCTCTTTCAGTGCTATTACGTCTCCATTGCTTATCTCTGGTTCCATGGAATGTCCGGTAAGGTTACACCACATTACTCCCGGCTTGTTATATGGAGGATAGTTTATATAATAGTCCGGCAGTTGCGTCTGGTCATTGGAAACAAACTCAAAACCACCTATGAAATCTACATTATAATAAGGAGCACCTTTATATTCTTGGTTGATACTGGGGAGTGGTTCTGGAGTTGACACATCATTAGTACGGAGCATAGCACCTTCACCAGTAAGAAGCCAATCAAAAGAAATATCAACGCATTTTGAGTATATTATATCTAAGTCAAAACTATCTCTTGCGTACCAACTTGAGATAGTTGTAGGAGCAACTCCCAAAAAAGATGCAAGTTTTGCATTGTTTTTTAGTCCATAATAGGACTTTATTCGGTCTAAAACCCCTGCTTTATTAATTTTTTCACTCATATTGCGTATATTTCTATTGAAAAACTTGTTTTAAACGCATATTGCGTATATATTTGCAGCGTAATTAGTGATTTGCAACACTAATAATCGTTTACAGCGGATAAAGATAATCATTATACTTTAAATAATAATAAGTATGGAAAAGGTTTTAGAACACGTTTCGGAGAACTTATCGGTTGAGATATTTCCGGATGACAAGTTTGAATTCTTGATAACAACAAATGAAGCAGCAAAAGGATTTGGAATTAATCCCTCCTCTTTACGTTCTCAGAAGCACGACCATCGTGATGAATTAATAGAGGGGAAACACTTCATTACGAGCGTTGGAATTTCCAACGCAGGGTGTAAATCAGGCGGTTATCTTCAAAATAAGCAAATTCTTTGGACTAAGCGCGGTATTGTCCGTCTCGGCTTCTTCATCAAGTCTGAACGGGCGAAAATGTTTCGTGACTGGGCAGAGGACTTAGTAGTAAACAAGATTGATGAAGCATACCGGGTGCAATCACAGGTACAGCAGCTCTCCCTCTTCCCGGAACCGGTGAAACGCAACCATAACCGCCTGACAAAGGAACGGCTGGTGGATATACTTGCCGATGTGGCACGGATAGAGGACAAGGAACTGCGCCTGACGCTTGTAGATAAACTGACAAACATTAAAGCATAAAAATATATGAAGAAGATTGACTGGGAAGATTCCCGAAAGAAAACTGCCGCTTATGAATATCTGGTAAAAGTATTCAAGACCACTAAACCGAGTGTAAGCCTTGCCATGAGCTTCAAACGGAACAGCCTTGAAGCGGCGCGGATGCGGCATGTAGCTATACATGAACTTGGAGGACGGCTATTGAGTGACGAGAATGTGACTGTTTCCCCAGTAAAGATACTGGACTCTCATGGAAATGTGAAATCAGTAATAACAGACGATTCGATAACTTTATAATTATGAAAACCTGGAGAACAATTCAAAAGATTGCCGTAGCTGTAGGCATGTCCTACGGTCTGTGGTTGGGAACAAATGTGAACGCAACAGATGCGGACAGCCGCAATGCGTTTGTAATTATCGCATTATCGGCCATCATAGCAATATCACTTATGCCGGATAAGACGGATACCGCAACTGTTTAGGAACGGTTTGTTCAGCAAGCCGGAGTTTCCCTTATCATGCGGAAGCGGCCGGTCCCCGGTTCGATGCCGGGCTTGCACAAATAAAAGAGAAAAGTTTCTGATTATGGAAATGTTTGGAAAGACATTATGTATAACGTTTGATGAACTTGTTCGTAGTGGTATTATGAGCAAATCTAATTTTGATAAACATGTTCGTGAACGTAAGTTTCAGGTTTTACAGAAAGGTGGTAACGGACGTAAGGTGCTTGTGGCTTATGAGACCCTTTCGGATGCACTTCGCTCTGTTGTAGAAAAAAAACTGCCTGATATAAAAAAACAACTCAAAAAAGGACAAATCAACCTATGAATATCCGCCTGAAAAGTGATGACAAGGCTGTGGAATTCTACAAGACCTATACTCCCAAGATTTCCATAGATCGTCAGAAGGAATATGTACTCAACGCCAAAGTGATGAATGCCATGATAGTACAGGAAACGGGGCTGCAGAATAAACACAGCGAATACGGCTATACGCACAAAAGCCTTGTACGCAATACCGTCATTTCCTTATGCGAGGAGCTTCGCAAGTCTTTCAACCATACGCTACCGAAAAGCGAATCCCGCCTGATAGAAAAGTTCAGGGACTACAAGAAGCGGGGTTACGTGGCGCTGGTAAGCGGTACTACCGGCAACCAAAGCGCCCGCAAGATCGGCCCCCGAGAGGGACGTATCCTGCTGCGGTTGAAGCGGAGCAAGTTTCCTGTATATACCGACATGGAGATATTCGACGAGTTCAACCGTATTGTGGCGGAACGTAATGCGCGTGTCATCTGTGAGGAAGACAGGCTGAAACCGGTAGAATCCCCCCAGACAGTCATCAACTACCTCTACAAGACCGGCATCAAACTGTGGTGGTATGGTGTGGTGCATGGTGAAATCGCCTTCAAGAACGAGTTCATGCCGCAATTTGACACAAAACTTCCCGCAGATGCCCAACACATTATGGTACGGTGACGGTAC
>ENA-OQCX01000190-OQCX01000190.1-human-gut-metagenome-genome-assembly--contig:-NODE-190-length-32687-cov-3.534398_pt1 | contig 32687 bp, 39 predicted proteins | sample MGYA00242762_ERZ504587 | MGnify/ENA primary metagenome ERZ504587 (study PRJEB26092, sample SAMD00036337) | human gut metagenome | host: Homo sapiens | study: EMG produced TPA metagenomics assembly of...
GTGAAAAAATGAAAATTGCGATAGTAGGCTCAAGAAGTATTACAGTGAATAATTTAGGCGATTATTTACCTGAGAATACAACTGAAATAGTAGCGGTGGTGCTATTGGTGTTGACAGAAGTGCGAGAAATTACGCTAAGACACATAATATTAAACTAAAAGAATTTTTACCCGAATACGAACGATACGGGCGGTCAGCACCTTTGAAAAGAAATTTGCAAATAATTGATTATGCCGATGAAGTTATTGCATTTTGGGACGGTATGTCACACGGAACACGGTTTGTTATAGAGAATTGCAAAAGAAAAAATGTGCCGATTAAGGTTTATGCTTTGGCAAATAAGTAATGTTGCAAACGAACTGAAAATTTCATATAAAACGTCGGGCAACATAACTATGCGTTTTGCAAAGCAACTGCCCGACCGAAATTTTTTATTTTAAATTTTCAATTCATAAAGCTATCTTTGTTTTGTGAATGAAACTCAATTCTGTTGTTGTCATAATTAAGCACCATTGTCAGCACACCGCTGTCATAGCTCAGCTTGTATGCCGTACCGTTTACCGTCAGGTCAACGGAGGTTCCGTTGAATGTGTAGGTGAATCACACGAAATTCCTGCAAGGGTAACCGTGCAGTTACTGCTGTCCTTGAAATCAAGACCAAACTGATCCTCGTCAATTCCAAGCTCGCTGTATGAAATTGTTTCGCCGTCTGTCTTTGCTGTTGTCGGTACCCATTTGCCAATTATTTCGGTATTTCCGTTGCTTCCGCATCCGCAGAAAATTGATGCGAAAACAAACACGCACAGCACAAGGCACATAACCCTGACTTTCATATAATACACACCCTTGAATTTGTTTGTTCCTCTTATGCAGTATATTTTACCATTTTACGCTTTATTCGTCAAACTTTAAATGTTATAAAATTGAAATTATATGCCACATTTTATTTGCGGATAATTGACAAATCAACACATAAATGAGATAATAAAAAGGTATATGAACTCGGTTTATCCGAACAATAAATCAAGAGGAGTAATGACTATGGCAAAGGAACTTGCTAAATCCTACAACCCGTCAGAGTTTGAGGACAGAATTTACGACTTCTGGCTGAAAGGTAACTACTTTCATGCAGAGGTTGACAAAGATAAAAAACCTTATACAATCGTAATGCCGCCGCCAAACATCACAGGTCAGCTGCATATGGGACACGCACTTGACGAAACACTTCAGGACATTCTTATCCGTTGGAGAAGAATGCAGGGCTACAGCGCACTGTGGCTCCCCGGTACAGACCATGCGTCAATCGCTACAGAGGCTAAAATCGTTGAGGCAATGCGTAAAGAGGGTATCACTAAAGAGGATATCGGCAGAGAAGAATTCTTAAAGCGTGCATGGGAATGGAAAAAGGTGTACGGCGGAAGAATCACAAGTCAGCTTAAAAAGCTTGGTTCAAGCTGTGACTGGGAGCGTGAGCGCTTCACAATGGACGAGGGCTGTTCAAAGGCTGTTAAAGAAGTTTTTGTTCGCCTTTATAATGACGGAAAAATCTACCGTGGCAACCGTATGGTAAACTGGTGTCCTCATTGCTGTACATCAATTTCGGATGCCGAGGTTGAATACAAGGAGCAGAACGGTCATTTCTGGCACTTGCTCTATCAGGTTAAGGAAACAGGCGAGTACCTTGAAATCGCAACAACCCGTCCCGAAACAATGCTCGGTGATACTGCTGTTGCCGTCAACAAGGACGATGAGCGTTACAAGCACCTCCACGGCTGTCATGTAATCCTTCCGCTTCTTAACAAGGAAATCCCGATTGTTTGTGATGAACACGCAGATATGGAAAAGGGAACGGGTGTTGTTAAAATCACTCCTGCACACGATCCTAACGACTTTGAAGTCGGTCAGCGTTGCAATCTTCCGATTGTCCGTTGCTTTACATATGACGGTCACCTTACAGGTGCAAAGGATGTTGAAGAATACAACGAATTAAAGGCAAAGGGACAGCTTGCCGAAAACGAACCCGAGGTTCTCGACTGCGGAAAATATGCAGGCATGACAACAATGGAGGCAAGAGAGGCTATTGTTGCCGACCTTAAAGAAATCGGTGCTCTCAAAGAGGTTGAAGAGCTTACTCACGATGTCGGCACTTGCTACCGTTGTCACACAACAATTGAGCCTATGGTTTCAAAGCAGTGGTTTGTAAAAATGGCTCCGCTTGCAAAGCCTGCAATTGATGTTGTTCGCAATGGTGACACAAAGTTCATCCCCGAAAGATTTGAAAAGGTTTACTTCCATTGGATGGAGAATATCAAGGATTGGTGTATTTCCCGTCAGCTTTGGTGGGGACACAGAATCCCTGCGTGGTACTGCGATGACTGCGGCGAAGTTATGGTTGCCAAAGACGCACCTGAGAAGTGCTGTAAGTGCGGCAGTACACACATTCATCAGGACGAGGACACTCTCGACACATGGTTCAGTTCGGCACTTTGGCCGTTCTCAACACTCGGCTGGCCCGACAAAACTCCCGAACTTGAGTATTTCTATCCCACAAGCACTCTTGTAACAGGTTATGATATCATCTTCTTCTGGGTTGCAAGAATGATTTTCTCAGCTTGTGAAAATATGGGTTCTGCTCCGTTCAAGACCGTATTTATGCACGGCATTGTAAGAGATGAAAACGGCATCAAGATGTCAAAATCCCTCGGCAACGGTATTGATCCGCTTGAAGTTATTGACAAATACGGTGCAGACGCACTCCGTTTCTTCCTTGCAACAGGCAACACACCCGGTAACGATATGCGTTATTCCGACAAGCGTGTTGAGGCTTGCGCTAACTTTGCAAACAAGCTCTGGAACGCATCTCGTTATGTTCACATGAACATTGACGACCATGATGTTAAGAATGAACTTCCGAAAACTCTCACAACAGAGGACAAGTGGATTGTTTCAACTCTCAACACAGTTGCAAAAGAAGTAAACGAAAATCTTGAGAAGTTTGAACTTGGCATTGCTGTTCAGAAGATTTATGAATTTATCTGGGACTGCTACTGCGACTGGTACATTGAGCTTGTTAAGACAAGACTTTCAAGTGACGGTGAGGACGCTCAGAATGCAAGACAGGTACTTCTTTATGTGCTTGATCAGATTCTCAGACTTCTCCATCCGTTTATGCCGTACATCACAGAAGAAATCTGGCAGACAATTCCTCACGAGGGCGAAACAGTAATGCTCGCAAAGTACCCCGAATACAACGCAGAGCTTGATTATCCCGAGGCATCGGATGAAATGAAAAAATTATGGATGCAATCCGTGCAATCCGTAACCGCCGTGCAGAGATGAATGTTCCGCCGTCAAGAAAAGCAAAGGTTTATGTTGCAACAAAATTTGCCGACACATTCAAGGACGGCACACAGTTCATTCAGAAGCTTGCATCAGCAAGTGAGGTTGAAGTTGCAGAAAGCTTTGAAATTGAGGGTGCCGTAAACATTGTAACGGCAGACGCAAAGATTTACATTCCTATGGACGAGCTTGTTGACAGGGAAAAGGAACTTGCAAGACTCAACAAAGAGCTTGAACAGGTTAAAAAGCGTCTTGCACAGAGCGAGGGCAAGCTTAACAATCAGGGCTTTGTTGCAAAAGCTCCCGAGGCTGTAATTGAAAAGGTTAAGGGACAGGCCGCAAAGGAAAGAGAGCAGATTGCCCTTATCGAGGCCGCAATTGCCGCACTCAAATGATTCGGCAATCCGATAAAACAGAATAAAATTATAATCAAAGGCTGAAAGAGCATAGTTGTTCTTTCAGCCTTTTATGTTCGTGCAGATAGTCTTAATAGGGAGAGAGTAAGCTTTTTAAATTGAAAGTTGAAAATTGAAAATGGAAAATTATAGTCGGGAAGACAGTTTGCAAAATGCAACGCATTGTTTCCCAATTGTTTTGGTCTATATGGAATTAACTGTTAAATTGTAGCGGCGAACACGGTTCCCCGCTACAAAATATCCGTAACTATGGTTTGCTCCATGAACAAAAATAACATCCGAAACGGTCAGGAAAAGTCAAAACGCAGAATTGTCCGCTTTAAAAGTAAAATCTGTGAAATAAAGAACATTTCTTCCGAAATCCAAATTATCCGTTTCGTACGATATGTAGCAAAATTTGTACAGAAGCACGCCCGTTTAGCGGTTATAGGTCGGAATATGGGCTGATTATTGCTATCCAACTGTTCAATCTTGATAAAAATAACAGATATGTGAAATAAAAATATGTATATGTGCTAATTGCACAAAGAACGGTGTTGTTTTTTAGGCATTGCTACAAATCTGTGAAAAACAGAAAATAATGCTTGAAATCCACATTTTTGTGTTGTATTATATAGGTGTCAAAGGAAATAACCGATTCGGAAAACGGAAATTAAACAAACGAATCGGAAACATTAAATCTTATTTAATAAAGAAAAGGAGAAAATATTATGCATGCTTTAAAAAGATTTGGTACAGCTTTCGGCGGATACAAATGATGGAAACTACCCGTTCCCGATGTGTCCGGACGACATTATTCTTGAAATCAAGGCAGCCGCTATCTGCGGTGCGACATGAAGCACTGGGGTGTTGACAACGGTTACGATGACACAAACATCACTCCCGATCAGCAGCAGTCGGTTCGTGGTCACGAGTTCGCAGGCGAAATCGTTAAGGTCGGCGAAAATGTAAAAGACTGGCATATTGGTCAGAGAGTTGTTTCAGACAACAGCGCACATGTTTGCGGTGTATGTCCGGCTTGTGAGCAGGGCGACTTCCTCTGTTGCGAACATAAAGTAAACCTTGGACTTGACAACAACACATGGGGCGGCGGCTTCTCAAAGTATTGTAAAGTACCGGGCGAAATCCTCGCCATTCACAAACACGCAATCTGGGAAATTCCTGAGGGCATCAAGTACGAAGAAGCTTGTGTACTCGATCCTATCTGTAACGCATACAAGGCAGTTGCTCAGCAGTCACATCTTATCCCCGGTCAGGATGTTGTAGTATTCGGTACAGGTCCTCTCGGACTTTTCTCGGTACAGGTTGCAAAGCTTATGGGTGCCGTAAACATCGTAATGGTTGGTCTTGACGATGATGTAAAAGTAAGATTCGGCGTTGCTAAAGAGCTTGGCGCTACACATTGTGTAAACGGTTCTAAGGAAGATGTAGTTGCAAGATGTACAGAAATCTGCGGCAGAGATAACCTCGGACTCGTAATTGAGTGTTCAGGTGCTAACATAGCTCTCAAGCAGGCAATCGAAATGACAAGACCAAACGCTGAAATCGTTCGTGTTGGTATGGGCTTCAAACCTCTTGAATTCTCAATCAATGACATTACAGCTTGGAACAAGAGCATTATCGGTCACATGGCTTATGACTCAACATCGTGGAGAAACTGCATCAGACTTCTTCAGTCAGGTCAGATTAAGGTTCAGCCGATGATTACTCATCGCCTCGGTCTTTCACAGTGGCAGGAAGGTTTCGACAAGATGGCTAAGAAAGAGGCTATCAAGGTTATCTTCCACTACGATTACGAAGATTAATTAAATAAAATATGCATCAGGGAGGATTTTCTAATGAGAAAGCTTATGATTGCCCCGTCAGTGGGTTGCTGTGATTTGTTCCATGTTGAAGAACAGGTTAAGCTGATTAACGAAAAATCAGATTACCTCCACATGGACATTAAAGACGGTGTTTATGTTCCGAGTTACGGAATCGGTCCTGATTATCTCGACTACCTTAACAAGCATGTTGAGAATCTCAAACCAATGGATGCTCACCTTATGGTAAAACATCCTCAGCAGTATCTTGAAACCTTTGCAAAGGCAGGAGCTGCATACATAACACCTCATACAGACTGCATCGAAGGTGACGCATTTGTAACGATTCACAAGATCAAAGAGCTTGGCTGTAAGGCAGGCGTTGCATTAAGTCCCTCGGTTCCGCTTTCTACTATTGAATATTATCTCCCGTTGCTTGATAAGGTTACAATTATGATTGTTGATCCGGGCATCGCAGGTCAGCCGGTTGATCCGCAAATGTTCGTAAAAATCAACCAACTCGCTAAGATCAGAAAGGAAAGAGGTCTTAACTTCTTAATTGAAGCCGACGGTTCAATGAACAGCAGTCTTTACCGTCCGCTTTACGAGGCAGGTGCAGATCTCGTAATTCTGGGACTCCGGCATTATGGAACAAGGACACGGATTTTAATAAGGCTTGGGACATAATGGAAAGTGAGCTTGAGCGAGAGCTTGACGGTGCTGAGAGAAAAATCTGATTGAAATAAGAAGTCAAAGAGGAAATTAAAAGGAGAAGAAAAATGGCTAACAAAACTTCTGTCAATATTGGCGCAAGACTTGACCGCTTGCCCCAATCAAAATGGCATGTTAAGATCTGGCTGATTACAGCTTTTGCACTCTTAGTATGCTGGTCAAACGGTATCGGCGGTTCCGTTCAGAACATTCTTTTGAACGAACTTCACTGGCTCGAACCCGGTTCAACACTCCTCGCAATGTGGGGTACAACTTACACAGCAGGACAGCTCTTCGGCGCACTCATCGGCGGACCTATCGGTGATAAAATCGGCCGTAAAAAGAGTATCCTTCTTTACGAAATTATCCATATCATTGCTATGATCGGCGGCGCTCTTTCACCGAACATTGCAGTTCTTTATGTGTTCAGACTTCTCCAGGGTCTTGCACTCGGCGCTCTCCTCGTAGTTCTTTTCGCAGGCTTCACAGAGTATGTTCCCGGTAAGAACCGTGGTACATGGTCAAGCCGTACATCATTCATCGGCAACTGGGCTCACCCAATCTGCAACGGTATTGCTCTTCTTATCGTTTCAACAGGCGTAAGCATGAATATGAACTGGAGAATCCAGTTTATGATTCCTTCAATCCTTTCAATTATCGCTTGCATCTTCATCTATGTTAAGTTCCCCGAATCACCGAGATGGCTCGAATCACAGGGCAGACTTGACGAAGCTGATAAAATTATGACAAGCATTGAGAAAGAAATTGAAAAATCAACAGGCAAGCCACTCCCACCCGTTGAAGTTACAAATCCAAAGCCTGTTAAGAAGCTCCCGTTCACAGCTCTCTTTAAAGGTAAACTTCTCAGAAGAACTATCGTTGGTTCGCTCGTACTCATCGGTATGAACACAATCCAGTACACACTTATGAACTGGATGCCGTCAATGCTTTCAGGTCTTGGCTACGACACATCAAAGTCACAGTTTATGACAATGTTCGGACTTTTCGGTGCTCCGTTCGGTATCTTTATCGCATCTCTTATCATGGATAAGATTCCTCGCCGTGTAATGGGTGTTATCCTCCTTGCAGGCATGGCAGGTCTTGGTGTTGCAACAGGTCTTCTTGCTCCGACACTCGGAATGACAGGACTCATTGTTATGACATTCTTCTTAACACAATCATCTATATGTATGTTTGCTACGCATCAGCAGTTTATGTTCCTGAGATGTGGCCTACATCGGCAAAGCTTTCAGGTTCGGGCTTCAGTAACGCAATGGGTCGTGTAAGTAACATCTTCTTCCCGTTCCTCGTTACAAATGTTGCTGCAAGCAGCATGGGCTCAGGCGGTGTGTTCATTCTTATCGCAATTGTTGCAGCAATCATCGCTGTTGCAGTTATCTTCCTCGGTGTTGAAACCAGAGGCGAATCCGTTGAGGACATCGGTGATGTAGAGTAATCTCTGCAAAACCCTCTAATACATACAACCAAAAATTTTAGATGCGGTGCCTGAGTGCATCGGGCACCGCAAACTAAAATTCCTTACTAATGAAACAGATAAACAGCAATTAAAAACATTCAAGAAATTTTAACTTTAAATTATTTAACTCATATAGGCAAATTAAATCAGAACATACGCAGAAAGCGCATCGGGCGCAGAATGCTTAAATAAATTATTATAAAGAAAGTGCAGGAGATTATTATGAAAAATTCAGAAGCTATCTTAGTTACTCCAAAGCAGTTTGAAATTCAGGAATGTCCCGTTCCCGAGCCAAAGGATCACGAAATTCTTATGAAGGTTGAATATGTCGGAATGTGCGGTTCCGATATCCACGGCTTTGAATTCGGTCCTTTCATCCCACCTAAGGATCCTAACCAGAAAATCGGTCTTGGTCATGAGGTTGCAGGCGAGGTTGTAAAGGTTGGCTCAAAGGTTACAAGATTCAAAGCAGGCGACAAGGTTCTTATCGAACCCGGTGTTCCGGATGACAAATGCGAATACTGCCGTACAGGCAGATACAACATCTGTCCCGATGTTGACTTTATGGCTACACAGCCTAACTACAAGGGCGCACTCACACAGTATATGACACATCCCGAGGAGTGGACATACCACATTCCCGAGGGTATGACAACAATGGAAGCAGCTCTCGTTGAGCCGGCAGCAGTCGGTATGCACGCAGCAATTCTCGGCGGCGCACAGCTTGGTAAGAGCATTGTTATTCTCGGCGGCGGTACAATCGGTCTTATGGTACTTCAGGCTTGTAAGAGCTTGGTGCAACAGACATCACCGTTGTTGATATTATGCAGAATCGTCTTGACCTTGCATTAAAGCTTGGTGCAAGCAGAGTTATCAACGGCAAAGAGCAGGATACGGTTGCACTTCTCCGTTCACCCGAATATTTTGGCGATCACGGTTGTGAACTCGTATTCGAGGCAGCAGGTTCTGTATTCACAGCTCAGCAGGCTGTTCAGATCGTTGCAAGAGGCGGTAAGATTATGATGGTCGGCACACAGTCAAAGCCTGTTCCGATTGACTTCCTCAAGATTAACCGTGAGGTTATGATTCAGACATCATTCCGTTACTGCAACAACTTCCCGCAGACAATCGAGGCTATTGCAAGCGGTAAGTTCAATGTTAAGGATATGGTTACAAACATCTATGATTACAAAGATGTTCAGCAGGCATTTATGGACGCTATCGACCCCGAAAAGAAAGCCAATATGGTTAAGGGCGTTATCAAGGTAGCCGACTGATATACACAGATTTATTAAAAATTTCATAAGGAAAGGTGATTAAAATGTTATCAGATATCAGATATTGGGAAAAGAAGGCAACAGAGGGACACTACGCTATTCCTCACTTCAATGTATGGAATGCAGAAATGCTCATGGGTGTTATTGATGCAGCCGAAGAGCTCCGTGCTCCAATCATTATTTCATTCGGTACAGGTTTCACAGGCAACACTTCTTTTGAAGACTTCTGCTACATGATGGATTCAATGGCAAAGAAGGCTACTGTTCCTGTAATTGAGCATTGGGATCACGGCAGAAACATGACAATTCTTCAGAACGCTGTTAATCACTGCATGAATTCGGTAATGCGTGACGCATCGGCTCTTCCTTATGAAGAAAATGTTGCTGAAATCAAGAGATGCGTTGACTACTTCCACGCTTACAACATTCCTGTTGAGGCTGAGCTTGGTCATGTAGGTAACGAAACAGTATATGAAGAGGCACTTTCAGAGTACCAGTACACAGATCCTTCAAAGGCTAAGGAATTTGTTGAGAGAACAGGCTGTGACTCACTCGCAGTTGCAATCGGTAATGTTCACGGCGTATATTCTTCAGAGCCAAAGCTTGCTTTCGATGTACTCGAGCAGTTGCCAAGGAAGTAGATGTTCCGCTCGTACTCCACGGTGCATCGGGTATCGGTGACGAGGACATTAAAAAGGCCATCTCACTCGGTATCGCTAAAATCAACATTCACACAGAGCTTTGCCAGGCTGCTATGGAAGCTATTAATGCTCACAAGGACGAGCCATTCCTTGCTGTTGAGCGTGAAGTAAGAAAGGCTGTTAAAGAGCGTGCAATGTACAAGATTAAACTCTTTGGCGATGACGGCAGAGCAGATGAGTAATATGAGTAATACAGAGAAAAAACTTGATGTTATCTGTCTTGGCGCAGCGGTAGTTGACATTCCACTTCGTCCGGTATCAAGAGATATTTTTGATATCGAGTCATATCCGGTTGACAGAATCGCAATGTCTGTCGGCGGTGACGCAATGAACGAGGCAACAATCATCAGCCGTTTAGGCTTTAAAACAGGCATTATCGCTTGTATCGGTGATGACGCTGCAGGTCAGTTTATCCTTCGCTCCTGCGAGAAGGACAACATAGATGTTGAAGGCATCAAGATTGATCCGACAATCGACACCTCAATGAACATTGGTCTTGTAACCGATGACGGTGAAAGAACCTTTGTTACAAACCGCAATGGCAGCTTGTGGAAAGAAAACATTGAGCATGTTGACTTTGAAAAAATGAAGCAGGCAAAAATCCTTTCCCTCGCAAGTATCTTTAACTGTCCTCTTCTTGACGGCAATACGCTTGTAAAGATTTTTAAAGAGGCAAAGGCGGCAGGTATGACAATTACCGCCGATATGATAAAGCCAAGACTCGGTGAAACTCTTGACGATATCAGAGAAGCATTAAGCTATGTGGATTACTTCTTCCCGAACTTTGACGAGGCTTGTCTTATGACAGGCGAAACCGAAGAATCAAAGGTTGCAGACAAGCTCTTTGAATGCGGCGTTAAGAATGTAATTATGAAGATAGGCAAGCGTGGATGCTATATCCGCAATGCCGCAGGAGCAATGATTGTTCCTGCCTGCAAGGGTGTAACCGCAATCGACACAATCGGTGCAGGCGACAACTTTGCGTCAGGCTTTATTTCGGCACTTCTTCAGGGCAAGGATATCCGTGACTGCGGTATCTATGCTAACTGCACAGCGGCTATTTCGGTTCAGTATGTCGGTGCAACAACAGGCGTTCGGAACAAAGAAATGGTTGAAGAAATGCTTGAAAAGTATAAAAAAGATTATATCCTGTAATAGTAATAAATCTGTGACATTAAGCCTGTGTTCGTAAGAATGCAGGGCAACCCCCCACCAATATATTATTAAAGAAAGGTCAGATGCAAAATGAAGACGATGAAGCTTGGCAAAACAGGCATTGATATTTCAAGAATGGGACTCGGCACCTGGTCAATCGGCGGCGGCTCGGCATGGGGCGGCGACCACGACCTTCAGGTTGTTGTAGATACAATCCGTGAAGCTCCGAAGCTCGGTGTAAACCTTATCGACACAGCTCCCGGTTACAACTTCGGCAACAGCGAGAAAATCCTCGGCAAGGCTCTTGAGGGCATGAACCGTGAAGATGTTGTAATTATCACAAAGTGCGGTGTTACATGGGATCAGGAGATGAAGGGCGACCTTTTCAACAAGGTTAACGGCATTCAGCTTTATAAGAACCTCAACAGTGCATCAATCAAGAGAGAAATTGAAGAATCACTCAAGAGAATGGGTACAGACTATGTTGATGTATATATGACACACTGGCAGTCAATCGAGGGCAGCGAGTATTATGTTCCGATTCAGAAGACTATGGAGGTTCTCAACGATCTCAAGGCTCAGGGCAAAATCAAGGCTATCGGTGCTGCAAATGTAGATATCAAGCAGATTCAGGAGTACCTCAAGTGGGGTGAGCTTGATATCGTTCAGGCTAAGTATTCAATTCTTGACCGTGGCATTGAGGATGAAATCATTCCTTGCTGTCGTGAAAACGGTGTTACAATTCAGGCTTATTCACCGCTCGAAATGGGACTTCTCTCGGGTACATTCCCAAGAGATTACAAGCCTGTCGGCGCACAGATTCCAAAGAAATGGTTCCAGCCCGAAAATATGCAGAAGGCTATGGATGTTATGGATCAGTGGAAGCCTCTTTGTGAAAAATATAACTGTACAATTGCTAACCTTGCTCTTGCATGGATTCTTGCTCAGGGCGACTTCATCAACCTTCTCAGCGGTTCTACTACTGTAGATCAGATTGCCGAGAATGTTAAGTCAGCCGAGCTTGAACTTGATTCAGCTGATGTTGCAATGATGCGTGATATGGTTGAAGCTATCGACAAATAATTAAGGGTTGCTTAATACACCTTTGTGTATAGGGTGAAGGAATCCGCTCCCGATTGTTAAAATTATTGTAAAAACAGTCGAATTCCCTTTACTTTTGTTGATAATTATGTTAGTATGTAATAAAAGTTGAGGGAAATGTTTATGGCAAAGAGAATTGACGAAATCAGACAAAAGGTTGAAACCGAAGGCGAGGTTTTCGTCTCGGATTTAAGCAGAATATATAATGTAACCGAAGAAACTATCAGGCGTGATCTTGAAAAGCTGAAGAATGACGGTATCATTACCAGAACTTTCGGCGGAGCTGTTCTTAACACAACTCCTCAGAATGACAGAGTGCATTTCTTTAAACGCAAGGGAATTAACCTTGAGGCAAAAAGAAAATTGCTAAGCTGCTTGTTGATAAATTTATCGGTGTGAACACGATGATGATTGATAACAGCACAACTGTTCTTGAGGCTGTTAAGCTTTTTAAGGACAATGAAAATCTTACCGCAATTACCTTTTCTGCACAGATTTTTCAGGAACTCGACACTTGTAAAATGAAGCTGGTTTCAACCGGCGGACTTTATGATGAAAAAACCCGTTCTTTCTACGGAAAACCTGCAAAAGAGGCTATGAAGAAGTACAATGTTGACCTTGTTCTCCTCGGATGCAAAGGGCTTGATATGGAAAGAGGCATAACTGATTCTTCCGAAGGTGAGGCTGATTTGAAGTCTGAGATGGCAAACCGTGCCGAATGTGTGGTGTTACTTGCAGACCATTCAAAATTCAACCATACTGCGTTTGTCAATTTTTTGGATTGGGATAGGATCGATTATCTGATTACCGACGAAAGGCCGTCACAGGAATGGCTTGAGTTTTGTGAGCAGATGAAAATAAAACTCATGTACTGATTTACCTTGTCCGGTACATAGTTTGAGCCAGTGCTTTTTATAATTTTACCCATTAAAGCTCCTGTTCTTTTTTAATCAAAAACGGCAGGAGCTTTTGCGCTGTCAAAACTTTAGCAGATTTAACAGTTTTGAGAACGCATTGGAAATATTTTTATTATCATTGAATAATATTGTTAAATCTGAGTTGAATTTTAAACATAGTGATTGTTTTATATATCACTATGGAAATTCTATTAATTAAGGTTATTTTTGCAGACGGGAGACCAATCGGAGACGGTTCCCGTCACATTAAGGACACACCGATTAAATATGAGGATAGGATGTGCAAATATTCCTTGAGAAAGTTTATTCGGCAGTTCCGAAATAAAGGGGTTACCCAAATTCACAGATAAGGAGATGTAAAAATGACAAAACAAAAGGAGAAGAAGAAAGCTTCAATTGTCAAGAAAATGATGATTGCCGTTGTCGCAGGTTTTGTAGTCGGCTTTATATGTCTGCTGATTAAAAGTGCGGTAATGGGAACAGACGGCGAAGGAGCCTGGAAAGTTGTTGAGGCAATTGTTCCAGGACATCACCGCAACAAAAGATATCGAAGGACTCGGCTTGTTCTACATCGTAGGTCAGCTGTTTATGAAGGGACTTCAGATGATGATTGTTCCTCTCGTCCTTTGTTCGCTGACACTTGCACTTTGCAGCCTTGCAAACCCGAAAAAACTCGGTCGAATCGCAGGTAAAACATTTGTGTCCTACCTTTGCTTCTATATCGTAGCAGCAGCTCTTGCAGGCGCAGCAGCTTATCTTGCAAAGAGCCTTGGCTGGTTCGATGTACATCTTCCGGCACAACAGGCTCAGGACATCGTTACAATGGAGGGTTACAACCCGCTCGTAACAATTGTAAACGCTGTTCCAAGCAATATGATTAACGCAATGTCATCCAACAACACAATTCTTTGCGTTGTTTGTTATCGCAATTATCTTTGGCCTTTGTATGACAAAGATGGGCGAAAAAGCAGATCCGCTCAAGAGAGTTTTTGAAAACATCAACGATATCGTTCAGATGTTCCTCAACTTCCTTATCAACAAGATTGCTCCTATCGCAATTTTCTGTATGATCGTAAGAGCACTCGCCGTTTACGGAATTGAGTACATTTCACCGACAATGATGTGGATTGTTGTAACAATTGTTGTAAGCCTTCTTCTTGTATGCACAATTTACCCAATCGGCATTTTCGTTACAACAGGACTTAACCCGTTTATCTTCCTTAAAAAGGCGGCAAAAATCGGTATGTTTGCAGCAGCGACAAACTCGTCTGCCGCAACACTTCCGCTTAATAAGGAAACCTGTATTAACGAACTCGGCTGTTCCGAAGAAATCAGCAGCTTTGTTCTTCCAACAGGTATGACAATCAATATGAACGGTACAACCGCAATGCATATGATTGCCATTACATTCATCGCCACAGCCGCAGGCATCAACATTACTCCTGCAACCCTTTGTCTTACAGCATTCCTCTCAATCTGCACGGCAGTCGGTACTCCGGCAATCCCTGTTGCAGGCACAACAATGGTTTATGTTGTAATGATGGGACTTGGCTTGAACTCAGATCTTTGTATGATTGGCTACTCGCTCATTCTTGCCATGAACTACCTCCCGGGCATGGCTGTTATCACACTTAATGTTATCGGTGATGCCGCTACCAATGTTATAGTTTGCGCAAAAGAACATTGCCTCAACAAAGAAATCTATAACAGCAAAACCCCTAAAAACAACTGATTTCAGTAAGATAACTTCAGGAAACCCCTTGTAAAACCGAACCGCCCTCGACAGCGCATGCACTGCCGAGGGCGGCTTAGTTTTACGGTGAGCCGCCGTTCCCAGTTCGTGAAGATAGTATGGTATAAAAAAGGACATATTATGCCCGAGCGAAAGGTTTAATTAAATGTAAAATTGAAAATTGAAAATGGAAAATTACGGTGAGCCGCCTTGCCCAGTTCGTGTAGATAGCTTGTAATGTCAAAAAAACATATTATGCCCGAGCCTAACATTGCAACCGTTCGCACAATTCCGTATGGGAGGATATTATCCGCCCGCAGGTAATGGCAGAAAATTTATGATGAAAATAAACTGTATAAATGGGATACATTTACCTAAATAATGTAGCAGTCAGTTACAATTAAACTTCATTATTTATCAGCTAAAAATTCCTTGCCGGCTTTATCGGTTGCAAGAATTGCATTGATGAATGCGTCCTCGGTCGGATTACCGGGGACATACTTCCACTCAACAACGCTTGCGGCTTTGTGAGCAATTGCAGGCACATCATCCGGAGTAAGTGCAATTTCGCCGAGAGTGCAAGGAAGTCCGATACTGCGGTTAAATTCAAAAATTCTGTTTCGCTCCTCAAATTGTCCGTCATATGTCAGCAGACACAGCACACCGAATGAAACAATTTCGCCGTGCAGATGCTGCCGTTCACATTGCGGAAAGAGTGACGCACCGTAATAAACACAATGTGCGAGCGATGAATTGTAGTAATAATCCTCCTCGGGATTCGGATTGTTTTCGTGTACGGTAAAATTTGAAACAAGTCCCGCCGTGATAATAATGTCAAGCGCAACCTGCTCAATTGCCTCTGTCGGCACATTGTTTTTGCAGTCCTCAAGAGCTTTTTTGCCAAAGCTTATAAGTGGTTCGGTACTTGCGGAGGCAATTGCCTTGCCAAGCAACGGTGTGTGAATCATATTCTTTTCACGACACGCAAAAATTACTTCATATTCCTTTGAAAGTGCGTCACCGATTCCTGCCCACATAAGCTTTTCGGGTGATTCGGCAATAATTTTTGTGTTGATAAATGTGTGAATTGCAGGGGCTTTGTGGTACGAATATTCCTTGAAAGTACCGTCGGGATTGTACATTACCGAAAGCGAGGTGCATGACGCACAGTTTGATGCAATTGTCGGGAATGTGAACAACGGTTTGTTATATAAAGCACAATAGGTTTTTGCCGTGTCAACAGCTCGTCCGCCTCCGATGCCGAACACCATATCAGCCTTTTGCACAGACGGATTGTTCTTTATTTTTTCAACATTTTCATAGCTGGAGTCACCGCCGTACCATACAAAATCAATGATTTCAATGTCAGAGTCTTTGATGCCTTCAAGCAAAGCCTTTTTTGATTTTTCCATAGCTGTTTTACCGCCGACTGCAACCGCCTTTTTGCCGTACGGCTTCACAATTTCGGGAATCGCCTTGTAGCAATCAACTCCCACGCTGTAACTCGGTAAAAATTCGCTGTATGTGTGTGACATAATTTATCCCTCCGAAAATAATACTTATAAATAAATTATATCACCGCAGTCTGTGCATTTCAATACATTAGCACAATAAATTGTTAAAATTATTATTGCCTGACAGATGAAAATATGCACACATCTTATGCAATTTAGCAAAAAATTGCGAAGAATATTCGTGAAAAATACTTATGGAAATGGTTTTTGCAAAGTGCTATAATCTTGTAAACATATATAAGAAGGGCGGTGCTTTTATGCAGGAAATATACGGACAGAAAACAGACAGACAGCTTGCAGCAAAGCAGAGAATAATTGCGGTTGCGGCAGGCAGGGAAAAGGCAGACCTTGTTTTAAAAAACGCAAAGTATCTTAATGTGTTTTCTAATGAATTTTTGTGCGGTGACATAGCCGTTGCAAACGGACTGATTGCCGGCGTTGGAAAATATGACGGTAAAACAGAGATTGATGTCAGCGGAAAACTCGTTCTTCCCGGCTTTATCGACGCACACATTCACCTTGAAAGTTCAATGGTGACTCCTGCTGAATTTGCAAAGGCAGTTGTTGCCCACGGTACAACCACAGTCATAACCGACCCTCACGAAATCACAAATGTAATGGGCATTGACGGAGTTGAATATATGATTCAGGCATCGCAAAATTTGCCGATTGATGTTCATTTTATGATGCCGTCATGTGTGCCTGCAACAGAAATTGACGAGAGTGGTGCGGAGCTTGACTGCAAGGATATTGACTTGTACTTGGATAATAAAAAGGTACTCGGACTTGCAGAGATGATGAACTATGTCGGTGTTATCAACGGCGATAAAAATGTGCTTTCAAAAATTGTCACCTCGCAGGCTCATCACAAGAAAATTGACGGTCACGCTCCTGAGCTTTCGGGCAATGACCTCAACGCATACATTGCCGCAGGTGTCTATTCCGACCACGAGTGTTCCACCTTTGAAAATGCCCTTGAAAAGCTGAGAAAAGGTCAGTTTATTATGATAAGAGAGGGTACTGCCGCTCATAATCTCAAGGCGCTTATGCCGCTTTTGACTCAGCAGTATTACTCAAGGTGTATGTTTGCAACAGATGATAAGCATCCAAGTGATTTGCTCTACGGCGGTCATATTGACTACATCGTAAAACAGGCGCTGAAAAACGGTGCAGATCCGATTGTTGCTCTCAAAACAGCAACCCACCATGCCGCAAGATACTTTTTGCTCAATAACAAAGGTGCGATTGCTTCGGGTTATCTTGCCGATATTGTTGTTGTCGATAATCTTGAAGATTTCAATGTTGAAACTGTTTTCAAGTGTGGCAAGCTTGTTTTTGACGGCGAGGTTAAGGACTTTTCTGCTCCCACAGTTGATGAAAAGCTTGCCGAAAAATGCTTTGACACTTTCCACCTTGACAGCGTAACTCCGAGCAGTTTCAAGGTTGACGGAAAACTCGGGCTTATCGGTCTTGTCGGCGGTGAATTGCTCACACGCAATCTCGGCACAGCCGATAAATTGATGTGGAAAACGATATTCTGAAAATTGCCTGCATTGAGCGTCACAAAGGCACAAATCATATCGGTGTCGGCTATGTTAAAGGCTATTCGCTGAAATCGGGTGCAGTCGCAACCTCGGTTGCCCACGATTCGCACAACATTATCACAGTCGGCTGTAATGATGATGATATTGCCGTTGCCGTGAACGCAATCAAGGACAGCAAGGGCGGTATCGCAGTTGTTCAAAACGGCAAAATTAAGGCTTTGCTCGAACTCCCGATTGCAGGCTTGATGTCCGATGAACCGCTGACAACCGTAAACGAAAAGCTTGAAAATGCAAAGTCATCTGCATATGAACTCGGTGCGGATAAAAGCATTGATCCGTTCATGACTCTCTCGTTTCTAAGTCTGCCTGTTATCCCAAGCTTGAGAATAACCACCAAAGGTGTGTTTGATGCGGAAAATTGGAAAATGCTCTGATGTGCGGAAGCTTTTAATAATACAATAAAACATAAAATAATTTAAACAGAAAACAAAATGCGTATTCGTCACTTTGTTTTCCTGTTTTATTTTGTAAAAGGGCTATAGTCATTTTACAGTCACTTTGCATTTGTATAATTTGAATATAAAAGAAATTGGTTGATTAAAACAAATAGCAAATAAATTAAGAAATCGGCATATTCATTGTAATTGTTCAAATCAAAAAATGTGTTTAGTAAAAATTGAGGTGAAAAATATGTCATATTATATTACCCGAATATTTAATAACAAACTTAAATTAGGTGTTATACTTTTTATTTTTGTAGCTCCGATTTTAGATATATTGATGGCTTTTGTAGATGTGTTCAAAGGAGCTTCTGTTCCTGTTCCCGGATTAGTTACTTTTTTGGGTCTTTTATGACGGCAGGACTGCGAGGCGTGTTGAAAGGGTATTTACCGTTGTTCTTGGCAATTATTGTTGCGGATGATTGCATTGAAGATTACAGAATAGGATACAAAATATTCTTATCACAAAAGAGGTAAGAATAAGTATTTTGCTTTAAATATGTTAAAAAGTTTTACTGTTTCGTTTTTTGTGCTTATAATCCTCTTTTGCTTAATCTCCTTATGGTGCATATTGTTTTTGCGGGAGGTACATATATTCCTGCTGATGTGGAAATGCTGAAATCTGAACCCAATCTATTTCAGTCTTACAGCAATCCGATGTTTTATAACATACTTTATATTCTTGTTTTTTCATTCATTGGCGGTATTGTGGGAAGCGGTGCAACTGCACTTGCAATGGCATTTCCAAACAGATTTATTCTTTATCCGTTAGCTTTCATATTATGGTATATATCGACTGCCATCAAACCGTCTATCATAGGAGCATTAACCCCGTTTACTGTGTATCCTTTATCACATTATACTTTTACAATTATTTTTGTAGTAGCAATAAATATAGTTGCTGCTCTGTTTTCGTTCTTTAAGGTGACTAAGTATGATCAGGTGTAAATTAAAAAAGTATGCAATCATACTTCCGCTTTGTGCAGTGTTTTTCACTCTGCTTTGCACATACACATATTTGCGATTTTATAATTATTTTAATTCGGATTATGCTGAGAAGTTAAGCCAAAAGGTGTTTTTTACAGAGTTGCAGGCAACGGAGATTTTAATGCATCAGGTAATGTTGTTTGCATTTTCATAGTAGTGTTTGTTCTGTTTTTGTTTTACATATTTACCGATGAGAATGTAAGTTACATTGTAAGACTGAAATCAAGAGCCTCTTTTGTTACAAGAAGAATTGCTGATTGTGCGGTATTTGCTTTTCTGTTTTCATTTTTGATAGAAGCAGTCAGCGTAGTTGCGGCACTCATCTGCTTTGACATTAACCTGATTTAGAATCGAATTTTCTGCAATATTCGGCACTTGAACTTTTGACTTTGTTTTTGTTTTATTTCAGAGCAGGACTCGTTATGCTCTCATTCGGAATAATCATTTCTCCAAAAGTTGCTCCAATTATCACCATAGCTCTGATTTTTACAGAGTTTTTTGCAGATGTAGCTTTTATGATAAGCAGGGTATGGCTTCCGTTCAGAGATGCCATAGTGTTGTCAAGACTTATGAACGGCGAAATGGTTCTGTCGGATATGTGGGGCATTATATTAAGAGCATTGCTTATGATGTTTATGCTTATCTTCTCTTCCTACTTTTTGTATCAGAAAAAGGATGTTTTGAGTAATGTTAAAAAGTAAGCTTGTTTTGTCGATAATACTGATTGTTGCGTGCTTTGCTCAATTGTTCAGTTGTGTATTTCAGGGAGATTTTCAAAATGCCTTTATGATTGGTTTAGCCCCAAGCGATTACGGCCTTGAAATTACAAAATTTCTGCCGCTTTTGCTGCCTGTGTGTTTTATTCTCTTCTTTACAAGCGGCTCAATTGAGAACCTTAAACAAGGCTACGGCAAGATGTTGATTGTACGCAATTATTCAAAAACAGTGCTGATTTTAAAGCGTTGTCTTAACAATTTTATAGCATTGATTTGCATTGTTTTGTTCCAGTTCATAATCTTTTTTTGTTGCAAGAGAAAGTATGACTCCCGTTGAAAGCGGAACTCTTAAATCTTTGATTATGTACTTTCTGACAATTTTTTCTCTGATAGTTATTCAGTCTTTGCTTGAAATCAGTATTCCTGCACACATTGTGAACATAGGAATTTTCACCTATTGCTTTATTGCGTACTATTTGGTTCAGAATTTTGTTGACGCACCGATTTGGAAAATGCTTCTCTTCCCGAGCTTGATGTTCGGAATGCAGAACGGTGCTGTGTCGGGTGAGAGCATTTACTACGGATACCTGTTATTCATAGTTGCGTTAAATGCTTTGTGCATTTTCATTCTGAATTTGAGATTTAAGAAAACCGATATTTTTTGAGGTGATATTATGGTAGAAATAAAAAATTATTGTAAAAGTATCAAATCAAGACCGATTTTAAATAATGTAAGTTACAATTTTGAGTACGGCAAAATCTACGGAATTTACGGACACAACGGTTCGGGCAAAACTATGCTTTTGAGAGCAATTGCAGGCTTGCTTGTTCCCGACAGCGGCTCTGTTGTGATTGACGGAAAGGTTTTGCACAAGGATATGTCGTTTCCTCCGAGCATAGGCATCGTGATTGAAAATATGAACCTGTTGCCCCAGTACAATGCTTTTGACAATCTGAAAATCCTCGGCAAAATCAAGAAAACCGCTACAGATGAAGATATTAAAACAGCGCTTGAGCGTGTTGGATTAAAGTCTGATTTAAAGGTGAAAAAGTTTTCCGCTTGGTATGAAACAGAGGCTGAATATTGCTCAGGCTGTGTTTGAAAAGCAGAAAATTATCCTGCTTGATGAACCGACAAATGCACTTGATAATGACGGCGTACAGCTGATTTACAAGCTTCTTAAAGAAGAAAAAGAAAGAGGTGCGCTCGTGGTTATCACAACTCATCACAAAGAGGATTTGGAAGAAATTTGTGATGTTGTTTTGGAAATGACAGAAGGTGAGCTGCATGAAAAGTAAACTGTTTACTCATAAATTTTTCATTGTTCTTTGCATCTCGGTTGCCGCTTTGCTCGGCTTGTCTTTCCTTGCCAGAGCAACAATCGTAAATAACAGATTTGAACAAATGGCTGTTGACCGAAAATATCGTCTAAAACCTTCTGCCGACGGTCAGTTTTTAATTCAATTTCAAGATGATAAAAACGGAAATTTTTATGCCACTGTCGGCTTGTTTCAGGGCGGATATTACGGCTTGGACGATGCGTATATTCCTACTTCATATGATGAAAATACAAAAATAACCGCTATTGAAAAGGAAGCTTTCAGCGAATTTGATTGTCTTAAAAAAGTTGTTATCCCCAACGGCATTTGTGAAATCAAGGATGACGCATTTAAGGATTCAAAAAATATAACGGAAATTTATATTGCGCCCTCCGTAAATAAGATTGCAAAAACCGCTTTTGACGGCATTGACAACCTTACGATATATGCCGAAAAGGGTTCTTATGCTGAAAATTTGCGGTTGAAAATAAAATCAATTATAAAAACTATACGACCGAGCCTGAAAATCCGGAGGCTAAAAATACCGATTATTCAAAAATCAGAAACGGTGCGTATTACGGCGAATATTATAATTATGATGTTATCTATGATGACGGCAAGCCCGTGTGCGTAATAACTAAATATAACCCAATGTCGTCAGAGGAAAAGCTTGAAATTCCTGCACATATTGACGGCTTGGATGTGATTTCAATTGCAGATGACGCAATAAATTATGGCGGTGCAAAGGAAACAGTCGTTCCCGATACAGTAAAATTCATTGCCGATAATGCGTTCAAAGAATCCTACTCCCTTGAGGATATCTACCTGACCAAAAATGTGTCCTACATAGGAAAATCTGCCTTCAAAGACTCAAAAGACCTAACAATCCACGCCCCGACAGATTCCTATGCACACACCTTTGCGACCGAAAATAAAATAAATTTCAAAGCTACAGACGATTAAATCTGATAAGCAATGAATAAATCTTTAAATTTACAGCCCTGTACCCATTTGCAGGGCTGTTTTTGCAAACAAAGGGTAGATAATGGTACAGTGACCTTTGGTATAATGTTGATAACAGATGGGAACATCGGATGAAAATAAAATTTTTTTTGCAAATTGCAATAGCAAGTTAAAACAGTTTTTTGTGGATGAAATTGCAACTACAGGCACAAAGCATATGCACATTTCATTTACTCAAAATCGCCGATTCGCTTTTCAACATTGAAGAACAGATTCCCTGTTGCGCATATTGACAAGGCTAACGGCAGTGTAATGGAAAATCGTGACTATCTCCGAAAGGAGGGCAAGTGGCAGGGTTCTGATAAGAAACAGACAAACCTTATTGATACCTTTGAAGAGGTTGGTGATGTTCCAAAGCCTGTTGATTAAAATTCTCCCGATATGTCTGCTCTGATTGAAGAAATCGAGAACGGACTTGATACCTACGAAATTATCAAGCTCCATCCAAAATATGCCTTTAGGATAAAAGAGATTGATACACTCAGGCAAACAGTGCTTGAACTTTTATGCTCATGTTGATAAAACAAGCAAACTGAACATTTCACGCACTCTTGATACAAAGCTGAAAATTGATTTGTAATTCCGTGAATAAATTTTCATTTTTCGGAAAATTTACTGTATTTTTAGAACGAATTTTGTGGTAAAAAAGGTGCGAAAATCCTGATGATTACTGATATCTTGTGCCGTTAATTTTCAAGTTTAAAATCACAATTTAAATTTTTAGAAAATCCGAAAAAAAGTTGCCGACAGAGAAAATTTCTGCAAAAAGAAAAAGTCTCAAAAACGGCTTATCTAAGCCATTTTTGAGACATCATACCTTGGCAGGGGCAGAAGGACTTGAACCCTCGGCACGCGGTTTTGGAGACCGCTGCTCTACCAACTGAGCTATACCCCTATATTAATTTCAACCGATGAAATTATGAAGGTCGGTTCTGCAAACTTACTTATAAATTTCAACGCAAGATAGATTATATCACCGTTCAGTCGATTTGTCAATACATTTTTGTGAAATTTGACATTTTGAGCCGAGCGGTGATTTTTTTCAATATCTGCAATACAAATGTTCAGACCAAATCATTCAGTTTCTCTGATTTCCTGCGGATTTTCGGGGAAGCCTTCAATTTGGAAACGGAGTCCACAGGTGGGGCATTCAAGGTATGGCTTGCCGTTGTTGAGGTTGTCCTGAATAATCATCATTTCGCTTTCGCAGAATGGGCAGAGTTTATTATTTTCGCTGTTCATGTTTTTACCTCCGAGCGGATTGTTTTCGATATAACTTAATTATACCTTTAAGCGGTAAAATGTCAACCGAGATATTAAAAATGTATGGGCAACAGGGTTGGATTTTAACGGCTTTTGTGCAAATTCCGCTTTACAAATTGACGAAAAAAGACTAAACTATATCTATGCTTCTGCGTTGCAGAATATACAATCTCATTCAAGGTGATTATTATGAAAAAAGAAAATATGGCTATGCTGTGTGACTTCTACGAATTTACAATGTCAAACGGCTATTTTAAAAACGGTTTTTATAAAAAGAATGTCTATTTTGATGTGTTCTTCCGCAAAGTTCCCGACAACGGCGGTTTTGCGATTATGGCAGGTCTTGAACAGGCTATTGAATACATCAGGGAACTTCATTTTGACGACGAGGATATTGAGTATCTCAAGAGCAAGGGCATTTTTGACGAGCAGTTTCTTGAGTATTTGAGAAACTTCAAATTCAGCGGTGATGTTTATGCAATCCCCGAGGGAACTCCGATTTTCCCGAACGAGCCTGTTATGACAATCAAAGCGCCTGCAATTGAAGCTCAGCTTGTTGAAACATTTCTTCTCCTCACAATCAATCATCAGACTCTCATTGCGACAAAGGCTAACAGAATTGTCCGTGCCGCTCAGGGCAGAGCCGTGCTTGAATTCGGTTCACGCCGTGCTCAGGGTGCAAATGCCGCAGTTGACGGTGCAAGAGCCGCATATATCGGCGGCTGCAAGGGTACAGCCTGCACACTTACAGACGAACTTACGGTGTTCCCGCCGGCGGTACAATGGCACATTCATGGGTTCAGATGTTCAACAGCGAGTATGACGCTTTTAAAACCTACTGCGAGATGTATCCCGATAATCCTACTCTCCTTGTTGATACATACAACACATTAAAGAGCGGTGTCCCGAATGCCATTAAGGTGTTCAAGGAGGTCCTTCTTCCGCAGGGTAAGACCAAGTGTGCAATCCGCCTTGATTCGGGTGATATTTCCTATCTTTCAAAGAAAGCAAGAAAAATGCTTGATGACGCAGGTCTTACTGAATGTACAATTACTGCATCAAACGCTCTTGACGAGTACCTTATTCGTGACCTTATGATGCAGGGCGCTCAGGTTGACACATTCGGTGTTGGTGAAAGACTCATCACTTCATCAAGTTCGCCTGTATTCGGCGGTGTTTATAAGCTTGTTGCCGTTGAAAATGACGGCGGCGAAATTGTTCCGAAAATCAAGGTCAGCGAAAATACAACCAAGATTACAAATCCGCACTTCAAAAAGGTTTACCGCTACTTTGACAAGGACAGCGGCAAGGCTATTGCCGATGAGCTTTGCATTTATGATGAGGTTGTTGACGATTCAAAGCCGAGAACAATTTTCGATCCGAATGCAGTTTGGAAAACAAAAATGCTTGATAACTATACCGCAAAGGAACTTCTTGTGCCAATCTTCAAAAACGGCAAGTGCGTGTATGAGTCACCGTCAATTGAGGAAATCGCAACCTATTGCCGTGAGCAGATTGACCTTCTCTGGGACGAGGTTAAGCGTTTTGAAAATCCGCATAACTATTATGTTGACCTCTCAAAGAAACTCTACGACATCAAGGCTCTTTTGCTCAATATCTATGAAAAGTGATTTTTGATTAATCTTTAATTAAAAATCTGAAAATTGAAAAGTAAAATTTACGGTCGGGTAGTTCGTCTATCCGACCGTTTTTATATGTATGGATATTGTTTGCCGTTACAATTTTGCAATTGTTTTAAAATTGTCTTATTTGGATAATTATGTGAACGAAATATAATTCTATTCCCAACTATTTTGGGCAAAAATAAACGGCGGTTTTTGACCGCCCGACACACTATATTATACTTAAATTAACTTATATACCCTTATTACCAACCGATTTATTATTGCAAATCAATTCTTTAATCAAATTTCGTTCTAAAATAAAAAAATGCGGATACTCTCCGCTTACATCTTACTATATATTACGCAGTATCACGCCTCTGCCATTGTTTTAATTCTTTCATCAATTCGGATTTTGTTTTCGTAGGTCAGTTGTCTGAAATGTTCAATCAAATCGGCTTCGTTCGGTGTAATTTGTGAGTTGCTGTATGGATTTTTGATATCTGACATACCGATAAGGTAGTCAACCGTAACGCTGAAAATTTCCGCCAAATTTTTGAGCGTGTCAATAGACGGCTGTGTAATGCCCTTTTCATATTTTGAAATCGCACTCGCCTTTAAATTCAGCTTTTCCGCAAGCTCAGTCTGTGACATATCGTTGTCAACACGCAATTCTTTTAATCTGACTGAAAACTCCATAATAACACCTTTGCCCATAAGTTAATTTTGATAGATTGCAAGTACAGCGGATAGACTGAATTCCATATCCGCCTCAGATGCGGTAACATTTGCATTTAGATTATACCATTCTTTCCATAAATCATAAAAATATTAGCCAAATCAGATTAAAATATGTTGACAATCACAAAATAAGAATATATAATTATTCTATCAGGATAATTATCCTTAATTATTCTTGCTGTTATAGTTATATCTTATTAGGAGGTCAATTATGAGAACTAAAGTCAAAAAATTAACATCGGTTATTCTTGCGGTTGTAATGATGCTCGGCATCTTGACAATCGCACCGCTCACCGTAAGTGCGGCAACCTACGGTGACTTTGAGTATACCATCAAAGATGATTATACAGTGGAGATTACCAGATATGTTGGTAGTGATAGTGATATAAATATTCCTGATATGATTGATGGAAAAAGGTTACAAGTATAGGTGATGGAGCTTTCGAAAACAATAAGCATATTAAAAATGTCAAAATGACAAATAATATATTATCGATAGGTAATGGTGCATATTATAACTGTCAATCATTAGAAACAATTGAATTATCAATGCATTGGAGAGAATTTGGATAGGTTCATTTGGAAATTGTGTATCTTTAAAAAGAATCGATCTTCCAGATAGTTTATCCTATGTCGATGATTTTGCTTTTGGAAATTGTGAGAGTTTAGAAACTGTTAATTTTCCAGATGAACTTTCGGGTGATGAATTTAATGGTTTAGCAAAGTCTGTGTTTGAAAATTGCATTAATTTAACATCTATAAAACTACCTAATAATTTAAAATGCATTAGTTATCAAACCTTTTCGGGTTGTAAAAAAAATAACAAAAAAATTACGATACCACAAAGTGTAACTTCTATAATAAATGAGGCTTTTTATAATTGTACTAATTTAGAGAACATTATTATTCCTAAAAGCGTTAGCTATATAGCACCCGATGCATTTAGACAGTGTAAAAAACTAACTATAAGTGGTTATCTTGGTACAGTTGCAGAAACATATGCAAAAGAAAATGGGTTTAAATTTATTGCACTTGATGTTTCAGAACCAACCTCTGTATCATTAAACAAAACATCATTAACTTTAGATGTCGGCAAGAGTTATACTCTTACAAAGACAGTTTCACCGTCAAATGCTGCGACTTCTTACACTTGGAGAAGTTCAAACACAAGCGTTGCGACTGTTGACAGCAACGGTAAAGTAACCGCCAAAAAAGCGGGTACGGCAACAATCACGGTAAAAACTTCCAACGGAAAAACAGCAACCTGCAAGGTTACCGTAAATCTTCCCGCTCCGCAGATTACAGGTCTTGCAAACACAACAGGCGGTATCAAAATTTCGTGGAACAAGGTTGACGGCGCTTACGGCTACAGACTTTATTACAAGCCTGCGTCGGGTGGTTGGAAACGCTTTAAGGACACAACCGCAACATCGTTCACCGATTCGGGAGTAGTACCGAATAAAACCGAAACATACACAATCCGCTGTATTGACAAAAACGGCAACACAATCAGCGGATTTAACTCGACAGGCTGGTCAAAAAAATATACACCTGTTGCTCCGACAATTTCAAAACTCGATATCACCACAGGCGGTATCAAGCTTAGTTGGAATAAAATCGCAGGTGTTTACGGTTACAGGCTTTACTATAAAACATCGTCAGGCGGTTGGAAGAGATTTAAGGACACAACTGCCACATCGTTCACCGATTCGGGAGTAAGTCCTAACAGAACCGAAACCTACACAATCCGTTGCATTGATAAGAACGGAAACACCGTCAGCGGTTTTAACTCAAACGGTTGGTCAAAAAAATACACACCCGTTGCCCCGACAATTTCTAAACTTGAAAACACATCGGGAGGTATCAAAATTTCGTGGGATAAAATCGCAGGTGTTTACGGTTACAGACTTTACTATAAAACATCATCGGGCGGTTGGAAGAGATTTAAGGACACAACTGCCACATCGTTCACCGATTCGGGAGTAAGTCCTAACAGAACCGAAACCTACACAATCCGTTGCATTGATAAGAACGGAAACACAATCAGCGGTTTTAACTCAAACGGTTGGTCTAAGAAATATACACCCGCTGCCCCGACAATTACAAGGCTCTCAAACACATCAAAGGTGTAAGCGTAACTTGGAATAAAATCGCAGGCGTTTACGGCTACAGACTCTACAGAAAATATGACGGCGGAAGCTGGACAAAGGTAAAAGATACAACTTCAACCTCTTTCACAGATTCAGGTGCTAAACAGGGTAAGAAGGTAACCTACACAGTTCGTTGTATTGACAGGAAAGGCAAAACGGTAAGCGGTTTCAACTCAAAGGGTTGGTCAATTACAAGAAAATAGTATTTTAATCAGAAATCCCGACAGGTTTTGTGCTGTCGGGATTTTTGCTTGTTTTTACCATTGAAAAGACTGAATAATAATGTTATAATAAATCCGAATATCGGAAATTGTGAATAACTTTATCGAAAATGGGAGATGAAAACTAAAAATGGCAATAAAGGTAACGCTCCTTACACACACACCAAACCCTGAACAGACGGTTGCAATGGCGGCAAAGCTTTGCTACTCGCCGTCAGGGATTGAAGATATAAGAGAAGGTCTTGACGAGGAAAAAACTTCCTCATTTATTGATATGCTTGCAAGCCTCGGCCATGCAAGTCCGACCGAACACGCATATTTACATTCGGCATTGAGGCATTTCAAGAGCCTGCTCACACCAGCTTGTCCGCCACAGAATTGCATCCTACAGTCAGCAGTCACAGCGCTATGTTGACGGAACAAGGTTTGATTTTGTAACTCCGCCCGAGATTGCAAAGAACGAAAAGGCTCTTGCCGCCTATGAAAAGGCTCTCAAGGTTGAGGCTGACGCTTACAAGGAAATCAGAGATGCGCTTGCTGTCGGTTACATCAACGAGAAATGTCCCGATAAGTACATCGGAACGGATGAAGAAATTATCAATGCCTACAAGGCTGACGACAAAAAATCCTGCAATGCTTTCATCAAGAAAGCCAATGAGGACGCAAGATTTATTCTTCCGAATGCATCGACAACAAAAATTGTCTGCACTTTCAATGCAAGAAGCTTGCAGAACTTTTTTGCACACCGTTGTTGCAACAGAGCGCAGTGGGAAATTCGTGAGGTTGCCGAACAGATGCTTTTGCAATGTCTTGAGGTTGCTCCGCACCTTTTCAAAAACTGCGGTCCGTCCTGTCTGTTCGGACCATGCCCCGAGGGCAATATGTGTTGCGGAAAGCAAAAGGAAATGCGTCTGAAATACGGCAGAGAAAAGTAAGGTATATATATGAAAAGCAAAATTATTGTTATTGAGGGACTTGACGGCAGCGGAAAAGCTACGCAGACAAAGATTTTGTGCGAAAAATTTTCCGCTCTCGGCAAAAAGGTCACAAAGCTTGAATTTCCTAATTATGAAAGCCCTGCCGCCGCTCCCGTGAAGATGTATCTTGACGGCGAATTCGGCGACAAGCCCGATGATGTCAATGCCTATGCGGCGAGTGCATTTTATGCGGTTGACCGTGTTGCAAGCTATCTTCAGCTCTGGAAAAAGGAATGTGACAACGGCGGTGTGATTTTAAGCGACCGCTATGTGACTTCAAATATAATTTATCAGATGTCCAAACTCCCGAAAGAGGAGTGGAACAGCTTTATTGATTGGCTGAACGATTTTGAATACGAAAAGCTCGGGATTCCGAAACCCGATCTTGTGATCTACCTTGATGTTGAACCCGAGGTTTCGCAGAAGCTTATGGAAAAACGCTACGGCGGTGACAACAGCAAGAAAGATTTGCATGAAAAAAACCTCCGTTTTCTTCTTGATTGTCGAAAAAGTGCAGTTTATGCCGCTGAAAAATGCGGCTGGAAGGTTATTAATTGCTGTGAAAACGGAGAGATTAAGAGTATAGAAAAAATATCGGAAGAGATAGAGAGGGTAGCGGCTGAAATTTATGCTGAGCTTTAAAAAAATTGAGCAAAGTGACATAAACAAACTTAAAAAATACTACGATTATGATGAGTGCATGGGTTGCGATACAAACCTTTTGAACGCTTATCTTTGGCGAAACGAATACAATATTAAATTTGCTTTTTATGATGATACAATTGTCAAGGTGTATTGTAATCCCGACGAGTCTGTCTGGGGTTACTGTATGCCTACAGGCAAAAATATAAAGGGTGCGCTTGAAGAGGTTTTCAAAGATGCCGAGGAGAGAAACGGCAATTTGCAAATTGTTATGCTGACAAACGGCAATCGTGCAATGCTTGAAACAATGTTTCCCGACAAATTTGATTATGTCCGTTCACCCGAAAATCAGGATTACATTTACACTTCCCGTGACCTTGCAACCCTTGCGGGCAAAAGGTTTCACGCAAAGCGTAACCACATTTCAAAATTTTACAGAACCTACACCGATACCCGTTTTGAAACTCTGTCGGATTCAAACATTCCCGATGCATTAACGGTTGCAAAACTGTGGTGTGCGGAAAATGACACCGATCCCGAAGCTTCAAGCGAAATTACGGCAATCAGGGAAATGTGCGACCTCAAAGACGAATATAATGTCAAGGGCGCTGTACTGTATGTTGACTCAAAGCCTGTTGCCATGACTCTCGGAAGTGAAATTTCACCCAAGGTGTATGACATCAACTTTGAAAAGGCACTTCGTGAATATGACGGTGTTTATGCCGTAATCAACAACGAATTTGCCAAAACTCTTACGCAGTATGAGTATATAAACCGTGAGGAAGATATGGGACTTGAGGGACTCAAAAAGTCTAAACTTCATACAATCCCGTTATTATCCTCGACCGCTGGAATGCAATACCGAAAAAACGATGAAAACGATATTTCGCAAAACCGAAAAATCCGATACCGAAAGCCTAAAAAAACTGTGGCTCTCGTGTTTTGACGAGGATGTAACTGCCGTCAATCTGATTTTTGACAGCGAGCTTTTTGACGGTTGCTGTGCCGTTGTTGACGATAGAATCGTTTCGGCTCTTTACCTTGTAAAAGGTACGCTCAACGGCGAAAAATCGCATTATCTTTGCGGTGCGTCAACCGATAAATCTTTCCGTGGCAACGGGATAATGTCAAGGCTGATTGATTTTGCACTTGATGACGCAAAGAATAACGGTGATGTCTATTCTCTGCTTTTCCCTGCAAATGACGGCTTGTATGGTTTTTACGCAAAGCTCGGATATGCTTTGAACTGCACCGTAAAAAGCCGTGAAATTTCAAGGCAAACGCTTGAAAGTTTTGCAGAGAAGGGCTTGAATATCGGCTGTTCAAAAGAAAATTCTTTCATATACGGTGAGAATTTTTTTGAATTTGCAAAGTCCTATTATGAGATTTACGGCTCAAAGGTGATCAATAAGAATGACTGCTTTGCCGTATTTGATGAAAACGAAAATACTGCCGATGTTTTTTACTCGGCTTATAAAAATATAAACGAACTTTCCGCACTTTTGCTTGAAAATACAAAATCAGAAAGGTTTGTGTTTACGGGCAAATCCGATAACGCTCTTTTTGAAACTGTAGGTTACAAAAATGCGGAATGATTAAATCACTCGACAAAAACCATAAAATTCCCGACGATGTCTATATCGGGATTACTCTTTCCTGAAAGGAAGTTTACTATGTTCTATGTATTTCTTGCAGAAGGCTTTGAAGAAACAGAGGCGCTTGCCCCCGTTGATGTAATGCGCAGGGCAAAGCTTGATGTTAAAACAGTCGGTGTAACAGGCGAATGTGTTACAAGCTCACACGGTGTGCCTGTAAAAGCCGATATCACAATTGACAATATTGACCTTGACGATGTTCAGGGTGTTGTACTCCCCGGCGGTATGCCCGGAACTCTCAATCTTGAGGCAAACGAAAAGGTTCTTGAGGCTGTTAAGTATAGCTGTGAAAACGGCAAAATCGTTGCCGCAATCTGTGCCGCTCCGTCAATTCTCGGTCATCTCGGAATCCTTGACGGCAAAAAGGCAACCTGTTTTCCGGGCTTTGAAAAGGAACTCAAGGGTGCAGACTATACAGGCACTCACACCGTAACGGACGGCAATATTATTACCGCAAAGGGCGCAGGCTGTGCAATTGAATTCGGTCACGCAATTGTTTCTCTCGCAGTATCAAAGGATGCCGCTGACAAGGTTATCGGTGATATGCAATGCCTGTGAAAAATGTTCGTGAGCTGAAAAGTCAGCTCCGTGCAAAATATAAAAAAATCCGAAAAAGCTGTCCTCCCGAAAAAAAGCAACAGCTTGACCTCGCCTTGCAGAATGCTTTTCTGGCAAGTGAGGAATACAAAAGCTGTGATGTGCTTTTTGCCTTTGTTTCATCACCGATTGAGGTTGACACCTCACTTATTCTTGAAACAACGCTGAAAGACGGCAAAAGACTTGCTTTGCCAAAGTGTAAAAATAATTTCGGCGAATGGATTTTTACCTTGTAAATTCACTTTCTCAGCTTGAAAAGGGTGCGTTCTCAATCATGGAACCAAACCCCGAGGTTTGCGAAAAGTACGAGGATTTCTCACACGGACTCTGTCTCGTTCCGGGACTTTGCTTTGATATGCAGGGATTCCGCCTTGGATTCGGCAAGGGTTACTATGACAGATTTTTACAGAATTTTCGGGAACAAGCGTTGGGCTTTGCTACTCCAAATGTATAGAGCATACTCTGCCCTCGGGAGTGGTTCGACCGCCCTGTCGATGCCGTGATTACCGAAAATATAACCAACCGAACAAAATAACGAAGTTTGTAAAGGAATGATACATTATGAACCTGATAATTTAATATGAGCG